>Ga0224555_1001573_pt1 | contig 30796 bp, 26 predicted proteins | sample 714S23034metaG_FD_180687 | JGI IMG/M metagenome (GOLD analysis project Ga0224555, IMG submission 180687) | Peat soil microbial communities from Stordalen Mire, Sweden - 717 S2 30-34 | ecosystem: Environmental > Terrestrial > Soil > Wetlands > Peat | place: Sweden: Norrbotten County, Stordalen...
GTGTCGGCCGACCTGAGGGTTCTGCATACCGGTGCAGAAATTGCCAACCTCGATGCCGGCCTGTCCGGCGGCCGCATTCACGTTGCCGGATCGCTCTTGAAGCCCGCCACCGACGCGGACAAGCCTGCTTACACCTTCGAGGGCGGATTCCAGAAGCTCGACGTGACCTCAGTGGGCGCGATGCTCGGGTTGCGCTGGGCCGGGGCTCCCTTGAACGGCAACGGCAAGATCGAGCTCTCAGGCTACACCGCGAAGGATCTCGCTGCCACGGCCCACGGCGCACTCCACTTCGAGTGCCGGCGCGGAGCTATCGGCAATCAGCCGTCGGAATCTTCCAAGGCCGGACCTGTTCCCGCCGCGCTGGCACGTTTCGATCGCTGGCGCGGGGATGCATCGATTGAGAACGGCGCGGTGACGCTGGGGCAAAACGAGATTCAATATGGCAGCCAGAAGCGCGGCGTGGAGGGAACAGTGACGTTTGGCGAACCGCCCAAGGTCAGCCTTACCGCGGCTAAAGAGGCGCTGGCTGAGAAGCGGTAGGGGGCTGGCGGGACCCGGGGCTTTGAGCCTGAGGCCGATTGCGATTTGAGAGCCCGACCCGCAGGTCCTTCGACTGCGTTTGGCGCAAAGAACGCGCCAAACTTCGCTCAGGATGACAGCATCATTCGTCTGTTATTCGTTGGCTTCGATGCGGCGGCCGTGCAGATCCTGCAAGGGGCGAGTGTTCATCTTGTAGAGATTTGAGAATGCGCGTGCCTGGTCGCGGCTGATGCTGAGCTGATCTTCAAAGACGAACCAGCGCACTCCCTCAGTGCAGGGCGGCGCGGTGAGCGATCCGGTATAAGTCCAGTAGCCGCGGTCGGCGGGAATCAATCCGGCGGCATTCACCATGTCAGCAACTTTTGCGCTCGCGCCCGCGGTTGCGGGCAGGTGATCCCATAGAGTGGCCATGGTGGCATTGGGGAAACCGCGATCCACGCTGAGGCGCACGGCCAGCACGGCCAGCTTGCCGTCGGCGCTGCGGTGAACCAGATGAAGCTCCAAATCGGAAAGCTTGCCGTTTACGGGAGTTTCGCCGGGATGATGGAAATGGAACTGGATGAGGTCGTAGCGAACGCCGCCGGCCACGATGTAGCTGCCGGGATCGACGTGAACTTCGACGGTGTGGCCGGTGTTGACGAGCGTGACGGGGCCGGCGATGTAGTGGAATTCGATGGGTTGCAGGTTCTTGTTGAGGCGGGCATGGCGGATGTCGACGGGCGACTGCTCGTGTCCTTTGGAGCAGGCCTGGTAAGCGGGGTCGAGCTTGCCCCATTCCAGCGGCCCGGTCTTGGCGAAGTAACTCCAATTGGCGGGGTTCTGCGCGGCGCAGAGGGCGGAAAAGGCAAGCAGAATGGGGGCAACGAAAGAAGTACGCATCGAATTCTCCAGAACCGGGGACGTGTTGGGGCGTCCTCGGAAGATTCTAAGACATCGACGCGGTGCGGGGCATTTGGGTTTGGTGGTGAGTTGAGGAATGTGGGGTGAAATTCGAGGTTTCCCCGGCACCCGGAGGATTTTGGTTTGGTGGAATCCCCGGTCCCCAAAAGCGAGGGACCGGGGGCACCCGGCGTGGGGCTCCGGGTTGAGATTCCCAAGTCCTAAAAACGGGACCTGGGGCACCCGGGGTTTCGTGGGCGGATTTACTTTGCGGCGGCGGCTACTCCGGCCTGTTCGGCCAGGGCGGCGGCTTTGTCGGTGGCTTCCCAGGTGAAATCGGGATCGTTGCGGCCGAAGTGTCCGTAGGCGGCCGTCTTGCGGTAGATGGGCCGGCGCAGGTTGAGGCTCTCAATGATGCCTTTGGGGTTGAGCGAGAAGTTCTTGCGGATCAACTCGGTGAGGCGGGTTGCGCTCAGCTTGCCGGTTCCGAAGGTTTCAACGAGGACTGAGACCGGCTCGGCCACGCCGATGGCGTAAGCAAGCTGGACTTCAACCTTTTCAGCCAGACCCGCGGCTACGATGTTCTTGGCGATGTAGCGAGCCATGTAAGCGGCGGAACGGTCCACCTTGGTCGGATCTTTTCCTGAAAAAGCGCCGCCGCCGTGCCGGCCCATGCCGCCGTAGGTGTCCACGATGATCTTGCGGCCAGTGAGGCCGGTGTCGCCCATGGGTCCGCCGATGACGAAGCGGCCGGTGGGGTTGATGTGGTACTTGGTGTGCTCGTCAAGCCACTTGGCGGGCAATACGGCCTGGATGACGTGCTTGAGGATGTCGGCGTGCAACTCCTCGTTGGACACGCTCTCAGCGTGCTGGCTGGAGATGACCACGGCGTCAATGCGCTCGGGCTTGCCGTTCTCGTCGTACTCCACCGTGACCTGGCTCTTGCCGTCGGGGCGAAGGTAAGGCAGCTTTCCGCTCTTGCGGACCGCGGTCAACTGCTGGCAGAGTTTGTGGGCCAGAGAGATGGGGGCGGGCATCAGCTCCGGAGTTTCGTTGGAGGCGTATCCGAACATCATTCCCTGGTCGCCGGCGCCGCCGGTGTCAACGCCCTGGGCGATGTCGCCGGACTGCTTGTTGATGGATGAGATGACTGCACAGGTGTTGGAGTCGAATCCATAGAGAGCGTTGTCATAACCGATGGAGGCCACAACACCGCGGACGAGGCTCTGGAAATCGACGTAGGCCTGGGTGGTGATTTCGCCGGCGATGACCACCAGCCCGGTGGCCGTGAGGGTCTCGGCGGCTACGCGGCTGTAGGGATCCTGCTCCAGGCAGGCGTCGAGAATGGCGTCGGAGACCTGGTCGGCAATTTTATCCGGGTGGCCTTCGGTGACTGACTCAGAGGTAAACAAGAAACGATCGCTCAACTTCAGACTCCTTCTCATTCAAGGGATTTAACGTCCTTCTATTTTAATTGGGCGGAGCGACGGGAGCAAAGGCCGGCAGCGAACGGCGAGGAATGCGCGTTCAACGGGTTCGATGGGGCATTAACCGGTCCTGGCTTTATGGAAAGCCTGGCGATCAGCCGCGAATCAGTGGCTGAACCAGCCGTGAATGCGGGCAAACAGGGCGTGTGCCGAGGAGGTTGCGGAATGAGTTGCGGCGGAGAACGCGTGAGACGGCAACAGGGTGGGCCACCACCCGGAGCGGAGGCCGTAGTAGCGCACGGAGAGGAAGGCCGCCGCGGCTACGACGAGCAGCAGCAGGATGGCGCCGAGCCAGCGCAGGCGGAGCTCGACGGCATCGTGGCGCATGATGCGCGCTTTACCGACGTTGGCTGCGAAAGTGGTCCAGCCGTGGTCATCTTCGATCGACTGTCCGGATGCGGAATAGGCTCTTAGAAAGCGGTCTGTCCAGTCGTGTTCGTCGAGGCCCACAGCGTTTACGTAGCCGCGGACGATGCCCTTGCTGAGGATGCCGCCGGGAAGGAGGCGAAATCGTTCCTGCTCCAGCGCCAGGAGGTGACGCTGGCTGATTTTGGTGACGGCGGTGATATCTTCCAGCGCAATGCCGCGGGAAAGCCGCTCCATGCGCAGGTCTTCTCCAAAATTGCCCATCGAGGCCCAAGAACGGGATTCAAATCCCGCGGGATTTCCACAACCACAATAAACCCGGTTCACAGGCACGTCAAAGCCGATTCTCGGGACCGCCTTTATTTTCACTAACCTGGGGCCGGGACTGTGCCAATTTTGTACACATCCCGAATAGGTCCGCAGGGGAATCGAAGGGGTCCTATTTTGGGCCGAGAGGAAGGGAAATGCGCTGACCGGGCAGGCAGGCTGGGGCTGTTACCCTGAAGGCGAGGGATTTTTGAGGCTGTATTCTCTCTCGGAGCAAGGCCAAAAGAATGAACAAGCTCATCTTTGCCAATCTGATTCACCGCCCGCTGCGCTCGATCATCAGCGTGCTGGCGGTGGCCATTGAAGTGGTCATGATTTTGTCCATCGTCGGCATCTTCATGGGCATGTTGAACGACGAGAAAGAGCGCACCAACGGGATCGGCGCCGACCTGGTGGTCAGTCCGTCGAATGCCAGTTTCATGAACGGCATGAGCGGCGCACCGATGCCGGCCAAGCTGGCCGGCTTTCTCGGCACGCTGCCCCACGTGGCCGTGGCCGCGCCGGTCATCACCAATTTCTCCATGGGGGACTCGCTCGAGATCCTTTTTGGAGTTGACTTCAAGAGTTTTGATGCGCTCAAGCCGTTTACCTTCATCGAAGGAGGGCCGTTTGAGGGGCCTTATGACGTGATCGTCGACGATGTGTGGGCCAAGACCGGCGGCGGCCACCACCATGTAGGGGAGACGATCAACATTCAAAGCCTGCACCATCAATTCCGAATCTGCGGCATCGTGGAGAGCGGCAAGGGCGGGCGCAGGGTGGTGCCCATCGATACTCTGGGCGCGCTGACCGGCTCAGTTGGCAAGGCATCGGTTATTTATCTCAAGGCCGACAATCCCGCCAACAACAGTTTGATCGGTCAGGAGATTGAGGCGACGCCCGGCATGCAGGGCTATCGCGTGCAGCCCATGGAAGACATCATCTCGATGTACACGCCATCGCGGTTTCCCGGCTTCGATCTTGCGCTGCGGGTGGTCATCTCGATTGCCGTCATCGTGGGCTTCCTGGTGATCTTCCAGACCATGTATACGGCGGTGCTGGAGCGGACGCGGGAGATCGGCATCCTGAAATCGATGGGAGCGTCAAAAGCCACGGTCGTCGGAGTGGTGCTGCGCGAGTGCGCGGTGCTGGCGGTTGCAGGCGTGCTGGTGGGCATTGCCTCCACCTATGGAGTGCGGGTGCTGCTGGGCCTGCGGTTTCCATCCTTCGCGTTCGAGCTGACTGTGGCATGGATCGTCAATGGAGCGGTGATCGCCTTTGCGGGAGCGCTGTGCGGCGCGCTTTACCCGGCGTGGATGGCGGCGCGGAAAGATCCGATCGACGCGCTGGCGTACGAGTAAAGCAGTGGTCAGTGATCAGTGATCAGTGGTCAGGGAACAGCCGGTAGCGAGTCGGCGGGGCGGGCTGTAAAATCTGCGTATGAAGCGGCTCGGGGTTGTGGTTGTACTGGAACTTTTTTTCTTTGCCTCTTCGCTTTTGGCGCAAGCTGCGAGAGACACGATTACCACGCAGGTTCCCGCGTGCCCGGCCACGGCTACGCTCGATCAACTCGTCAAGGCGCTCGATGACGCGGTGAGCGGTCCGGCGGACAGGGACCGCACCTGCTTCCGCGATGTGATGCTGCCCGATGCGCGGCTGATGCCGATTCAATTGGGCGCGGACGGCAGCATACAGCCGCACGTTCTTACCGTGGATGGCTGCATCGATGCGGTACGGAAGCGGGGCAGCGCAGTTTTCTACGAGCGGCAGGTAAAGGTGAGCACTGAAAGATACGGCTCGCTGGCGCACTTGTGGAGCACGTACGAGGTGCGCCCCACGCCCGACGGCAAGCCCGAAGTGCGCGGCATCAACAGCATCCAGGCGGTCTTTGACGGGCAGCGCTGGAGAGTGATCTCGATTCTTTGGCAAGCTGAGACGCCTGCCGAACCGGTTCCGGAGAAATATCTGCCATGAGCACACAAACCATTGTTCTAGTCGATTTGGATACGATTCGCGCGGCCGCGAAGCGCGTTGCTTCAATTGCATTCAAGACTCCGCTGGTGCGGGCGCCGTTTCCCGGCGTGGCGGGGCGCGGGATGGGCAGGGAGATCTGGCTCAAGGCGGAGAGCCTGCAGCCGATTGGCGCATTCAAAATCCGTGGAGCGGCGAACAAGATTCTGCAGCTTACGCCGGAGGAGATTGGGCGCGGAGTGATCACGTATTCGAGCGGCAATCATGCGCAGGGCGTGGCTTATGCGGCGCGCGAGGTGGGCGCCAAGGCGGTGATCGTGATGCCTTCGAACGCGCCGGCAATCAAGCGCGCGGCGACCCTGGCGCTGGGGGCCGAGGTGGTGGACGTGGGAGTGGCCTCGAGCGAGCGGCTGGCGGTGTCCGAGCGGCTGGTGCGCGAGCATGGATACATCGTGATTCCGCCTTACGATGACGAGCAGATCATTGCCGGACAAGGGACCTGCGGGCTGGAGATTGTGGAGGAGCTGCCGGATGTAGACCTGGTGCTGTCGCCGGTTTCGGGAGGCGGGTTGCTGAGCGGCGTGGCGGCGGCGGTGAAGCAGTTGCGGCCGCAGGCGAAGGTCTTCGGCATTGAGCCGGAGCTGGCCGGCGATACGGCGGAAAGTTTTCGTACCGGCTCGATTGTGACGTGGGGAGCGGAGCTGACCAGCCGGACCATTGCCGACGGGCTGCGGACGCAGAGCGTGGGGGTGCGGAATTTTGCCCACATCCAGGCGTTTGTGGATGGGGTCATCACGGTGACGGAGGCTGAAATTCGCGCCGCGATGCGGGCCATTGTGGCTACGACGCGGCTGGTTCCCGAACCCAGCGGCGCGGTGACTACGGCTGCTCTGCTGTTTCATGCCGGGGAACTGCCGGAATACAAAAAAGCCGTGGCGGTGGTGAGCGGCGGGAATGTGGACCCGGCGCTGCTGGCTGAAGTGCTCACCGAAAGCGCGAATTAGCGTCGTTCAACTATGATTCTTTCCGTGATGAAGCCTCGAATCCTCGCCGTCTCAGCCCTCTCCTTCGGGCTGGCGTTGTTGTGTGCCGGAATGCCGGCCGGCGGACAAAAGAAGCCTCAGCAGCAGGAGAAACCCATGGCCGGGCCGCGGGCCACGCCGCTGCGAATCACCTGGCTTTACATATCGCCCGACAAAGGCGCGCAAAAGGTGGACCGGGTGCAGATTGGCCGGGAGATGGTGATGGCGGAGAAGAGCGGGCCGTGGATGCGCGTCTACGCCAACACCGACATTGTGGAGGCGAGGGGGAAGGATGCGCCTGAATTCGGGAGCGACGATACGCCGCCGCCGATCTCGGGCTGGATGGAGGCCAAGGGGGTGGTGGTGGAGACCACGCCGAACGGCGACCAGATCCTGATGGGAGCGGCGGCCAACCAGGAGGCGCTGGCTTCAGATCCGCGCGGCCCGGCCAATGCGGCCGAGAGCGCGCGGCTGCTGTATCGCAGGCTGGCGGAGATGTTTCCCAACTCGCCCCTGGTTTCAGAAGCGGCGTGGCGGGCGGCGGATATTCAGTGGCAACTGGAGAAGGCGGATTCCGCTTCGCTGCCCTCGGCCAAGGAAAAAGAAGCGTATATGCGCCAGCAGATGGACGAAGACGAGCTGAAGAAAGTGATCAAGTATTATCCACGCACGCGCTGGGCGGCGCTGGCGGCCTTTGAACTGATCGACAACAAGCTTTGCGGAGACTGGGAAGGCTCGACTCAATGCCCGGAGAAGGAAGCCGACCTGTACGAGAAATATGCGGTCGAGTATCCAGACGGGCCGCGAACCGCGGAGGCACTCTACCAGGCCGTTTACCGCGATGCGGTGCTGGCGGACATGTTTGCTGCGAGCGGAAGCGACAAGAAAAGCAACGAGGCGCACAGCCATGCCAGCGAGCTGCTGGCGAGGCTGAGAGCACACTTCGCGGATTCAGATTACACGTGGCGGGCCGGCGCCCTGGTGTACAAATTGGATGAAGGCGTTCCGGTTTACGGCATCGATCGGGAATGAGCGTTTGCTGGCTGCGGGACGTTTTTGCTTTGGACTTGTAGATTGCACGATGGAGGCTTTTTGAGCCCGTATCTCTTGTCAGTCATTTTGGGAATTGTGGAAGGCCTGACCGAATTCCTTCCGGTCAGTTCGACGGCGCACCTGCGCATTACTGAAGCGCTGATGAAACTCCCGTTGGATGACCCTTACTGGAAGATGTTCACGGTCGTGATCCAGGTGGGAGCAATCCTGGCGTTGTGCCTGCTGTTTCTGACGCGAATTGTGGATTTCATGCGCACGTTTCCGCGGGGCGAAGAAGGCGACCGGACGTGGCTGAATCATCCCATCTCACTCACGCTGATTGCCTTCGCGTTTACTTCTGTGCCTGCACTGCTGCTGCACAAGTGGAGCGAAAAGAACCTGGGCAGCCTGCGGGCGATTGCCTGGGCGCTGCTGATCGGCGGAATCGTGATGTGGTTCATCGACGTCTGGTCGCAACGCTACGAGGCAAGCACTACCCACGTGGAGCAGATGACTCTTCCGCAGGCGATCTGGATCGGGCTCTGCCAGACGCTTTCGGCTGTTTTTCCTGGAACTTCGCGTTCCATGTCCACGATTGCCTCGGGGCAACTGGTGGGGCTCGACCGGCCCGCGGCGCTGGAGTTCAGCTTTCTGCTCTCGATTCCGACGATGATTGCCGCGACCGGATGGGACCTGGTCAAAGAGATTCATCCCAGCAAAGTGGCCGGTGGAGCGGCGGCGGCCCACGTGGTGATGAATTCCGAGCGCTGGATCGTGCTGCTGATCGGGACGGGAGTGTCGTTCATCGTGGCGCTGGGCGTGGTGGAGTGGTTCCTGTTCTGGGTGCGCAAGCACGGGTTTACGGTGTTTGCCATTTACCGCATTTTGCTGGGCGGGGCGCTGTTGATCTGGGGCGCGAGGATTCTCGGGGGCTGATCGGCTATGAAGGCTTCTGTGTTTTTCGTGATTGCACTCTGCGTCGTTCGGTTTGCAAACGCACAGGTAATCATGGAGCCGACAGACCGGCCGGTGACCTTGGCCGGAACGAATCGGGAGATTCACGGTTACGGACCTCCGGGCTTCGGAGAAAACAAGAAAGCCGACGCGCCAGTCAACTATCTGGTAATCGATTTGCCGAGGCCAATCAATATTCCTTGTATCCCCGAGCGACCCTAATGGAAGTCAACGGACTGTGGGGCGGCCAGGCGGCTCAAGCTGTTCTTCTCCACGGGCAATCGGGATGAGCTGGAACTGACGGCCAAGAACATGAAGGGACGAAGAGTCGGTTTGACTGGCACGCTCAAGAGACAGGCCACCGCAGGCGAAATGACGCCTATTTATTTCGAGGTGACTGCGATACAAGCAACGCCGAACGGTTCATAGAGCAATCTGGCGGGTAAGGTGCTGCTTTCTACACACGCCAATGTGTGATAAGCTACACATGCGTGGAGGTGTGGCCATGGCAACCAATCTGGCAATCGACGATGGGCTTATCGATGAGGCGCGGCGCGTGGGAAACCACAAGACAAAGAAGGAAGCGGTCACCACGGCCTTGAAGGAATATATCGATCGGCGAAGGCAGCTTGAAATTCTCAAGCTATTCGGCACCATCGATTACGATCCCGCCTACGATTACAGGAAGATGCGCCAGCTCGATCGTATCGAGATCGAGCCGTGAAAGTCCTGATTGACACCTGTGTCTGGTCACTTTTACTGAGGCGCAGGAACAGGGCGGCAATGAGCGGCGAAGAGCAATTCATGCTTACATCGCTCACTGACGCGATCCAGGATGGCCGGGTAGCCATTATTGGTCCGATCCGGCAAGAAGTCCTCTCCGGCATTAAGGATAAGGTTCAATTCGAGAAACTGCAAGCTGCGCTTGATGCTTTCCGGGATGAAGGGCTCACAACGTTCCATTACGAAGAGGCCGCGCGCCTGTACAATCTCTGCCGCAGCCGCGGCCTCGAATGTGGATCGACTGACATTCTGATTTGTGCAGTCGCGGTCCAAATGCAGGCGGCTATATTGACCTACGATCAGGGCCTGATGCGGTGCATCCAGGTTCTGCGGGCCGAGGGACTGCTGAAATAGAGCCATAATCCCGCCCGGGGGTTTGCAGCGTGGTTCCCCCTGCTTGTTTTGGGCCGGAATCAGGGCGTTGGACGGGGATAATAGAGGCTGCTCTGGGATTATTTGCCCGCTCCAACTGCCGGCCATTTTTCGCGGCGGCCGAGGAGCGGAAAAGCCCCGTCATGAAGCCGATTCGAATCGTTCTGTCGCCTACGCGCAGCCGCCCCGTCAATGTGTTTCTGGGGCTGGTGCTGTTGCTGGTCTCGCTCCTCCTTTTACTTTCCCTGGCCACTTACCATGCCACTGATCCGTCGCTGAATACAGCCGGCGATGCAGCCCTGGAACATGCGGCGCGGAACTGGATCGGCATCTTCGGCGCATACGCCGGCGACCTGCTGCTGCAGACTTTTGGGGTAACGGCGTTCTTTCTTCCGCTGTGGCTGGGCGGAGTGGGCTGGACGTGGATGCATTCGCGGCCGGGCGGATCGGCCCTGCTGCGCTGGATCGGCACGCTGCTTGCGCTGGTTTTTGTTCCTGCTATCTTTGGCCTTGCGCCATGGCACTGGCGCTGGCTGCACGCGGTTCCGGTGGAAGGCGTGACGGGGCGGCTGATGGCCGGTGTGCTGGTGAGCTACCTGAATATTCAAGGCGCCTGGGTGGTAGCCGCGGTGCTGGCCGCCGTGGGCCTCTATTTTGCCTCGGCGATCAGCTTCCAGGCTCTCAAAGAAAGCATGGAGGAACGGTGGCTGCGCATGGTCTCCTGGCTTGAACGCTGGCGCAACTGGCGCGAGGAGCGCGCGGAACTGCGGGAGGAACGCGAGGCCCGGCAGGCAGAAGAAGACGAGGCGGAGGATCTGGCAACGGTGTCGCATGGAGCGCGGAGGGGGTGGTTCGCGGCGTTTTTCAGACGCCGGAACCGAGAGCCGGAGATCGATCCGGTGGATGAGATTCCGGCATTCCAGCGGGCGGCCGCTCTGCCGGCGGAAGAAGACGCACCGATTGTTTTTCAGGCGCGGAGAGCCAGCATCTGGGAGCGCGCTGAAGAGCCCGCAGCCCCGGCGGAGGCAGTGGCCGCGGCGCAGAACGTTGCGACCTTGCGCCCCGAACCGGTGCAAACGCAGGCCACGCCGCCGCTACGCACCTTCAGCCCGCGCATCCCGGAACTGCAGCCGATTGCTTCGAGGCTTGAGGTTGTTCCAGCGGCTGCGCAACATTTCGCGGGCGAGATCGCCATTCATGGCCGCGCCGATGCCGAGGCGCGCACGGCAACCGTAGCTCCAAGAAACATGAGCGGGTTCAAGCTGCCATCGAGCACGTTGCTGAATGTTGGGGAAGGCCCGCAGGCGGTTCGCGAGGAGGAATTGCGCGAAGAGGCCAAGGTATTGGTGGAGAAGTGCGGCGAATTTGACGTGCGCGGCCAGGTGGTGCAGATCAATCCCGGCCCCATGGTGACTACTTACGAGTTCAAGCCCGAGGCGGGAGTGAAATACTCGCGCGTCACGGGGCTGGCCGACGATCTTTGCCTGGCGATGCGCGCCGAGAGCATTCTCATCGAGCGCATGCCCGGCAAGAGTACGGTGGGGATCCAGGTGCCGAACCACGAGCGGGAGACCATTCACCTGCGCGACGTGCTGGAGAGCGAGACCTTCGCCAAGGCCAAGTCGCGCCTGACGCTGGCCATGGGCAAGGACATCAACGGCCGCATCGTCACGGCCGATCTGGCGTCGATGCCGCACGTGCTGATCGCGGGTTCCACGGGATCGGGCAAATCGGTGGCCATCAACGCGATGATCATGAGCCTGCTCTATCGCACTACGCCGAGCCAGGTGCGGCTCATTCTTGTCGATCCGAAGCGCGTGGAACTGGGGATGTACGAAGGCATTCCGCATTTGTTCACGCCTATCATCACTGAGCCCAAGCTGGCCGCAAACGCGCTGCGCAACGCGGTGCGGGAGATGGAGCGGCGGCTGAAGCTGCTGGCCTCGCGCAGCGTGCGCAACATCGACCAGTACAACAAGCTGTTTGAGGGTTCCACCCCTTCACTTTTTGGAGAAGGTTCAGAGGCTGAAGAAGAGCCGCTGCCCTATATTGTGATCATCATCGACGAGCTGGCCGACCTGATGATGCTGGATCGCGCGAATGTGGAAGAGTCGATTACGCGATTGGCGCAGATGGCGCGCGCGGTGGGGATTCACCTGATTCTTGCCACGCAGCGGCCGAGCGTGGACGTGATTACCGGGCTGATCAAGGCCAACGTGCCTACGCGGATCAGCTTCAGGCTGGCCACGAAGGTGGACTCGAGAACGATTCTCGACACCAACGGAGCAGAGGCTCTTTTGGGACGCGGCGACATGCTGTTTCTTCCGCCGGGAACCAGCCGCCTGATGCGGCTGCACGCGCCGTACGTGAGCGAAAAGGAGACCGCGGCGGTGGTCTCGTTCTGGAAAGAACAAGGTCAGGCCGAGTACGTTGAGGGCTTTCTGGAATCGCCACGGGACGAGCGGCCAAATGTGGATGGCTCGAACAGCGATCCCGGCGAGAACGATCCCATGTTCGATGACGCAGTGCGGCTGGTCTTTGAGTTTGGGAAGGCTTCCACGTCGCTGTTGCAGCGGCGGCTGAGGATCGGCTACGGGCGCGCGGCGCACCTGATCGATCTGATGGAGCACGACGGGCTGGTGGGACCGGCTGACGGTTCGCGCCCGCGCGAGCTGCTGAAGGCGCCGGGCTGGCTGCATGAGATTGCGGTGGGGGATCAGTAGGGGCGGGCTGCGTAGAATCTGGAGTTCGTGGTCTCCCACCCATTCCACGATGAGACTGTGGAATGGATGGGGCACCCAGCCTTGTGGGGACTGAAAGGGTCGGCTGCCTGCCATTCGCTGTTGGGTCGACCTAGCCGGATCGAATTGCGCCCGGTGATATAGACTTCGAATCAGGCTTTCCAAAGCTGCGATGTCGAAAGTCCCCATGTCCCCAGTCATTCAAGTCACAGGCGTCCGCAAGACCTACGGTTCGACCGTGGCCGTTGCGGAGGCGTCCTTCGAGGTGAACGAAGGGGAGATCTTCGGCCTGATCGGGCCCAACGGAGCAGGAAAGACCACCACAATGGAGTGCATTGAAGGGCTTCGCAAGCCCGACCGCGGCGCCATTGCGGTTCTCGGCCTCGATCCCTTTCGCGAGGTCTACAAGCTGCAGGAGCGCATCGGAGTGCAACTGCAGCAGGCACAATTGCAGAAGCGAATCAAGGTTTGGGAAGCGGTGGACCTGTGGGCATCGCTTTACCGGAAAAAAGCACTGGATGGCGAGCGCCTGCTTGAGCAGCTTGGCCTCTCAGACAAGCGTAACGCCTGGTTCATGAATCTCTCCGGGGGTCAAAAGCAGCGGCTGTTTATTGCCCTTGCGCTGATCAACGATCCCGAGGTGGTGTTTCTCGACGAGCTGACTACCGGGCTTGACCCGCAGGCGCGCCGCGCAATCTGGGAACTGGTGCGCGGGATTCGCGAGCGCGGCAAGACAGTTTTTCTGACCACCCATCTGATGGAGGAGGCCGAGCGTTTATGCGACCGTGTAGCCATCATGGAGCACGGGAGAATCATCGACATCGACACGCCTGAAGGGCTGGTGGCGCGGCATTGCCCGGAGCGGGCCGTGGTTCTCGATACGGAAGACGCGGCCGCTGGGGAGCGCTTTCAGGGGATTGCAGGAGTTGAATCGGTGACATCCATCGGCAAGCGATTCACGATTCGCGGCCGTGGAGACGATCTGGTGAGCGAGGTGATTCATTGCCTGTCGGAAAGCCGGATCAGGGTCACGGATTTCAGAACAATCTTACCCAACCTTGAGGACGTTTTTCTCAAGCTGACTGGCCGCTCAATTCGCGAGTAGGACTGAGAATGATGATGCGCGGGTTATGGAAACTGACGTGGATTGAGATCAAGGTCTTTCTGCGCGAACCGCTTGGCGCATTCGGCACGATCGGAATTCCTGTCCTGCTCTTCGTTGTGTTGGGCCGCGCGACCCACCTCAGGGTTGCGCCGTCTTCCCTCGCTGCGAGTGGCGTTAACACGGCCAGCATTCCCGTTCTTGTGTCGCTCTTGATCGCGATCAGCGCGGTGCTTTCGCTGGTTACGATTATTTCAATTTACCGCGAGGGCGGCATTCTGAAGAGGCTTCGGGCCACGCCGCTTCGCCCGCAGACGATCCTGACGGCCCACGTAATGGTCAAGCTGCTGCTCAGCGCGGCAACGCTGGCCTTGATGTTGATGGCGGGCAGGCGCTACATCCCGCCAGGCGCGCATGTTCCATGGTTTTCGTTCACCATAGCGCTGATGATCAGCACCTGGAGCATTCTGTCGATGGGCTTTCTGATCGCCAGCATCGTGCCTACCGCGCGGTTTGCGCAGCCGATCGGCGCCGTCATTCTGTATCCCATGATCGTGGTCTCGGGGCTGTTTGTGCCGGTTCAATCATTTCCACCGGCACTGCGAGTGGTTGCTCGCGCGCTTCCGCTGACCTACGCCACGAGCCTGCTCCGGGGGATCTGGAATGGCGATGGATGGCGAGCCCACATGGGCGATGTTGCTGCGCTCACCGTGTTATTTCTTTTGTTCACGGTAATTTCTGCAAAGGTCTTCCGTTGGGAGTGACCTGTCCATTTCGACGTCTTCACTCGATAACAGCATTTGTTGACGCCGGACTCGGCATGCTTCAGGGAAATTGGCCTGGTTCAGGATGGAAAACCAGCGATCTGGAAATTGCACCGCTCGCGGAGAATCTCAAGTATTTCGAGGCGGCCGGGTTGTGCTACACTTCCTCCGGAAAACGCTTACTCGATTTGCGGAATCGAACGTTCTTGCCCGTTTTCACCGATTTGGCGTCGGCAGGGCCGCGAACCCGGATTTCTCTTTTTTCCGGCGCCGGATTGGGCTTGACAACCATGCGAGTAAACCAATTTACTTAACGGCAAACGTCTGAAACCTCCGCGGACGGATTCCGCCCCTTCAAGGTGATGCAAATGCTCGGATTGGTCCCCGCCTCGATCGCCGCCGGCTCGCCTTCTGCAGTTGCGGCGGTGCTTGCGCTCAGTGCGCCATCGCTGGCGCATTTGAGTCCGCTCGATATCGCAGTGATCGCCATCTACTTCGTGATGGTGATTTGGATAGGTTTCTACCTCAAGTCCAAGGCCAATACCAGCGAAGAGTTTTTCATGGCGGGGCGCGAAATGACCGCTTGGATTGCCGGGTTGAGTTTTGTTTCCGCCAATCTGGGGTCGCTTGAACTGATGGGTTGGGCAGGCTCCGCCTACCAGTACGGCATTCTGGCCGCGCACTGGTACTGGGTGGGCGCTATCCCCGCCATGCTCTTTCTGGGCATGGTGATGATGCCTTTTTACTACGTTTGCAAGACGCACTCAGTGCCCGGCTACCTGAAACTCCGCTACGGGCAGGGCGCGAGCGTGGTTGCCGCCTTCTCATTTGCGTTTATGACGGTGCTGATGAGCGGCGTGAACATGTTTGCGATGGCGGAAGTGATGAAGGTGGTGCTGGGCTGGGACATGAACTTCTCGATCATTGTCTCTTCGCTGGCGGTAGCTGCATACGTGGCGCTGGGCGGGTTGCGTTCGGCCATTTTCAACGAGGTATTGCAGTTCGTACTGATCTGGGGCGGCGCGTTGCTGGTTCCGATTCTCGGCCTGATTGAGACCGGCGGCTGGAACGGCCTGAAAGCGAGGATCGCGCACAACATCTCCACCGGCGTGGTCGCGCCTGGCGACTACACACACATGTGGCGCAGCATGGGTCACTTTGCCGACAACCCGATGGGCATTCACTGGACCGGCATCGTCTTCGGACTGGGATTCGCGATCAGCTTTGGATATTGGACTACGGACTTTCTTGTGGTGCAGCGCGTTCTGGCGGCCAATAGCCTGCGTTCGGCGCGCATGGCGCCGGTGATCGGATCGTTTTTCAAGATGGCAGTTCCGTTCATCGTGATTCTGCCTGGCCTGCTTGGGCTTGTGGTTCTGCAGAATGCCAACGGCTCGCAAATGCAACTGGTCGGAGAAAACGTAGTCAAGGACTGCGCGCGCAACGCTTCAGACACCGGGCTTGCGACGCCGTCCGTCTGTTCTGCCGGCCTTCAAACGACGGCGGTGTTGCCGGCCACTCAGAAGGCGGTGCTCAGCGGAACAGGAGATGTGCAACTGCACAGCTACAACGAAGTGCTGCCGCTGATGCTGGTGCGCTACTGCAGTCCCGGCCTGCTGGGCCTGGGAATTACTGCGCTGATCGCCGGCTTTATGAGCGGGATGGCGGGCAACGTGAGCGCATTTTCCGCGGTATGGACCTACGACATCTATCAACCGTTGATCAACAAGCGGGCCAAGGATGAGCACTACGTCGCCGTGGGGCGCTGGGCCACTATTCTAGGGGTCGTTATCTCGATTGGCGCGGCCTACCTGGTGATGAATGCGGCGGGCATTATGGACTACGTCCAGGCGCTCTTCAGCTTCTTCATTTCGCCGCTGCTCGGCGCGGTGCTGATGGGCATGTTCTGGAAGCGCGCCACTAAGGCGGGCGGCTTCTGGGGGTTGTTGATTGGCACATTGACATCGATCGGGTTGTGGGCCTGGGTCAAGGTGGATCCAGCGGCGCTGAGGTATGTGGCGCTTTCGCCCGACGCCAAGGACATGGCAGAGAATATGTATCGTGCTCTGTGGTCGGTGAGCGTCTGCGCCATCGTCGTCTTTGTGGTCAGCATGTTTGGAAAGGCACGCCCGGTGGCGGAACTGAACGGCCTGGTCTACGGCGCAACCAAGCTGCCTGAGGAAGAGCCGGTCCCCTTCTACAAGAATGAGTATTTCTGGATGATTCTTGCAATCGTCTGCTTCCTCGCACTCAACATCTACTTCTGGTAGGGGTGTAAGTATGCATAACTCGGGAATTTCGATCTGGTTTTTCATCGGGACACTTCTCACCATTTATGGCGCAATGATTCTTGGCTACGGGATATTCGAGCTGGTTGTGGGGCGCACGGCCAACGTGATTCTCGCCAATCTTCATGCGCCGGTCTGGTGGGGTGGGATGCTATTGGCCCTCGGCCTTTTTTACGGTATACGCTTTCGCCCGGGCCGCAACGGTTAAGCACGAATTGCGGAAATTAAGGAGCAGCAGAGATGGCAGCGCAAAGGAAGATGACATTTGGACTTGTGGTAGGCAATCGCGGATTTTTCCCCAGTCATTTAGCCAAGACCGGGCGCGAAGAGATGATCGCGGCCGTAGAGGCGGCGGGCGATACGGCAATCGTCCTCGGACCCGCGGATTCGGAGCATGGCGCGGTGGAAACCTACGCCGAGTCGCAGCGGTGCGCGGAGCTTTTCAAGAAGCACGCCGACGAGATCGACGGCATCATCGTCACGCTGCCGAATTTCGGCGAGGAACGGGGCATTGTGGACGCGATCCGGCTCTCCGGATTGAAGGTTCCGGTGCTGGTGCAGGCCACGCCGGACCGAAGCGACGCGATGACCATCGCGACACGGCGGGATAGTTTTTGCGGCAAGATGAGCGCCTGTAACAACATGATGCAGTACGGCATTCAGTATTCGCTGACCACGCTGCACACCGAGAGTCCTTCGTCGAAAGAGTTCAAGGCCGATCTGGAGTGGTTCTCAGCGGTTTGCCGGATCGTGAAGGGGTTGAAGAATCTGCGCATCGGCGCGATTGGCGCGCGTCCAACGGCCTTTAACACGGTGCGCTACTCGGAACGGATTCTGGAGACGAGCGGCATCACCATCGAGACCATCGACCTGTCTGAGATATTCGGACGCATCAACAAAATGAAGGACACAGATGACGCGGCGCAGGCCAAGCTGGCCGCGATCAAGAGCTACGTCACCACCGCCGGCATCGCGGAGGCGGCGCTCATGAAAATGGCCAAGCTGGGCGCGGTGATCGACGGCTGGATGAAGCAAGCCCACGTGACCATCAGCGCCGTGCAGTGCTGGACCTCGATGGAGGAATTCTTTGGCGTGGTGCCCTGCACGATCATGAGCATGATGAGCGACAACCTGATTCCCTCGGCGTGCGAAACGGATGTGGCCGGCACGCTGAGCATGTACATGCTGGCCCTGGCCTCGGGCACACCCTCGGCGCTGCTGGACTGGAACAACAATTACGGCAGCCATCCGGACAAGTGCGTCTGCTTCCACTGTTCCAATCTGCCCAAGCACTTCTTCAAGGATGTGAAGATGGATTACCAGGCGATCATCGCCGGAACGGTGGGCAAGGAGAACACTTTCGGCACCTGCGTGGGCCGGGTGAAGGCAGGCGGGATGAGCTACGCGCGCTACTCGACCGACGATCGCCGCGGCGTGATTCGCGGATACACGGGCGCGGGTCAGTTCACCGACGATCCGCTGGAGACGTTTGGCGGCGCGGGCGTGGCCGAGATTCCGCAACTGCAGAAGCTGCTGAAGTACATCTGCCGCGAGGGATTCGAACATCACGTAGCGGCCAACTTCAGCGACGTGTCAAAGTCGGTGCATGAAGCAGCTCGTTACCTGGGATGGGAGAGCCATTACCATCCGGCGCTTGAGGACTGATTGAGACAGGGAATAGGGAATAGGGGAACGAGTGAATAAGTGAATAAGTAAATAAGTGAAAAAGTGAACGGGGAATGGGGATTAAAGACTAGCTGGCAGCGGGATTAGTTTTGCGCTAGAGAAAAAGGCCTCAGTACGAGGCCTATTCTCTTGGTGTGATTGGCTAGTTTGCTTCTTTCGGTTCGAGGGTGAGGCGGGCGGTGAGCACCACCAGGGAGGCCCACAGGGCATCTGCGCCGAGCAGGTGAGCCAACTGCAGCCACAACGGTCCGAGCAGCAAAACGTCCAGGACGCCGAGCACATATTGCGCGGCCAGCAGGATCAGCACCAAAGCGGAGAGCGCGCGGTTATCCCAGTGTCCGGCTCCTCGCGTGGAACGTTGAGCGGAGCGCACCAGCAGCCAGATGAGGAAGATGCTGGCCAGGAACGCGAGGGTGGGGTGCGTCCATCGCCAGCGCACCAGCCATCCGCTGCCTGAAGAGAAATCCTGCGCGAAAGCCGCCCCCAGCGAAGTAGCGGGGAAGAGCGTGTCGCCGAGCGCGGCAAGAGATCCGGTGACGCCGACGAAGAGGACCACAAGCAAGCCTGCGATGGCGGTAACGGGCGAAACCAGGCGAATGTGGCCACGCAGAAAGCCCTTGTTGCGGCTCAACATATGGGCAGTGAGGGTAATCGCGGCGAGCAACAGCAGGGTGTTGGCCAAGTGGAGCGCGAGGTAAGCGGGGCGTAACGGGGATTGGCTATGCGCGGTGAGGCCGAGCTTGACGAGAAACGCGCCGAGCATGGCTTCGATCAGGGTGAAGGCGACGGATGCGACTGCGAAAGCGCGCGCCAGATGCCTGCGGACGGTGCCGGCGAAGGTCCACGCCAGAAGGGCAACGACGGCGAAGAACGAGATTGCGCTGGTGATGCGATGCGTGAATTCAATCATCGTATCGACGCGCGGCGAGTGCTGGAGCACGGTGCCGTTGCAGAGCGGCCAGTGATTGCCGCAGCCGGCTCCGGAGCCGGTGGCACGAACCAGCGTACCCCACAGGATGACGGCAATAAAGTAAACCAGCACGCCCCAGGAAAAGCGGCGCAAGGCGATCGAAGGGCGAGGTTGGGTATTTACAGAAGCAGCGGCAGCAGGCATGAAAGAAGACTCCGTATGGAACACAACAGTGTAGAACAAGTCGCCGTATCATGTGATTTGAGGGTGTCGCTTGGTAAGCGTTCCGGACGGGTGCGGGCGTGGACGCCCTCACGACAGCCGGCCTGGAGGCCGGCGCTACATTCGCATGGCCGCAGAATTGCCTTGCTACAGTATCAAGTCAAGACCGCTGCACTGCGGGTTCAATTTCCCAGCAGCCGCACTACGTGGTTCACGATGATGAGGTCTTCGAGCGGCGGAATCACGCGTACCGTGACCGGCGATTTTTCAGCGGAGATCAGTGCCGCCTGGCCGCGGACGTTGTTGCGTTTCTCGTCGAGCACGATGCCGAGCGCGCCCAGGCCGGCGCAGATTTCGGCGCGCGAGGCAATGTCGTTTTCGCCGATGCCGCCGGTGAAGACCAGCATGTCGAGGCCGCCCAGTTCGGCCACGTAGCCGCCAATCCATTTGGCGATGGTCCAGGTGAACTTGTCCACGGCCAGCCGCGCCTTGGCGTCGCCGGTTTTGATGGCGTCGCGCAGGTCGCGCATGTCGTTTGAAGAGCCGCTCACGCCCAGCAAGCCCGATTTCTTGCTGACCACAGTTTCCAGCTTGTCGGCGGCTTCGGTTGCGTTGGTTGTGGTCTCGGCAATCTTGTGCAGGATGAACAGCAGCACGCCGGGATCGATGTCGCCGGTGCGGGTGCCGCTGATGATGCCGCCGCTGGGCGTGAGGCCCATCGAGGTGTCAAGGGATTTGCCGTTGCGGATGGCGGTGATTGAAGCGCCGTTGCCGAGGTGAGCGACGATGAGCTTCTCCGGCACATCGGACTGCAACTGGTAGATGATGGACTCGTACGAGATGCCGTGATAGCCATAGCGGCGCACGCCCATGGCGGCGTATTCGGCGGGAATGGGCATGACCTTGACGACTTCCGGCATGGTGCGATGAAAGTAAGTATCGAGGATGGCGAAGTTGGGAATGCCGGGAAAAAGCTTGAGCGCCTCGCGCATGATGTAAACGGCAATGGGAGTGTGGAGCGGCGCCAGAGCGCTGTAGCTCTCGATCTCATCCACGAGTTGGGGCGTGATGCGCTGATTTTCAGTGATGGTTGGGCCGCCGCAGACGGTGCGATGGCCGATGGCCGCGGGGGCAGGGAATTCACCTGAGTTCAGCGCGTCAGCCACCAGCTTGAATGCTACGGAGCGGCTGGGCAAAGCCGGCGTTTGATCGACCAGCTTTTTGCCATTGGCGTCTTTGATCCAGAATTTGCCCAGATCGGTGCCGATGCCGTCGACCGCGCCGTCGAGGAGTCTTGTGCGTTCATCGTTGCCGGCTTCATAGATTGAAAACTTGATGGAAGAAGATCCGCTATTCAAAACCAGTATGGGCAAAGAAGACATGAATGAATGGCCTTTCAAATTTGGGCTGAATCAAGCAGCGAGTCAGCGAGTCAGCAAGTCAGCGAGTTAGCAAGTCAGCGAGTTGGCAAGTTAGCGGAGTTGGGTTTATTCCCTGTGCCAGCGCCAGTCCTTTATTTCGGGCAGGTCGTCGCCGTTTTCTGAGACATAGAGGCGATGGCGCTGAATCTGCTCGGAGTACCACTGTTCCGCCGAGCTGATTTGCGAGGCCATGCGCGGCACGCGGCGAATGGCGTCGAGGGTCAACTGGAATCGATCGATGTTGTTGAGCACGCACATGTCGAAAGGCGTAGTGGTGGTGCCTTCCTCCTTGTAGCCGCGCACGTGCAGCCTGTCATGGTTGTGACGCCGGTAAGTGAGCCGGTGAATGAGCCACGGATAGCCGTGGAAGGCGAAGATGGTTGGCGTATTGGGCGGAAATAGCAGGTCGTAGTCTTCGTCGGCCAAACCGTGCGGATGCTCGGACTGGGGCTGAAGCGCCATCAGGTCGACGATGTTGACCACGCGGATGCGCAGATCGGGGGCCTGTTCGCGGAGCAGGCAGACTGCGGCCAGCGTTTCCATGGTGGGCACATCGCCGCAGCAGGCCATGACTACATCGGGGTTGCCTTCATCATTCGATGCCCACGGCCATGCACCAAGTCCTATCGTGCAGTGGGCAACGGCCTCGTCCATGGTGAGCCATTGCGGCGCGGGCTGTTTGCCGGCCACAATCAGGTTGATGTAATTCCTGCTGCGCAGGCAGTGATCGGCCACCGAGAGCAGGGTGTTGGCGTCGGGTGGCAGATAGATGCGCACCACGTCGGCCTTTTTGTTGAGCAGATGGTCGATGAAGCCCGGATCCTGGTGGGAGAAGCCGTTGTGATCCTGGCGCCACACCAGCGAGCTGAGCAGGTAATTGAGGCTGGCGATGGGTTTGCGCCAGGGAATTTCGCGCGTGGTCTTCAGCCATTTGGCGTGCTGGTTGGCCATTGAATCGATGATGTGAATGAAGGCTTCATAGCAGGAGAAGAAGCCGTGGCGGCCGGTGAGCAGGTAGCCCTCAAGCCAACCCTGACACATGTGCTCGCTCAGCACTTCCATGACGCGGCCGGACTCGGAGAGGTCGACGTCGACGGGCAGCGTCTCGGCCATCCACTCCTTGCCGGTTCCGGTAATCACGTCCTGAAGGCGATTGGAAGCGGTCTCATCGGGGCCGAAGACGCGGAAGTTTTTCTGGCTTAGATTGGCCTGCATCACCGCGTGAAGCAGGTGGCCGAGGATGCGCGTCGATTCCACGTCGACGGCTCCGCGGGTCTCGATCTTGACTGCGAACTCGCGGAAGTTCGGCACCTTGAGCGGTTGCAGCAACAGGCCGCCGTTGGCGTGGGCATTCATTCCCATGCGCAGTCGGCCCTTGGGCGCAATCTCGGCCAGATCGGCGCGGAATGCGCCTTTTTTATCGAAGAGTTCCTCCGGCTTGTAGCTGTGCATCCACTCATCAAGCTGGCGCAGATGCTCGGGATTTTCGCGCAGCTTGTCGAGCGGCACCTGGTGGGCGCGCCAAGTGTTTTCGACCGGCAATCCGTCGACAAACTTTGGTCCGGTCCAGCCTTTGGGCGTGCGCATGACGAGCATGGGCCATGCGGGACGCTCGGTCGCCCCTTCTTCGCGAGCAGCCTTTTGGATTGCGGCGATGCGGTCGAGCATGCGATCGAAGACCGCCGCGGCCTGCTGGTGCATGGTGGCCGGGTCGTGGCCCTCGAGCGTGAAGGGCTCATAGCCGTAGCCGCGCATCAGGTCTTCCAACTCGGCGTGGGGAATGCGCGCCAGAATTGTGGGATTGGCGATCTTGTACCCGTTCAGATGGAGGATGGGCAGCACTGCGCCGTCGGTGGCGGGGTTGAGAAACTTGTTCGAGTGCCAACTAGTTGCAAGCGGCCCGGTTTCAGCTTCGCCGTCGCCCACCACGCAGGCCGCGATGAGGCCGGGATTGTCGAAGGCGGCGCCATAAGCGTGGACCAGCGAGTAGCCGAGTTCGCCGCCCTCGTGGATGGAGCCGGGCGTCTCGGGCGCAACGTGGCTGGGAATGCCGTATGGCCAACTGAACTGGCGGAAGAGGCGCTTGATGCCGTCGGTATTCTGCTCGATGTGCGGATAGATCTCGGAGTAGGAACCCTCGAGGTAGGTGTTGGCCACCAGTCCGGGTCCACCGTGGCCGGGGCCGATGACGTACATCATGTTGAGGCCGCGCTCGCGAATGAGGCGATTCCAGTGCACATAGAGGAAGTTGAGCCCCGGCGTGGTGCCCCAGTGGCCGAGCAGGCGCGGTTTTACGTCGTCGATGGTGAGCGGGCGCTCGAGCAGCGGATTGTCTTTGAGATAGATCTGGCCCACGGACAGATAATTCGCGGCCCGCCAATAGGCGTCCATTTTGGCCAGCAATTCCGGGCTCAAGGGGTTGAGCCTGGCTGTTTCGCTCGTCGCGGATTCGATCATGGAGCACCTCGCAAAGGGGAATCTGCGTGCTGCTTAAAAGCCTAGCAGCCGTTTGTTACAGGCGTAGTGATTGAAGTCACACGAAGAGCCAATCGTCTCAAATTACAACGATTTGCGACGTTCCAAAACGGATTTGACAATGACTTTGACCGGGCGGTGAATCGGATGCTGCGCTGAGTGGTTCCGCTAGAGGCGCGGACTTGCGGGAAGCGAGTTGCGGCCGGCGGACTGGCGCTGGCAGTTCGTTTATTTGGCCGCGACAGTGACGGGAACTTCGAGTGAGCCGGTGCGGCCGGCGTTGAGATCGTTGACGGCGATGCGCAGGGAGTTGTCGCCGGCGGGCAGATCGATGGGGACCAGAACGGTGATTCCTTTGGCGGCGACGCGCTCGAATTGCTCGGGCTTGATGGCCAACTGGAACTGGTGGTCGACGTAATTGACGCGATCTCCACCGGCGTTATAGGCAATCAGCGCGAGTTCGATTTTGCCGGTGCGGGTTCCGTCGGGCTCCGTGCCGAGCGCAAGAGTAGCCGGGCTCAACGTGAAATTGACCACGTAGCGATCGACCGGTCCTTTCAATGTGGCCGACAGTTCTCCAGCCGGGCCGATGGGAACCTTCACGCCCTGGAGCAGCGGATCGTTTGCGTCCAGTACCTGCGCCTTGAAGATAATCTGCGTGGTCGGAGGCGCGCCATGCAGTGATCCGTCGACCGTCTGGTTCATGTGTTTGGGAGCGCCGGGAGCGCGTTTGCCCGGTCCGTCGGCGTAGTAGCCGTGACGAAAGGCAAGCTTCAGGTCGTGACCGTCCACGCGAACCTGAATCTTGCGGTATTCGCCATTCAGTTTCGCAGCCGACGGGACGTAGCTGATGGTGTAATAGCTGGCGCCGCTTTCCACCGCGTTTGCGACGGCCTCTTTGAGCTCGTTGGTCTCATAGTAAGCATGGCCGCCGGTCTGATCGGCGATCTGATCCATGGTTCCCTGTTCCTGGTACATCCCCTCTTTTTCCTGCATCATCGCGCCATTGCCGGGCGCGGTTCTGGTTGAGGCATTGAACATGGAGGGAAGCATCAACCCGCGCCCATCCACCGGATAGACGGCGACGCGCGACTGGGTGAGCATTTCGGTGGTTTTCTCGACCTGATCGCGGTAATCCGCGATGGCGCCGAAGGGGCTGAACTGGGATGAGTCCGGCAGGATGGAGAGAGGAAACGAACCGGAGACCCAGATAAGATTTTTGCGGCCGGGAATGCCGCTCAAATAGGCGGCCAACTGCTGCAAGGCCTGGAGCGTCATCCTGACTCGCAAATCGGTCTGGTATGTGGAAGTGTCAGCCTCGAACTGGCTCAAGGCGGCGGCAGCGTTCATGGGTCCGTTGGTTACTCCGCCGCTGCCGATGTTGGATGCGGAAACAGGCGTGGCCGGCTGAGCGGCCAGGGGGCTGGAGGTGCTGGTGAGGCCGCTGGTCATGGTCGGCGACTCCAGCAGCGCGGATGGCTGGCTCGCGGTCTTGGAACCGTTCATCAACTTGGCCAGGCTCGCCACATCGGTGGTGAATCCGGTGACCATCAAGAGCTTGGAAGAGAGCGTAAAGACGGCCAGCGTAGTTCCGGGATTGACCTGTGCCAGGTACTTGATCATCTCCTGACGCACCCTGAGCTGGTCGTTGGAGGGCGTGTTCAGGGCGTCGAGCAGGAGCACGTTGACCGCGCCCTGCTCGGGATAGACGGGAAGATTTGTATAGGTATGAAGCGGCAACTGCTGGAGCTCGGCCTCATTGGCGGAAATAGGCGCGCCGCCGGGCTGATGCTCGTCGAAGGAGAAGATTTTTTGGTCTTTGCCGTCTTCAAGGATTTCGAATTTGCTTTGATCGAGGCCATGAACGGCGTTGCCATGGTCGGTGACGACCACGTCGACAAGCACCAGGTTGGCGTTTGCCTGGAGCACGGTGACAGGCGGCGGAGGCGCGGATTGGGCCGTGAGCCCCTGGGCCTGCGCGCAGGTTACCGCCAAAACAGTCGTAAACAGGAAGGCAAAAAAGATGGTGAAACTAGAGAGGAAGGAACGCATTGGAAGAGTCCTTTATCGCAGGTGACAGGATTCTGCGCATTTCTTGTTCGCATCCATATTGCACCCTGACGGCTGTTCTGCTCAAAGAAGGTCGAATTCGATTGGGGATTTGGTGCTCGAATCCAGCGCCGGAGCGCGAAAACGGGATGAAAATGCGCCGAGAGTCGCCGATTTCGGACAAACCTTCGACCTTGTGGTCATCTTTATATTGACTTTACATAATCTTTATGGTCCGCTCATTTCAGGGGCATTTTCCTGTACCGCAGCCCACATTGACGCCTATTGCAGGGAAAAGCGCGGGCGAAGAAGGAAGGCGGGTGGAACGATGAACAGTCTGGATCGATTCATGGAGTATTTGGTGGCTGGCGTGTTCGTGTGCGTAGGGCTCAGAAGCATCTATAGCTATAAGCGCAGGCCGAGAGCACTCGGAGCCAGGGAAATGAGCCTCCCGTTTGGAGTACCGTACTGGTCTGTTATCGCGGTCGGACTGTTTGAGATTGCAGCAGCGCTGGCCCTGGTGATGCCGATCGGCGCGTGGCCGCAGACTACGCTGGTGCGGCTGGCGGCTTTGGCGCTTGCGCTTCTGATGGTGGCTGCCGGCTTCTATCACTTGCGCCGCCATGAATCAGCCGCGCCTACCGTGGCGCTGTTTCTACTGACGATGTTCGTGATTGTCGGGCGGTGGTAAGGGTTGAGGATCGTTTGGACTTGATTCCTGGGCTGACAGGCCTGGAGAGGTCCGGAAGAAGCGCTTCAGCTTGAGGATTTGCGACTCGAAACCATACCAGAGGATTGTGGCCGCGGCGGTAGAGGCGGCCAGCCGGAAGGCTACGATGGCCAAGTTGCCGGCTATGCCGTAGCGATCCATCCGCAGATCGAACCATCCGAAGAAGATGAAAACAGCGATGTGAATCATGTAGAGGCCGTAGCTGATGCGGCCATAAAAGGCCAGCGGTCCGCGCCTTAGCGCCGCGTTGAGCGGATTGCGGGCGCCGGTGGAGGCGATCGAAGCCAGCACCGCGCCGCCGAATCCAACCGCCAGCGCACAATCGAGGAACTTTGTTCCACCGGCTATGGTGGCTGCGGCCGCAATGCCCAGCACAAATGCGCCCAGACCGATCCCGAGCCAGACGCGGCGGCTGAACGGGAGCGTGTAGATTCCCAGCGCGAGCAGGCTGCCCAGGGCGATCCCGTCCAGGTGAATGAAGGTGTGAGTGGGGGTGAGCCAGGGGTGGTGATCAAACAGGGGTGAACTGACAAATGCGGCAATCAGGATTGCGGCCAGCATCCAGGGCCTGCGCAGAAAGCGGACCAGCGGCGCCCACAGGAAGTAGTACTGTTCCTCGATGGCCAGGGACCAGGTCTGGCCGATTGCGGGGGGCAGCGTGAGGTGAAAAAGATTCTGCACGAAGAAGATGTAAGCCAGCCAGGGAGCGGTCTTGATTGCCATCGAAACAGGCTGGCCGATGAACCACGGGGCCTCAAGGTACACCACCACCAGCACCAGCACATAGACAGGCCAGATGCGCAGCGCGCGGCGGGCGTAGAAGTTGCGGAAGTATTTTTCCTTGTCCCTGGCTTCGAGAAGGATGGATGTAATGAGAAACCCGGAGAGGACGAAGAAGAGATTGACGCCGGCCCATCCCCACAGGGAGGCGTAGTAAATCCAGGTGCCCTCAAGGCGCGGATGACAGTGGTAGATCACCACCGCCAGAACCGCGAGGCCGCGCAGGCCCTGCAGCTCGGGGATGTAACAGGGCAGCCAGGCTGGGCGGGAGATTTGGCTTATGGGATATTGCAACGGCGACCTTGGCATAGGAGTGGCTAGGGGTCGAGCCATTCTCTGTCGGGCCGTGTTATCAATCTTGCGCTGAAGAATGCTTGGTCCATATCCAAGATCGTTTTAATCGCATAGCATTGATTTCCGTCGTCGCGCTCGACCAAGAAACAGGAAATATCAGTCCCGTTCGATGAGTGAAAAGGCAAGAGCAATTGCATGCGCCCCTCGGCGATATAGTAGACAGGAATTGCGGTCTTGTAATTCCTGCGAATCTTTGGGATCAAATTCTCTATAGCGCCACGAAGGTAATTCCTCACAGACTCATCCGTAGCGTCGGGAGGAAATCCAGAGCGCTCCTTAGCTCTATCGAACATGTGTTCAAAAATATCCGTATCGAGTGCGTATGCGGTGTTGAATACATAGTCCCGGCTATCATTTGAGTACCAAGCGAGTTTAGGGAGTTTGAGCCCAAAATGCAGACGAAAAACGGGGGACCTGGCTGTTTCTGTACCTTTATAGACCCAATCAGAGGAGGTGCCCTGACTTGCGCCACGATACCGTTCAAAGACACAGAAGAGATCTGCAGAATGCTTGTCCTGTAAGCCAGAGTTGAAGCATGCCCAGTTTTGGTCAGCGCTTTCGATTATGTAGCTTCCCGGCTCGCCTTGTTCCAGCTCCTTCAAGCGCGAGAATGTGTATTGGAGATAATTCCGGAGCTTAGTTGGCTTGTTTCGATACCTGTTCTCAAATCTTGGCTGGGTGAAGTACCGCGCGTCCTTGCCCTCGAACGTCTTCTCTGCAATAGCTAAAAAGGGTGCATCGAAGTCATATTCTTCGGTTAAGGGATCTTTTGAAGGGTGGAAATGACCGAAAGCCGTCTGGCGATCCTGGTCCTTGCTCTTCGTGAATAGCGACTCATAACGTAACGCGTCCATATAGTTTTGGCCCCCGTCATTAGCGGGGGCCCTCTGTGATCAAAGAAGATGTTTTGTAGGAAATCTCAAACGCAGTGTTTTGTAAGGAGCGCGCCCGAAGGCTTATCACGCACAATGTTGCTTCTATGAACCATAATATATCAAGGAACCAAGAAAATCCAGCACTACTAAATGTAGGAATTGTGCAACCAATTTAGCATCAATAGTATGGAGCAAATTTGTCCCGATTAGTCATCCATTTGCCAACTGTCTGGCGCGCTCCGTGGCGCGCATGACGGCTTTGATGAGGGTGACGCGCAGGCCGCCCTCTTCGAGTTCCAGGATTCCGTCGATGGTGCAGCCGGCGGGGGTGGTAACGGCGTCTTTGAGCAGCGCCGGGTGATAGCCGGTTTCAAGCACCATCTTGGCGGCGCCAAAGGTGGTTTGCGCGGCCAGTTGCGTGGCTATATCGCGAGCCAGGCCTACCTTGACGCCGGCTTCGGCGAGGGCCTCAATGATGATGTAGATGTATGCGGGGCCGGAGGCGGAGAGGCCGGTTACGGCGTCCATGTGTTTCTCGTCCACGATCACCGTGCGGCCCACGGTCTCAAAGATACGCTGGGCCAGTTCAATCTGTGCCTCGGAGACGAAGCGCCCGCGGCAGAGCGCCGCTATGCCCGCGCCCAGGGCCGAAGGCGTGTTCGGCATGGCGCGGATCACGCCGATATCCAACCCCGCTGCCTCCTCGATGGAGCGGGTCTTGACCGAGGCGGCGATGGAGACCAGGGTCTTTTCCGCGGTGAGGGCAGGCCGAATCTCGGCGATCAGATCCGGCACCTGAAGGGGCTTGACGCCAATCAGAATGAGATCCGCCTTGCTGGCCGCTTCAAGGTTGTTGGTGCCGACGTCCACGCCCCATTGGGTGCTCAGTGCCAGCGCCCGCTCGGCGTGGCCGACGGTCGAGTGAATCTGATCTGTGGCAAACAGATTTTCTTTCAGAAACGCCTGGAGCAGGATGCCGCCCATTTTTCCGGCACCCAGAACGGCCACGCGGACATGGGGCAATTGCGCAGGGATTTGAGTGGCCTCAACGGCTATTTCCGCCATTTTTCTCCTCGTTGTGGGTAAGAGTGCAGGTGCAAGCTTCAGGATACGCGCATCGCCCGTCGTCGCGCGGACCGGGCAGTAGCGCGCGGGCCAGGGCATCGATTGTGCAATGCCTGGAGGCGGCGGCAATTATGCGTTGCGCTATCTGCCGTAGGCCGCCTCTTTGGTCAGATAAGTCGAAAGCGCGTCGGACATCATGCTGCTGCGGTCCGCGGGCGCCCAGGTGGCGCTCAGGAACAGATACCCTCCGGAGAGGGTGAGAAACTGCTCTCCCATGCGCGCGGTGCTGGCCGCGGTGATGATCCATGCGTTGTTTTCGAGGTCGTAGATGGTGTAGTACTTATCTCCAGTCTCGGCGCGCAGGTCGATGATGTGCTGGCCGATATGGATCATGGCGGCGGCCTGCGCGGGCTTGAGCAACAGCCGGTCGATATTGCTGGTGAAGGTGCAAACGTAGAGCACGCCGTCGGGCGAGTCCCCGGTCTCGGCAGGCTGGTCGGCTTCGTTGATGGTTTGAACCGAGATGATGACGCCATCGACGTTGCCGGACTTGGAGTAGACTCCCGCATCCTTTTGGATCGCAACGGCAACTGCATCCGTTCCCATGACGCTGGCAAACTGCCGCGCAACGCCGCCCGGATCGTGGGCATCGAAGGTGTTCGAATAGGAAACCGGCTCGCCCTTGACGACCAGGTCGGATTTCGAAAAGTCGATTGGCTTGGATGAAACGCCGGTAACGGATTGAAGCACCAGCCGGGCCGGATAGGCATTCAGATTTCCAAAGCCGCCCAAAAACACGACCTTGCCGGAGGGATCACGCCTCAAGGTTGCATCGGCCACAGCATCCAGGCGGCCAGTCAGCGTGGCAGTGACCTTGAACTTGCCGCATCCCAGGCAAACTCCAGGTTCCTTGACGTGCGTCTGCGACAGCAGAGAATCAAACTGTTTGAAGTCCTTGCCCCTGTCGAGAGTGACGGGCGTTCTGGTGGGCGCTGTGTAGGTTCCGGCGAAATTGTGCGCCGGCTGGAGTTCCAGCATGCCGAAGGGGCCGCCCTTTGCCTTGGTTCCCTGCGGATAGGAGATCCAGATTGCGTTGACGGGCAGGCCACAATCGCCATCCGCGATCGCAAACTCATCGAATCCGGCCACAATGGCGCCTTTGATAGTGACCATCTTTCCATCGAACAACGCGGGGTTCTTCAGAACGGCGCATACGGTGGTATCGCCGGCCTGTGCGTGGAGGCCGCAAATGCAGGCCGAAAGGAACAATGCGAGGACAAGAGCACGCTTCATGGATCTCTCCCGGGCCGCGCCGAATCGGCAACGGCAGTGAAAAATGAGGCGGAATAAAACCGCCGTCGATCAGGAACTGCCAAGAATATCACGCTGGACGCAGATTGTTCACGATATGCATTCAGCGGGTGGTGTCCTGATTCCGATCTCCAGTGCGATGAACGGCTTCTTGATTGGCAATAGACCGAAAGAGTACAATTCAGGCGATTTCAGTAGTTCGGTCTGATGATCACCAGCATCCACACCCTGATTTATTCCGACGATGCCCCCGCAACGCGCGCATTCCTTCGCGACGTCCTCGGCTGGCCCTACGTCGAGGATGCGGCGGG
>Ga0224555_1001575_pt1 | contig 30780 bp, 19 predicted proteins | sample 714S23034metaG_FD_180687 | JGI IMG/M metagenome (GOLD analysis project Ga0224555, IMG submission 180687) | Peat soil microbial communities from Stordalen Mire, Sweden - 717 S2 30-34 | ecosystem: Environmental > Terrestrial > Soil > Wetlands > Peat | place: Sweden: Norrbotten County, Stordalen...
CAATTGTTAGGGGCATTCGTGGCGTTGACTGCTGGGCTAGTGCGCCTCGTCAGCACGTGCCGTCGCGAGGTGCTCAACCATGTAATCGTCCTCGGCGAGCACTATTTGAAACGGCTCATTGCAGAGTGCGTCCGCGACTACCAGGATGACCGAAAGTACCTCGGATTGGAGAAGTGCACGCCCGCCGGCGGGTGGATGCGGACCAACCTCGCTGGTTCGGCAAAGTCATTTCCATGCCGAAGCTCTGCGGCCTGTACCGCCGCGACGATCTCCAGGCCTGAGCTGTTCGTCCAAGTACTATCCAATGAAACCGCTGAACATCCTTAAGACCATTGTGTCTGCCTGGCTTTCAAGAGCCTGCATTCTGGATCTCCCCTCACACGAAATCCACCCGACAATCTACCCTCTCCGAGAGAGCTGGCTAATGACACGGTCCGCAGGTCTATCCGGGTGATCAGCTTTAGCTCCAGAAGGGGTTTTGGCGAGGTACAGGGATGAAACCAATCAAACATTGAAGAGATTTGTGTCTCTCCGCCCCTTGCTCTTAGCCGATGTTTAGGTGTAGACGATTTTGTAACTATCCTTGCATCCATTGAAATTAGGAAACCGAATGAAGACGCGGCATTCAGCGCCAGGTCATCTGTCGTAAAAGCAGAAGGTTTGACTATTCGCTGGTGAGATATCCGCAAAATATTGATAAATAATGGTCGGGGCGGAGGGATTCGAACCCCCGATCCTCTGCTCCCAAAGCAGATGCAGCGATTTATGGAAGCCTGTTAAAACTGAGTGAAAAATAAGTGCGTTTGGTTGATTTATTTAGCGTGCGCTGCCCGATCCTTGTCGATCCTTGTGGCTCTTGGGTGCTTTGACCGGCACAATATCGACTACACTACGCCAGCCGCCAGCGAGGCCTACGTGCAGAAGACCTCAATCGCCTGTGGATCGGAGAGAACGCGGTCTGGCAGACGCAACAGTCGAGTCACAGCTTTGGCGCTCATGGGGCAACCAAGCAGAAAGCCCTGCCCAAAGCGGCAGCCCAATTGTCGAAGGAGATGTAACTGCTCGTGGGTCTCGATGCCTTCAGCCACTACATCCATCCCAAGTACTCGGGCCAGTTCAATGACGGTGCGCACGATCTGGAACGCCTGGTTTCCCTGGGTCATTCGGCCAACGAAAGAGCGGTCTATCTTGAGTACATCGAAGGGAAATGAGTGCAAATGGTTGAGCGAACTATATCCGGTGCCAAAGTCATCCAATTGAAGCGAGACGCCGAGTTTGCGCAATTTGGTCAGCACGTCGAGGGCAATGGTCAAATTTGGAATCAGGCTCGACTCTGTCATCTCCAAACCCAGTTGCTGGCCGGAGATGCCCGATTGGAGGAGCAGAGCACGGATGTGATCGGCCAGTCCCTCGCGAGAGAACTGGTGCGCGGAGAGGTTGACGCAGACTCGTAGAGAAGTATCGCAGGAATCTTCGCAGCACCATTTCTGAATCTGGTGACAGACCTCGGAGAGCACCCAGTCGCCGATGGGCAGGATCAATCCGCTCTCTTCAGCAAACGGAATAAAATCCATAGGCGGGATGAGCCCCCGCTCCGGGTGCTTCCAACGGAGCAGCGCCTCAAGACTGACAATTCTCCGAGTAGAGAGATCGATTTCCGGCTGGTAATAAAGCTCAAACTGCTCCTGATCAATTGCGCGACGCAGATCCGACCTCCGTGGCCAGGTCCCTCGAGCATTTTTCACAGCGCGGAGCCGCGGTAACCTTCGCCGTGTAACCGCGTGGCGCAGTCTGCTTGCTTCCAGCTGGCTTGAAACCACGCTGGCCATGCTCTCCAGCATGCCCAGTTCGTCAGACGTAAATTCCTGGCGAGGTTCACGGCAGAATATGGTCAACTCCCCCAGGATTAACCCATTGATCGAGCGCACTGGAACACTCGCGATGAACATCGCGTTGAATAGTGTAGGGCTCAAGAGCATTCCGTGTAATTCCGCAAACTTGGAGAGGTCAGGAATGACGACAGGCCCATCTTGTGCCAGCACTAAGTCAAAGATGGAATTCCGCCGTGGCAACTCCCGAATTTCCCAGCCCCAGAATGACTTGATCCACAAGCGGCTCTCGTCAGCAAAAATAATGGCAGCAGAATCGGCGTGGAAGTAATTCGCAACCAGCCGGGTGATGGCGTCAAACTCCGGTTCCCGCGGAGTATCGAGAATTCCTGCCGATTTGAGGGCAGTGATCCGCGCAGTCTCCCGTTGACAATCAAATCTGCCGTTCTTCAGGAGCACTCGTGACATCTCCAATACAGCCCAGCAGCGTTCCCAATTGCCTGCGTCCAATCGAGGCCGGCTATCCTTCCCTGGCGGGCGTACGAACAAGATTGACCGCAGGGCTGCGTGGATCGCGGCCTCGAGAGACACCGTGTCTCTCTTATCGGAGTTGGCCTCCAATGGCATGAGGTTACGACGGTGCAATCCTCCGGAAGGACGACCCGAGCTCACGCAAACTGCGCCACTATAGATTGGATGTGCATGGATTTGCTGATTCTGAATCAGATCGTGAGCCTGGCAGCGAGTTGATACTGACGCAAAATCAGGCAGCGCAGACGACATCAGCGATTCGCGGAATGGAGATGTCTTCGCGGCGCACTCAAATGGCCAATCGCAAGCGTTAGCTAGCCAAGATGGATTGACCGCTCAACCGCTTGGTTTAAAGGTTGATCAGAGCTTTGTCAAACCAAGCTCAATTTGCCAACATTGCAACGCGTCAATCAATCGGGCGGCCTGGATTCCCAGCTCGGGAACCCAATGAGCAACTTCCGCCGAGTTGCCTGTCTTGCCCGCTTGCTCGACTTTCAATGCGACGTCCCTAAGCGCCTCTCCTCCAACGTTGGCCGCAGAACCCTTTATCTTGTGGGCCTGTTTCCAGATGGATTCAAGATCCGACTCTGCGACATGCTTTTTCAGAGCACTCAGAAGCGTCGGCAGCTCACCCACAAATTCGGCTACCACCTCATGAGCGAACTCTTCGTCTCCCATCATCCGCTCCAGAAAATTCTCCCGATTGAAGACCAAAGCGGCACTTGGCATTGCCGGTATCGGCGTATTATTTTCCCCGGCCGATTCGGCGGGAGACGCCGCGGGCGTTTCATGTCTTTTTCGCGCAAGCCACTTCTCTACCCGTTTCTCCAGGATTTTCGGATCGATAGGCTTCGCAATGTAATCGCTCATCCCTGCGGCAAGACATTTCTCGGCATCTCCTGCCATGGCATGGGCGGTCGTGGCGATGATGGGAACGTCGTGGTTGAGCGCCATAGACTTTGGATCGCGGATGCGGCGGGTGGCCTCGTATCCATCCATCACCGGCATCTGCACATCCATCAAGACCAAGTCGTAATCCTTCGTTTCGAGCGCCCGCACCGCTTCCTTGCCGTCCGGAGCTACGTCCGCGTGCCAACCCATCCGGTGAAGCATCCCTTTGGCCACTTCCTGGTTGGTGGAATTGTCTTCCACCAGTAGAATCCGGGCGTTGCCGCGGCGCGTTTTCTGCAGGCTATGACGCGTGATCAGGGGGCCTCTCTGCTTTTGCTGTTCTCCAGTCAGCACAGTCACCAAACAGTCATACAAGTCGGACTGCCGCACCGGCTTGGTTAAATAGGCGGCGAATCCGATCTCCTTGAACCGAATGGCGTCTCCTCGTTGCCCCAGGGAAGTCATCATCACCAAGGGTATCGGATTCAGAGTATCGTCGGCTAGAATCGCTCGCCCCAGTGTCGCCCCATCCATCCCCGGCATCATCATATCCAGCACGGCTACCTGGAACGGAGTCCCGGTGGTCACCGCATAGCGCAAGCAGGCCAGGGCCGTCGCGCCACTCTCCACGGCGATCACTGCCGCACCCCACGATTGCATTTGCGCGGTGAGTACCTCCCGATTGGTAGCATTGTCGTCCACCACCAGAATGCGCGTGCCCTTCACTGGGACCTTAGGACAATCCGCTGGCATGCCTGCAGGTTGTTTGCCAAGACGCAGAGTGAACCAAAACTCCGAGCCCACGCCTTCCTTGCTTTCTACGCCGATCTTGCCTCCCATCAGTTCGACCAGTTTCTTGCAAATTGCCAGGCCCAGTCCCGTGCCCCCATATCGGCGCGTGGTCGAGGCGTCCACCTGAGTGAAGCAATTGAACAGCATTTGCTGTTTGTCCGCGGGAATTCCGATGCCGGTATCCCGCACCGAGAAGCGCAGCCGCACCTCGGCATCGGTCTCCGAGATCAACCCCACGCGCACGACCACCTCGCCGTGATGCGTAAACTTGATGGCGTTGCCGACAAGATTCAACAACACTTGGCGCAGCCGCCCCGGATCTCCTTGGAGATTTGCGGCCACATCCGGCGCCACCGCGCAAACAAACTCCAACTGCTTCTCGTCCAGACGCTCGGACATCATTTCGGCGAAATCGCCCATCAAGACGTGCAAGTTGAAGTCCAGGGTGTCAATTTCCAGCTTGCCCGCCTCGACCTTGGAAAAGTCCAGAATGTCGTCAATCACCGTAAGCAGCGATTTGGCGCTGGCGTCAACCACTTCGGCATAGTGCCGCTGGTCCGGGGTCAGATCGGAGTTGAGCAACAAGCCGTTCATGCCTAGCACGCCGTTCATGGGAGTTCGGATCTCGTGGCTCATGTTGGCCAGAAATTCGCTCTTTGACCGATTGGCTGCCTCCGCCTCGAAAGCTAGCTGGTTGGCCCTGTCAATCGACTCTTGGAGTTCCCGGTTGCTTTCACGAAGCGCATCTTCCATGGCCTTGCGCGATGTGATGTCCCGTCCCATGCCCGCGATTCCAGTCACATGACCCTCGCTGTCGAAGAGCGGGACCTTGGTGGTCAAGGTGTAATGGGGCCCGCTTGAGGCATCCATGCTGGTTACTTCTTCGCGATCGAATATCGCTTGGCGAGTGCGGATCACGCGCTGCTCGTCTTCATAGAAATTCATGGCTAATTCGCGGGGGCAGAGGTCAAAGTCGGTTTTTCCGATAAGATCCTCTTGCCGTTCCACTCCCGCCCAGCGAGCCACAGTTTTATTGGCAACCACAAACCTGCTCTCGAGGTCCTTTATGTACATGAAATCTGGGACGTTGTCGATGAAGGTGCGAAGTATCCTGCGCTCGTTATCCAGAACGGCGTGTTGCGCGGCAAGCCGGCGGTTGGCGGCCTCGGCTTCCTCTCGCGCGCGATTCAACTCCTCCTCATGGCGCTTCCGTTCGGAAATATCCTCCGCAATTCCGGCGACCCGGATCAACTGCCCGGACCGATTGCGAATCGGGAAGGCCCGGCTGCGGATCCATCTTTGCTGCCCGTCAGGTGTCTCGATCCTGTACTCGGACTCGACCGATTCTCCCTGCATTTGTCGCGCAAACACCTTGCGGGATTGCTCCAGGTCATCCGGATGAATCGCTTCTAGACGCGATGCCGGGTTCTGGTAAAGGCTGGCGCAGGTCCTACCCCAGATCCGCTCATACGCAGGACTGACATAGAGAATCTCGTCGGATCCCGGCTCCATGAGCCAGAAGACCTCATCGATGTTTTCTGTTAGCTGGCGGAATCGCTCTTCGCTGGTCTGCAAAGCTTGCTCAGTCTGCTTTCGTTTGGTGATGTCCTTGCTGGTGCCCACAAGTCCCAGAAACTCTCCGTCCGGCGAAAAACGCGGCTCCGCGTACGATTCCAACCAACGCCATTGGCCGTCGGCGCGCCGGCATCTTTGTTCGCCACTGAAGCGCGTATGCTCCTGAATTGCCCGATCGAATGCTTCCAGAATCGCCGGCGCATCGTCCGGGTGAAGCAGGAACAGCCACCCATCCTGTTCCACCTCTTCGGAGGCGATTCCGCAGAATCTCCGGTAGGCACGGTTGGCGAAGAGCGTCTTGCCCTGGGCGTCGGTCACCCAAATCCCCAACGGGCAACTGTCGGCCATGATGCGAAATCTTTCTTCGGTTTCCTTCAGCGCCTGTTCGGCTTGTTTGCGGTCGGTGATGTCCTTGCTGGTTCCGCTGAATCCCAAAAACTCCTTATCCGCCGAGAAACGCGGCTCGGCATAGGACTCCACCCATCTCCATTCGCCATCAAAACGACGGCTGCGTTGCTCCGACTTGAACGGCGTGTGCTCTCGCTGCGCGCGCTCGAAGGATGCGACAAAGTCCGGCCTGTCGTCCGGATGAATGATCGAGAGCCACATGTCCGGATCCACATCTTCAGAGGTGAGTCCGCAGAATACCCGGTAAGTCCGGTTGACGAAACGCGTCGCGCCCTGCGCGTCGCTAATCCAAATTCCAATCGGGCAACCATCAGCCATGATGCGGAATTGATTCTCGCTCTCGATCAAGGTTTGCTCGGCTTGCTTGCGTTCCGTGATGTCCATGCCCAGGCCGATATGGCCCAGGAATTCGCCGCTCGACGAAAAACGCGGCTCCCCGATGACCGCAAGCCACCGCCACTCTCCGTCGGCTCGCCTGAAGCGCGTTTCGGTTTTGAGCGGCACGCGCTCCCGCACCACGCGCCTGGATTCCTCGAAGAACGCCTGGGCATCGTCCGGGTGAGAGAACAACTGCCAGTTGTCGCCCTCCACCTGTTCGTAGCCGGCGCCAGTAAACTCCCGGAGCGCCCGATTGATAAACTGAATCCCGCCGTCGGCGCCGGTCACCCACATCGGCATGGGGCAGCCGTCTGCCATGACGCGAAATCGCTCTTCGCTTTCCTTCAGCGTCTGTTCGGCTTGTTTACGCTCGGTGATGTCGCGAAAGAATCTCGCGCGCCCCAGGTAATCGCCGTTGTCGCTCCGCAGGCAGGCGGAATAGCGCTCCAGTGTTCTGCCATCCTTCAATGCGACTTCGCTGCGGTCCGCGACATCCGGATCGTTTTGAGCTGCTTCAATGCGCTGCAGATACGTCTCTGGGTCTTTCGCACGCCGGAGGACCGCGGAAAGAAGCGGCTGCTGGTGGGTGCCGACAATGTTGTCGGGAAGATTCTCCGAATCATCGGGGAGGGAAATCTTCCAAACATCCAGCATCTTCTTGTTATGCGATACGATGATATCGTCGGGGTTCACCACCAGAATTCCGTCGAGCGACCCCTCATGAATGGCGCGAATGAGAGAGTGCTGGAACTCCTGCAATTGCTCGGCTTTCATGCGCTCGGTGATGTCGGCTCTGAGCCCGATGTGGCCTAGGTACTCACCTTCGGCCGAGAACCGCGGTTCGCCGCGAGAACCTACCATCCGCCACTCGCCATCGGCGCGCCGGACCCGCCCTTCCGCGCTGAACGATGTGTGCTCCCTCATCGCGCGGTCAAATTTCTCCAGATACTCGGGGGCGTCGCCGGGGTGAAGCAGCGAGCGCCACTTGTGTCCGTGCGCCTCATCGCAGGTGAGGCCGGAGAACTCCCGGTACGCCCGGTTGAGGAAATCAATCTCACCCGTTGGGCCGGTCACCCACATCATCGAAGGGCAACTATCGGCCATTTCGCGGAAATACTGCTCGCTCTTGCGCAGCGCCTCCTCCGCCCGCTTGCGCTCGGTAATGTCTTCCAAATGAGAGACAAAATAGAGCGGGCTGCCGCTGCCGTCTCGCACCAGGGAGACCCTGACGCGCACCCATAGCACATGTCCTGACCGGTGAATGTTGCGCGGCTCATCCTCTATATAGCTTCCCTGTCCCTCGAGCAGAAGCTTCACCTTCTCGAGCGAAGCCTTGAGATCGTCCGGATGGCTCAATCTTGACCAGGGAGTTCCCAGCAGTTCCTCCGCCGAATATCCAAGGATCTTCGAGAGCGCCTCATTCACCTGCACGAAGCGCCCGTCCATCCCGGTCACGCACATACCGGATGGAGCATCCTCGAAGATACTGCGGAATCGCTCTTCGCTCTCGCGACGCTTCCGTTCCGCCTCGCGGCGCCCGGTGATGTCGCGGAGAAAACTGCAGATGGCTACCACTTCTCCGGCGGAGTTTCTGATCGGGAATCCCGTAACGGACGCCGGGAACCTGGCGCCGTCCTTGCGCAGGCAGAGACCTTCGTATTGCGAGAAGCTCTCGCCTCGCCGCAACTTATCGGCGAGCTGCTCTAAGGCATCCAACCGTTCCGCGGGCACAAACACGGACATGTGCTGCCCGATGGCTTCCTCGGAAGAGTATCCGAATACTGCCTCTGCGCCGCGATTGAAGGCGCGGACGATCCCGTCGGGTGTCCAGGCGATGATGGAATCTTCGCAATTCTCCACGATTGCAGCCAGGAAGGCTTGCGTTTCCTGGGCCGCGCGCCGCTCGGTCACATCGCGTTTGATGGCGACGTAGCCGATGGCTGCGCCGCTGGAATTGTGCACGGGAGCGATCTGCATCTCCTCGTCGTAGGTGACGCCGTCCTTGCGGTGGTTGGTCACCACTCCGTGCCAGACCTGTCCGGATCGGATGGTGTCCCACATCTCTTTGTAGAACGCCTTGGGATGGCGCCCCGATTTGAGGATGCGCGGATTCTGCCCCACAGCTTCTTGACTTGTATATCCCGTCATCGCCGTGAATGCTGGATTTACGTAAAGGATTTTGCCGTCAACGTCGGTCATGACGAAGCTATCCGCGGCCTGCTCGACAGCCGCAGCCAGACTGGCGCGCTCGATTTCGGCAAGGCTTGGCGATGGACTGGTCCTGGAAACTCGAGCGTCCGCCTTCATGCCTGGCCCTTCCATTGATAAAACACCGACCGCAAGTACCGCTTCGGCTCAAGTTCCGGACAGAGCCCGGAGATGGACTCGGTTGAGCCGATGATCAGGCATCCGTCCTTGGCGAGACATCTGCCGAGATTCTGGAACAGCTTGGTCTTGTCTGCCTCCGTGAAGTAGATGGCTACGTTACGGCAGAAAATGATGTCAAAGAGATTGGGAAAGGAGAACGGCTCCAGCAGATTTATGGTGCGAAACGTGGCCAGGGCGCGGATTTCATCGCGGACCTTCCATCGATCCCCCGATGCGATGAAGTGCCGCGCGAGCAACTCCTGCGGCAAGCCCCGTTCCAGTTCCAGGCGGTTGTATTCCCCGTAGCTCGCCTGGGCCACGACCTTGTTTGAAATATCGGTGCCCAGAATGCGGACGTCGTAGCGCGTGAGATCTCCCAGCAATTCCTTGAGCACGATGGCCGTGCTGTACGCTTCCTGTCCGGTGGAGCAGGCGGCGCTCCAGATGCGGAGAGTTATGCGCGCGCCATTGCGACCGCGCCGGTCGATGAGGTCGGGGATCAGCTTATGCCGGAGCAGTTCGAAGGGAGCCGTATCGCGAAAGAACGAGGTTTCATTGGTGGTGATGGCTTCAATGACTTTCCGGCGGAGGTTGCTGGTCGTGTCCGACCGCACCTTGAAGAATAGTTCCGAGAAGTTGGAAGCCCCGGCTTCGGGCAACAAGCCGCCCAGGCGCGTCTCGACGAGATAACCTTTGGAATCGTCCAGTTGAATCCCGCAGATTTCGTGGATGTATCGGGTCCAGACCGGCAATTCCTCGCGCGTGATTGCAGTGGTCAAATCTGGCCCCCTTTGACGAAGGCAGCGATGCGGTTCGCGATGGAATTCAAGGGCAGAATGACATCGGCCACGCCGGCGTCGACCGCGGCTTTGGGCATGCCGTAGACCACACAGCTGGCCTCGTCCTGGGCAATGACAAAACAACTTTGGCGCTTGAGAAGGCGCAAACCGAGCGTCCCGTCGCTGCCCATCCCGGTGAGAATGACAGCCATCGCGCGGCCCGGGAAGTGATGGGCGGCGGAGCGAAACAGGTAGTCCACGGCGGGCCGGCAGTTATTCTCGGGAGGGTCGTCGGTCAGTTCGAGTACCGGCCGGTCCCTGGGCCCCACTCCCAACCGCATCTGCCGTCCTCCGGGCGCGATGTAGGCCGTGTTGGGCTCGGGAATCTCCCCGTGAACGGCCTCCCGGACGCCTATCGCGCACTTAGCGGCCAGGCTATCGGCCAGAGACTTGGTAAAGATGGGCGGCATGTGCTGCACAATCAGGATGGGCACGCCAATGTTCGACGGAATCGCAGGCAAAAGCTGGGCCAATGCGACAGGGCCGCCGGTAGACACTCCGATAAGAACCATCTCCGGCTTCGCATTCTTGGAGATGCGTTGCATGCGCGAGGAAATCGCGTCGAGAGCGGCGTCACCGGGCACACGTTCGGGTCCGGCAGCGGGTCGTGGAACATCGGGTCGAGTGGAGAAGGGTTTTCCGCGCAAGATCGCGCGCACCTCCAGGCGATGCGCTATGGCGCGTACGCGTGGGGCCAGCTCCCGCAACAGCGTCTCACGTCCTTTTTCAGGAGTGGCGGATTCCGGTTTGGTGATGAAATCAAAGGCCCCCTTCTCCAGGGCCCGCATGGTAAGGTCGCCCCCGCGCCGGGACAATGCACTTACCACAATGATCTCTACCTCTGGCTGACCATTGCGGATCAGCTCATCGAGGACCGCCAGTCCGTCCATCTCCGGCATCTCGATATCGAGAGTGAGAAGGTCGGGCTTCAGTTGCCGGACCTTCTCGACGGCGATCCTGCCGTTGATCGCACTTCCCACCACTTCGATCCCCGGCAGGGACCCCAGCACGTCTGCAAGCAGCCGCCGGAACAGGATCGCGTCGTCGGCGACCAGGACCCTCACGTCTACCCCCTCTTGTTTTCGTTCGCAATCGGTAATCCGGAGCGGTCATCGGTGTTGAGCGCGGCGGCGAGATCGAGCAGCGCCGCCAGGCGCTCACCGCTGCGAAACACACCCAGCAGCTTCTGCATCTGGACGCCATGCAGATTCGGAGGTGCAGGCTCCAGACCGCCCGCCTCGAGCGCGACGGCATCCGCTACCCGGTTCACCAGCAGACCAACAGGTTCGCCCTTCCAGTCGGCGATCAGGATGCGGCTCTCCGGACCGATCTCTACGGCGTCCAGGCCCAGCCGCACGCAGAGATCGATGACGGTGATGATACGGCCGCGCAAATTGCGAATGCCGGCCACATAGTCCGGAGCGTGGCGGACGGGCGTGAGCTCGCCCACCATGACCACTTCCTGAATCAAAGTGGCGTCGATCGCAAAGACTCCGTCATCGCCTCCCAGCTGGAAGGTGGCGACCAGCAGATCTTCCGCGGTTTCAGGATTGGTGATACTCGTTGCCATATGTGCCCTTTCACATCGTGAATTGCGCGATCTGGGCGCCGAGGTGTTCGGCCAGCTTCGACAGTTCGACCGCGCTGGCCTGCACATGCTCGCCGCCCTGCCGGATGTCGATCACCGATGCGTTGACGCTGGCAATGTCGTGGGCAATGCTCTTCGAGACTTCGGCCGTCTGCGAGACGCGCTGATTGGCCTCCCGCACCCCGCTTGAGGCTTGCGCGATATTGCCCGCTACATCCTTGGTCACGTTGGCCTGCTGTTCAATGGCCGCCGCGATCGAGGTCACGATCGCGCCCACATCCTTGATCACGGTCGTGATCTGTCCGATGTCGGAGATGGCGGTGCCCGTCGAGCTCTGGATCCCGGCAATCTTGGTTTTGATGTCTTCGGTGGCCTCAGCTGTCTGCTTGGCCAGTTCCTTGATCTCGTTGGCCACCACGGCAAAGCCCTTGCCCGCCGTTCCCGCCCGCGCCGCCTCGATCGTGGCGTTCAGCGCCAGCAGGTTGGTTTGCGCCGAAATGTTGGTGATGGTCTCGGTCACGTGGCCGATCTCCTGGGCCGCCTGCCCCAGCTTCTGCATCTGGTCGGTGATGGTCTGTGCCTGTCCCATCGCCCGTTCGCTGATGACCCGCGCCTTGGAGGTATTGCCCGAGATGTCGGCCACCGTGGTGCTCATCTCCTCGGTAGCGCTGGCCACCGACGATAGGCTGCTCGAGGACTCTTCCATGCCCGCGGCGATCGACATGGTGTTGGCGCTGGCCTCTTCGGCGGCGGCCGCGACCGTGTTGGCTTTGTCGGACATGTGGGCCGTGCCGGAGGCCGTCTGCTGAGATACGGCCGTGAGCTCGGTGGCGGAGGCTGCCAGGGTCTGCACCCCGCCCTTGATGCCACCCAGCAGTTTGCGCAGACTCTCGCTCATGGTTTGCATAGCTTCCGCCAGCTCGCCCAACTCGTCTTTTCGGGCGCGCATTTCGTCGGGAACGTTCTGGCTGAGGTCTCCCCGGCTGATGCGCTGCAGCAGGCTGACCCCTTGCAGGACGGGCGAAGCCACGCTGCGCGTGACCAGGATTGCGAAGAATACCGTCAACCCGGCCGCTGCCAGCAGCATGATGGCCAAAAGCCAATACACCCTTGATTGGATCTGATCCATGGCTTGCTGGGTAGCCGTCACTTGCTGTTCCTGCCAATCGCAGTAATCGGCCATCGCCTGGAAGATTCCTTGCCCTTTTACGGAACCTTCGCCGGCAAATTCGGAGAGCGCTTTCGCGTCGTCCCCTTTCATCGCTTCATCGACGACCCTGAGGTTGAGATCGCGGGCGTTTCCCACCGCCGTCTCAATCTTCTCCATCTGCTCCCTGCCGTACTCAGGGTTGCCGGCATTCTTCAGCTTCGCCAGCTTCGCCGCGTACGTTGCCCTGGTCTTGTCCAGTGTTTCCTTGTAATCCTGCCGGGCCTGCGGATCCTTCGTGGTTACGATATGCCAGATATCGAGATACAGGTTGCCAATATCGACAGACGCGTCCTTGATCACCAGCATGCGGTTGGATTGATCCTGCAAATTGTCCGAAGCATGCTTGAGCGAAGCAAGCCCCCAATACGCCATCGCAGCGATTGCAATGGTAAGCGCCAGACAAGTTCCGAAGCCCAGGCCCAGACGCTTGCCGACCTTCATATCCGCCAATTTGGTCATAATCCTCTCCCTTTCGTTTCTGGGTCCCGTTGATCTGAACGGACCGTTTCAACCCCTGACTCTGCAGCCCGCCTTCCCCTCGTTTCTTCCTCTTGCCCGCCTTGGTTCGCACGCCACGCATGGTTCTCCATCGCCGATGGAGCGATCAGGCTGCTGCACAGCTCTCGGCGGCCGTTACCGGTTGCGGCGGAGCTTTTCCGGAGTAACCCCGCAAACGCTCCAGAAGTTGATCCCGATCAAGCTTGGTCTGATAGTCGTCGATGCCCGCGGCCTTACCCCGAGCCATATCTTCCTCGCCGGCCAGCGAGGTGAGGGCGATGATCGGCAACCGCACTGTCCGGCCATCGCCGCGGATGCGCCGCGCCAAACCCAAACCGTCCAGGCGCGGCATCTCGATGTCGGTGACGACAGTGCGCACCTTTTCGATGTTCTGGAGCAGCAATTCCCAGGCGGCCTCGCCGTCCGGCGCCGCCAGCACGGGATATCCGTCTTCCTCGAGAATGCGGGTAATTTGCGATCGGAAGAAGTCGGAATCCTCGGCCAGCAGCACGGCCCAGTTGCCGGCTTCGGCCGAGCGCGGCCGCACACTGGCCTGCTCCGCGGCCCACTCCGGCCAGGCCGCGTCCACCAGCTCGTACAGGTCGACGATCATCGCCGTGTGCTCGCGAATGATGGCGGACCCGGAGACGCCGCGCTGGCGATGGGTCGTCTGATCGATCTTGGCGCCGGTCTCGATCACATCCACAGGCATGGCCCCCAGCAAACCGACCTCGTGGCTGCGGACGTTGGCGATCATCACCGCCAGCTCCTTATTCTCGCCAATCGACTTGACCTGAGCCGAGTCGGAAAGTGTGACCAGCGGGAGCAAGCCGCCGTGATACTGCATGGTGCGCCGGCCGCCAATCATCTCCACCTGCCGGGGCGCGATGTGTTCGATGCGCGTCACCGTATCGAGCGGCAGGGCACAGAGTTCAGCCGGGCCATTATGGAACAGAACCAGGGAGTGGCTATCGCTGAACTGCTCCTGAGTGGCGCTCTCGTTCTGCTCGTTGACGCGCGACATCCCGGCAATCGCGTCCAGGTCTGCTTTTGCCGCCAGTCCGGCGACATCCAGAATGAGGGCGACAGAACCGTCGCCCAGGATGGTCGCTCCGGCATACTCCTCCAGGCCCTTAAGGTGACTGCCTAGAGGCTTCACGACGATCTCCTCGGTATCCTGAAAGCCTCCCACAACCAGTCCATAGGTTTGCGAACCCGTTGTGACCACCACGATCTCCAATGCGCCACCGGCACGGCGGCGGTCGCCGGGCTTGCGCGCATGCACCGGTTTAGCCGAGGGCAACGCAGGCGGTTTTTCTACGTCGTCCGGGAGGCGAGGCGAGCGCCGGTCAGCCATCCGGGTGCGGCGATCGATCTCGCGTTGATCGGAATTCGGATCCGGGTAGGTGGGTATCAGTCCCAGCAGATCGGCGAAACGCACCAGCGGAATGAGGCGGTCCCGCAACACCAGAACCTCCGCATCGCCCACAATCTCGATGCGGGTCTTGGCCTGGTCAGGCTGCACGTGGCGCATCTCCTCCACATTGATCTGCGGGATAGCGAACCGCTCCCCCTCGACAGAAACGATCAGGGACGGGATGATGGCCAAAGTCAGCGGCAGCTTGATGCGGAAGGTCGTGCCCTTCCCGACCGTCGACAGGATTTCCACCTTGCCGCCGAGACGGTCAAGATTGGTCTTGACCACATCCATCCCCACTCCGCGCCCGGAGACGTCGCTGACTTGCGTGTTGGTTGACAATCCGGGCAGAAAGATCAAGGCCGTCTTGTCTTTCGCCGACATGGCATCCAGCTTTTCGGCTGTGATCAGTCCTTTGCTGAGGGCCACTTTGGCGATACGCTCCGGATCGATTCCCCGGCCGTCATCGGCAATCTCGACCACCACCTGGCCGGCTTCGTGCCGGGCGTCGATCGAGAGCATGCCCTGGCGTCCCTTGCCGACACGGGCACGGTCTTCCGGCAATTCGATGCCATGATCGACGGCGTTGCGCACCATGTGCGTGAGCGGATCCGACAGGGATTCGATCAAGCTCCTGTCCAATGCCACATCCTTGCCACGGATGTCCAACTGGATGTCCTTATGCAGATTCGAAGCCAAATCGCGCACCAGGCGCGGAAATTTGCCGAACACGTTGCCGATGGGCTGGAGCCGCGTCTGCATCACGACATCCTGCAACTCGGAAGTGATTTGGTTGATGCGCTGATCGGCGGCCTTGAGGGCGCGTGGATTCTTCTGGGCAATGGAGGCACGCAGCTGGTTGCGTCCGAGCACCAATTCGCCGGCCAGATTCATCAGCATCTCCAGGGTTGCTACATTGACCCGGATGCTGTCCTCGACGACGGTCGAGGGTGCTGCGGAAGCGGGCGAGGAGCTGGGCTTGGCGGCTGCAGAGGCTGGGGGCAAAGGGTCCGCCTGGGCAGCAGGCATCCGGTTTGGCTGGATTTCAGAAGCCTCGCCGGCAGCTGCCGCAGGCGCAGGATGGGCGCGCGGCAGTTCAACCTCCCGCGCCATGGCCGCCGCAGGCGCAGGATGGGCTCGCGGCGGTTCAGTCTCCTGCGAGAAAGTCGCTGTGGGCGCTTTCCCGGAAGGCTCGGAGAGCAGCTTGATTTTATTCTGGTTATAGGGAAACAAAGCTACCAGCTCGTCAGGCTTGAACTCTGTAGAGAAGATCAGCCGCACAGGTAGCTGATTTCCAACGGGACCGTCCAGCGTGCCGGCGGACTCGAATTTCAACTCACAATCCTCGATGTCCCCGTACATGGAAAGCGTGCGGAAGACTTCCAGTACGTTGCGGCCCTGCCGCTCGATGTCGTGGATCAGGTCGTATTCGATCGCGCAAAGATAGCGGCCTGCCTCCCGCGAGCGTTCGAAATCGAACTTGGGAATGACCACGGTTGAGCCCTGTCCCGCTTCGAGCGTAACGGTTTGCGTAAGGGACGCTTTTTGCTCCTGCGGCAAATAGGACGACGTCAGGCCGGTCAGATTCACGAGCAGTTCGTTGATGTCGGCGTCGGCACTCTCCTTGGGATGGTTAATCATCTCGCGTAACTGGTCGAAGGCCGTCAGCAGAAGGTTGGTGATCTCGGCGTTGGGGGTCATCTTTTTCGACCGCATCATATCCAACACGGTCTCGGCTTTATGCGCAAGTTCCTTCACCTTGGTCAAGCCGAAGAAGCCGCTGGCGCCCTTGATGGAATGGGCCGCGCGGAATACTTTATTCACCAATTCCACATCGATGTTGGCTCCGCCCTCCTCAATGGCCAATAAGTCGGCCTCGATTGTGGTCAGGTGTTCTCGGGATTCATTGATGAATTCGCCGAGCAATTCATCATCCAATACGACGTCCGGATCCATGATGACTCTCCTCTTATGCTCTTGCGCTAACGTTGAGCCGTGCTGTCAACCGCATGCTCTGCAGCAGGCGGAAAATGTCGGGGCAGACATTGGTCACGCGCACATTGCCGCCCATGGGGGCCAGGCTGTTGGCCGCGGCGATCAGCAGGCCCATGCCGCTAGAGTCCAGCATGGCCGTGTTCGCTAAGTCAAAAACCACTTCGCGCGCGCCTTTGTTGATCATTTCCTTAAGGCAGGCCTGGAGCTCCGGAACCAGGATGGCCGTCAAATCGCCTTTCATTTTCACCGCGCCCTGCTGGTCCTTTTGTTCACTAACATAAGCAGCCATTTCGTCATCTTCCTTTCCCGTTTGGTTCATTCTGCTTATCCAGAGCGTCACCTGATTCCCGAGGCGATTGAACTGGACGCGCTGGGCATACAACTCGTAAAGGTGCAATCCGCGACCTGAGGGCTGCGAGCAATTCGGATTGTTCTGACGTACCTGTCGCCATCGAAATCCCGGGCCTTCGTCGCGTACCTCGAGGCGAATCCACTCTCGTCCCAGGTCAAGGCGCAAGACAATCGACTTATCGTCATCATTCTCATTTCCGTGAACCATCGCGTTGCTCAGGCATTCCCGTGCCAGCAGCTCAACCGCAAATGTATGCCCCGAGAGATGGTTAGCCTGGAGCATGTCGCGGATCTTGAGGCAAAGCAATTCCGCTTCCGCCATGCGCGACGGGATCTTCTCCGAAAGAGAGATGTGGGTGCGTCCTCGTGGTGTTTTCATTTTTCTATCCCCATCAGCAGCGTGTCGTCGGCCGGGGACTGACCGACCATAACATCGTCTACGACCGCGGGAATCGCGTCCTGAAGCGGCAATTTCTGCCGCCTTTGGCATGCGCGAGCAAGATTCTGAAGGCCTTCTTCGTAGGGACCTCCGTTTTCGATTAATCCGTCGGTGTAGAGGAAGATGCGATCGCCGGTTTCCAGGGTCAACTCGGCGACGCCAAAGACCGCGTCGTCGAAGGCTCCCACCACGTCGCCTTCCTGGCGCAGGATGAGAGGTTCGTCCGCCGCAGGGCGGCAAACAATGACAGGAGGATGCCCGGCGTTGACCAGGGAGGCGCGCCCGGTCTGTCGGTTGACACGGGCATAAATGAGCGTGAAGAAAGCGCCACGCGGCAGAATATGGCGCAGCGAGCTGTTGATGGAGCGCACGATTTCAACGGGGAGATTCAACGGGCCGGCGTATTCCGCGGCCAGAGCCTTCAAGGATGCGGTCCAGAGAGAAGCTGCCAGATCGTGCCCGCTGGCATCTGCAACCAGATAGTCCACCACGCCTTGGCCCGTGGGTATCACATCGTAGAAGTCTCCGCCGGCAGTAAGCACTTGGCGGATGGAGACCTGGAAGCGCGCTTCCGGGACGTCCTGCGGGCTGGGCATCAAGTTACGTTGGGCGCTGGCCAGTTGCTGTAATCGCTCCGCCTGCAGTTCAGCCAGCCGTTCATAGGCGTGCTTCAGCCGCAGATGGGTGCGCACCCGCGCGACGACTTCCGCCCCGACAATGGGCTTGGTGATGTAATCGACCCCGCCCACTTCAAATCCACGCACTTTGGTTGAAGTATCTTCGTTGGCGGAGATGAAAAGAACCGGAGTGGTGAAGGCGGAGGCTTCATTGTGCAGCGTTCTGCAGACATCGAAGCCGGATCCGTCCGGTAAGTTCACATCTAACAGAACCAGGTCGGGACGCTTGGCGCGGATTCCCTGTAACGCTCCAGCAACGTCACCGGCACTGTCTGTCCGGAATCCCGCCCGCTTCAGGAATCCATCGATGGTGCGGATGATGCTGGAGTCGTCATCGACGACAAAAACCAGGGGCGAATGATCCCGCCTCTGCGTAATGTGCTCATCCGCTTTCAAAGTGCTTCTACCCTTTCAAACCGCGGCAGATACCTTTGATCCGCACCTCAGACGAAGCAATCATTTTTTTCCTTGCCGGCTGCCCTCTGCCTCGCCCTGCGTTTTCACTGCAACGGCACGATCCAATTGACCGGCACGCCCGGCCAGGCGGCGCGCCTCAGATACTGCATGTCCGTATCGTCCAATTTCCAGTGATATGCGTAGACAATAGCTAAATTTGCCCGGCTTAACGAAAGAAGATGGGGCGATTTTTTAGACGTGCCCGTTTCAGAACGACGGGGGCGCCCTTTCTTTCCGATTTGAACTGCGTCAACATTTCCTTCGTCTCCGCAGCACACCCGGCCTCAAATGCACGATGAAAGAGGAGAATGCGATTTCGGCGGAATTCGACATCTGAGCCGGAACGAGAGAGAGAGTGTCTATGCGGAGACGGAGTGGGAAGCTCATCGGTATCGTCTTTCTGAGCATGGCAATCGCGGCTGCCGTTGCGGAAAACAACAATGGCAGTCCGGCAAATGGCAGTACGGCGAGCGCAGCCGGCACCACCGCCGGAGCCGTCGCCCCGGGTCCGCCCGCCGCGGCCAGTCCGGCCGGAAAACCGGTAGAGGCTCTCAGCGCCGCGAATCTGACGGCATTGCTCGATGCACTCCTAAAGAAAGGAGTGCTCACGCCTTCCGAGGTCAATTCCATTCGCGTCGCGGCCCCCGAAGCCGAACTGCAACTCCTGGTTGAAGCCCTCACGCGCAAAGGCGTTTTGAATGCGGCGGACCTGGCTGCGACCCCGGCGCCGGCCGCGGCGCCGGTCCCGGCTGCCAGCCCGGCGCCTGCGACCTCGCGACAACAGGACCAAGCGCCGCAACACGTTGCGGAAACGAAACCCGCCGCGCCGTCCGTGGTTGCGGCTGTTGTTCCCCTGCGCGTACTGGCCTTCGACCCTCCCAAATCCGGCGGTTTGGTTGGTCTTAAGGTCGGCCTGGTGACGTTCTCTCCCTACGGTTTCATCAAAGGGACCGCGGAGCAGGATAGCAGCTCGCCCAATGGCGACGATTTTCCCATTCCCGCCGGTCTCATGTTGCTGCCCGGCAGTAACACGGGCTCGAATGCTGACCCCGAGTTCCATATGAAAGCGCGTCAGAGCCGCGTCGGAGCCGGTCTCGAATGGCCTTCAATGTCTGGGAAGCTGGTCCTTACCGGCCGCATCGAGGCGGACTTCGAAGGCAACTTCAATGAATCCGACAACGCCGACGTCACTTCCATTCGCAACCCCAATCTGCGTTTGCGCTTGGCCTACGCCCGTGTTGATTACAGTGCCACGGAACGAACCAGCTTGTTTTTCGTCGGCGGACAAGACTGGACTCTGTTCGGTTCGAAGGCATTGCCCAACCTGCTCGATACCACATGGAACGCTGCCGACTACGGCGCTATCTATAACCGCTCGCCGCAGTTCCGTTTCGGGGTTGTCGAGAAGCTGGGTGCTTCTGCGCGCAATTTCAAGCTCTCGCCTGAGTTCGCCATTATGATGCCGAGTTCGGGACAGGTGGAAAAACTCACCTTCTGCACCCTGGCGGCTGTCTACTGTCCTCCTGCGGTTGCACCTACCGCTGGCTTTCTGAACCAGGTCGGCGAGGCCGAGCGTCAGGGCGCCGACTCCGACCGTCCCGAGCTCAACGCCGGACTGACAGTGCAATTCCAGCTCGACAAGGCACCAGCGGTCGCTCCTGCGCAAATCTTCTGGACTGGAATGTATGGGCGCCGCTCGTCGGTTGTTCCCAATACTGAAGAGGATCTGATCGGTGACGAATACCCCGCCGCCTTGGTGGCGAGCACGCCCCTGGCCAAGGGCTTTACCGCCAGCAGCGCCATGTACGGCAATCAGATTGCCGCGCAACTGCCCACCCGTTGGTTCACCCTGGTGGTAAGCGGCTATCGTGGCGCCGACATGCGCCAGGTGTTGGGCGGCCAACTTTCAACCAACTACACGGACACGACTCATCTGTTCAAAATTCCTCTGGTGAACGCGAACAGCGGAACTCCTGCGAGCTTCTTCCTGGGTACGGGCACCGATAACGTTGCGGGTACGCTCTCGGGATTTGCCGTGCTGGGCTGCAGCGTGAATCCCGGCTCGGGGAAATGCACGGCCAGCGAAGTGGTGGTGGCTCCGGAGCATGGCGTGCGCGCCTATGGCGGATTCGCCGAAGTCGGTCTGCCGCTTTCGCGCTGGTTCAATGCCAATCCCAAGGGCTACAACGCGGGATGGCAGCTCTATGTGCACGCAGGCAAAGACCAGCTTGTGCACAGGGATGCTGCCATGCAGCTAGGCCTGCTCGACGGAGTTGGTCCAAACCAGAATGGCCAGGGGTTAGGCATTCCCATGATTGGCAGCGAGTTCGTGGGGGCGACGCTGTACTACAAGATCAACCAGTACTGCACGTTTGGGCTTGAGCCGACTCACTACAGCTCTCGTGCCATTCCTGAGCTGGGCAAGTTCTGGACGATTGCGGCAACACCATCCCGCATTTGGCAGGACCAGCGAGTCGAGTTTGGACCTGTCTTTACGTTCTAGCGACGTGGGGACTCGAGGTAAGCGTGGGTCCAGTCTCTATTGACATCAGTTCGAGTGTGTCATCAGGTGTCCACCTAATCTTCGTGGACACCTGATGATGTGTTTAAGCCGCTCCGGGCGTTCTGCGGCGTGGCCCTCGGAATATTCCGTGCATGCGACGCCTTTCCCATGAGCGATTCTCACCAGAAGGCATCGGCACATTTTGCAATCTGAACGGTAAAGCACAAGCTCAGTCTTGAAGTGGATGGAAATTTGGCGAGAGACATGCCAGCCGTTCCAATAGCGCGTTTGGGATCCGATCGAGCGGGAGCACTTGATCGACGGCGTTCAGCAGAATCGCTTCTCGCGGCATTCCGAAAACGACAGATGTCGACTCGTCCTGCGCGATGTTGAAAGCAGCGGCCTGCTTCATCTCAAGCATGCCCTTTGCCCCATCTGCTCCCATTCCGGTCAACAATACCCCGAGAGCATTTTTTCCCATGCTGCGGGCACAAGAGGAAAACAGGACATCCACGGACGGAAGATGGCGATTCACCCGTTCGCCCCTATAGACGTGAACGGCACATTCCGTTCCTCTTCGAACTACGGCCATATGGTGTCCGCCAGGAGCCAACAGCGCGTGGCCGATGAGAACGAGGTCGCCGTCCTTTGCCTCTTTCACCCGTATCTTGCAGAGGGAGTCGAGGCGCGCGGCAAACTGGCGCGTAAAAGCCTCGGGCATGTGCTGCACAATGACGATTCCCGGAAAGTCGGCGGGGAGCGAGGTCAACAGCTCTTTGAGGGCCTCGGTTCCGCCCGTTGAAGCGCCGATGGCGACAACCTTGTGTGTCGCTGAGAATTGATAGGTTTTTCCCATCAACGGAGCGTGCGCCTTCCTGGAAACGACGGCGCGGCGTACCCTGGCTTTCGCGGCTGCCTTCACCATGGCAACGATCTCCTCGGCTTGCTCGATGGTGCCGCTCGAAATGTCCACTTTTGGCTTGGAAACATAGTCGATGGCGCCCAGACTAAGCGCGCGCAACGTCGTGTCCGCGCCCCTGGCGGTAAGCGAAGAAATCATGATGACCGGCATGGGATGACCACGCATGAGCTTCTCCAGAAAAGTGAGCCCGTCCATGCGCGGCATCTCGATATCCAGGGTCAGCACGTCTGGATTCAGCGCCTTGATCTTTTCTCGCGCAACATAAGGGTCGGCGGCCGTTCCCACAACTTCAATTTCGGGGTCGGAAGCAAGGATGCGCGTGAGCAGTTGGCGCATCAGCGCCGAGTCGTCCACAATGAGCACCTTCGACCGAGTCGCCATACCCTTGCTACCTCATTCCAGTCGAACGGAAGGAGCCGCGTCCATTTGGAGGCTGGCCTATCCAGCCCCTTCGAATACCGTCAATACAGCCTAATCTCACCGATAGAGACTCCACCGGAAACAGGCGGCTTCCAAAGGGAGCATTCCGCGTTGATGATCTTGGGCAAGCTCGATCCATCCACCGTATGCACCGTGGCCTTGCCCGTATCGGCGTGAAAGTAGAGGTGGACTGCGCGATTCCCTCCCAGACGCTCGGCGACAAGAGGTATCCCCTCCGTGGCAAGGAACTCGCGCACGAATTTTGCATTTTCATTTCCGATGGGCAGCATCTTGATCCCCTCCAGTACATTGGCGCCGCCAAACGCCTTGGCAATGAATCTTCTTCGATCTCCTCCGAGCTTCATGAGCTCATTGATGAGCAGCTCCATCGCATGGATGCCGCATCGCGGGTTCTTGTCGCCCGCCTGGCACCTCGGCAAGAGGATATGATTCATGCCGCCAGCACGCAGTACCGGATCGTACAGGCAGACGGCAACGCAGGAACCCAGCAATGTGTCCAGAACGACAGGCGACCGGCTCGCCGCAACATCACCGATGTAGAGGCTGATTCGATTCCTGTGTTGCGCGTGAGCTCTCCCCACAGCCGGCGTCCGCAGAGCCGCAGCTCCAGGCAGATCGCTCCTGACTCGCAGGCTACTGACAGCGCCGCAATGCTGCGCCGGGCGAGGGTTCGGGTTAACCAGTACGTTCATCGTTCTCGATCCCGCAATCGATACATGGTGCGATTCAAAGGTTCCAGGATGCCGTGCAACCAGGAGATGTGTTCGGCATTGCCGAGGAAGAGATAGCCCCGCGGCTTGAGATAGCCCACCATCTTGCGAAGGAAACGATCCTGGGTATCGTGATTAAAGTAGATGAGGGCATTGCGAAAGAAGATGACATCGAAGAGGCCTTCGAGCGGCCATTGGACGTCGTTCAAATTGATGCATTTGAATTCCACGAGCCTGGTGACAACCGGCTTGACTTTCACCTGTCCCAACATGTCGTCCTTGCCGCGGAGGAAGTATTTTCTTATGAGCGGCGCTGCAACGCTGGCCAGCGAATCCATGCTATAGATTGCACGCTGGGCGGTTTCCAGAACCTTGGTGTCGATGTCGGACGCGACTACCTCAATCTTCCAGGAGACGGGGGGAAGGGGGAATTCCGAAAGGCCGGCGCGCGCAGTTCCATTGCGTGCGGGCGGCGGGCGATTGGCGCTGCCATGTGGCTGCAGCGCCTCAAGCAGGGTAATTGCGATCGAATAAGCTTCCTCGCCGGTAGACGAAGCGGCGCTCCAGACCCGGATGGTCCTGGAGGCCCCGCGAGGACTCGCAGACTGAATCGCAGGTACGACCGTGTTGGCCAGAAAATCGAAGTGATGCCGCTCGCGAAAGAACGATGTTTTGTTGGTCGTCACACAATTGATCAGTTCGCGGATTTCCTCGCCGTTGTCCTGGACATTCTGAACGAACGAATAATAGTCGGCAAAACTCGCCAGGCCGTGGTGACGCAGCCTGCGCAACAGGCGCGAAGCCAGCATGACCTGCTTGCCGTCACGCAACCAGATTCCCGTGCGCTTGTGAATCAAGGAGCGAAACAGCGAGAATTCATGCAGCCCCATGGGGAAGAACGAGTTGTCGATCGCGGGCGCCGGCAAGTCAGTTCTCCTCTTCAATGGTTCGCTTCATGCGCCAGGCGCTACGCCGCGATGGATTGCGGCAGCGCCACCTCGCAATCCGAGAGCAGCTCTTCCAGGTCCAACGCCACGGTGAGGTGTTCCCGCGACGCGAAGACGCCATGGATGAATCGCGTATCGACCGCCGCGCCGAAGTCGGGCGCTTCGCGCATGGCGTCGGGCGCGACCACTAAAACGTCGCTGACCGCATCTACCAGCAGTCCTACGGTTTTGTCGCGTATTGTGGCGATCACGATGACGGTGAACCTGTTGTATTCGACCGCCGGAAGTTGGAATCTCATGCGCAGATCGATGACCGGCAGAATGGTTCCCCGCAAATTCATCACGCCGCGAATATGCTGGGGAACGTTGGGAATCGGTGTAATGGGCGCATATCCACGAATCTCCCTGATTTTGAAGATCTCCAGCCCATATTCCTGGCCGTTGAGCAGGAAGGTAAGAAACTGCCGCGATTCCTGAACGTTGTTTTCGGCCGATTGTCTCATTGCCATTCCTTTCCGAACTCACTGTGCCACGGTGCGGGTCTCGATCGCAGCGGATGCGAACTTCTCGTTTGACCGCCTCTCAGCCGCCCTAGAACTCCTCGAAACTGGCGTCGTTCTCTCTGGCTCTGCTGCGCTCCGCTGACGCTAACACCGGTTGCCGGCCGGCCGGGCACCCGCCGCCGCAGGCTCGTGGTCCCGCAGTTGCCGAAGCGGCGCCTCCAGCCGCCTTGGATGAACGTCGCGCAGTCGGGCCGGGCTGCGGCGCAGTGCTTGTATGCAGCGCGGAATGCAGGAGATTCGCCTTCATGGAATGCACCAGCGTTGCACCCGCGGAATGAACGGGATTGTCGTCGCCAATTTGGGGGAATTCCCCGTCCCGCGCGTTTCTTCCGCCATGGCCGAGTGTGAAGATGCTTACCAACTGCATCAGATGCGCAGCCTGCTCGGAGAGCGATTGCGCCGTCGCGGAGAGCTCTTCAGTCTGCGCGGAGTTGGCTTGCGTCACCTGGTCCATTTGTGTCATCGCGCCGTTTACCTGCTCGATGCCTGTGCTTTGCTCTCCACTGGCCGCGGCAATTTCGCCCACGATATCGGTCACCCGTTTCACTGATCCGACGATGCCCTGCAACGTCTCGCCCGAACGGTTCACCAGTCCCGAGCCGGCTTCCACCTTGCGCAAGGAATCCTGAATGAGGCCCTTGATCTCTTTGGCCGCAATGGCGCTCCGCTGCGCCAGGCTCCGGACCTCGGAGGCCACCACGGCGAAGCCGCGGCCCTCATCTCCCGCGCGTGCCGCCTCCACCGCGGCATTCACTGCCAGGAGATTGGTCTGGAAGGCGATTTCGTCAATGGTAGATATGATGTCGGAAATCCTGGCCGAAGCCGCATTGATCTCCGACATTGCCGAAATGGCGTTCGAGACCACGTCCCGCCCTTGCAAAGCGGAGTCCTTCGAGCAATCCGCAAGCTGGCTGGCCTGGCTGGCGTTGTCGGCGCTATGCCGCACCGCCGCGGTAATCTCCTCCAGGCTGGCCGCAGTCTGCTCCAGGCTGGCTGCCTGTTCCTGGGCGCCGGCGGCGATCGATTCGGCGGCGGCCGCAAGCTGCTGCGAAGAGCAGCTGACATGGGAGGCGCTGTCGGCTACCTCCTGCATGGCGGCGTTCAACTTCTCCACGGCCCGGTTCAGCGCCTGAGCCATCCGTCCCACTTCATCCGCGGTGTTCACATCGAGCGAGACCGTCAGATCGCCATCGGCAACTTTCTCCAGCACGGCCACGGCGCGCCCCAAGGGCAAGGAGAAACCGCGGGCGATAACGATGCTCAGGATCAATCCCAGCAGCAGCGAGACGATCGACGCGCTGAGCATCAGGACGCGCGCCGCCTGATACGCCTTGTCGTTGGCCTCGAACTGCTGCTCCGCATGATCGGTTTTGAGATTTCTGGCCACGTTGCTGGCGTCGAGAATGATCGACCGGAAGTGAACGCAGTCCGCCAGCGCCACATCCGCCACCGCCATATCTTTGGCCTTGAGCGCGCGAAACAGGTCTGCCTGCACACGCTCATAGTCCGGTAATGCCTTGCGGATAATGGACAGCTGTTCCAACCCCTTCTCGGTCACAAAGAGTTTGTCGGCAGCATCGAGATCTGCGTGGAGATTGGTCATACTGGCCAACTCATCCTTTTCGGAAGCTGCGACAGCGGCAGGGTCGGAAACACGCGCAAACGCGTTGAGATCGTCGCCCCTGATCGTGGTCACATCGATCGTGATACCATCCGCGTGAGTGGCGCCGACCATGTCCACGTGGTAAAGGGAATCGACACGGCCGTTAGCGTCGCTCAGACTGCTGATGGCCAGATAGCTGATGCCAAGGGTGACAAGCAACCCGGCCCCGAAGGCGCTCATCAGGCGAGGCATGGCATTGAGATTCTTAAGCCAGTTCATGTGCCGATCCTCCTCTTTCTCGTTTTACGGACGGACGTGCCCAGACAGAATGGGCCGGAGGCACAACCTGTTGGGAAACATCGCAGGGCGGTTGCAGCGAGAACAGATCCAGCGTGCCGATCCCAGTCACATCGACGATGGGAGCGACACGGCCGTCGCCGAGGATGGTTGCGCCCATCAGACCATCCACCTTGCGCAGATGCCGTTCCAGGCTCTTGACGACGACCTGCTGCTGCCCCAGAAGTTCATCGATCACAAGGCCAACTTTGCGGCGGCCGGTTTCCACAATGACCGCCAGTCTGCGATTGCGGTTCGCATCTTCGGTTTGCTTCGCGCCTGCCGGCTCCTGCGTCAACCCCAGGAACCTGGACAGGCGCAGAAGAGGGACCGGCTCTTGGCGGACAAGTACCACTTCGCCCCGTTCGGCGACGCGCACCACTTGTTCGTCGCGCAGAGGCACGATTTCGATCACCGTAGAGAGCGGCAGTACAAGCGTCCGGTCGCCGAGGCGCACCAGCAGCCCTTCCAGAATTGCCAGAGTCAGCGGCAACTCTATCGACACCGTCGAGCCACGCCCTTGTTCACTGGCCAACATGACCGTGCCATTCAATTGCTGGACGCTGCGTCCGACTACGTCCATTCCGACACCACGCCCGGAGAGATCGCTGACCGCTTCCTTGGTTGAAAAGCCAGGCTCGAAGATCAACATCCGCACTTGTTCGGCGCTCCACTGCGAATCGGGACCGATCAAGCCGCGCTCGATTGCCTTGCGGCGCACGGAATCCGCATCGATTCCGGCTCCATCATCGGATACCTCGATCACAATTCTGCCCGAGCGGTGGAAGGCCCTCAACGTAATTACGCCCTCTTCGGGCTTACCCGCCGCCTTGCGCACGCCCACGGACTCGATGCCATGGTCGGCGGCGTTGCGAATCAGGTGAGTCAACGGATCGCCGAGCGACTCCAGCATACTTTTGTCGATTTCCGTCTCTTCTCCGTTCATCTCCAGGCGAATACGCTTGCCGGTAGTCTGAGCGAGGTCGTAGACCGTGCGCGCGCACCTTTGGAAGAGCGTGCCGACCGGCAACATGCGAATTCCCATCACCCGCTCTTGCAACTCGCGGGTGTTACGCTCCATCGCCGCTACTGCCTCGCGCAGTTTGGGCAGGCAAGCCGGTTCGAAGTCCGCGACCATCTGCGCCGTCATCACGTGCGCGATCACCAGTTCGCCTACCAGATCGATCAGACGATCGACTTTGTCGATGGCCACTCGGATGGAACTCGATTCTCCGCCAGGAGCAGAAGTCTTTGGAGCCGACCGTGAGTGAAAGGCTGCGCGTTCGCCATCCGGAACCTGTGCACCGGTAACGCTTGAGAGGGCGGCTGGGGTCTGTGCAGGCTCCAACTCCGGCACATTGGCAGTCTCGGGGGTTCCATCGATGCGGTAGATGCGGGTCTCGGCCAGATGCTCGACAAACTCGAAGACTTCGCGCAGCTCTGCCGGCTCGCATACACTCGCCAGCTCGACCGTCCAGCTCAGGTAGCACTTTGATGGATCCAGGTCAGCCAGCGCGGGCAATTCGTGGTCATGCAAATGGCAACAGCTTACGGTTCCCATTGCGGCAAGGTTCCGCAATAGCACGATGGGATTTGTGCCGCTCGAAAACATCTCCCGGCCCGGGCGAAATTCCACTTTGTACAGATTGATCTTCCGTTCAACTTCGGCTGCGCGATGTGTTTGCCCCGACAAATCATCGGGATCGGGTTCTGTTTGGATTGGGTCCTCGGGCATTAGCGCCTGGATACGCGCATCCAGCTCCCGCCCGCCGGCGGGCATGGCCGCATTGGAATCCGCGTAGAGCAAATCCCGCAGTACGTCCACGGACTGAAGCAGAACGCCGATCACCTCGTCCGTAGCCCGCATCTCCATGGACCGGAGCCGATCGAGAAGATTCTCCAGCGAGTGCGCAATCTGGACGAGACTCCGCATCCCGAACGAGCCGGCTCCTCCCTTGATGGAATGCGCGGAGCGGAAGATGCTGTTGAGCAATTCGACGTCATCGGGAGCCAAGCGAAGACGAAGAAGGCCGGTCTCCATCGCAGCGATATGATCCGCGCTTTCCTGGACAAATGTCTGGCGGAATTGGTTCAGGCCGGTCTTCATGGCATTATGGCAGCACTTTGGCCAGGGTCTGCAGCAGCTTCTCGGAATCGACCGGTTTGACAATCCAACCCGATGCGCCGGCCGCCCTTCCCTCGTCTTCCTGTTTTGTCCCAAGCCCTTCTGTAGTCAGCATCAGAATCGGCTTGCTCTTCATGGCCGGCTGTTTGCGCAAAGTTCGGATCAAGGCGATGCCGTCCATCTCCGGCATATTCAGGTCGGTAAGAACCAGATCGACCGTCGCCTTCGTGAGCTTGTTTAGCGCGTCGCGTCCGTCCTCGGCTTCAATTACCTCATAGCCGCCACGCCGCAATGCGAAGCCGATCATCTGCCGAATCGAAACCGAGTCGTCGACAATCATTACCTTTCGCAGATTGCTACGTCTTTGAATAACCTTGCGCAACGGTCTCTCCTCTGCGACCAATACAAGTCAATGTGGCCCTGGGTGGGCTCCGCTTCATGGAGCCCGGCGGCTTCCCGCACTTCGCGCACGGTGGAGCTGCTGTATTTTCTATCGGCAGAGATTGCAAAAAGAGTTAGACCCCGGAAACGATTCCCGTGCGAAAATTTCCGGCCCGCGGCGCCTCGATGTGTATATTCGGGCTGAGATTACGCTCTCTCCGACGATTTGCTTCAACTGTTGCAGTGCGCCACTGATTGTTTGTGAATCCTAATCCATTTGCCGGATCCCTTCGGCAGCTCGCCGCGACGCTTCGCGAGTCTTCTCCGTCACACTAGGAATCTTCCGGTTTCCGCTGCAAATCTCAAGCGGACTTCCGCATAACCGCGTACTGGAAGACCCGCGCTGCCCGAGGCTAAGAAAGACCATCGTGCGACTTGGGACGTCTTCTTGCACCATTCTCCCGCTCATTCTTGGAAAAAACGATCGTCCACTCCCGCAAATTCAAACCACTTCCGTAACCGCGGAGAAGCCTTCGCGAGCTGGAGATTCCGCCCTTGCTTTCTCTGCTCTGCTTGGAGCGCCAGCAAAATCTGCAGCGCACTCGAGTCCAGATGATCGACCCGATCGAGATTGAGGATCACGTCCTTTCCTCGCGACAAGGCAGCGAGCGCAGCTTCCCGCAGTTCTTCCGCGGGCATCCAATCTCCTGAGCGCTCGACCTCGATGACTTGTTGTTTCAGGTTCCGCCCGGCATGCGGCCGCGGGGAGCGCGTTCCACGGCCTTTCACAGTTCCGTCATGCCGATTGGAGCGGTCGTTCGTCATCCCCGCAGCCTCGCGATTGCCGGTCGGACCTGGCGAAGAAGCTCCAAGTCCGGAAGACCCGAAACGGACAAACTAAGACGCCCGGCCACACCTGTAGTCGGATACTTCATCGGCCAGAATCGCATTTTCAATCACATGCGCTGATTTGTCCACCCTGCCCTCTCTTGGGGAATACGGGGGAATACGGGAATACGGGGACATGATACCTATTCACAGTAATTCCAGCTGGTCGTCGACCGCGATTTCCGCTGTCGCTCTGCGGCCTGGAGCGCGACGTGCGGTCTTGCGTCCCAGAAGGTTCTCCAGGCCGGTGACGAACTCGGGCGGGCCCAGCGGGCGTCCGGTGGCCTCCGCACGGCGCAGCTCGCTAAAGTCCTCCTCCCATGTCCATGTGCAGCAGATCTTTGAGGTGCGGAACTCTATCCAGGACAGGCCGCACCGTGACCAGCGCGTCGTCCAACCCCGACAGGTGGGCTCGAACGCTCGACCACTTCCATTCCTCCGGCCGCGCCACCAGCCCCGCCCGCACCGGATTCAAGCTGACATAACGCACGGCCCTAAGGAGATGAGCATCGTCCAACACGACCGAGGCAAAGCGGCTCTGGAACAGGTGGCCGATCCACAGCGGTTTCGATTCTGCTCCTCACAGAAACCGCGATGCCAAGTGGCATTTTCCTCAAGAAAATGGCACCTTGCACGATCTTCAGATGTCAACATGTGAATCGAAACCGCTCTAGCGCCCCCGAGCGTTGATGAAGTTGGTGTAGCGCCGATGGGCTTCGCCAACGGCGCGGCCACGGCCGTCGCTCCGCGTTGGCTTCAGGATCAGGTGCACGTGGTTGGGCATCAGGCGGTAGGCCCACACCGCAACCCCCGCCTTCAACGTCTGCTCAGCCAGAAGATCGAGATAGATTTCGTGGTCGCCGTGCTCAAAGAAGATGGCTTCGCGCCGGTTGCCACGCTGCGTCACATGATGCGGAAGCCCAGGAACCACGATACGAGCAAGACGTGCCGTCTACGGAGAATAGCGCTACGCGGGGAATAGGTATCATGTCCCACTACTGTCCGGTTCGTTTTCTGAGGGGTGTCGCAACGTACAGTATTGAGTGGGGTTTCCGAGGATTCGGGGGTGTCCACGATTTGAAACAGGCGACATGGTTTTGCGATGCTTTCGGGTTTCAGC
>Ga0224555_1001576_pt1 | contig 30772 bp, 27 predicted proteins | sample 714S23034metaG_FD_180687 | JGI IMG/M metagenome (GOLD analysis project Ga0224555, IMG submission 180687) | Peat soil microbial communities from Stordalen Mire, Sweden - 717 S2 30-34 | ecosystem: Environmental > Terrestrial > Soil > Wetlands > Peat | place: Sweden: Norrbotten County, Stordalen...
CGAGAGAAAAGGAGGTACGCTGCTCCCTAAGCGACACCAGATAAAGCACTTGGAGTTTGTGATTTCATGGTTCGGGACCAGGGGGTCGGAGGTTCAAATCCTCTCTCCCCGACCAAATTTCTTGCAATCAATCAATTGCGGTGTTTGTGAGTCACGTCAGACGTCTTGTTCGACGGTTCCAGGTCTTTTTACCGGACAGCAGGTGTTCACAATCAATGACTTAGGAATTGAAATGAACCCCTAGCGGAAGAACCAGGGGGTCAAGGTTCAAATTCTCTCTCCCCGCCAAATTCTAAAGCACTTATCGGAGCTCTCAGTGGACGCGATTGGGCGCATATCAAGAAACGAATCCTCGGCTCGGGACACTGGGACTCCCAGCGGACTTCGCCGCGAGCGCAGCCACGAGCCTACGATGGCGTATATATGGTGTAAATGTGGTTAGGAACCCAAGTCTCGCCATTTCAAGCGTTCCTGAGCCCCTGTTCCCCCGGTGGTCAAAAAGGGTTCCTCCGCTGCAGCCGCAGGTGAGTGAATCTAATGCCCGAGAAATCCGCGGCACTGCTTCACGCCCCGCAAACTGCAGTCTGACACTGTGCCAGAATCTACAGTTTCAGGTACACAGCGTAGCCGTCTAACCGGGAACGACTGGAGAATCCTCACCAAACCTACGGCCCTTGGCTCTCATGCGGACGGTGTCGTCCTAAAGCCGATTTCCGATGCATCCTTTGTGCTTCGCAACATGCGTGATCCTGAGAGCCGATAACGCCTCGCGACTTGTAGAGGAATACGTTGGCAACTCCGGAAGACTGCACAATAATCAATTGACTTTCTCTACCCTTTTACTATCTCTCTTACGGAAGCCACGGCTTCACCAATAGAATAGTCTTTGTGGAAAACACTTGATGTTCCCCCGACGAGCATCGTCGCGCCTGCCGCCACCATCGCCGGTATATGTTGAAAGCTCACGTTCCCGTCGACCTGAATGTCGACATTGTCATGTCTCCTGGCGTCGAGTAACGCGCTAACGTCTCTTATTTTTCTGAGCATGGCCGGGATCAGTTTTTGCTCGGCAAAACCGGGGTTCACGGTCATGATCGTAATCATGTCGATGTCATCGAGGATATAATCCAAGTTTATGATCGGCGTGGCCGGGTTCAGAGCAATGCCGGATTTTGCTCCGGTGTCGCGGATCTGTTGCAAGGCTTTTTGTACATGGCGAGTTGCTTCGAAGTGTATCGTTATGTATGTGGCGCCCGATGCCGAGGTCCTGTCGATATACCGTTCCGGTTCCTCCACCATGAGGTGACAGTCCAGGGGAATGTTGGTGAGTTGCTTTACCGTCTGCATGAAGGTAAAGTCCAACGCAAAATTGGGAACGAACTTTCCATCCATGATGTCGATGTGCAGGTAGTCTATCCCTGCGGCGCTTAACTGCCGGATGTCAGCCTCGATATTCTTGAAGTTGGCACATGCTAGCGAGGCTTCAATCTTGATCGCTTTCGCCATTCTTCACCCTATCCAGATCATCAAATAAAGCAGTTTACCATCTCGCCGCTGAGCGTCGAGCAGCTGTCCATGCCGCTGTTCAAGCAGCGCGGCCTCCACTTTCTAACGCTATCTGCGCGAAGATGGCGTGTGCGTTGCCCGTCAGGCCTCGTCCGGAGGAATTTCGAAGGTGACCAGTTCGGAGCGAAAGCCGTGCGTGCGATGCGCCCCGTAAGCGATACCGGCAGTCATCCAGACAAAACCCAGGACCAGCGCCGAACGGCTGAGATGCATCCAGATGAAGAAGCAAATCAAGAACCCGAGGGCGGGCGCGATCAGGTTGCCCAGAGTTCTGGTTGTCCTCTCCCGCCAAAGGTGGATGAAGGACGCGGCATTGACGCCCATGAAACCGATGAAGGCGCCGAAATTGAGCGCTTGAGCGCCGATTTCATAGGCACCTCCGCCCATTCGTGCGGCATAGAATTCGAGAATGCTGGCTCCGACGAGCGCAAGAACTCCGACCGCCACAATGTTGTTGCGCGGAATGCGGCGCTTGGGTTCGATGGCGCCGAAGAACGACTTGGGCAGTGCATTTCCCCGCCCCATCCCGTAGAGGAGCCGTCCGGCGGCGAGCTGCGAGCCCATACCGGAACCCATGTTGGCCACGAGCAGCGTGAAGTTCATGATTTGGAAGAGAACGACGCCACCGACCTGACGCGAGACCAGGGCAAAGGCCGACTCAACCTGGTCACTGGGGAAAGGTTTCGATCCCCAGACAAGTTGGGCGGCATACACTTCGAGTCCAGACAGGATACCGGTAATCAAACAAACCAAGACCGTGGCCAGAAGAATGTTGCGGCGCGGATTCTTAACCTCCTCCGAGAGCGTGGACACGGCGTCGAAGCCGATGTAGGTGAGTACAGCTACAGAAGTACCGGAAAAGATAGTCGACAGATGGAAGGTGTCGGGCTGGTAGAAGGGATGGGTAAAGAATCCGGGATCGTGGTGAACGTGCCATATCGAGCGGATCACATAGCCAAGGAACAGGATGACGACGACTACCATGCCGGCGCACAAAGCCTCATTCAACTGCGCTGAGGTCCGAATGCCGCGCAGGTTCAACCATGTAAAGAGAGCGGCGAAGATCAAAATCCAAACATAGAAAGAAGACAGACCGGGGAGAATATTCATCGCCGCCTTGGCGCAGAAGGCGATACAGATCAGCGGACCCAGAATGTAATCCATCACCATGCCCCAACCGACGATATAGCCGAGGGCAGAATGCATTTCCTGACCTACATAGGTGTAAGCCGAGCCGGCGCTGGGATAGACGCGCGCCATCCGGCCATAGCTAACCGCCGTAAACAGCATGGCGATCATGGCGATAAGAACCGTGGTGACGACGTGGCCATGGCCCTTGTTGCTGATAACCCCGTAAATCCCCATCGGAGCGGTCGGCTGCACCATCACCATGCCGATGATCACCAGACTCCACAGACCCAGAGTACGTTTTAGGCGAACTGCCCCATGGGTAGAGGATGGGGCGTTGGTTTGAGTTGACTGCGTCATGACTGCTCCTTGGGAAAATACCCATTGATAAGTTGACCGTGGTGTCGATAGCTAGTATGGCATCCCGAAAGTTCGTGGCATAAGTCCATCCATATTTATGTCGCGAATTTACGGGACACGACACTAGATTGGAAATCGGGCGGGTACGAACTGGCTGATCTTTCATCGGTGGAGGGATTCCCATTGGCCCGAGTTGGCAGAGTTGAAGATGGCTTCGATCACGGCCATGTTCTCGATCGCGTCTTCCACCGAGACGGGAACTTCGGTGTCATCCATAACGGCTTTGGAGAAGGCATCGCCCTGCAGGGTGTACTGATCACACGCGGGAAAGGTTTCGGTGGTGATGCCGCCACCGAACACATCACCACTGTCGTCGATGAAGAGGCGAGTGGGACGATCCATAGGCGCGTTGAAGGGAATCTCGATCTCGATGCGACCACGGGTGCCCAGGAAGTGGACGCGCTGGTAAGGGACCAACTGCGTACTGCAGGTGAAGATGGACTGGCCGCTGGGGAAGTCGAGAATTGCCGAGGTGAGGCGGTCGGTGTGCATCTGAGGATCGCGGTCGATACGGGCGACGACCCGGGTAGGCGGCTCGGCGAAGGCAAAGCGCGATGCATGGACGAGGTAGCACCCGATGTCCAGAAGGGCTCCTCCTCCGCACTCGACTCGGTTGTTGATGCTGGCCGGGTCCATCTCGAAGTAGCTGAAGAAGCCGATGATGGAGCGAAGTTCCCCGATGCGGCCTTCGGTGAGTAGTTCACGAAGGCGGAGCCATTGGGGATAGCTGCGGATCATGAAGGCTTCGCCGATCTTGACTCCAGTACGCGAGCGAACAGCGAGGAGAGTTTTGGCTTCCGCAACGGTAAGGCTGATAGGCTTTTCGCAGAGAACATGCTTGCCGGCTTCGGCGGCTCTGATGGTCCAGGGGACGTGGAGATGATTGGGAAGAGGATTGTAGACGGCGTCGATGTTCGGGTCAGCGATGAGTTCTTCGTACGAACCGTAAGCCGTGGGAACGCCAAGAGCGGTCGCCGCCTGCGTGGCCTTCGCCAGACCGCGGGATGCGATGGCAACGACCCTGGTGTATTGGCCCTGCTGCATGGCGGGAATGACTTTCTTTCCGATACTGGCGGTGCTGAGAACTCCCCAGCGGAGCTTGTTGGACATGTTGTCTATCCTCCATTTACACCTCGCAGCGTTTCTACGTATCGCTGGACATCTGCCGTCACTACCCGTGCGCCAGACCGACTTGGTGGAACCTGCTGAACGTCAATGCCGAGTTCCTCGGCCAACTTTTTGGCACCGGGCGATATGCGTTGCCGTTCGTCAGTAAGCGTCGACCCGAGGCTTGGACGAGGGGCTTGGCTCACGACGGCCCGTGGGAGCGTGAACTCCTGTTCTGGCGCTGGAGCCACGTCCCATTTCTCGCCAGACTGGCCTACTACAGCCAGTACCTGTCGGGTAACGATTACGCTCCCTTCCTCGGCCAGGACGGTGAGCAGAACCCCGTCGGCAGGACACTCGATCAACATGGTCGCCTTGTCCGTTTCTATTTCGGCCAGTTCCTCCCCGCGTTTGACTTTGTCGCCAGCTCGTTTTAGCCAGCGGAGCAGAGTGGCCTCCGCGATGGATTCACCGAGCGTGGGAAGCATAATCTCGACCGCCATACTCTACCCTTTCAATTCTCCAAAACGCGCCGTACGGCATCGGCGATGTCAGAAACCTGGGGAACGGCTCGGGCCTCGGCCACAGGCGCAAACGGGATCGGCGTTGCAGCCGCGCCGACTCGCTCCACGGGCGCATCGAGGTCGTCAAAGGCATTGTGGCTGATCAACGTTGCGATCTCAGCGGGGGCGCCTGCCCGCGCGACCTCTTCGGAGACTACGACGGCTCGATGGGTTTTTCGGACCGAACCCAGAATAGTCTTCTGATCCAAGGGAACCAGAGTCCGCGGGTCGACGACCTCGAGCTCGATGCCCTCACCGGCGAATCGTTCCGCCACGGCGAGTGCCCGATGGACCATCGACATCGTCGCGACAATGGTCGCGTCGGTTCCGGCGCGCTTGATATCTGCACAGCCGAAAGGAAGACTGTAAGCCTCCTCAGGGACGTCTCCGCCGAGTTGAGTGAAGCTCCGGTCGGCGGACACCTTCCCTCCACCCGGCGAGGTGGTGCCGTATAGCGACTTGTGCTCGAGGAACAGAACCGGGTCGGGGTCGCGGATGGCGGTGATCAGCAGGCCCTTCGCGTCATAAGGGGTTGAAGGCACGACAACCTTAAGGCCTGGAGTGTGGACGAACCACCCTTCAACGCTCTGCGAATGCTGGGCTCCCCGCCCCATCGCCCCCTGCGGCGCGCGGATGACGAGTGGTACCCGTGCCTGGCCGCCGGACATCAGCCGTATTTTCGCCGCCTGATTGACAATTTGGTCCATCGCGCAAAACAGAAAATCGGCGTATTGGAACTCGACCACGGGTCGCAGGCCGGTGAGCGCCGCGCCGATGGCCATGCCCATGAACCCCGCTTCCGAAATGGGGGTGTCCCAAACCCGTTCCGGTCCGAACTCCTCCAGCAGGCCAGCCGTAACGTGGTATGCTCCCCCGAAGATGCCAATGTCCTCGCCCAGCAGGATAATGGCGGGGTCGCGCCGCATTTCCTGCGCGAGAGCTTCCCGGATAGCCTCCGCCATCGTTAGTCTACGCATTCGATTCATCACCTGATACATAGTTCCAGAAGTCATCTGGTTGAACGGGCTCGCTCGCCCGGGCAAAGCCGATGGCAGCTTCCAACGCCGCCTTGACCTCCAACTGGATGCGCTCGAGTTCATTCGCTGAAGTCCAACCAGCGGCCTGCAGCGCGTCTTCTAGCCGTCGGATTGGATCCCGCCGCCGCCAAGCCTCTACCTCTTCTGGCCGACGGTAGGGCGATGGCTCAAAGCGCGAGTGTCCGCGGATGCGATAGGTAACACACTCGAGGAGGCTGGGACCATCTCCTTGCCGGGCCCGATCGACGAGCCTTGTCGCGGTGCGGTAAACCGCGACGACGTCGTTGCCGTCCACACTCTCGCCGGGGATGCCGTACGCCGCGCTCCGGGACGCGAGATTAGAAACGGCGGACGACTGCTCGACCGAGAGGGAAAGAGCGAAGTGGTTGTTCTCACAGACGAATATCACCGGCAGCCGCCACAGCGCCGCCATGTTCAAGGTCTCGTGAAACAGTCCTTCGTTGATGGCCCCGTCCCCGAAGAAGGCGACGGCGACCTGGCCAGTCTTCCGGATCCGCGCGGACAGCGCTGCCCCGGCAGCGATCGGAATTCCGGCACCCACAATGGCGAACGCGCCCAGCATTCCCCGGCGGAAATCGGTCAGGTGCAGCGAACCGCCCATGCCCCTGCAACTGCCGGTGCGCCGTGCGAACATTTCCGCCATCATCTCGTTAAGCGGCACTCCTTTGGCGATGCAATGAGCATGTCCACGATGCGTGCTAGCTACCCAATCATCGTCATTCAGCGCTCCGATTACACCCACCGCGACCGCCTCTTGCCCGGTAGACTGGTGCATCGTGCCTGGCATCTCAGTGGTCAGGAAGAGGTAATAGAGTTGCTCCTCGAACTCCCGCGCTTCGAGCATCCGGCGGTACATAGACAGCAGCCGCACCTGATCCACACCGGTCAAGTCCAACCGGCGTACCTCCGGCTCGGTTAGAGGGTGATCGCTCACGTTTCCTCCTCCACGGCGATCACCCGAACGGGAAACGCTTCCGCACCGGTCACCTTCAACGGCAGGACGAACGTGAGGAAACGCTTGTTGATCAAGGGTTCCAGGTTGGTCATGTATTCGATGATCGGGACCACGGCTTGCAGCAAGGCTTCATGGTTGGGCTGGCCAGGGTAAGGCCCACCCTGCGGGTTTCGCAGTTCGATCCCGGAAGCGTCGACGCCCAGGATTTTGATCTTTGCCTCTGTGATCAGCCACTTGATGGTTTCCGTTGAAAACGATGGCCGGCGGTGTTGGTACTCGGTGCGATAAAAGCGGTCACAACCGGTGTAACAGTACAGAATGTCGCCGGGTTGAATGCGGCCCCCAGCTACCCGTTTCAGCCCGTCCAGGGAGATCTCCTGTCCGTCGCCCCATTCCGACACGTTAACCGCCACGCCTGGCCCAAACAGATGTTCCAATGGGAAAGTAGCAGCGTCCTGACCTTCCTTGACATGATGATAGGGAAATTCAACGTGCGTACCCGTGTGGGTGTTCAGAGTCACCTCTGAGATGATGTACCAACTGTCGCCAGTCCGTGGGTACTTGGCAAACTGCGCCCACTTGTCTACCAGGCGGGTATCGATCTCCAGCCGATATTCCTCGCGGCCGGGCATGAGAGTATGCGAGAGGTCGAAGACGTGCTTCAGATTCATGGTTTACCTTTGCTTGCGGAAAGTGCACGATCAGGAACGTTCCCCTTGGAGTGCGAACCAGTTCTGGCCGCCGGGAACCGGGGGTTGCACAGATAGCGGGCAACCAGACAGTTCGCCAAGCCACGAAATTGTGTACGGCACATTTTCAGGAAATCAAGAGCTTTCCAGAAGTCGTTTCAGAACCGGCCCTTATCGGACCGGTTCGAATTAACCTTCTGTCAATATAACGGGGCCAACGTGTCGATACTCTCCCGGGGGAACGTTTCGCCAGCGGGCCAACTGGTACGATGCCACCTGCAAAGTGATGATCTCCGCCAGGGGTGCGAGGATCTCCGAGGTTGAAGGGACCGACCAATAAGAGAGGTTATCGCTATCTGTGCCAGACGCTTTGGGGGCGGCTGTCACGACTCGCACTTGGCCGCCAAACAACGTTACGTCGCGGGCCAGCGCGAGATCGATTTCGCGTGTACATTTCTGTGACGCAAAGACCAGGCCGCGAAAATCCGCGTCGACAACTTCTATGTGCCCGTGCCGGAAACTGCTTGCAATCTCCGTGACTGCCGGGAATTTGGCGACTTCATTGAAAAGAATTGACCCTTCCATCACGGATGCGAGCGAAGGTCCTCTGGCCAGCAAATAAATCAACGGAGCTTTCTCGAAGAAGGAACGCCACTGTTCGCTTTCCGGGACCATTCGCGCCAAAGCCGAAGAAAGCGCTGCCGCTAGATCATCAAGGTCGCGTCGCCATTGCTCGCTGAGTTCACTCACCACCGCAGCGCCGAGCAGCAACAGGGTCGCCATTGTGCACACGTACGTTTGCAAGGCAACTCCATGTTCCACCAGGCTCGCCACGAAGATCGTGTGGTCCGCTTCTCGGGCTAGCCGTCCTTCGGGCTCGTTGGTTACCCCAATGATCGTGACGCCTTGTGCCTTGAGCAGCGGAAGCAGTTTGGCGATCTCGACGCTCTCGCCCGACCGCGAAACCAGGACTACGACAGCCCCGTGGCAAGCCCGTTGCCGAAAATGCAACAGCTCTCCGCTCTCTATGGTTGCGACTGGGATCCCCCGGGACCCGAGGTAGTATTCCAGGGGAATACATGCGCACAGAGAACTTCCCATCCCGCTAAGAATCACGTGGGAGGCGCTGCGCAGCACTTCCGCGGCGTGGTTTAATGCAACCCGGCCTTCCCCAAATTGATAGTCCGCCATCCGTCGCAGGGACTCCGGCTGGATCAAAATATCTTCGAGCAACCAATTCGTCTGCATTCTTTAGTTCACCTCCTGGCGGCGGATCGTATGACTATTGGATCAAAAGGCAAGCGGTTACCGTAACCGTTTACTTATTTCGTAACATGCGCTACACTGCGGCGTCAATGAAAAACCTGGCGGCGTGTCTTGCGTGTCCTGCAGGCGATTCTTTTCGACGCACGCAGAACTTCCGTTATCGCGACGGCGCTCGGCAAGGAGAAAGAGAAAATGTCAGCACTGGCATTGCTCGGGGGAAAGAAAGCAAAAGGCAAGGCGTTTCCTGTGTGGCCGTACTACGACAAGAATGAAGAGCGAGCTCTGAAGGAAGTTCTGGAGAGCCGCATCTGGTGGCGGACGCCGGGAACCCGGACGCTGGAGTTCGAACGCGCCTTCGCCAAGTTTCACGGAGCTCGCCACGGCATCGCAATGACCAACGGAACTGCCGCTCTGGAAGTCACGATGGCGGGGCTCGGCATCACTGCGGGGGACGAGGTAATTCTGCCGGACTTTACGTTCGTCGCCACTGCCAGCGCGGTTTTGTTTGCCAATGCGCTCCCGGTGCTGGTGGATGTTGACCCGGAGACCTATTGCATCAATCCCGACTTGGTGGAAGCGGCGATCACTCCGAGGACGAAGGCGATCATAGCGGTGCACATGGGCGGGCATCCCGCGGATCTCGATCGGCTGAAAAAGATCGCCAGCCTCAAGCGGCTCGCATTAATCGAGGACTCGTCACATGCGCACGCCAGTGAATGGCGCGGGCAGCGTGTCGGGACGTTCGGCGTCGCGGGCACCTTCAGTTTTCAATCGAGCAAGCTGATCACCGCTGGCGAAGGCGGGATCATCATTTCCAATGATGACAAATTCGAGGTGCAGGCCCGCTCCGTGCATGACTGTGGCCGCATGCCCGGCGAATGGTTCTATAGCCACTTCATCTATGGCTCGAACTACCGGCTCAGCGAATGGCAGGGTGCCATTCTGAACGTGCAATTGAACCGTCTCGACGAGCAAACCACGCGGCGCCATCAAAACTCACGGCTGCTGGACCGCATGTTGGGTGAAATTCCCGGTATTACGCCGCAAAAGCTGGACGAACGGTGTACGCGTAACGGACAGTATGCCTACATTTTTCACGTCAACAAGAAGGAATTCGCCGGCCTCTCTACGGAGCGTTTCATCGAAGCGATGAACGCGGAGGGCATTCCCAACCAGGCCAGCTACCCACCTCTCCACCAGTTGCACGTGTTTCGCAATGGCGAGTACCGGAAGCGCCTCAGCGGAAAACAAGCGAAAGAGAAGCATGCGTTTCTGAGGCAAAAATTTCCGGTAACACAAAAGGCGGCATGGGAAACGGTTTGGATTCCGCAGCCCGCGTTGCTGGGAGATGAAGAAGACATGCACGAAATCGCGGCGGGTCTGGGCAAGATTCAGAAGAACGCGAAAGAGCTTGTCTGAGGCAAATTTCGCGACAATGCTCGAGCGATTCCCATACCGAGGCTGGAACAATGCGTATAGGTTGTCCAATGGCGACGTCGAGTTGGTCGTAACCGCCGATGTCGGTCCACGGATTATCTTCTATGGGTTTCGTAATGGGGAGAACCTGCTCCATGAGGTCGAGGAAGATGCGGGGAAGGCCGGTGATTCGAAGTTCCGGCTTTATGGTGGCCACCGGTTGTGGGTTTCGCCGGAGGTGGAGAGAACTTATTATCCGGATAACACTCCGGTGGCGGTTTGTCAGCACGGGAACGCGATTCGTTTCACCGCGCAGCGCGAAGAGTTTCCTCCGGGTACCAACCTGCAGAAGGAACTTGAGATCGAGCTGGCGGCGATGGGTTCCGAGGTTCGAATCACGCACCGCGTAAGGAATGACGACCAGCACTCGACCACGCTTGCGGCGTGGTCGCCCACGATGATGCGGGCGGGCGGACGCGCAATCCTGCCGCTGTCTCCCAGGATTGCACAAGATGAGAATCACTATTTGCCGGTGGGAGTGTTCGGCGTCTGGTCCTACACGGACTTTGCCGACCCTCGTTGGGTGCTCGGCACGGCCTATATCCAATTGCGGCATCTTGCGAATCCCAAAGGCCGTTTCAGAGAGCAGATGGGGGGCATTTACAACTCGGCCGGTTGGGGAGCCTATTTCAGGGAAGGTTATCTCTTCATTAAACGCGCGGCGGTGATCAGTGGCGCTCAGTATCCCGATTTCGGCTGCAATTTTGAGCTGTTCACGAACCCCGACTTCACCGAGTTGGAAACACTTGGGCCTCTGGTCGAATTGTCACCGGGAAAGGTGGCGGAACACGTGGAGCGCTGGTGGTTCTTTACCGGCGTGACTGCGGGCGAGAACGATGCCTGGATTGATTCGGCGGTGGTTCCGCTGGTCAAGCAGACGGCGGCGTCCTCGGAATGAACAAGTGTCATGTTCGAAATTTGACGAAGGCGTACAGGTCTTTATGGTGTCGGCGTCTTGATCGGAATTGAGTCAAGATCTTCTAAGTGAATTTGCAGGCAGCGGTAATTGGCGAGGGTTTTGTGGAGAGCGCACATCGAAGCGCTGTGGCGGACGGTGATCTCATCCAGGGGGTGCGGTTGAGTTCGCTTGCCGGGACGCTGGAAACCTGCACTGACCGGCAGCCGAAGAGGCCAGAATTCCGGTTTGACCGCGCACCTGTGATTTGTGTCACTGTGCCTTTTCCAACCCCCACTTTAAACTTGACAAGCTCCGTTGACCGAGTATTTATTAGCTATTAATACGTTTTAATAAAGAGATTCAGGATATAAGGAGAAATGACATGGACAGCCAGCAGATTAGGAACGGACGCTCGTTTGGCATCTTTGTTCCCTCACAAACACCGACTGAGACCAGCCGTCAGGCGGAGCGCGCAATGGGCAGCAGAAAACGAGTTCGATCCGACCGACGCCGGAGCATGATGCTGTTGGTGCTGCCGCTGTTCGCCGTCCTGCTTCTGTTCTGTGGAAGCGCTCTGGGTTCGGTGACGGCGAGCATTTCTGGCACCGTGACGGATACAAGCGGCGCTGCGATTGTAGGAGCGGCTGTCACGGCCACCAGCGTCGAAACCGGTATCGCCCAAACACTGCACACTAACCAACAAGGGTACTTCACCTTCCCGTCACTAGCGCTGGGCCATTACGACGTTGCAGTGCAGCAATCTGGATTCAGGCCCTTCCGCGAGACTGGCGTGTTGCTGGACGTCAATTCCGCGGTAACGGTTGATGTCGTTCTGCAGGTGGGTGACGTCAAGGAGGCGGTGACGGTATCGAGCACTGCGGCGCATGTGGAGACCACAACCACGCAGTTGGGTGAAGTGATCAGCGGACAAGAGATGACGGGCGTACCTCTGGTGTCGCGAAGCTACACCGACTTGTTGTCGTTACAACCGGGCGTAAGCTCGGCTGCCTCGGGAATTGGCGGAGGCGGAAGTGGCGCTGCCAACACCGGGTCGAATTTTATAGCCGCAGGATTCGCTGTGACCCCGGTGTCGGGCGACCTTAACGCGGGAAATCTCTCGGTAAACGGCATGAGGGAGGCAAACAACGGATTTCTCCTCAATGGAGCGGTCGTGCAGGAGGCCGGTTTCGGCGGTACGGCGGTCATTCCCAACCTGGACTCGATCGCGGAGTTTCGCATTATCACCAATAACTTCGACGCCGAATACGGCAACTATAGCGGCGGGCAGATCAACGTCATCACGAAATCGGGAACCAACGGGTATCACGGCGACTTGTTCGAGTTTCTCCGCAATACCAACCTGGATGGACGCGATTATTTTGTTCCGACGCGGGGAGCGTACCATCAGAATCAATTTGGCGGTACCTTCGGCGGGCCTATTAAACGCGACAAGATATTTTTCTTCGGGGATTATCAAGGCAACCGGGTGGTGCAAGGGATAAGCACAACTTTTTCGGTCCCCACGCCCGAGGAACTTGGCGGCAACTTTTCCGGGCCGGCCGCCAATGACGCATTTGCGACGCTTCAGACACTGCCCGGCGTATCGGGCGAGGTTCCCGTGCCCAAAACGGTGAGCGGAAGCGTTCCCAATGCCACTGCATGGGCGACTTATCTCGCGGGAGTGTTGGGAAATCCCAACATTACGGCTGGCGTAACGCCCTATTACTATCAGGCAACGGACTACAATCCGATAACCGGCGCTCCATACGGGGTTAATTGCACGACTTCGGCGCAATGTGTTTTCCCAAACGCTCAGATTCCCACTACAGGTATTTCGCCGATAGCAAATAATCTTATCAAATACATCCCCGCCAGCGAGAGCGGCTCTTTCAGCACTTCAGCATTTTCACAACGGCTGCGCGACGACAAAGCCAGCGGCCGCGTGGACGCCGACTCGCACTTCGGCATGCTTTCCGCCTACTATTTTTTCGATCAATACAATCTGCAGAACCCGTATACGGTGGCTTCCTCGGTGCCTGGCTTTGGTTCGCTGTCCAAGGGCAGAGCGCAAGTCATCAACCTGGGAGATACGAAAGCCTTCGGCAACTCGTCGGTCAACGAGTTCCGCTTCCAGTTTGTTCGGAGCAAGAATGTGACCACCCCCTCGGGAGGGACCGGAGTCACGTTAAGCTCGCTCGGTTTTACCGGCATCACCCCGCTCGATCCGGGCATTGAAGGTGTTCCGGAGATCGATCTGGACAACTTCAATTTCGGGGTTCTGAGCCGTGTCTTTGGACTGACGGAGAATACGTTCCAGTGGCTGGACAACTATCGCAAAGTGGTGGGCAAGCATACGCTGTCGTTCGGGGGCAGCTATCATTACACTCAACTTCAGGAAGCGCTCCTCAACATTGAAAACGGCAATTACCTGTTTAATACCGGCAGCGAAACGGGGGTCGACATAGCGGATTTTCTGCTGGGGGCGCCGTCCGGCTACAACCAGGGACAAACCCCCGCATCCAACGGCCGCAACCGGTACATGGGTCTCTACGGACAGGACAGCTGGCGGACCACTTCCAACTTGACCTTGAACTACGGATTGCGCTGGGAATTCGCCACTCCGTGGTACGAACAGCACAACGAACTGGAGACCATAGTTCCAGGTCTGCAGTCCAAAGTATTTCCGGGTTCTCCTGTCGGGTGGGTGTTCCCCGGCGACCCTGGCATCCCGAAGACTTTGGCGCCCGTACGCTATAACAATTTTGCCCCTCGGCTCGGCCTCGCTTACTCGCCCAGGGGCGGCGATGGATGGCTTGGCAAGCTGACCGGAGCCGGACAAACCAGCATTCGGGCGGGTTACGGATTGTTCTATACGTCCTTTGAAGGTGCAACCGACTTCAACGAGATTGGCGACGCTCCCTACGGGGACTATTACAGCCCCAGCAACCCAACCTTCGCGAACCCTTTCGAAAACCGGGAGAGCGGCGTTATCTCCAATAACCCGTTCCCCATCCAGCTTCCGGTGCCGCAAAACCTCAATTTCACAACTGCTGGATTTCTTCCGATTGGAGCTTCGCCAGGCTTCAAACCCACGAACCGGTTACCTTACGCCGAGGAGTATGAGCTTTCCATTCAGCGCCAATTCTCCTCGTCCACTCTCTTAACGCTAAGTTACGTGGGAACGCAAGCGCACCGCCTACTTTCAGACCAGGAAGCCAATCCCGGAAGTCCGGCGATTTGTCTCGCCCTGCAGCAGTATGGGTGCGGCCCCGGTGGCGAGAACAACACCTACCTATTACCCCTTGGAGTGGCAGCGCCAGCCGCAGCCGTAGCTGCGGGAATCGTCACCACCGTCCCCTGTACAGTCGGCTCCGGCACCTGCAGTGAAGTGGTCGGTACCCGTACGGGTCTGGCTCCGAACCTGGCCGCCGGAACGATGAACTTCACCAGCGATGGCTATTTCATTACCAACGGTGTATCCGCCTACAATTCGCTGCAAGTAAATCTGCGGCGCACGGCGAAGTCGTTCAGCTTTTTGGCGGGTTACACGTTTAGCAAGTCGCTGGACGATTCGTCCGCGTATGGCGAGCAGGTAAACCCGTTCAACCACAAGTTGAGCCGGGCACTTTCGGCTTTTGATCAGACCCACAACTTCGTTTTCAGTTACTCGTACAATCTTCCTTTTGACAAACTGGGAGGTGCGAATCGGCTGACCACAGGCTGGCAACTAAGCGGCATTACGCGATTTGCCACCGGTCTTCCGGTCACGCTGTATGAGACGGACGACAATTCCCTGCTGGGTACCGCGAATTCCGGCCCCTTGCCGATCGGCATGGATACGCCGCTGTTTACGGGTACTTCGATTCATCACCTGGACCCGCGCAGCGGCGGCATCATTGCGCCCTTCTTTGATAGTTCGCAGTTTGTTCCGGAACCGATTGGAACGCTGGGAAGCCGGCGGCGGTTCTTTCACGGGCCTGGCCTGAACAACTGGGATATGGCTCTGCTGAAAGATACCCGGCTGACGGAGACAACGCGGCTCCAATTCCGGGCGGAGTTCTTCAATCTCTTCAACCATACCCAGTTCAATGCTGTGAATGGCAACATCAGCGGCGCCGGTAGCACGTCGCCATTCGGATTCGGCAACGCGCTGTCAACTCAGCAGGCGCGCATTGGCCAGCTCTCACTGAAGCTTCTCTTCTAGTGCGCGAAGGAGAGAGCAGTTAGCAAAACTATTCAGGAGGCTCTCCGGAGCCTCCTGCTTGTCTGCGAGGACAGAGATATATAGATATATTGAAAACCTCAGTGCGGGACGATAGGTTCCAACGAGTTTTGACATGGCGAATGACTTTCCCCGGTTTGACCTGACGGGCGATGTCGCATTAGTGACTGGTGCGGCTCGCGGCTTGGGCCGTGCGATTTCGCTGGCCCTCGCCCACGCTGGCGCTGATGTGGCGCTCGGCTTGCGCGATGTGACCACCGGAGGCGAACTGACGAAAGAAATTGAGGCGACAGGCCGGCGGGCGTTGCCTTTGCAGATGGACATGACACGGCTCGATGAGGTTTCCCGGGCGGTCGATGACACAGTTGGACACTTCGGCCACCTCGACATCCTCGTCAACAATGCCGGTCTGGGGCCGGAAAACGCTGCGGAAAACGTGCGCGTGGAGGATTTTGACATAACTCTCGCCGTGAATCTGAAGGGGACATTCTTTGCCAGCCAGGCGGCCGGACGCGTGATGATTCGCCAGCAGCGGGGATGCATCGTGAACATGAGTTCACAAGCCGGTTTTGTTGCGCTCCCGACGGAATCGGTCTATTGCATGACCAAGGCCGCCATTGCGCACTTGACCAAATGTCTTGCCGTCGAGTGGGGTAAGTACAACATTAGAGTTAATGCGGTTGCGCCCACATTCATCCGCACGCCCGGTACCGAACCCGCCCTCGCCGACTCAGTCTTCCGCGCCGACGTGATCGAGCGCATCGCAGGACTACACCGAATCGGCGAGCCGATGGATGTTGCGGGTGCTGTAGTCTTCCTTGCCTCGCCAGCCGCGTCGCTGATAACCGGTCACGCCATCCTCATCGATGGCGGCTGGACCGCCAGATAATCCGCCTTGGAGTCGTTGGTGGAAGGGTTTCGGCCTCACTTGTGCACTGCCTGTTCGTCGGAAATGCAAAATGGAAATTCCGGATTAAGCGGGGGTATATAGATGCGCGTTGTGGTGATTGGTGGAACGGGTCATGTAGGGACGTTTCTCATTCCGCGACTGATACACGCCGGCTACGAAGTCGTTTGCGTCCACCGAGGAAAAGCCAAGCCATACCTACCCGATCCAGCATGGAAGAAAGTGCAGCAGGTCATCATGGACCGCGAGGCGGAAGATGCGGCCGGTACATTCGGTTCGAACGTAAGTAGGCTCAAGCCTGACATTGTCATTGACATGATCTGTTTTGATGCTGCCGCCGCCCGGCAGTTGGTGGAGGCCTTGCGCGGGAAGGTACGCCACTTCCTCAGTTGCGGGACCATCTGGGTCCACGGCTACCCCGTTACCGTCCCCATGACGGAAGACTTGCCGCGTCGTCCTTTTGGCGAGTACGGCATCAAGAAAGCACAACTCGAAGCCTATCTCGTAGAAGAGGCACAGCTTCGCGGTTTCCCGGCAACCTCCATACTACCCGGTCACATCGTGGGACCGGGCTGGGTACCACTGGACCCTTTGGGCACGTGCAGCCTTGACGTGTACGGGAAACTCGCCCGGGGAGAAGAATTGCTGATGCCACACCAGGGGCTGGAGACGCTGCATCACGTTCACGCGGACGATGTGGCGCAAGCCTTCATGAAGGCGATTGCCAACCGGAATGCCTCCGTGGGCGAAAGCTTCCATGCGGTCTCAACAGCGGCGATGACGATTCGGGGTTATGCGGAATCCTTGGCTGCGTGGTTTGGTCAGCCCGCACGCCTGCGATTTGTCCCTTGGGAGGAATACCGAGCCACGGTCTCTGCCGAAGGAGCACAGGAGACCTGGGACCACTTGGCGCATAGCTCGAATTGCAGCCTCTCCAAAGCCCAAAAGCTGCTTGACTATCGACCACGTTACAGCTCGATGGAAGGCGTCTGTGAAGCGCTGAGCGGACTGATCGAGCATGGCCAGCTAAGGGTGAAAAGCTGACGTAGTGCAGAGATCCGAGAAGCTACGATGGTGAGGCAAATGGGTTGCGCTTTTGTCCCGAAGTCCGATTCAATTGCCGCCAGCTATGCGGTTGACGACGTACTGGTTTCTTCTCCCACTCGGGTCGGAGCGGATCCGGTCGACTGCCTTACCACCAACTCAGTGTCCAAAACATGCTCTCGGCCTATGCGTCGACTTGAGCGGAGCATTTTGTCCAGCACTTCGAACGCCAATCTGCCGAGTTGCTCGCGTGGAATACGAATAGTGGTAAGAGAGGGACGGACGAGCCGGGCAAATTCGATATCGTCAGTCCCGACCACGGACACATCCTCCGGCACGCGCAAGCCAGCCTCCTCCAGCGCCACCACCGCTCCGACCGCGGTCATATCGTTGCTGCAGAAGATAGCAGTTGGTAAGTGAGGCTGGGCGAGGAGTGTCCGGACTGCCGCGATTCCTCCTTCCACCTTATTATTGCCCACGACGTTCTGATGCGTAGGCAAGCCTAGTTGCTGGAGCGCTTCCGCAAATACTTGTTCGTACATCAGAGAAGACGGGCGTTCCCGGGGTCCGGAGATGAAGGCGAATACCCGGTGACCGAGTTTGTAAAGGTATTCGATTGTCTGGAACGACCCTTTCGCGTAGTTTATGTGAATGTTGCTGATGTAGTTCTCAACCAGCCCCAACTCCAGAGAGACAACCGGAATCTGACTCTTTTTGAGTTCGCGCGCGATGGCCGGATCCACCGATACCGTCATCACTGCCACGCCACGCACTCTGTTTTCGATCATCTTTTGCACGGCTATCTGCGTTCGGTCGGGATCATAGTTCGTAGCACAGAGGAGGATGTCAAACCGATGTTTCACTGCTTCCGCCTCAAAGCTCTTAATGATTTTTGGGAAAAAGGGATTCTCTATATCGGAAATTATCAGCCCAAAGAATTCGCTGCTGCCACGCGCCAACCTGCCCGCATGGACATTCTTGTAATACTTCAGCTTCCGAATAGCGAGTAGAACACGTTGCTCGGTTTGTGGAGTAACGTAACGGGTCCGGTTCAAGACATGCGACACCGTGGCGACCGAAACGCCCGCTCTCTCTGCGACGTCCCTGATACCGGCTGGCATTTCTTCTGTGTTCCTCACTCCCTTTCCCCCAAATCTTCCGGTTCACGGCACCTTTCTTACTCGTGGCTAGACACTCGCGGCATAGGTTCAGACGCGGCCTTTGGAGCTGGAGGAGATACCATCATTAAGGTGTTCCTTGACACGCTAGCACCACGCATGTCACAAGGCAACTGGTTTACGTAAGCGGTTACCGTAAGCGTTTGCGCGGTTGCGTGAAGCTAGTCAAGTGACGGGACGCCGCTCATGTGTTGCAGTCGTGATATAAATTGGTTCTTGAGCCCAACCCAGCGTCTCTTCGGGAGCCAAAAGGCATTCGCGACGTGAGGGAGGGGGTACATTTCGATGCGGACGCGGCCCGGCTACATCCAACGCATCTTCGAGCGCCGGTGCGAAATCGGCAGCGATAACCCGGCGCGCAAACGGGTGCCCGCGTGAGCCGCCTACGTGAGTGGCTGGCAGGCGGTCTGCTGATCACGGATGGGGCGTGGGGGACGGAGTTGCAGGCGCGCGGCCTGGACCCCGGCACGGCACCGGACACCTGGAACCTGACCCATCCCGAGCGCGTGGAAGCGGTGGCGCGCGCCTATGTAGAGGCGGGCAGCCAGGTCATCCTCACCAACACCTTCCGCGCCAACTCGGTTGCGATGGAAGGCGACCTGGAGGCGATCAATCGCGCGGGTGTGGCCATCTCGAAGCGGGCGGCGGAAAAGGCGCTGGTGTTTGCTTCGATTGGTCCGACGGGCAAGTTGCTGATGACCGGCGGAATGAGCGAGGAGCAGGCAACTGCGGCCTTTGCCGCGCAGGCCGCGGCGTTGGCGGAGGCAGGCGCGGACGCGTTGCTGGTGGAGACGATGAGCGACATCGAAGAGGCTCGCCTCGCCGTTGCCGCGGCCAAGGGCACGGGGCTGCCAGTAATCGCCTCCTTCGCGTTCGACTCCGGCAAGAACAAGGACCGCACCATGATGGGCGCGACGCCCGAGGCCGTGTCCGCGGCGATGGTGGAAGCAGGAGCGGACTCGGTCGGGGCGAACTGCGGCGTTGGGATCGAGCACGTTGCGCTCATCTGCCGCCGTTTGCGCGCGGCCTGCGATCTTCCCATTTGGATCAAGCCGAATGCGGGTTTGCCTAAGATGGAGGGGACCGCCATTCGATATGACACCTCGCCCGAGTTCTTCGCTTCTCACTACGCGGCCTTACGCGATGCGGGCACCTCGTTTCTGGGCGGATGTTGCGGTTCCACCCCAGACTTTGTCCGCGCCCTGGTGAGTGCCCGATGCGCCTCAAGCTGATCAGTTGCGAAGTTCTGTTCCGCGAAATGTGCGACGCCTGCGCCCATTCGCCGCACCAGGTGGACTTGGAATTTCTCCCGAAAGGCCTGCACGACCTGGGCGCCAAGGCGATGGCGGAAAAGATTCAGGGAGTTGTGGACCGCGCGCCGGAAGGTGTCTACGAAGCGATTCTGCTCGGTTACGGACTCTGCGGCAATGGGCTCGATGGGCTGACCGCGCGGCATACGCGCCTGGTGCTGCCTCGCGCGCACGACTGCATCGCGCTGCTGATGGGCAGCCGCGAACGCTACCAGACATATTTCGAGGGCAACCCGGGCACCTACTACCAGTCGACCGGATGGCTGGAGCGCGGCAAAGGCTTGCAACAGTTGACGCACAACACGATGGGGTTCGACGAGCCGCTGGAAGCGATGATCCGCAAGTACGGCGAGGACAACGGGCATTACCTCTACGAAGAGATGACGCGCTACCGTTCGCAGTACCGCAAGCTCACGTTCATCGAGACGGGACTCGAGGCAGGTGGGAAGTTTCTTGCCGAGGCGTCCACTGAAGCCAAAGAGAAGGGCTGGAGTTTCGAACGGTTGCCGGGCGACCTAACCTGGCTGCGACGCATGGTCGAGGGCGAATGGGCGGAACCTGAATTTGTTGTCGCCGAACCGGGTCAGCGCATCGTGGCCAGCTACGACACTAGTGTGGTGAAGGTACAGGCGTGACCGGTAAGGAGCACATTTTCGGCGAACTCCGCAGCGCAGACTGCGAGTTGCGCGAAACGCGCGATGCCGGTCCGGGAGTGGCGTCAAGGCTTGCAGGTAACGGCTCGTGAAGCTCGAGCTCCATCCCCAAACGCAGCGGACGCTGGCCGACCAACTCTTTGCCGCAGGCGTCGAATTCCCCTGCGGAGGCGAGAGCGCCTGCGGTGGATGTAAGGTGCGGGTACTCGCCGGCGAGGTGCCGGTTACCGCGGCCATGCGGGAAGCGCTCAGCGAAAAAGATATCTGCGACGGCTGGCGCCTAGCCTGCTGCGCGTCCGCGGCGGAACGCGTGGTGGTCGACGTGGAGCAGTGGTCCCTGCGCGTGCTCACCGACGACGCGCACGTGCCCATCGAGCCACGCCCAGGGCAGGGTGCGGTCATCGATCTGGGTACGACGACGCTTGTGGTCCAGGTGGTCGATCTCACCAGTGGTGAAGTTCAGCGGGTGGAGACCGCGCTCAACCCGCAGGCGCGCTACGGGGCCGACGTGATGAGCCGCTTGCAATACGATCTGCGCCGGCCGGGCGAACTGGGCTGCCTCATTCGCCAATCGCTCGGGGGGATGCTGGGCGGCGAGCCGCTCCGCGAGGTGCTGGTCGCGGGCAATACGGCGATGCACCATCTCTTCTGCGGTCTCGATGTGGAGCCGCTGACCCGAGCGCCGTTCGCCTCACCCACCCTGGGCGGCTACCGCTTCGAGGAGTCGGATTTCGGATGGCCCGGGCCGGTCGAATTCCTGCCCTGCCTGGGCGGATTCGTCGGCAGCGATCTGCTGTGTGGCATCGTGGCCACGCAACTCGACGAGCGGGCGCGGCGCTGCGCGCTTTTCGACATTGGCACGAATGGTGAGGTGGTGGTGGGGTCGGCTCAGGGGATTGTATGTGCGTCGACGGCGGCTGGCCCGGCTTTTGAAGGCGGGCGCATTGGCGCGGGGATGCGTGCGGGCACGGGTGCGATCGACACGGTGCATGTGCGCGACGGCAGGCTCGAGTGCCACGTTATCGGCGGCGGAACGGCGCGCGGCATCTGCGGCAGCGGCTTGGTGGACGCGGCGGCATGCGGCGTCGAACTGGGCCTGATCGGCGCCAACGGCCGCCTGACCAACCCCGACAAGCGCTTGCCGCTAGTCGAGGACATCGCACTGTCGCAGAGTGACATCCGCGAGCTGCAACTGGCCAAAGGCGCGATGGCGGCGGGTCTGCGCATGCTCGCCGGTGCAGGCGTTGAAAAACTCTGCCTGGCGGGCGCCTTCGGCAATTACATTCGCGAGACGAGCGCGCGCGTCATCGGACTGCTGCCCGAGGATCTGGCAGTGGAGCCGGTGGGCAACAGCGCGCTGCGCGGCGCGCGCGCGCTGCTACTCACGCCCTCCATGCGTCACGCGCGATTGCGGAAGGTTGCGGCATTGTCGCAGCATGTCGAACTCGCGGCCGACTCCGATTTCCAATACATGTATGCCGAGATGATGGCGCTCGCCCGCTTCCGACTCAACGGATGAGTATTCTCTGGCAGCAGCGATTCCACTTCAACACTGCGCGGTTGAGAACCGGGCTTGCGTCGAAACCGAAATCTCTCCTGAATCTGCAATCCGCGAGTTTATGAATGGTCTGGGGTCAATTCAGAAATCTGTTCGCGGCGGGGCAGTGTCTGGAACAACCAGCTATCGCTGGCACTCTATGCGCGCAGCGCACCCTTACGCAGTTCGCGAGCGAGCGCGACCGCTGCGTTTGCATTCTCACCGTAGCCGTCCGCTCCTATTTCTTGGGCGTACTGCTGAGTCACTGGAGCACCGCCGATCAAAACTTTGACCTTATTGCGGACTCCAGCGCGCTCCAATGCTTCGATCGTCGTTTTCATCGCCGGCATCGTGACCGTGAGCAGGGCGGAGAGACAGACAATGTCGGCAGTCTTCTCTCGTATCGCATCGATGAAACTATCGGGAGATACATCGGTACCGAGATCGGTTACCTCAAAGCCTCCACCCTCCAGCATGGAGCCGACAAGGTTCTTCCCTATATCGTGCAAATCCCCTTTCACCGTGCCGATGACGACGCGGCCCGCTGGTTTGGCCCCGCTTTTCGCCAGCAGCGGGCGCAGGAGTTGCATCGCAGCTTTCATCGCCCTGCCTGATAACAGCAGTTCTGGAACAAAATAATCCTGGCATTCGAAGAGCCGTCCCACCTCGTCCATGGCTGGAATCATCGTGCCCTCAATAATTGCTATCGGGTCGATACCCGCCTCGAGCGCTTGCGCGGTCTCTTCAGCGGAAAGTTTCGCGTCGCCATCTAGAATTGCTTTGTGAAGTTTCTTGAGATCGGCCATGTTTCCCTCTCGAATTCGGCTCCAGGTGAACGCCCGCTGTGACGGTCCGCAATCCGGCACCGCATGGCGGTGACCTCTTTCGCGCCACTTCATACCCAGCTAGTCATAAACTCCGCACTCCTTTGTCATTGCAACCAGGGCGTGAACGTTTTCAGGCGGCGTAGTCGCTGGCATATCACAGCCGGCAGTCAGGATGAAGCGCCCTTTTGGCTTCCAGACGGAGATGAGCTTGCGGGTTGCTTCCCGCACCTCGGCGACCGTCCCCCGGGCCAGGATGCCGCTGGGGTCGATGTTTCCGTACAGTACGTGGCGCTGCCCGGCGGTTTGTTTGGCTTTCACGGCGTCGGTTTTGTAGTCGAGCTCGAAGCCGCAGGATCCGTATTCTGCCAGCATGGCGAGGATTTTGCTGGCATCGCCGCAAATGTGAATCACCACGAAGATGCCATCAACAGCAAGGTCTTTCACCAGGCGTTCCTCGTACGGACGCGCAAAGCGGTCGAACATGCGGGGGGAAACGACGTCCGGGCCACCCAGGCTATCGCCTAGCGAGGTGAAGTGCGCGCCGGCCTTGGCCAGCGCCCGATGGACGGCAAGATGGCTTTGGTAGGAAATCTTCGATGCCCCGCACCAGGCAGGCGAGACTGAAAGCGGCCTGGTCGGCGTTGCCCCGAATGGCAATTTCGCCGCCCACTTGTTTGGACAGCAGCCGGACGGCCTCGAGCAGAGCGGGGATGCGACCGTCCGTCTCAGGGTTTATCACTTTCAAGCGGTCAACTTCGTCGAGGCCGCGGATGGCCGGCGCCGCGATGTGGCCGGGTTCGTTGGGGGCACATTTCGACACGGCACCTAGGGCTTCGGCCAGCATGGTGGTATCCGTATCCACCATAATGCAGTCGTGCTGGTATTTCTCCAACGCCTGCAGATGGACGCGGGCAATGACTTCAGGGTCAACTCGGTAGTCTTCCAAGCGGACACCCGCTTCGCGCGCGGCCATCAAGAAATTGGGGAGGGTGACGGGCACACGATCTGGGATTCCGCCCGCCAGAACTGTTCTTACCCGCTCCAGAGAGTTCATATCGTAGCCTCCGAAAAATGGCGCCGTCGTCGTAGCTCGCCACGCGGCGATGGCCAGGTGCAACTACCAAGAATTCCTTCGGGTTCTTCCTCCATGTTATTCCTGTTCTCCAGCTTCACGGTGGTCTCCCGTCGGTCGTGGAAGGCAAGGCGATCAGACCCTCATCCGTCGATTGAAAAAGACTACTCTTTTGAATATCCCGCTGTTCGTATATAACGGTGTTGCTGCCCGTGTCCGCTTTTTCATGAATCTTTACGCTGCCCCTGAGCGACTCCCAGGAGACAAAAGATGATTCGAGTGGGGTTGGTAGGTTTCGGCATGGGCGCGCGCGTTTTTCATGCTCCGGTGCTTTCGTCTGTCGAAGGATTCGACCTGGCCGCCGTGGTCGAGCGTCACACAGACAACGCCGCGGAACGCTACCCCGGCATCACTACTTACCGTTCGCTCGAGGCCATTCTCGAAGACAAGACACTCGGCCTGCTCGTCGTGGCCACACCCAGCGGAAGCCACTTTCACACGGCCAGGCAGATTCTCGAAGCCGGCAAGAACGTGGTGGTGGACAAGCCGTTGGCCCTTGCCTCAGCCGAGGTGGCGGAGTTGATTGGGCTGGCCTCAGCCAGAAACGCGCTCCTCGCGCCTTTCCATAACTGCCGCTGGGACTCGGATTTCCGAACCATTCGAGAATTGCTGCACGAAAGCCCTCTAGGTCGCTTGGTCCACTTCGAGTCAAACTTCGACCGCTGGCGGCCGGTAACCAGGGCAGCCTGGAAAGAAGACCCGGCGCTGGGCGGTGGACTTCTGCAGGATATAGGAACTCATCTCGTCGACCAGGCCCTGGTGCTTTTCGGCAAGCCCGAATCGGTGGGCGCCGAGGTGCTCCGCGAGCGCGACGGCGTGGGCTCCGACGATTCTTTTGCGCTGCGATTGCGTTATCCGGGCTTCTCGGTCACGTTGGGCGCCAATCGCCTCTCTTCGCTGGCGCGGCCCCGCTTCCACCTGCGCGGAACCAGGGGAAACTTCTGGAAATGGGGGCTTGACCCGCAGGAGGCCGCGCTCAACAAAATCACCCGTATCGACAGTCCGGCATGGGGACAGGAGCCAACCGCCGACTGGGGCACGCTCAGCGTGGACGTAGACGGCGGTATGGTCACCCGGCCCGTCACCTCCATCCCTGGCGACTACCGGCTCTACTATGAGGGCATCCGCGACGCACTCCTGGGCAAGTCGCCCGCTCCGGTGACGGCCCTGGCGGCGTGGCATGTTGCGCGCCTACTGGAGTGGGCCACGATGAGTTCAGAACAGCATCGCGAGATTTCTTGCGACTGGACCGAGGAGCCGGAAGAGGGTCCTACCAAGGGGTCCGACTCCTCAACGGCATGATGCTCTGAGAGCAGCCTGCCTCCCCCTGGTACATCTAGCTTAGCGCGGAGAATCGAGAACACGATGAAACCAATCAAAACGGCAATCTTCGGCACAGGCTTCATAGGCCGCGTGCACCTCGACGCGGTGCGACGGTTGGAATCTGTTGAGGCCGCTGCCATTCTAGACACGAACATCGACCTGGCACAGCGTCTGGCTGCGGGTTTCGCCATCCCCATGGCGGCGGACTACCGGACAGTCTTGCGCGATCCCACCATCGGTGCGGTCCACATCTGCACGCCTAACGCGCAGCACTTTTCCATGGCCAAGGAGGCACTCGAAGCCGGCAAACACGTCGTCTGCGAAAAGCCGCTGGCCACGACCGTCGACGAGGCCGAAGAACTCGTCGCCTTGGCCACCCAGAAGGGCTTACGGAACTGTGTCTGCCACAGTTTGCGCTATTACCCCATGGTGCAGCAGTTGCGCCGCATGCGCGAAGCCGGCGACCTGGGCGAGATCCTCATCGTCCAAGGCACGTATTCGCAGGACTGGTTGCTGTACGACACGGACTGGAACTGGCGCATCGACTCCAAAGCTGGCGGTCCTTCGCGCACCATGGCCGACATAGGCTCGCACTGGTTTGACATGGCCGAGCACGTTACCGGCCTGCGTATCACTACGCTTTGTGCCGATCTTCAGACCTTCCACACCACGCGCAAGCAGCCAAAACACTCGATCGAGACCTTTGCCAACAAACTGCTCGGCCCGGCAGACTATATTGCGACAGCCGTGGATACAGAAGACTTCGGCGCGGTGATCTTCCGCATGGGCGCGCGCACGCGTGGCAGCGTCGTCGCCAGCCAGGTCTCCGCAGGACGCAAGAACCGGCTCAGCATCGAGGTTTACGGCACAAAATCCTCGGCGGCCTGGGACCAGGAGCGGCCCAACGAACTCTGGGTTGGCCGCCGCGACGCCGGCAACCAGCTCATCCTCAAGGATCCGTCGTTGCTCAAGCCCGAGGCGCGCAGCTACGCCGACCTGCCCGGTGGCCATGGTGAAGGCTACGGCGATACCTTCAAGCAGGTCTTCCGCCGCTTTTACGCATCGATTGGCGCATCCGGCGTTGATCCCGAATACCCGCAGTTCGCCGATGGTTTGCGGCAACTCAGAATCCTCAAGGCTGAGATGGAGAGCCATCGAACGCGACGCTGGATCGATGTTCTCGCACGCTAAATCGGTAATCGACAGATATTTCGGCGGATGTTGATCGTCGCCGCCATCTTCGTGTATGGAACTCTGGCGTTGCCGCCATTTCCCTTGAAAACGACGTCCCACCATGGCCCGTTAGCGACTGCGCACTTCTAGTTGCATGGACCTCGCGATCGAGGTTACCTCGGGATCATAGTACTCATATACTCGCGACTTGAATGTCCGCGCACAGACAAGCATTAATCCGACACTGAATATTCCGTATTGATTTCTGGCAATATGCAACTCACCTTGGCGCTACCGTTATCTATTTTCTCTCGAATCTCTGTCGGATCAACTGTACTAAACTCGAACATGCCGAAATGATGCATCAGCAATATCGGAATATGCGCTTGTCGACAAATATCAACCGCCTCTTCAAACGTAAAATTGCCGGGCACACCGCGACTTTGTCTAAGTGCATCCCGTCCGTTTATAGGCAACAATGCGATGTCGATCTTATGCTTTTGAAGATTGGGAACCAATTCTGGATATGGGACGCAGTCTCCGCTGTGGTAGACAATGATTTTGCCGATGTTCATGATATACCCTAAATAAAGATGGTCGTTGTTTTGATCTGTTTCAATGTTCACATGAGCAGAGGGGATTGCATGAACCCGCATTTTGGAAGTAAGTTGAATGGACTCATCGGCGTTGATTGGCCGGATTTGCGTTAGAGGAATTCCTCTCTCAATCGCTGCCTTTTGTTCGGAACGAGGAATAATAAACAAACAGTCGCGATTATTCTTCGCCAATACCGGCAGCGTGCCGGGGTCCATATGATCTGAATGACGATGCGTACACAACACAAAATCCAGTTTATGAATCTCTTCAGGCCGAACAGGCGGCGGCGCCATGCGAATGTGCGGGAATTCACTCCCCTCATATTTGTCGGCCAGGGAATTAGATAAGTAAGGATCGATCATGATACGGGTATCCGCATATTGAAACGCAAACCCAGCCTGCCCTAACCACCAACACAATCGGGCAATAACTGCGTAAGCTCACCTTCCGTAGGAAATCTCCCTGCCGGGGACAAAACGACTGTGTACCCAGCCCGCTCAAGCCTTGACAAAGATACATGCCCGTTCTGTGTCACCGACCTCGGAGTAACAAGTATTGTCTTCGTCTTAATCCTCCATCACACGCAGTCTGCGTCTGCCCTGCGATTCTGTTACTATCTCATTCTCTCTTTGTGCTAACCCCCTGGGAAATCCCCCGGTCGCGATATCTCCGCAGTTCTGGCCGGCATTCGCAGAATAGCTGCACACTATCGTCGCCCGGTTGCAGTTTGGCTGATCTTCTCCCTTTATCGGACGCCAGCGGCGATTCGCGACAACTCATCAAATACGAGGCCCGCTGTTGGAATGTGAACATGAAAAACCTCGGCAATCACGCGCGTCCACCCATGAAGAAAATAAATCCACCCATCTTCGACTGTGAGGTGTCGTCGTTCACTCTGTGCACGCGCCTGATCTAAGAACAGCAGATCGCCGCGATAGTTAAAATCCCATGCCATGCCGTATTCAGGAAATTGTGCGGCGTCGGTCAGGGGAGACCCTGGAGCGTCTTTGCCAAGCCCCGTTGCGTTAATCACCAGTGAACCGGGCTTCAATTTACGACAAATGTGATCACTCGTGTTCGGATTGGGAGTGTGATGGTATTCAACAGGGATATTGGCTCCCAACCTTTTGTGTATGTCCTTCATTTGTTCAAGACGCGGTATTGTTCTGTTGGTCACAATAATTCTTGCCGGGCGATTATTGGCGTGTGTGTGTTTCATCAGATACCAGGTAACAGCGATGGATGAACCGCCGGCGCCCAAAACCAGGACTTCCGCCCCCGTCTCTTTCCAATAGTTGGCAGGCAGAAAAGCTTCCAAGGCCAAACCGCAGCCGATCGGATCTTTTGCATGTCCCACCAATTTATGGCCTCGCTTTGAAATACTGCTGATTTCTCCCATGAGTTCAGCGTATTCATCCACAATCTCAAACTGATCACGGCAGGCTTTAAGCAGATCAAGTTTATGTGTAGTAACCAGCGAACCGAGTGAAAGCGGATCTTCCTTTATGAACTGCACAGCGCAGCGATACCTTTCAGGCTCGTCATGCCATTTGAAATCCATTCCTTTTATTTGACAGTCACCCAATTGTAAATACCTTGCCCATTCGGGAAATACCTTCATAATGGACGATTTCAACGTGGTGACGCCAATGAAATATATGGTTGGTTTGTGCGCAGCTTCATAAATCAACTGTGTCATTTCAAGCTCTATGTTACGAAAGGAACGGTTTTTCTCCCGTGAAGTGTGACAAACACCCTCATCATAGGTGGTCTAGTATTCCGGGCAAGGTCACAGGTATGAAAAAAGGCAGCACACCGCTGCTGAGCCAGAAGTCTCAAGCGTCGTCCCCCTGCCCCCAGAACTCATCTCCGCTGAAAACGAACGACAAAACGTAACCGGGAAATCGGAATCCCCCTTGTACAGCGATCGAAAGCACCTCACCTGCAATCAGGGGACGATCGCGCATTTCATTCATAAGCTGAGACAGCCTTACTTAAACAGGTGCTAATATCAAACTGGCGGCTCCGATGGCCTGCCCTTCCGTGCCAAGGGATGAAAGTTCAATACCATCAAAGTGTTCGAGATACCAACGGCTAGCAAGCCGATTCATGGTTCTGCGAATAGGCTCGACCAAAAGGGAACCTCCTTGAGCAACTCCTCCCGCAAGGACAATCACATCAGGACGAAAAATATGGAGATAGGATGTGAGTGCGACTCCAAGATAGAAACCAACTTGATCCATGATGTCTTTGGCTACCACGTCACCAACCAACGCCGCTTCAGTAACATCGCGCGCTTCGAGGTCTCCCTTTTCCGTCTTGATCTTGGCGAGAAGTGTAGACCTACCTCGTTCAATCTCAAGTAGGGCGCGACGCCTGATGCCTGGTCCTGAAACCAACGGTTCCAGACAGCCCCGGCCGCCACAGGAGCACTCAACGTTACCGTTTGGATCCACAATGATCATCCCCGTATCACCTGAGCCATCCCATGAGTAACGCAAAAGGCCGTACTCTCGTGTGACAAAGCTAGTGCACACCCCCGTTCCTATAGCCATGAGCAGCATTCGCTCATGGTTACGCCCACACCCAAATCGAAATTCCGCAATCCCGGCCGCACTAAGGTCATTTATTATTGTGATCGACGACCCAAAAGCGTCACAAAGGGGGGGATACATCGGGAAACCTTCGAGGCTGCGCATGTTATTCGTTTGCCGTTGTACAAAGTCTTTACCTTCGCAGAATTGAGGAACCGCAAACCCTACCCCCTCTATGTCGAAACCTGCGCTGAGGCCCCGATCATGAAAGGCGCGTGTCTCTTTTATGATAGTCCCCACAATGTTCTTTGCCTGCGATCCTCCTGGAGTAAGGAAGCTGTTACGCAGATGAATCTTTCCATCCTCGTTAATAAGGACCAGCTTTGTATTTGTGGCCCCTATGTCCACCCCGATTGCATAGCATGACATATTCTTCTCGCTTATCGTTCAACCTATGGAAAACAACGCAAACCTAAGAAGTGAAAGAGCCTGAAGATGGCATACTATTTGCAAATTCCTTCTTAACCATTTGCCGCCCGTTCGTCCCTTCCATTCGTGGGCCAGTCTGGTAATATCACGCCACACTTCGACGCTCTTTCCGATCAATCGAAAGTTCCGGCGGGTCAGACGATCTACCGACGAAAGTCTAAAGGGTTGTACAGGACAGCGTAGTGATGGGTATCACTGCTACGTGTGATTCTCTAGCAGGATGCGGAAAAACTCGATTTGAAGCGGACGGAGTACCGCGAAACTCTCTTGTTTCCACAGCACAACCTGCTAAGAAGAAAGCATGCGTGGAAACGACGAGCAGCAGTTGGATGTGTTTAGCTACGTAAGCCCAGAGCAGCGAGTGCCCCAAGACCACCCCTTGCGTCCTCTTCGTGTCATGACCGATGAGGCATTCAGAGAACTGCAACCACGATTCCACAAGCTGTACGCGAAAACCGGGCGGCCGTCGATCGCGCCGGAGAAGTTATTGCGAGCGCTCCTGCTGCAAGCGCTGTACTCGGTGCGCAGCGAACGGCGGTTGATGGAACATCTTGACTACAATTTGCTGTTCCGCTGGTTTGTGGGCTTGAACATGGACGACGCCATCTGGGATGTGACCGTGTTCACCAAGAACCGCGAGCGCCTGCTCGATGGGGATATTGCCGAAGCCTTCTTCCAAGCCGTCCTGCAGCAGGCACGCGAGCGGAGTCTGCTCTCGGA
>Ga0224555_1001578_pt1 | contig 30757 bp, 37 predicted proteins | sample 714S23034metaG_FD_180687 | JGI IMG/M metagenome (GOLD analysis project Ga0224555, IMG submission 180687) | Peat soil microbial communities from Stordalen Mire, Sweden - 717 S2 30-34 | ecosystem: Environmental > Terrestrial > Soil > Wetlands > Peat | place: Sweden: Norrbotten County, Stordalen...
AGAGACCGATCAAGTATAAATCTGGTCGCCACCTACATCAACAAACTGCGCATAAAGCTGGGACCTGGCATTCTGTGCACAGTTCGTGGCCAGGGCTACACCATCGATGCCGAAAACAGCGGTCGGCAGCGTGGCTCGCCAAAATTGCGGCCTGCCTTCAAATCAAGAGGATGAGAGCTACGTCCAAAGTTCAAAAAAACGATTCTGAAGAAAAGCCAAAAAGTCCATACACGCTTAAGACCCCTTACAACGATTTCGATACTCAATGACCGCCCTATCCTGAATCTTGGCGATTTCAAACTAAGACAATAACGGGTACGCGTCCGGCCAATCCCTACTGTAAGCCTGGACTCCGCTGCGCTCATTCTGTACAGAGTCTGCGCTCATTGCCTGATTGCGCAAAAAATCGAGACGGATGATTCCCAAAGATACCCTGCGCCTGTTCTGCGCATTTCTCCGCCAGCTATATAAAAATCGGAAGAGCACAAGGCGTCGATGCCCCACGGACTCGATAACTTCCATGATTCGCCGCGTAAGTCCGGAATCGCGCATAAGAATAGGGAAAATATTGAAGGAGAGCACAACCTCCGGCGGCCATGCAGCGGCCACGCTTGGGCGCACTTCGCTGTTAGCTGTCACCATGGAGACCGCGCTTGAAGCGGCCAATCCAGCCAAAACATCACGTCTTGATATTCGGGTCATTCCGTTCTTCCGCTTCTTGTCGTTTGGAGAATGCTCTTGATACGCTGGCTTTGCCCGCGGAAGGGAATTCTATAGACTTGCGCCTTGTCCGCGAGGATGCGAAGGAGCGAACTGCCTCCAACCCAGATTGCTCCGTCACGGTCCTGGGTAACGGCATGCACACTCAGTTCGGGGATCAGATCAGTTGCATCGACGCGAACCAACCGCTCGCCGCGCAGTTGGAAAAGTCCCAGATCCGTACCTACCCATAGCAGGCCGTCGCTATCCTCAAAGATGGCGCGGACGACACTGTTGGAGAGCCCGTCGAGAGCCGTGAATTTGCGAAAACGGCCGTCGCGGTAGCGCCCCAATCCTCCACCCTCAACGCCGATCCACAGCGTCCCGTCGCGGGTCACGGTCAGGCAGAACACGCTGTCGGCACCTATTGCCGGCGTGTTCTCACGCTGATAATAGCGGAAGCAACTGCCATCGAAGCGAACCAGTTCGTTGGTCGTGCCGATCCATAACGCGTGGTCTGGTGTCTCCGCGAACGCCTGCACTACATCGCTCGGCAGTCCGTCGGCTGCCTGCCATAGTCGATGGCTATACGCCTCTTGCGCCCAACCCGCGCTGGCCAGCGTGAACGCGAATAGAATGATTGAGACTCTCTTCCAGCCTCCTGGCCCGCTCAACATATCCCACCCCCCTCCAGGGCGCCTGCCGTTGAGGCCATCCCGGTGGTCGACGATTACTTCGGGACCAAAATTACTGACAGCTATCGCTGGCTTGAAGACGCAAAGAGCCCTGCGACGCGCGCATTTATCGACGCGCAGAACGCCTACATGGCGCAGTACTTCAAGCAGACGAGCATCCGCCAGCAAGCCGTGGAAGGTCTAACCGCTCTGGAAAACATATCCGAGACCGGCATGCCCTTAAAGCGCGCAAATAATTACTTTTTCATGAGGCGGCTGGCCGGCGAACAGCAGTTCTCCATCTATGTGCGCCACGGCTGGAAGGGTAAGGACGAGCGCCTGCTTGATCCGGCCAAACTGAGCAGCGACCCCAACACTTCGGTCTTCATGATGGATGTTTCCCGCGATGGAAAGCTCTTGGCCTATGGGGTGAGAATCGGCGGAGCGGACGAGATCGGCATCCACATATTGAATGTGAAGACCGGCAAAACGCTTGAGGACGAGCTGCCCGTGGCCCTCTACTTCGAGGTGAGCTTTACGCCGGATGGGGCCAGTTTCTACTATTCCCGGAACAACAAGGAGGGGACGCTGCTCTTCCAGCATGTGCTCGGCACTCGCACGTCGAAGGACACGATGCTGTTCGGGCGAGAGTTTCGGGGAGAGGAACTCGGCCGCAACGACCTCTTATCGGGCTCGCCGACCGGCGATGGCCACTATCTGGTGGTGGAGATCCAACGTGGCGTCCCCGCCCGCCGCGTGGACATCGTGTTTCGCGACCTGACCAAGCCTCAATCGCCTTTCGAGGTGCTGGTGTGGGGTCTGGATGCTCGATTCAATGCGAGATATGCCAAGGGCGCGTGGTATGTGAAGACCGACTACAAGTCACCCAAGGGGCGGATTCTCAAAGCCGATCCCGGCATTATGCCTGACATGTGGCAGACAATCGTCCCCGAGGCGCCGGATGTAATCGATAACTGGTCGATCGTAGGCGGAAAGATATACGTGAACCGGCTCAAGGATGTGAAGACAGAGACAACCGTGTACACATTGGACGGAAAGCCCGCGGGCAAGATCGATTACGACGGCATCGGCTCTTCTTCCGTAGTAGGAGGGCGGACCACGGACCGCTACGGCTACTTCAGCTTCGAGTCACTCATTGTGCCCTGGACCATCTACCGGCTGGATACGAAGACCGGCAAGCGCGAGGTCTTTTTTCAGCCCAAAATCCCCTTCGATTCCAGCCAGTATGAGCTGAAGCAGGTTTTTTTCAAGTCGAAGGATGGTACCCAGGTTCCCATGTTCATTGCCGGCAAAAAAGGCCTGAAACAGGACGGAACCGAGCGTCTGCTGATGACCGGGTATGGCGGCTTCAACATCAGCGAGACTCCCAAATGGAGTTCCCGCGCGGCCTGGTGGCTGCAGCAGGGCGGATGGTTTGCGGTACCTAATCTGCGCGGCGGCGGCGAGTACGGCGAGAGCTGGCACGAGCAGGGAATGTTTGAGCGGAAGCAGAACGTCTTCGACGACTGGTTTGCGGCGGCCGAGTACCTGATCGCCAACAAATACACTTCGCCGGAGCACTTCGCCATCACCGGTCGCTCCAACGGCGGCCTGCTCATGGGCGCTTCCATCACCCAACGCCCGGAGCTGTTCTCGGCGGTCTGGTGCGGCTATCCGCTTCTGGATATGCTGCGCTTCCAGAAGTTCCTGGTCGGCGGGTACTCGACCGCGGAGTTCGGCTCTGCCGAGAACGAAAAGCAGTTCCCCTATTTGCTGAAGTATTCACCTTACCAAAATGTTAAAGCGGGGACTGCCTACCCGGCGGTGATGTTATTCACCGGCGACAGCGACACCCGCGTGGACCCTCTGCATGCACGCAAGATGACCCCCCTGTTGCAGTCGGCCAGCACCAGTGGCCGCCCCATCCTGCTGCACTACAGCCTGCAAGGAGGACACAGCGCGGGCGTAGGCGTAGACCAGCAGGTCCAGGACGATGCCGACCAGCTCACCTTCCTGTGGACTGAAACGGGTCAACCATGAGTCCTAAGTAATAACCAGTTCATTGAATAGGTATGGAACCTGGTAGAGCCTATTCGGACAGCATCGCTGACGACGTCCCGGAAGAAAAGCCACTGCGAGAATAGTCAGTCGATCAGGGCGACGTTGAGTGCAATGGCGTATGAGTAGTTGGATCGGGAAATCACGTCTCATCATGGGGCGACTTGGTTCTGAGCATTTTTTGAAGATTTTCGATTTCAAGCCCGATCTTGCGTACCACCGCTTGGACTTTTTCAGGCGTATCACGCCAAACGTGCATAAAACCACTTACAGAAAGGCCTACCCCGACACCGAAGCAACAAAGTGATAGGCGCAAGAGTTGCTCTACAATGTCAGGGTGGATCCGGAACGGTCCAGTCTCCGAAATGACCCAAAACGCCGAGCCGAGACAGAATGAAAAGAGGATCATAAAGATTACTTGAAAGGCAAATAGGTATTGCCACCTAGCATCCGCAAGTTGTTTTTTATACTTTTCGAGTTCCTGGATACGTCTGGCGAGTAGATAAGCAGAGTGTTCAGACCAGCGATTATTTAAATGGCGGATTGCAGCACGTATACGGGAATCCGGGCTGAGGACGTCAGATATGAGAGCAAAGATTAGCCCGAAGATCGCCGCCCACACGATCTCCTCCTTATGTTGGACAAGATGGTTCCAGACGGTATAGAAACTCATTTCATCCTCCTACGAATTGACGGAGTCACATGATATTCTACAATTAACTCATCCCCTATGACAGACAAGACATTCAAGAAATACCTTAGATTGCTCTGCACGGTTCGGCAATACAACTATCAGTTCTCAGCCTGACCGTGATACATAGGTAGTATTCCAGCCTCAGACTTGAAAGGCATACATCACGGAAGTCAGCGAACCAAGGTCGGTCCATTGCCACTCGACACTCTCAGGTAGAATTCAGCTTGTTCTCGCACCTAACGCTCGCGAAAAAGCCGTTTAGATGCGGCTTTTGGGAGACCTGAGCCGTCGCCAATGTTGGCGCTGTTCCATCCATCACAATGGCGCCATCTCCTGTGCGAAACCGAAGATACCCGTGTAGGTTGGCGAGCCCTTGGAATATGGGTCTGAATCCGTGCCCCCGAAGCGGATCGTTATAGCGTGAGGTGCCGTCAGTTAGTGCAAGTTCCAGCGCACGACCGTGATCATCAAGCCTAGAATAGGCCGGCGAGATTTTCAGGCTCCCAAGAAGTCCAATCCCAAGATCCGCTACCACGAATTCGAATACATTGGTCGCCGCACTGAATGCAAGAATCCCGGTAGAAGGTGCACCAGAATGTTCCTGGATGTTCCCCTCCAACTCCAAGATAGCGGCAGCCATCTGCGCCGGTATCGACCCTGGGAGCCCTGAAACATCGTAAGCTGCTCGCTTAATCCTCATTAGGAAGCCGGTTGCGTCGTTGTACCACTCCTCAGACTCCTCGTGTGTACGTATGAAGCCAATGCGTGCGGTTTGACTGAGCCACTGTTGCCGGCCGTCAGACCATGCCCTAAGGAACCCAATTGAATTGGTGAAGTTCAGCCAACTAATAGCAGATGGCGGTAGCGTGCCTGCATGCACAAGTAGAAGTAGTTCAATCAATGGTCCAAGGCTCGACGGAATTAGACTGGCTGGGCGAATATCACTCAGGCGCGAGCTTGTATTAACACTAGCGAAGGCTAGATCATCGAGTTTACTGAAACTCAGATTTGCCAAACCCTCGATAGCTACGCCGCCTTTCGACGAGACGAAAGCGCCAAGCCGACTCTCCTGTAACTCTCCAATACGACCGTCCAGTTATGATTCAGAAGTGCATCGAGCGTCTCGTCTTGCGCGGTTGGTGCGTGCTTCCATCGTACTGCGCCGTCTGCTCTAAGAACTGCAGCTTTGCGGCGCATAGTCTTGAGGAATATCGAAGTTTCGAGACAAGTTACCTTTTCAAAAACAGCGAAGAGGCGTGGCATGATGGTGATGCCGCCTCGCACAACTAGGTTCAGTGGTCGTCCCACGGCCATGCGTAACTTCGTAAGCTGTTCAGCATGCCACTGGATGCGGCCTGCCCACCCTGCGCCAGTGGCAAACTCGAACGCCACGTGCGTAATTTCAGGCCGACTAGCAATGAACTCTCCCCAACGGTCCCAATCTCTTTCGGTTCTCGCGTTGACATGTAACGCGGCCGGCATTCCTGCGCTCAAGAATTCTTGGTGCACAAGTGCTATTCTCTTCATGCTGTGAAGATCATCCCATCGCGGCTGATCGGTAAAAAGGCTGTAATTCGGCGTAGTGACCAGCGTGATACCCAACATCTTGAGAGCTTGTATTGCGTCAGCGCGGTTATTCCCGAAAGACCACCACCTCTCTAGTGATGAATCCGTTGAGGTTCCCGTCAGGATTACCCTCGCATTCGGCCCCAGGCCGAATGTATCTCTCAGATGTTGCGGGCTCTTGAAACGCACTACAGCAGCACGGGCCTCGACCACTTTGCTCATGGGCAAACAGATGACATCTGGCCCTGCAAAGGTCAATGTGCGCTTGTTACCGTGAAAGACTACTGGAACAAGCGTTGGTAGCTCAGGAAAGGCCAGCAGTTCAGCGCGAGGTACGTTTTCCAGGCTGAAACCACCAACCTCCCGAACACGCTGGGCGAATTCCTCCGGTTTGTTGCGGCAGACGGCGTCGCAACCCGAAGGGCTTCCGCAACAAAAATGTAGGCAATCATACAGATCAGACGCAACGGCTAACCCTCCACAAATCGCCTTGTCGGGGCAGTTAGTGCAGCCTAGTGACGGCGTAAACGTTCCCGAGTCGTTCCATAACCGCTGCGTTGTGTATGGAAGGTTCTCAGTTCGCGGTTTTGAAGGTTGGATCAGCATACTGTTATCTCCGCAATACAAGCCATTTCATGCACGACCTGAACCACTCCGCAGGCTTCACCGAACGATGCCTTCAGCCCAACTATCAGTTCAGATGGTGGATTTCTGATCTGGGCGACCATGGAAAGCCCCCTAAGAACTAGGACATAGCTTCCCCTGAGACACACACAGAGTTTGTCGCCTTCCGTCAACCGCTCGCCACTCTGCACGGAGGCAGCGTATGCGCGTGGCTTTCCTTCGAGCTTGCGCGAAAAAAGGTCGGGTGTACCTAACTCAACACGCCGTCTATCCAAGCCCTTACGAAAAGCCGGGGCACATTTTATGATGAAATCAATTCCCATAGACACCTCCCTCGAACAGCCGCCTATAGCGTTTCGTCCGTCCCTGACTTATCTCGAACACCAGTCCGAGCTCAGCCAAGGCCGAAAGCCGGTTATTCCAAGCGGTCTGTTTCACACTCTTGCCAGCGTTGTAATCGCGCATCAACTCCGAAGCATCGGTTTCGCCGATCTGGTTCACGAGCTCAAAAGTAAGCTTCTGCATAGGCTCCAATTCACCAAGAAGAATCGCACGACTCGGCACGCCCTGTGCGTCGAGAGAACAGGTCATCAACACGCCGCGATTGGCCTGGATCAACAGCGTCAACTCTTCAATTACTTGCTCTTTGGCGTTGGCAACAACCGGATAGAGATTAGAGCGCTGTCTCCGCACCGCATCTCGAAAGTGCAGAACGCTTTCCCTCAGGTAGCTTGCTGTCGCAATCTCTACACCTGTAAAGTCCAAGAACAAGGGTTCCGGAGTGAGCGGTTCTTGGACAGTCAGTGCCAGCAGCGCTCCGAACGCTTGCCTACCAAGGATGGATCCTGCCATATTTTGCGACCTTTTACCGCCTATAGAAACCATTGGGATTATCATCTCACTTGCCTCACTGCTCTCATGTGAGTATTATGACAATTGAGGATGCGGTTGTCAAGCGGTAGTATTGATTATTGGTATCTTTATTTATATGTGATACATACGATGCTATCCCTCACTCAGCAAAAGCCCTAGCACTACGGGTTTGTCTGGTCCCGAGCCGTCGTGCCGGGGTACCCAGGAGTCATGGCTCTCACCCATGAGGTATGTCCACTCAACTTGGTCTCAAATCGGGATAGCATACACATCACGCACCCTTCACTGGTTGAGCGCTGCCAAGACCGGCATCGCGCGTCTTAGGGGTTGCGGTCCAGGCGTACACATGACCGGTCGAGCGGGGTACTCAGGATCTGGAGTGCCAAGGTGCCGGCCCGCGCCTCGATGGGAAGGTACCAGCAGCTCAGACGCCGGGATTTCAGGCGCGATGTAGCGCCCTGGGTACTCATCAATCAATCCACTCGGTTAAAGGCGATTGAGTACTGAACCTCCCTAGTCCCTCCAGTAATATACGTGACCAACCGGAGCGATGGGTTTGATTGGGCGAATCGGTTTTAAGGGTGAAATAGGCTTTATCGGCTTAATGGGCTTGACCGATCCGACACGTTTAACGCCTGTTGGTTTCGTCCGCAGATGCCACACCATATGAAACACTCCCTTCATGAATGTGCTATTTGTTTGAACAAGGCCCTTGATCATTAGATTGTCAAACTGATTGGCAGGACGGAGAAATCTCGCAGAACCTAATACCGACCGAATCGTGGACCGTATAGTCGCCTGTGCGGATCGCTGACAGGTTCTTCAAGTCCGACAGTGACAACTTGATGTCGGAGTATGCTGGACCGTCGTGCAGCAACCGGAGTACCTCGGCAATGACGAGAGTCGCAGCAGTTACTCCCACGAACGGGACCGCGACGGACTTGCCTGCCAACTCGGCGCGGCCACAGACGTCGCTATCCAGTTCCGCGTATGCAGGATTCTCCGTTGCGACGCGCTCAAGCTCCTCTCTTTGCCTTTCCTCATCTTCCTGACTGATGTCAGGCCATAGCTCCTCAGCGTTCCGTGAGTTTGGTAGCGTATGAATGCTGATCGTGTCAAAGTTCTGTTTTGTGCCTCCGAGGCCACTCTCCATCACACGGGCGAAGTTGGCTAATGGAAGCATCCGTCGTGCCGGATTTGAATCGAAGCCGCAAAGGGCCAAGCGCGGCTCTATCAGCGGCGCCACAGTACGACAGTGGAAATCTGCATCAAAAGACCGCTCTATCAGACGAGTATGAAACCCTCGGGCTTCCAGCCACCTACAGCAAACCCTGGTCTTGAGGTCGCCCTCATCGGCTGGGGTAAAGATCAAGCCCGTCTCGAAATTCTCAGCCTCAACCTTATCGAAGTCATTTAGATATATCTCGACGACATCCGGCTCGGCATACGGCAAAGCCGCAAGGCTCCAAAGGTAGGCATTTCCGAGGTGCCCAAGACCAAGTGCCCACAGTTCCCGCGGAAGAAATTCAACTTGAGGTCCCTGCGCCGCAGGGTCGGAGTGTGGAAGATCGGGGCGCCAAAGGGAGAGGCCGGTGTTCCTCCGCGTGGCCTCGATGTTTAGCTTCGCAAACGAAAGGAATAACTCGGAGACAGCCAGAGCGCCCGCCAGCACACCGGCCAGGGCACAATAAGGCCGCTCAGCCATGCGGCCAAAGGTCGCAGCCGGCCCGACCTGCGCGATCCAGCCATCGAAGGTGACTCGAAGAGCGCCTGGTAGCGTAGGCGTATCTCCAAACAGAAGAACATTCCCGGAAGCATCAGACTGCTCGGAAATCCGGAGATTCGCCGATCCGACGAGATGTGCCAACGCATCAGCAAGGGAGCCCTGGATCAGAGGCCGGAGGTGAATGTTGGAGCAGGCGGCAGCTTCCTCCATTACAACTCTTACTGCACCTGGAAAGCACCTGCTTGCGATGCTTGCGGCGGTCAGTAATGCCAACTGAAGGGTGCGTGACTGGCCGACGTCCGGACCGCATCGGAGCGTAACGGCATACTGCTCACGCCGGGACTGAGCCTCGCCTACCGACAACTCATCGCTGTCAACCAACAACTTCGAAATGCGCGAAAGTTTCATTTCATGTCCGTTCATCTCCAACATCACCAGAGGGTTAGTTGCAGCCGCCGCTTTCCATCTGCAATGGAATGGCTGCGCCATTCAAAGTTGCCGAGATACTCGTAAATACCGGCTGAATCGATAGTCCACCACGGTGTATTGCCAAAGTTTGGAACAATCAGAGCAATGTGGCCTTGCTGGGGGATCATCGGGTTGTGCTGATCAATCGAACTCTGCCGGATATAACTTCCCGGATGCGTATGGACATCGGCTAGCACGCGCAGTCCCGTTTGCCTGCAGAGGTCCCACAATGCTGCATGCCCGACTGCGTGAAAGGCGATAGCTCCACCTTCGTAGGCGTTTGGATCGAGATCGTCATAACAGATGAAAGAGGCCACCCGATTGGCGGTACTCTTCTGGGGAGCTAGCAAAAATGCTCCGCTTTCGCTGCGCCCACGTCCCCGGCGGCGCAGTTCAAGAATAAGCCGCCGCCAGAGCCAGACCGTTACCGTCAATGGAGCTTGCACAAGTTCAGAGACCAAGGTAATCTCCAGAGTTCAAAAGGGAGTGCATTTCTTCGAGGTAATCGACGATGGTATGGCTACAATCCCAGATCAGGCTCGGTTGCTCGGTCGCCCAATTGGGATGCCCCTTGGCGGCAACCCGGTCATAAGGGTGATAAAAGGCTCGGCCTCCCTCCCAGTCCGTCCTGAATACCTTGGCAAGACGACTGTCTTTCTTGCCCTTGGGGCGTTTGTTGTGGTCGAGTGGGGACTTCGTGGCTGGGTCCCAGAAGGTACCTGTGGGAGGTACTGTTCTATAGTCCGAAAAGTCCAGTTGGAGGTAAAAGCGGACTGGCGCATTCACTCGCGGAACTGCCGCGACCCATAGAATGCGAAGAGGCCACTCGGGCTGCTCCGCCTGCATGTCCGTGCCAGAAAGACCCCAATATCCTTTCTGGGCGCCGGCACGGAATTCGGCCGAGGCAAGATCGGCTTCGAACAATCGCTGATCGGGTTTATCCATTTGGCTATCCCTGCGGAATGATCTCCTTCACCAGGTTGAAACAGATAGCGCACTTGGGCGGTTCTACCAACTCCCCAAGATGCTCACTCGGCCGCGGTTGCTTTTCGCTATCGCATATCCGCAGGACATATTCGGCTCCTGCGGCGGCATCGAGTTTGAACTTCTTTCGCGCCCAGATGGTAACAACTGCGATGGTTGTAGCCGGGGAGAACCGACGGCACTTCGTGCGTCCATTGAAATGAACTTGCACGGATACCCGCCTGCATTTATGGACATGCACATGGCGGTGCCGGTGAAGCTCCAGCGCTTCGATCGTCAGCGAAAGATCGACGGGGGCCTGCCCGTCCTCGCCATCCTCGATTTCGTCTGGCTCGTTTAATGCCTCTTCCCATTCACCAACAAAGACCAGCAAATCCTCCTGGCCTTCAGTTATGACTTCCGCCCGCACGAGGACGTCCCGGAGCACTTCGTGCGGACCCGCCACAGCAACTCTGGGTTTTTCGTCCTGGCTGTGGATGAACAGTTCAATTGCTTCACCGGTCATTTGCTTACTCCTTTGGGTACCCCCGTGACAGCCACTTGCGTCTGCCGGCGGGAAGTGCCATGATTGGTGTCTGCATGGGCAACACAACTGGATGCCGATTCTGCCTCATTAAACCAACCACAAAAGCTGAATCAATCTGCATGTTGTCCATACAGACAACAGCATATCAGATTCCTGGCCCATGTCAATAGGAGGTGCAATGACCCAGCCCGCTTTCGGGTTGCTACTGCAACATCTGCGCGAGGAACGCCGTTTGTCACTGCGTGAACTCGGGCAACTTGGCGAAATCGATCACGCGTATGTCTATCGTTTGGAAAACGGAGAAAAGGAATCCCCCTCTGAAGAAGCTTTGACCAAGCTAGTTCGAGCCCTCAAAGCCCCCAAGAGGGAAGCGGAAATGCTACGCTATCTCGCTGAGCATCCGCAGGTTGAACCGGGACTTGTGGCTCACGTCCTCACTGACCCGTCAGTAACCGTCCAAGAATTCAGTTCCGTTGCGGGTATAGCCTTTCGCGGCACTAGAAGGCCAGAATATCCAATACTGATTGAACGAGTTCGCAGACTCTTGAGGGATGAGAGTGGCAATGGATGAATTCCAAGCTGTTCTCAAGGCGCGTGAACTGGTACGCAAGGTAGGGCCAATAACCTTTCCCGTATCGGTCGAAATGTACGCTAAAGAGGTAGAGGCCGTTGTCCGACCACAGGCTGATCTTGGCCCTGACGAAGCAGGTTATTGCTTCCAAAACAACGGCAAACGCTTTATCTGTACCAATGCTAACGACAGTTCAGAACGGCAACGATTTACGGCCTGCCATGAGGTTGCGCACATCAGGCTTGGACTACCCTCACAGCACGCGAGCTTACCGTGGTGGAGCTATGCGAAGCGTCCTTTGGCGGAGATTCTTTGCGACGTGTTCGCCGCGGAGCTTCTCCTACCGTATGACCTGTTCCAGCCAGAGGCTGAGAAATCAAACATCAGCCTCTTTACCATCGATGAGCTTGCGGGACGCTTTCAGGCATCAGTAACAGCGACTGGATCACGCTATGCGGCTGTCGTCAGTTCACCTGTGGCCTTTGTCCTTTCGGAACAGGGTAAAGTGCGATACGCATCCAGATCCAAACCGCTGCGGGATGCCCCCGCTTGGATTCCGCCCCGATTGGATCTGCCCGAACGGTCGCTGTCAAAGGGTGTTCGTTCTGGTACCAGCAATGAGAGCCATACCGAAGTTGACGCAGACGTCTGGTTCAGCGACTGGGAACGCGGCGGGACATTGGTGGAAGAGGTACGGCACCTTACCCAATGGGATCAGACACTGACGCTACTTTGGTTTAAAGATGAGGAGGTTCCTGAGCGCTGGTTCCGCGACGAGCGCGGAGTAGTCCGGCAGGAAGAGGAAAACGAAGACGACGCACTCTTGAGTGAACTGGATGGTAATCTGCGCTGGCCGAGTAAGCATCGCCGTGGATAGCCCTTTGCGTGTGCCTCCCAACATGGATGCACAATTTCCGAGTACCCTACCGAGGTACTAGATAATTTGTCCAATCCTCAAGTGCAGATTGTTTTGGCGTGGAGAGTATCAGCTTGTCGGAGTTCAGAGCCTTCCAACCAGTTGACACCTGATACCGAGCCTCCGACCTCAAGGCATCGGCAACCAAACCGAAAAGGCGGACAATATTCTTGATTCAGCGGTCTTCAGTTGAAGAGGAGGCGTCTGGGAGCCTCCAGGTTGACTCCAGACGGGTCGCCGATGGCGTCGGCAGTAGATAGCACCACCCATTTCCCGCACGGAATCGACTGCGTAAGCCGGAAGCCTGCCGGTCGGTGGTCTGAGGGGTGCAATTCATCATCTCCGCCGAAGGCGTGCGGGATTATTTATCAACCTCTAATTGACGGCTTGCCGGTGATCCACCCGGAACCCCGTCGGTGAATCGGTTCAGCTTCGAGATACCGACATGAACGAAGCCGCTCGTCAGATTCCCGCTCGTCGAGAGTTGAAAAGTCCCCTTCCCCGTTAGTCACCCGAGGCCTATAGTAGTAGTAGGCAAATCCTTGTCATGGGGGGGGGCAGTCGTGGCTGATAAGAAGATCGTGTTTGTGGCATTCGCAATTGAAGATGAGTCGATGCGGGATTTATTGAAGGGGCATACGCTTCATCCCCGGAACCCATACGAGTACATCGACATGTCGGTGAAGGAAGCCTACGTGACCGATTGGAAGGAAAAGGTACGCACTCGAATCCGTCGCTCCCAGGGCATGATTGCACTCATCAGCAAAAATTCTCCTGGCTCGACCGGTCAAAAGTGGGAAATTCAATGCGCCAAAGAAGAGAAAATCCCGATCTACGGCCTATGGATTTACAAGGACGACCGGACAACGATTACCGGAGTGACTGGGCATGTGTGGACGTGGGACGGCGTTGCCGGGTTTATTGACGGGCTTTAAGCGGAGACTCTTTCATGCGCAAAGCTTTGGTTGTCGGTATCAACGAATATCCGAAGATAGGCAATCTATACGGCTGCGCCAACGACGCGCGTGCTGTCGTCGAGATGCTGGAGCGCCACTATGATGGGTCGCGTAATTTTGGCGTGAAGGCGTTGATTGCCGATAGCGCCGCGACTGCTGTTTCTAAAGAACAGCTCGACAATGGCATCGACGCCTTGTTTAAAGACGATGCCGAGGTCGCGCTTCTCTACTTTGCCGGCCACGGCCACGTTGAGAAAACCGGCGGATATATTTGTACGTCGGATTGCGCTTCCGGCAAGGCTGGCGTGTCCTTGAATGAAGTGATGACAATCGCGAACAGCTCGTCGGCGAAAAACAAAATCATTGTTCTCGACAGTTGTTTTGCAGGCGCGGCTGGCGACGATCCCTTGATGCCGAACACCGCAGAGCTGGCGCAAGGTTTAACGATTCTTACCGCGTCGACAAAAGAACAATACGCTTCGGAAAAAAGTGGACGTGGTGTTTTCACCAATCTCTTTGTCGACGCGCTTGCGGGCGCTGCCGCCAATCTTGTCGGAGAAGTCACGCCAGGTAGCGTCTACGCGCATATAGACCAATCGTTGGGTGAGTGGGATCAGCGGCCTGTTTTCAAGACGAACGTTAAAGCGTTCATTTCTCTTCGGAAAGTAAAGCCGCCGATTGAACCCGCTGACCTACGGCGTATTCGAGAGTTTTTCCCATCCGCCGGTATGGAATACAAGCTCGATCCGTCCTTTGAACCGGTTAGGCAGGGTAGCGCGGCCGAGAAAGATTGGCCGGTACCCATCAAGGAGAACACCGAAAAATTTTCTCTTTTGCAGAAATACAACCGGGTCAATTTGGTCGTGCCCGTGGATGCCCCGCACATGTGGCACGCAGCAGTCGAGAGCAAATCATGCAGGCTGACGGCTTTGGGCGAGCACTATCGCCGGCTCGTGGAAGACGGCCGCCTTTAGGTGTAGGCGTCTGCAATAGAGCGTTTAGAATATGTACAAAGGGCAATTGGTGCGCCACTGACGCACCAATTGAGTCGCTGCCGTGGCTGATTTCGTTGCCTATTACCGTGTTTCGACCGACCGCCAGCTCAACGGCGGCCAGCTCGTGGCCGAGTTCACCGAGATTTAGAGCGGACACCGGCACACGAACCGGCCTCAGCTCTTGGCCGCCCTTGAAGAGTGCCGGAAGCGCCGCGCTACCCATTGTTCATTCAAGCAACTGCGTCCCGGGTGGTGATGCTGAACATTGTCGCTGCCGGTGTGGCGCCGGCGTGACGGACGACAAGCGTAACTTCCCGACCGGCAACCGGCGGACGGCACCCTTCCAATATCACCTGTTTCTGGAAGGGTGAAACCGGCTGATTGCGGTGCCGCAGATTCAGGCACTTGCGAGAGCGGAATCCGCAGGGTTTTTGGAACGCCCCTGTAGTGCCCGGCAGGCCGTGCCGACGCCGATGCCCAGTTCCCGGGAGATAACCTTCCACGAGGCGCCGGAGGCTCGGAGGGTGGCTACCTGTGCAGCATCCACCGCGACATGGGGGCGACCCAACTTTTTGCCATTTGCCCTAGCCGCAGCTAAGCCGCTGCGGACACGGGAGCGGATAAGTTCCCGTTCAAACTCCGCGATGGTGGCGAAGATGCCGAACACCAGCCGACCGTTTGGCGTCGAAGTGTCAACGCCCTCGTGCAAACTGACGAACTCGATGCCCATAGCCCGGAACTCCTCCAACGCGTTTACCAACTGGCGGAGGCTTCGAGCGAACCGGTCATAGCGATAGACCACCACGGCGTCCACCTTCCGCTTGCGGCTGTCCGCCCAAAGCCTGTCCAATGCAGGTCGCCGCTCTCGGGCTCCGGACACGCCCTCATCTACGTATTCGCCGGCGACTTGCCATCCACGCCGGTCGGCGTACTCGCGGAGTTCGCTCAACTGCATTTCGGGGTGCTGGCCGTTGTTGGTGGAGACTCGGGCGTACAGGGCAACTCGCAAGGGGAACCTCCAGTTGGGTGGATGGCGGCGGACGTAGCGAACGGGACTCAAAATTCGCAGGCCGAATATCGTGACTGGGAATGAGACCTTGTGAACCACCGGTTAAATACATCGGAATCTGCTGCCAGGGACAACGGAACTCTGCTATGGAGTACAACGGCTAGTCCAGGTTGATCACATCGACTTTCTCTCCGAGTTCTTGCTGAGCAAATTCAACGACCCGCGAATGGTGAGTAAACAGGATTGGCTGTATCCGTGTTCCGATTTCTGCAAGCGCAATAATACCTCTTCGTGTTCGTTCATCGTCGAAGCTGGCCAACAGGTCGTCGCCGATGAAAGGCATGGGTTCTGCCTTCTGGGCATATTCGTCCAGGTAGGCCAGCCGCAGAGCCAGGTAGAGCTGGAATTGGGTTCCCTCGCTCATCTCGGAATACCCAAGGGTGTGCTCGGCATCTCGCCTTCCGACCAGGCGGAAGGTGTCCGTTTCGTCAATCTCCTGCTCGACGCCGGCGAAGCTGTTGGCGGTCAGCATCGAGAACAGGTGGCTGGCCTTCTTCAGCAGCGGCTGTTCCTGCTGACTACGGTGCTGCTCAATCGCGTGGGCCAACAGTATCTGAGCGAAGCGTTTCACGGCCCAATCATGCGTGTTCTGGAGTAATTCCGCCTCAGCATTCTTACGGAGCTGCACTGCAACTTCGGCCCCAACGCCACTCTCAAGCCGGGTGAGGTCTGCCTCGCCGTTTGTCAGGCTGGTGTAGATCTCATTTTCGCGCTGATTATGTTGCGCTTCCTCAATCTTCAAAGCCTCGATCTCGGCGCCGGCGGCAGTCTCGTCAAACGCTTCCAGGCCCTGGCGGAGTTCCGCTTCGGTTTGCCCGCGGCTTAGAGGCTTCAGCGTCTGACGCCTCTCCTTCAGCCTCTCCAGGACTTTTTCCCGCTCCTCCAATTCAAGGACTTGCTGGATCCGGCTTGATGAAGACGGCAGGCCCTCGCATAGGGCCTCCAGTGCTTGAGTAGCTTCCCCAGCAGTTGTCTCGGCCAGAAGAACCTGTTGTCCTAGTTCCTTAAAACGATTCCCGGCCATTTTCGCTTGCGTCTCGACCTGTTGTGCTTGATTGAGACGCTGAGCAATGGCTTTGATCGCAGCCTCGGTCCCCAAACCAAGATCAGGTTCGTTCAATTGGGCCAACAGCGCGGCCGTGCGCGCCTGAAAGCCGAGCATATCTCTATCCATCCCATGCACACGCGCAGTGCGGTCTTTGTGCTGGCTTAAGGCAGCGGGAACCTTGCCCCAAATCTCCAGCGCCTTCTCTGCGCCCTCAACTGACGTATCTGGTGGCAGGTGCATCACTGGAAGCACTTCGCTCCACTCCGCTCTCCATCCCCCCTCAGTCGCTAGAAGCTTTTCTCTTTCAATTCCCAAAGCGGTGATTCTGACTTCCGCATCGCCTAGCCGTGTAATAAGGTTGCTTGCTTTGCTCCAGGCTTCTGCTCGCAGCCCCAGTTCCCGGTCGACTGCCGCATGCTGGATGCCGACTGGCAGTTCTTCGCATTCGATAATTCCGAGCAACCTGGCGATCTGATTCAACGCCGGTCGAATCGCGGCCATTTCATTCTTGAGTTTGGTAAGCTGCTGCAGTTCGTCGAGATTGTTTGTGCGGCGCTCGATCAAAGCTTCGACCAGACCAACCCACACAGACATCCGAATAGGAATAGCTGCCTTGAAGCCAAATGGCTGCCAGAGTCCTTGCCAATGATTCTCCTGGACCTCAATTGTGCGGTTTTTCTCGTTGAGAAGCCTGGTCAATCTCTCTAGTTTCAGTTGCGCGTCTCTAAGGGTTTTCAGGGCGGTGCCATGACTTGCCAGCCGGTCAGCGTTCTGAACAGCATCATCAGCCAGCCGGTCAGCGGCTCCCACGCCCTCTTCAAGCCCTATGACGTGTTTAGTGGTCTCTGCGACTGAAAGACTCGCCGACTCCTGTAAGAGGACGGACTTGAGCGGCTGCCAGTGATCGTTTCGGTCTGCACGTACCGCGACGATCATCTCCGGTGTCGAGGCCAGCTGCCCTCCGGCCAATTCATCAACCTGAGTCTGAAGATTGGGCAAGTTCTGAGTTGCCTCATCAAGGTTCCCTTGCAAGATGCCGCGCTCACCCTCAAGGGTCTCCTTGGTCACTCTGTACCCATCAATGATATCTTTAGCCGGCAGCGACATAAGCGCCAGCGCATCGAGGTCCATTATGGGCGGAGAGAGTTGCACGGACTTTTCCTTGATTTGTGCGGATTCCCGCGTGGCCGAACGGTCAAGCCGGTCGATTTCATTCAGCAGGTTCAGTGTCGGAAGGAGTCTTGCGAGCTGCTCCTGGAAAGGCCTCGGGGCGCTGACAGGAACACTCCCCGATTCCTGCTTTTTGAGAGTGCTGAGAGCTTCTTTTTCTTGCCCGACTGCTTTCTCGTTGGCCTTGAGGCTCAGCGCAATGGCGTTGCCGGTCGCAATCTGGCCCCTTAAGCGGGTCACCAGTAGTTCATTTGGGCGAATCAACGCTAGATCGGTGTCAGCCGAGAGCCCAAGACCAATCGCATAGTTTTCGAGGTCCACTTTGAAAGTGTTCACCTCCGCCTGGACGCGAGGAAGGTCTCTCTTTTTGTCAGCGTAGCTGCCCAATTCACCGCCCAGTTCCTGAATGGTGGGACCGAGCGCAATGAGGGGACTCTCTACAACAAAACTTTCAAACGCTGCCTTTGCGGTGGCATCCTCGCGACGTAATCGGGCGAGTTCATGCTGTTGCTGTTCACTTTCATCCAAGGCCACACGCAATTGCCGCACGCAGCTTCCATCCATCGCCGGCAGATGTTCCCACGCCCGGAGCAATTCTTCGTCCGCGGCAATGAGATTCAGGATGGGGCCAATATCCTTGAGCCTGACCAGGCTTTCCCTCCGCAGGATGACGTCTCTGCGGTTGTTCCGGGCCTTCTCCAAATCCTCTTTGAGGACCGCAATTGCTTCCCGACGGGCTCTCAAATCACGTGCCGCCAGTTCGAGATTGCGTACCTGAGTCGCTGCCGCATCAAACCGGTCTTTTGCCTGGTAGAAGGTCCGCCCCTGAGCTTTTACCGGAGTGAATATGCTGGCGGCGTCTGTTTCTAGCTTTTTTTGGACCTCAATAAGGCCCCTAAGGCCTGAAGCCGCGGCAAAAAGGCTGATCCCTGCCTCGCCTCCAGTCGCTAGCATCTGTAAGGCGCCAGCGGTCAACGTCTCTTTGCTGAGTCCCCATGCGTTTAGAAAGACTGCGCGGTCCACCAGACCCAAAAAGGGAGTGAGCGCGCTGTCAGGGAGGACTCCTCCAACAGAATCCAAGAGCGTTTTGCTGGTACCCTTCCGGCGCTTGAACGATAGGACACTACCGTTTCTGTCCTTAATCGTCGCGCCCAGGAGCAGTGTTGGGTTGGAATGGAGAAAGTTGAAATTAGTCCGGACAGGGAATCCGAAAAGCAAGTCCGCGAGTGCATTCAAAGCGCTGGTCTTCCCGGCCTCATTAGCACCGTAGACCACGTGCAGGTGGGCATTCGGTCGGAAGTCTAGAGGTTTTCCGGTGAAGTGGCCATATTTTTCAAGTTCAAGCCGAAGGATTCTCATGCGTTCCTCTCTTCCGTGGAAAGCCCTGATGAGATCAACAGTTCGTAAGATTCGGCGACGAGAACGGAAATGCTCTCATCGGAGAATGCGTCATCCGGCAAGTCCATGGCAGGCAACTTCCCCTTGATTGACTCAATGGCCACGCGAGCCTCGGTGAGCACTTCGGGGGATTCGCGCAAAGAATCCAGCATCGTCTTCAAGTCGATCGCCGCAAGCGGGGAGTCCTGCCCGGCGGTTGCTACTACGGGTTGTGTTATCTGGACTTTCACCGATTCCAGCCAGATCGCGTCCGTGCAATGATTTGCGGCAGCCAGTACTTCGTCCACAACTCTTCCAGGTTCGGCATGTAGCATTCGATGGAGCGGCGTTGAACCCGAGAGAACCATTCGGAATACGACGGGAGTGCCGCTGGCTAGGTTCACTTCCTTTTGAATCTCCCCACGGATGACCTCAAAGGCTTCTTCTTCGGAGGCTACTCCGGTCAAATCCGCAGAGATCAAGGCCCATTGAATTCGTGACAGCGGGAGTCGGGAAAAGCTCGTGACCTCACCATCCTCCACTTCTACGACAACGGCTCCCTTCAGACCGGTTTCGCGGATACTGCGGCCTTGCAGGTTACCGGGGAAGATAATTGGAGGTACAGAGTTGGCCACTTCGTATTCGTGACAATGCCCGAGAGCCCAGTATTGGTAGCCGCGCTGCAGTAGGTCCTGAACAGAACACGGGGCGTAGTTGGCATGAGGAGGGCGCCCGTCGCACGATGTATGCAACACGCCAATATTGAACCAACCTGGGACTAGCGCGGGATATTTCTGTGCGAGGTTTTCTGAAACAGACCGATTGGCGAAGCTCTGACCGTGCAGTGCAACTTTCAGCTCTGGTATCAGGAAAGTCTCCGGCCGCTTCGAAGAAAAGACCTTAACGGAATCGGGTAACGTCACAGCGCTGGTAATCACACTCTCGGCGTCGTGGTTGCCACGCACCTCGTAGACGGGAATCCCTGCTCTTTGAAGCCGTGCCATTTGCCGGTTGAAGAAATGACCGATGGTTGTGTCTTTCCAGTCGCCATCGTAAATGTCTCCGGCAATGACAACAAACTTTACCTGTCGGCTAATCGCCTGGTCGACCAGTTCCACGAACGCCTCGCGGCTGGCAGCAGCGACACGGCGGGCAAGTTCTTCATCGTTCGATGACAACCCTAAGAACGGACTGCCAAGGTGCAAGTCTGCGGCATGTAGAAAGGAAAAGCTCATATGTCCTCAAGGTGATACCCACCATGCTACGCCTCGTTACTTCAGAGAGGCAAAACGCTTAGCCCATCGTCGTGACGGCAGGAATGTGGTGGTGCCTACTTTGTTGCTAAGCCGCAACTTTAGCCTTCGGCAAACAAAATCGAAGTGACGGGATTCGATCGTAGCCACCACCAGTGCCCGAGAGGGTCTGTGGGCTTTTCGCCTAGTTGGAATGCGTCATGGTAGCAGCTTGCCGTTGATGAGATTAGTGACCGTCACCTTACCATTCGTCTCGCAGACCGTGACGTTCTGATTTGTGGGGTGACCGCTGTTGTTGTCGTACATAGTGTTGGTCGTGATGGCTTTGCCGTCGCCAGTTCTGAAATGTGTGATCTCTGATACGAGCCGATCGTTGTTGTCGAAACTCTTCATTGTGTTTCTCCTTTGAAGTGAATTAAAAGCGGTTGGCCGCTCGGCTGCTGCTGTGCGCCACGCGGACATGGAATTTGAAAACTACGTTCTGCATTTGCATCTTCTTCTACGCCGCACATACTTCTGCTTGTTCTTGGGTGACAATGAATGGGGCAAATCTTCCGGAATTGGACTGCTTTGCCTGACGCACAAATCGCACCACCGAGGCACGGCTGATTGAATACTTCCTTGCTACGTCAGTCAAGCTCATGCCGCTCAGACGGTCTCGGACGAGGGAATCATAGTCAACAGACAGTAGTGCACGCCCTATCGGCTGACCATCCAGCTTACGCCGGCGCATTCCGGCCTTGATACGCTCACGATTATGGCTCTTATGTAATTCTTGAAGGCAGAAGAGAGTCTCCACAAAGACTCGTCCAGTTGGCGAGGTCGTATCTACAGCTTCCTTGGCGGAAATCAACTCGACGCCCAGAGTGTCGAATTCCCGCACCAACTCCATGCAATTCTTGACGCTGGTGCCCAACCTATCAAGGCCGGAGGTAAGGACGGCCGAGAATACTCCCCGCCGCGCATCCCGCAGGAGGGCTTCAATTCCTGCACGCTTAGTCTTGCTGCTGCATGATGCAAGATCGCTGTAGACCCCGGCAATTTCAAATCCGCGCTGTGCGGCAATCTCGCGAAGCAGGACGAATTGCGATTCCAGACTCTCATCCGAACTTGAGATTCGACCGTAGAGGACTACCTTCTTCATTGCACATGCTCCTTATGCTCTCGAAAAAACGTTCGATAAACTGATGAGTGGTCGAAGCGGCCGAATCTCAGATACCTCACTGCTGCTCTCTCGCAAGGCAGCGGAAGCAGCGATAGTGCTCGTCTGTTGACAATGCTGTGTCGTCGGGGAGATGCATCAGCCGCAACAATTCCTTCACCATGCTCTTCTCACGGAGAATGCAAGCATCTGCGTACAATGTGAACCGCTGTGTTCGCGTGTTAAAGTTGACGCGGCCACGCGGGCATTCTTCATAATCTGAGTCCCGTGGTACCTCGCCGCGCTTTTCCATTACCTCCCAGTGGCTCACATGGTCGCCATCATGAATCTTGAAGTCGCCGTAGTCGCCAGCTTCAGAGATGGCCGTGGTGTCAATGATGAGGCGCTTATCAACGAGCCAGAATATGCCGACCCGAGGTTCAGGTTGTCCGGTAGCTATCACTCTTCTCCTTTATCTGTCAGCTTCTTTTTCGTTCAACTGCCATGAGTCACGTCCGCATTTCGTCTGCATCCCTGCATCACAGAATTCCTTCACACTTTTCAGCAGGATAAGTGACGGTTCAATGATTGGCCGCATCGCTCTGATTTCCTTGATAGCGGCGTCAATGTTGCGGTATCCAACGACGTGCAAATACGCGGCGGTCATCGTCGGAGCGCGGCTCAATCCGACGCCACAGTTTACGAGGACAGTGCCCCACCGAATGTTTTCGCTGAGGGCATCCATGATGCTGTCGAATTGACCCACTGGGATTGGCTGGTCGTCTTGAATTGGAAGATGAACGTAGTTCACGCCACGCCGCTTTGTGGTCACGCATTCCTCGCACAGCGAAATCACGGTGCCGATGTTGTTCGGGTTTCCCCTAGCAAGCCGCTCCGCATCGGTCAATCCGCCTATCCAAAGGCGCTCCCAGACTTGGGTCATTGGATTCCCTCCTCGCGCTTCGCATTCTTGCGGCGTGTGGTGGGCTCATCAGCGAGGTCGCCCGTGTGGCGCACAAACTCGACTACGTAGATGTCTTGGGTGGGAGGAAAGGGTTCCGACACTTAGTAGTATACCGGCGAAACACTGATTTTGGCTTGTATTTTCTGCATAATCTGCTAACCCTGAGGTTCTTAGTCCTCTTATGACAAGTCCTCGGCGCTTGTTCCCTGTTGGCCGATCGCCACCAATTGCTATAGATGTCCTGGGTGAACGCCTCAGTACCGACGTGACAAAGACTTCAGCCGTAGACCTTCAAAAGGTCCAGGTCGGTCCGACCCACAACCAGCAGACCCAGACAATGGAGCCACCGATGACCAACAACAGGGAGCATTTGCAAGAGGGACTACGCCGCCAGATTCTTGCAGAGGCAAATATCCATGCACCCGAAAACATCAGCACCACTGCCGAAATCGAGCACTGGCACAATGCTCCAATCCAAACAGCCCTACCAAAGGAAGCGTCAGACTACGAGTGGAAGCGCGAGACCGGCGAGGTCCAGAGCTACCAGCACACCCATGCAGGAAGTTGGCTGCGCATCGACCCGCAAGGCCAGTTCTACAACCGTCAGGCACAGCCGGTCACGCGAGGAACAGGGCTTCGACGAGCGGGCCAAGCCTCGGCTCACTCAACTCTTGCAGGGGCTCTGGCGGCACGTTAAGTGACACTTGGTAGACGGAAGTGATACGGGGCCTCTGCTGCGCAGCGGCGAGTTCATGGTCCATTTCCACCATGGTCCAAGTTCGCAACTCCTCACGCAAACTCAGGTACCGAATTCAGTCGCTGAATCTCCGTGTAAATCGAAACTCTCAGGTTCTGGGTAGCTGATATTGTTCATGAAGTGCAGAAAGTGGGGATCGTTGCGCAGCGATGCCAGGATCGGGTCCGACCGGAACCCAAGGCTCCAGAGCGACCCTTCGCGGTAAGATTGCTCCAACCATTTCACGGCCTCCTGTTTCTCATTCAAGCCGATGAGAGCGAGAGCGACCGCGTAAGGTTCACGACTATCGTTGCGCCGTCCCGGATGTGTTATGGAATCGAGGATTTCGCGCGCTCTTTGAACTTGGCCGGCCACTCCGTAAGCGTATCCGAGCGCGCCACGCACTACGTCATGATGCCGGTAATCCGTGGCCAGCGATTCAAGGCGTCCAATTTGAGCATTTGGCTTTTCGTATTGGATGTAGGCCAGCGCTTCGATTGCAGCTACGATAGATCCATGCCGGCCGCTGGCCCGGTATTGCTCAATCTGGTAAAGCGCATTCGCATAATCGCCCGACAGATACTCGTTCCAGCAGAACCAGGTCGTTATTGAGGAGCTTAATGGAAATTGTTGCGAGACTTCCGTCAGGATGACGGATGCTTCCTTCATGCATCCTGCCGCAATGCGCAGTAAAGCGTGGCCAGCCATTGCGCGTGTGGTTGGGGGGTGATGCTTTTCAGCCTCGTCAAATCCGCGGCGCGCGCCCTGCCAGTCGCGCTGTGAGACCATCATGAGCCAGGCCGCAGCACACTTTGCCTCAGGCTGTTCGGCATCGATTTCCAGCGCACGCTGCAAGGCAGCATTCGCGCAAGTGTAAGCGGTTAGAGCGCAAACGAGACCCCAAATGCCCTGAGCAATCAATGCAAATGAAAGACCCGCAAACGCAGAAGCGTTGGTAGGGTCAAGATCCATGGCTTCGCGAAAGAGCTGGGCGATTGTGCTGAGATTGCTAAACGAGAGAGCTTCCCACATCTTGTAAGCGAGGACGACCAACCCGGCGGAGCGGGCCTTCGCTGAGTCGGGAATCAGAGAGCGTTCAGGCAAATCGTTCTGCTGAACGAGTTCTTCGTGAACATGTTGTGCGTAAAGCAGTACGTGCCTGGAGGTTTCAGGAGGCTCGTCAGTCAAATATCGGCCTCGGTTCTTCATCCAGACATCCAACTCGTCGTTATAGGCGAAAACAACGCCTTTTTCGCCGCCAAGATGTCGAACCGGGAGAGTATGCTCGGCATGCCATCGCTGGACGGTACGGCAACTGCGGCCAAGATACTGGGCAATAGCCTTCCAACCGTCCAGCCTATGCTGCAACAACGGTCTTTCAGACGGCATTGAAGTCACGTTGTCAGCCTCCCAGGAACCACAGGGTCCCGAATGCGACATCTAACCTAAAATCAATAATTTATCGACACCAAATCGAAACGCTGCAATTTCGTCGACTGTGGCTAATATGCATTAGCGCCGGCCTGATCACGGCAAAGAATGAAAACACAGGGAACTCGCTCCAGGCAATTTAAGCCACTGTGCTTAAAGAGCAGTTCCCTTCCAAGGCCCGCTTAGTTGTTTTGAATATAGCATGAGCTAGTGATTCATAATCAATAAATTGTTACTACAGAGTTAATGGCTAGGGCATAAGATGGCTTTCCAACCGCACAATGGCGTATATTGACGTAACTTTGCGCACCAGTCAGCACATGTTTGCGCTCTGTGACAAGGAAGATCAAGGTTAAACTGTACTCATCTTAAGTGGTTCGCACATCTTTAGCTATGTCAGATTTCGTTAGAGATAGCACTGCGATCAGACCCGTCGGCTTAGCATGAGGGGAAGCTGCTAAGTCAGTAGAGCGAAGCTATGTTCCTGCGCGCTCTCTTTCGGTACCCAGTCTTTCCGAGTTCAAACTACCAACCATCGGCTTCACTACGCGCACTGCCCGGACCACGCCTCAGCGGGAGCGAAAAGATGGACATTCTCCAATCTGAGATGCCAGGCCGAATATACGCAAAGGCCGAGCAAAAGTGGTATGCGGTTTACACTATGCCTCAAAACGAGCGTTCACTAGTGAAGCACCTTGACGCTCAATGTATCGAGTCCTTTCTTCCCACCTGGGAAAGCACGCATATATGGAAGAATCGGCAACATGTCAAAATCGTTTTGCCCTTGTTTCCCTCCTACCTGTTTGTCCGCATACACGCCGCCGAGCGTTTTAAGGTTCTGCGATCGCCAGGAGCAGTCAGAATTGTCGGCAACAGTCAAGGCCCCATCCCGGTTCCGGACTCTGAGATCGAATTCCTTCGCTCAGATTTCTGCCGGCAGAGAGTCAAGCCATACTGCGATCTGGTTGTAGGCGACAAGGTCCGCATCAAGAGCGGCTCGATGCAGGGGGTGCAAGGCCTCCTGGTGCGCAAGAACGACGGTCTCCGATTCGTGGTAACTCTCAATTCAATCAGCCAGCATGCAGCGGTAGAGGTGAGTGCGGACGAATTGGAGCCTGTTCTCAGTTAGCAACCGGATGGTCTTCATGTCGCGAAGAGAGAACTGCTCATCTTGGAGTTGTTGCTACAAATGTATGAAAAACGTTGTCGAGACGGAAGAGAGGTACGATGGCAAAACCGCTCTCTAATCGCGCCCCCGCGAGGATAGCCCCACGGGAAGTTCTCAGCTTCACAAAGGCCGTAGGCAAAGGCATATATGGATACGTCCGTGCCGTTCTTGTCGCGCATCTCATGGTATTTGGTTATTAAGAAATTCAGCTCCAGCGCCGAAAGCAACCTCTCCATTTGAGGGGATACCGCAAAGTGGCTGACTGGAGGCCTGCTCAGACCGTCGAAGTACTTTCCGCCGACTGCTCCGCTGGCAATTCCGCGGCGAACGCTCCGGGCTTCATCGATCAAGCAGCGCAATAGTTGTTGCTGATTGTGCCGGTCGAGCTTTCGCTCAAATGGTTCCATGGCAAAGCGATTCATGCGGTCGAAATACTGCGCGATAACGCCCTCGTAGTACTTTTGCGCAGATAGCCTGATGGCAGGTCCGGTTATTACCTGCTGTTTTGACACACGGTCGAGGTAGCAAAAATGAAGAACGTACCCGATCAGGCGGGGAACATTCATCGTTACCTCAAACAGGAGGCGATAATGATCCGCTAGCGGCACTGATGGGTCGAAGTAATCGCCAATGTTCTCTTTGAATCCCGAGAATCGAGCGCTCAGCAAACGCTCCGTGAAGCTGACTGCCGCAGCCTCGCTTGTCTGAATCTCCTGTGCCTTGTACAGCTGATAGAAATCAAGCCCGACCATATCGACCTTGCCAGGATCGATCTTGCCGTAGTAGGTTTCCCCGGATAGCCCGCAACCTTGAGTCGAATCGTCTCATCGCTGGCGTTATTCAAGGGCGCTAGCACCACATCCACGAAGAGCTTCTGATCCACCCAGAACAGTTCAGAGAAATCATCGAAAAAGGCAAAGAGGCGCACGATACCCACGCCAGCCAGAAGCTCTCGGATTTTCCCGAGCAGCTCTTGAAACGGGAAAGACCTCAGGACCGCATCAGAATATTGCTCATAGATTGCGCTGTCCGAGATGCTCTCATCGAACGCTTCAATGCCGGTTGATGTTTTCAACCCGGGCATAGCGTTCAAGTTCACGCCTAGCTTCGCTTTCGTGCTGGAGGACTTCTTCGTAGTCGTCCCGCCCTTGGACTTTGTTGTGATCATCCGGAGGATCGGAATCTCTTCCTCCGAGAGCCTCGCGATTTTCACATCCTCGGCGAGCGTTTCCAGTTCTCCGATAACTTCTTGATATCCGCGAGCGTTGCCAATCCACTTTTGGAAGAGCGACCGAGACTCGTACGCTTCTTTCAGCTCTTTGACTAAATCAGCGATGACGGCGCCGAGAAATCCCTTAGGCAACTTGTGTATCTGGAAGACGGACTGCGAGATTGATGCGTCGGGCACAGCCTGGACGACGGGCTCATTTGTAGAGAGGAGTTCGTACAGGCTCTTCACGTCCAGATAGATAGAAACAACGTCTGTCCGCTTCCGCAATTCGATCTGCGCTTTGGCAAAGACAGTGCTCTTTCCGGTCCCCTTCCTCCCAACTATAAAAGTTGTGTTGTTCAAGAGCACGGTCTTGAGGACTGCATCCCCTTCGAGAGCATCGACATAGAGCACGTCGACTGGGTTTCCCTGCACGTCATCCTCAAAATCGGACAGTTCAGCCCTCCTAAACTGCCTCAGGGACTCGGCGATTTTGGCAAACTTGTCGGGATTCATCCCCATCTCAGCTCCATTCTTGCGGCCCGTCCTTCTTAGATACGGTTGTTTGGTTCCCGGGGGCACGTGGAAATAATAGCAGCCGAATGATCGGAGAGCTGGGAGTCGCTGGCTTTTGGGGCTACGGCCCAGGGACAGTTCCCGATAACAGACTCACTCTTCCAACTGAGCTTGGTTGCCCGGAGAGCCGTTTAAAGAGGATCAGTAACGGGAAACGCCCTAGCGTTCTCGAAACGGGCAACTCCCCCGTGGTCCGCAACTCGGAGACTGGGCCAAAACTCCAAATTTTGGACTCGAATATATCTGTCAACACTGAATGAATTCAAAATTAGTTTTCTTGCGCGACATTCTCTACCTACATCACAAAAACCGAAAAGTGGGAATTTGCTAATGAGATTAGGTCGCGTAAGCGACCCCTCCCCCCCCGACCCCTTGCGCCGCGGTCCGCGTGAGCGGAGGTGCGCAGCGGTTGCAGAGGCGGTAGTAGAAGCCGGGCCGAGCCGACCCCTGGCGCCGCGTCCTAGCGCCTCCCGGTGAGTTGTATCGCGAAAAAAGCAACCCCCAGCCGAGGCCGGGGGGGTGTAGGTCCAAAATTTGGAGTCCGCTCAGAACAGAACCGGGTGGTCCCCGGTCCCAAAGAAGAGAGGAGCGTTGCGCTCCATCTCTCCTGTCTTCGCGGATATGTCCGCCTTCACTTTCCGCATCCGCTCTTCGAGCTCCATCCCTTCCATGAGACCTCTCGCCTCTTCCCTTTCAATCTCTGCCGCTTCCATGCCGGGCAGCGACAGCAAGTGAACTTCTGCGCCCGGCAAGCTGCCGCATACCTCGCAGGACTGTCCACCTCTTGCCGGCCGTTTGTATGGGTGAGACTGCATCGGTGTTCCCTCCAATGTCTCTATCCTGTGCCCGTTCGTTGCTGCTTACAAGGGGTCTGCTGCCTCTGTCGTTTCTGCCATACCGTAGCCGCTACCGGATACGGCGCCAGCCACTCTCAGGACAACGTGGAGCCTTCCCCAGACGCACGAAACCCGGCCGCATCGGGCCGGGCTCGCATTCGCGCTCTCAGTGCTCAGACGGTAGAAGGATCGTCCCGTTCTCGCAGAATAGCTTTACAGTGTCGAGCGGGAAATCCGTGTATTCGATCCGCTTGGTGTAAACCGTATGGCCGTTGCCGTCGCCGCAGGTCAACATTGCACCGTTGCCGGTCTTGTTTTTGATGAGCGTCCACACCTGAAACTCTTCGGCCTTGACGCTGCCGTTGTAGGCGTTCGCTAAGGCTATTTCATCGAGAAGCCAATACGCGCCAGCCGACTCCGCTACGAATTGTGCCCCGTCCGTGTATAGAATGTTGCGGTTCAGGCCGTGCCTGTATCAGTTTTCGGATCCGGTAAACTGCGCCAAGTCCGCCGCTGTAAAAGTTTGGGTTGCCATGCTTGTTCCCTCCATGCCCTCACCATCCCACCAGACCGGAGCTATTACAAGGGGCCTATTTCCCACCGCGCCTCTGCTTGCACATCTCACATGGGCATCTCTTCGCGTGCGCTGGCTGGCTGAAAACCGCAAGTTCGAGCGCACCGGTTCTCTCGCGGTCCTCTCGGGATACAGCGATCGACTCCACGACGGAATGGGCCGCGCCAAGGGAACTCTGACGGTAATTCCGCGGCCTGGATGTTTGAAAGTGGACTATGTGCAACGATGAGCGAGTTTTCGGTCAGAGGCTTCAAGACTGACGGGCTTCCTTCGGCAACGGCCAGCAGAACGATTGCGACCGGCACTGTGAGCGCAACTTCCCACACCCGCACGCTGTCCACGAAAGCGCTCCCTCTGCAATGATTATCACGGTACTTCCCAAAAAGCTCTGTGTACCAAATTGTGTACCACGAATTGCGCGAATTGAGACTAATGACCGCCAGAGCGATTTTCGGGCAAAGGAAAAGCCCGTTGAATTAACGGGCTTTAACGGATGATGTCTGGTAGCGCTACCGGGAATTGAACCCGGGTTTTAAGATTGAGAATCTCACGTCCTAACCCCTAGACGATAGCGCCACACTTTGGGCGGGACTACTCCTGCCGCTCCTATACTTTAACAAATATTCTGTATTAGGCAAAGATAGATGCGGGCGCGTCGTCAGCCCTTCAGATACCCAGCTTCCTTACCTCGTCGTTGTAATACTTGCGGTACAGAATCTCCCACTCCTGCGAGCCTTCCTGGATGATCTTGCGCTGATTGGCGATCTTCAGACGGGCCGCGGTGTCGATCCTGGCCTCCTCAGTGAGCAGCTCTTCCAGCGCCTTGCGCGCTTCCTGGCGAATCGTGTTCCGGTCCTCAAGAAAACCCACCTCGTCGATATCGGCCAGCGTGTCGGCCACCGTGTGGGCCAGCTTGTTCAGCTTGTCGCGGTTGATCCTCATAGAACCGCCTTGTACTTCTTGGTCAGCTCGTTCTTTACCTTCTTGAACATCTCGGCATATTGAGCGCCGGACTTGCGCATCTCTTCGGAATACGCCTCAAGAATCACGCGCACCTCCTCGTTGATCCGGTCTTCAAGGGATAGTTCCTCGATCAGTCCCTCGTTGACGCGCGCTTCGACCACCTTCAAGTCTGCGGTGGTGATCATCTTGGCGTCGATGAGATGCTTGACAGTACGGCGGGCCAGATACCCGATGTAATCGCGCGAAAAAATCATTGGTTAAAATTCAGGATAACTCATCGAGCCGCCCGATGTACACCTCGCCCTGAACCGGTCTCAGGGGCGGTGCGGGCAGCTCTTAGTATTCACGCACTCCTCGGCCAGCCGCAGCCGTTCCACAGGCCGTCCGCCCACCAGGTGCTCTTCCACAATCGCCGCCGCGTCCTCAGGCTGCACATGGCCGTACCAGACCGCATCGGGGTAAACCACCACCGTAGGGCCGTGCTCGCACTGGTCCAGGCACCCTGACTTATTGATCCGCACCTTGCCCGCAAGCCCGGCTTCCTTGGCCAGTTGCTGCAAGCGGGTGTGCAGTTCGCTCTTCCCATCCGCGGTGCAGGACGGCCGTGGCGCATCGGCAGGCCGGGTATTGTGGCAGACAAAAACGTGGCGTTCAAAAGCGGGCAAGCGTTGTTCCTCCTCAATTCGAGTGATTCCAGACTACCTCATGGTCTTCAGCCTCTAGTCCCTGGACTTCATGATTCGGTAATCGTTCGGGAGATGAGCGTGGACCGGGAGGTCCACGCTACAGCCGGCCAGGACAGGCTGTTACGAAACCCTGTGACAAGGGGCGCGATGCATGGGAAGATGCGTTCATGGGCTATATCGTGGGTGAGGCACGGGGTCAGCAGACGCTGTTTCCAGCGGCTTTGG
>Ga0224555_1001579_pt1 | contig 30755 bp, 50 predicted proteins | sample 714S23034metaG_FD_180687 | JGI IMG/M metagenome (GOLD analysis project Ga0224555, IMG submission 180687) | Peat soil microbial communities from Stordalen Mire, Sweden - 717 S2 30-34 | ecosystem: Environmental > Terrestrial > Soil > Wetlands > Peat | place: Sweden: Norrbotten County, Stordalen...
GGCGCCCCCGGGCCGCCGGGACGGTTCGGCCGCGAAAGAGATTCCTTCCCCGGCGCCGATCGGCTCCAGGTGATCGGACAGCGACATCGACTGCACATAACTGATATTGTGCGACACTAATTAGACAAGACGTTGCAACACAACACAAAGCCGATTGAAGCGTCGGGTTATTCGCCCAGCTTTGACAGATCGGGCAAGGACACCCCCACCGGTGGGGGCAAGCCGGCCGGCAAGCTGGGCGCTTGTGGTGTCGGCGGCTCGTCGGGCTCGTCGGCAAGATCGATGCCCAGCGGCATCGCGCCGGCATCGCGTCGCCCGGCTCGCTCCGGCTTCACGTTCGCAGGCAGACCTCGGCCGGACAGCCGGCGTTCGATCTCTTCCGCACGCGCCAGTGAATCGTACAGGGCACGAAGCGAGACAGGGTTAAGCTTCTTGGCATCAAGCTCCAGGTCGATGGCGTCAAAAACTCTTTTCATCTGTCGGCGCGTCCGCTTTAGGATTCTATTCTTAAACGTGGAAATTGACGAAGCGGCAGGAAGCGGGATTGGCTTGGTTTCCTGCGGCTCTTCTGTGGGCTCTTCCGCAGGCGGCTCCGCTTCGATTTCCCGGTTGCGACTCACTCCGGAGGCAATTCCGCCCTTGGCACCAAAGGAAGCGGCAATTGCTGGTGTAAACTTCATTTCCTTGTTTCTGTCTCTTTTCGCTCACCTTGTCAAGCCCTGGCTGCCTCGCTGTGACGTTTTTATCGGTCGTCCCTTGTCCTGACACGGGGGAACAACACGTAGAAACTACGTACCAGAACCCGGGGAAAGTCCTAAGTTATTATCCGTAAAGGTTCGGAGTGTTCCAGGGTAGAATTGTCAGGAATTTAGTTGCCAAGCGCAACTGTTTGGGAGCATGATAATAACCCCGGGAGAAATCCGGGAAACCACGAAAGGAAAAACGAAAATGGAAACATTCAACATCACAATGGTCGCAATTGGCTTCGTGCTTTGCGTTCTGATTATCGCAACACAGAAAGGCAAAGTATGAAGAAGGTGAAAACAAAAACGAAAGTTCAGCTTACGCAGGAACAACAATTCTTCGCGGCTGAAAATAAGGCTGACACGCTCGTTGGTGCGGTGCTTCAGAATCCAACCGCAGCGGTTCGCGCGCTCGGGCCGTTGGAAACAATCCGTATCGGGTGTGGTATCACCAAAACCAAAGCGGAAGGCAAACCATGACTATTGAAACCACGGGAGGCACGTTCAAAAAGATCCGGGCGCGATCGGTGCCACTTTGCGCGTTCGAATCAGCGGACCCCGCGCACACGATCAATCAATGCCTGCGGGCTTTGAACGGCAAGGGCGAGGAGATCCCGCTTTGCGAATACGACATCATCCGGGGACTTGTCGGCTTGAACGAAGCCGGCCGGGCCCTTGTGCAGGGGATCGTGCCTCAAGGGATGGACGCGCGCCTTGCCACGGGCAACCCGGCCGAGTGTTTGACTCTACTGGGCGGCGCCGAGGACAAGTTACTTGAGCGGGCAATTGTATTCTGGCATCAGGCGCACCGGCAGATCGGCAACGAGGCAGTCTCACAGGGCTTCTGGAACGTCCGGGACAAGTTCAAAGCGATCAAGGCAACGCTGGTTTTGCTGGCGCCGGCCTTGGTCCTGCCGCCGGAATTGAAACAGGACATCATGGTTGTATCCGAGCCGCTCCCGGACGAGGCGGAGCTTGCGAAGATCGTTGCCGGCATTCTGGAGGACGCGGAGCTTGCCGACAAAGTCCCCGAGGCGGACCGGCCGGTTATCGTTGACATCCTGCGGGGGCTTTCCGCCTTCGCGGCCGAACAAGTGATGTACTTGTCGCTTACTCCGGCCGGCGTGGACAAAGCCGGCTTGTGGGAACGTAAGCGGATGATGATTGAACAAACTCCGGGCCTTTCCGTTTGGCAAGGCGCCGAGAGTTTCAACGACCTGGGCGGGCTGGAGAACTTGAAAGAGTTTTTGCGCGCGGTCCTCACGTCGGGCAAGACGCCAGTGCGCGCCATCGGTTTCATTGACGAGATCGAAAAGGGCCTGGCGGGATCGGCCGGCGACACGTCCGGAACGTCTCAAGATCAACTCCAGGTGTTTCTAAAGGTCATGCAGGATTTGAACGTCCCGGGTATCATCCTCATCGGGCACGCGGGCACGGGCAAATCAGCAATTGCAAAGGCGGCCGGCGGGGTTGCGGGTTGCCCCGTCATCTCAATTGATACGGGCGCGATGAAGGGTTCATTGGTGGGCGAGTCAGAGCAGCGAATTCGGGCTGCCATGGACGTATTCAAAGCCGTCTCGCAGGGCAAGGGCCTTTTCATCGCCACTTGCAACAAGATTGCCAGCCTGCCGCCGGAACTCCGCCGGCGGTTCACCCTGGGCACGTTCTTTGTGGACTTGCCCACGAAGGAAGAGCAAGCCGGCATTTGGGACATCTGGCTGAAACGCTACGAGATGACCGGTGCCAAGCTTCCGCCGTGTGAGGGCTGGACAGGCGCCGAGATCCGCGCTTGCTGTGACGTTGCCTACAGAACCGGAAAGACATTGATCGGAGCCGCATCCTTCGTTGTCCCGGTCATCAAATCAGCCCCGGACCAAGTTGAATCCCTGCGGAACCAAGCCACCGGTCGTTTCCTCAGTGCATCGGCGCCCGGGATTTACTCCAAACCAGAAAAACAAGGCGGCGCCTAGGGCCGCAAATTGGAGCTTTGACCTATGCCCTGTTTCACAATCCAAACGAGCACCGTCGAGCTTGGCAAAGTTCAAGCCGACTTACTGCACGCCGCTCTGGCGGGCTTGGGGCTTAATCCCCTCACATTGCCCACCGGCATTCGTTTTGCCGGCGGCTTCTATGATAAAGCCACGGGCAAAATGACCGGAACAAACCTCCCGGCCGTAAACGAAGTCAAACGGGCTTACTCCGCCCAGGTCGTTCAAGCTTCCGCAAAAAAATTCGGTTGGCAGATCAAAGAGGTTGCCCAGTACCAGTACGAAGTCATCCGCCGATAAACACCAAAACGTTATGTCAGATAAAATCAAAATCACGATCCTGGAGGACGGGACAATCAAAACGGAAACCGACAGAGTTTCAGCCCCGAACCATTCGAACGCCGAGCAATTCTTATTGCACATTGCCCAGCTAACTGGAGGCATCACCCGTCGCATTATGCGCGCGGGCATTTCCCTGCACTCCGCCCTGCATGAACACACAAAAGACGGGCATCATCATTAACGGAGCAAGGCGCCGGTGCTGTGACACAGTGGCGCCCTCTCCGGCAATGAAGCCGGGAACCACGAAACCAAAACCACGAAAGACAAAAATCAAATGAGTGTAAAAACGATAGACCTTAACCGCTTCAAGAATTCCACGGGATTTTTCCCGACGTTTTCTTGCAAGTTTGGGAACTCCAGGAAAGCCAACATAGGCAAAGTCACCTTGAACCCATCCGGAGACGTTCAAGACACCCCGGGCGCCGAGGCAAAGGCAAAGGCGCGCATGGCGCTCAAAAAGCAATTGATCGTTTCCCCTGAGTACGAAGCGATCCGAAGCTTTCAAGCCGCAATCCGGTCCTGGGTGTACGAACAAACCGTCCCGAGCTTTTTCAAAGAGGGCTTTCAACTTTGCAAGCTGGAGGCGGTCGAACCAATCGAAAAGAGAATGAGGAAAGCCGCAAGCGAGGAACTCCCGGCCCTGGTTGAAAAGTTCATTGCCGCTTACCCCCGGCAGGTTGATGAAGCGCGCGCGGTCCTGGAGCCGGTCGGTCAATTCAACGCCCTGGATTATCCCGCCACGAGTGAATTGTCCGGGATGTTTAGCATCACCTGGAACTGGTGCTCCTTCACGATCCCCGAGGGCTTACCCCCGGAACTCCGAGCCGCCGAGGAAGGCAAGTTGAAAAAGCAATTCGAGGACGCCGGCGAGCAAATCACCCTTGCGCTCCGCGTCGCATTTCAAGAATTGATCGCGCACGCGGCCGAACGGTTGACCGAGGCGCCCGGCGAAAAGCGGAAAGTCATCCGGGATTCTATGCTTGGCAACGTGCAGGCGTTTCTTGACACGTTCGAGCAACGCGACCTAATGAACGACGTGGAGCTTGCGCAATTAGTAGCACAAGCGCGGCTTGTCATCCTGCCGCTTACTCCTCAGAAACTCCGCGATGTGGCGATGACGCGGGAGGGCACCCGGGCCAAGTTTGAAGCGATCCGGACGCAGATCGATGGCATGATAACTACGCAGAGAGGAAGGAAAATCGACTTGGCAGCCGAGGCAGCCGACGAAGCAGCTTGACCCGACCAAAACCGGCCGGCTGGGGATTCGTGGCCCTGGCCGGCCAATCTTGAAACCTGAAACCCATAACCCACGTAATCGACAGCGCAATTTTATGAAAAACGTTTATTCCATCGGCGAACAGGAACCGTTTCGCCTCACACAAACTTCCGCTCGTTGCCTCTTGCTCGCAATCTGCATGACCAACTCCGAAGTGGTAGCGGCATCCATTGACACCACTTGCCCTCCAACTCATGTCATCTTGAGGATTCGAATTGACGTGACCAAGCTCCAAGAATTCAAAGAATGCTTTCCAGACATTGAACCGGTGGAAGAAGCGAAAGGCCAACAATGAACTTCGACAGCTTAAAAACTCCAATCTCCGAATTCTCTCAAGTGATGCTCAACGAAATTGAGCAGCAGACGGTTGAGGACGTTAAAAAAGAAGTCGCGCCGCTTGTCTTTGTCCTGCGAGGCGGCGAGCCCACCGTTGTTTGCTTCGATGATTTCAACCTCGAAACCAAGCACGCTGTTGGCGATCTGCTCCCGATCCTTGCCGATAGAAGCGATGCCGTCATTTTCCTCACCCAAGCGTGGATGTCCCGACTTGACCCGGAGAGAGACAAAGCGCAAGCGCAAGCCATGACCGAGGGACAGGCTCCGCTCATTCCGCCGCGCCTGGACTTGAATCGAACGGAAGCCGTCATGGTCACCTTATACTTACCTGGCGGCCGGCGCCTTATCTGGATGGCACCCATCTCCATGAAGGACGGACAGAGGACCAGAGCCGACTTTGAGTTTATGGGAGACACAGCCGATCAAAATGCAAAAAACTTCTTCAAACCAATGAGATTCGAATGAACAACATCCCAGAACTACGAGCCTTTATCGACAAGACCATGTCCGGCGTCGTCGCCAAGACCGGGGACAAAATCAAGTGCGCCAAGGGCTGCTGTTCGTGTTGTCGGGAGCCAGTTTTTGCCGACAGCGCAGAAGTACGGATGATTCTCGACAGCTTAACTTCAAAGCGAAAGGAAAAGCTCCTGGAAGAGTTGATGGAGTGGCACCGGCTCTTTCGCATCGAAGGGTTCGACACAGAGACGGCGCCCAGCGCATTCCGTTATCGTTCGCTCAATCTTTGGTGTCCGCTACTGGATAAGCAAACCGGAGAATGCACCGTGTACGAGAATCGCCCCAACGCCTGCCGTCTGCACATTGCGCGCGGACCGAAAGCGCATTGCGATGATGACGTGCTCCGCAGGAAACAGGAATTCTTGATGGTGCCCGAACTCCTCCGATACTGCGCGGAAGCGCAAATGTCATCCTTGGACGATGGAGAAACGGTTGCCATGGATCACCTGTGCATTCTCTTGCTGGACGCTTTGACCGGAAACGACCATGCCACGCAAGCGCGAATGGAAATGACCAGGACCGGTGGAGAAGTGGAATTGAAATCAAACAAAGAAAACAGTTGACAAGCGCAATAGCGGCGCGCTACCGTCACAGTGATGAGTATGAAATACAGGCTCGATGAAAAGGGAAATCCGATCGCAGAGCCCGACCTGATTAAATGGGCGCAGTGGTTCGAGAAATCCGAACGCTCAGTAGCTCAAGAGCAAATCGGGGAATCTGGTATCTCAACAGTCTTTCTCGGACTGGATCACTCATTTTCGGAATGTGGAAGTCCGATCCTGTGGGAAACAATGGTCTTCGGTGGAAAGCTCGACCAGGAACAAGACCGTTGCGGTGGATCGCGCGAGCAGGCAGAAGCGATGCACGCACGCATGGTCGAAAGAGTGAGAAAGGCAAACCATGATTGAAACCCTCTCCATCAACATGCTCCTGGCCGCCGTGGTGGTTATGGCAATCTTCGGCATCCTCCGGTTCGTTTGGCCCGACAAAAATTGATATGAATCCAAACCTTGAAAAACCGTGCCGGAAGTTGATTCCGGTTCTCGCTCTTATCAATTTGGGGCTCCTGGTCTATTGGGGAATCCTGGCGTTTGCCGTCAAGTTCCTGCCGTATTGGGGACAAATTTCTGTTGTTGTCGCAGGAGGAGCTATTGCGATGTTGTTCGTGTTAAAATGGAGACTCACAAGCCCAAAACACCATGAAAAAAAGTAACCTCTTTCTCGCCCTGTTCCTGCTGCTGCTTCCCTTTGCCGCCTCTTCGCAACTGATTCTCCCTGGATCGGGAACAAATACGATCACGTTCCCGCCGGCTTCAACGAATTATTGTTTCATCCCGGACGGGGATTCTCAAATTTTCACGACGACTTGGTTGGATGCGAGCAACAACCCCGTCTGTGACTGGCAGGGGTACACGTGGATCGGGGGGTGGTACGAAGTGGTGAGCAACCTCACGTTCCTTGCCGGCCCGGTTCAAAACATGGGCAACGCCGCGACGTATAGTTCCTGGGCGATTCAATCCGTAAGCTCAACGAACCTTAATCAATGCCTACGCTCCTGGGAAAACGCCGCGTTTGAAACGCTCTACGTGACTGGCTACTTGTCCGGCTTTTATGACGGAAGCGGAAACCTTCATTTTCAAAATTATGCCCGGATCACGTTCGATGCCGGAGGCTTTCCGATCTCAACCAACTTCGGCGCCTACACGAACCTTCCCTGCGACAGCGCCGGCAACGTGCGATTCGCCGGGTACGTGGATTGCACCTTTGGCCCGTTCTTCAGTCCGGATCGAAGCGTTGCGTCAAAATTCTATCGCATGGTGCAGACTTGGGCTGCAACCACGAACGACAGCGCCAATGGAGCCTCAACTAACGATCTTTCAGGACTGACAAACAGCGTGGGAGGAACGGCGGACAGTGATGTGCCCAACCTACCGAGTTGCCTCTGGGAAATCATTGTCGTGCTCATGTTGCTGGTTGGAGTTTTTTACGTGGTGTTGAAGATCCTCGAAACGATCTGCAAGATTTTCCATAACACACCAGCCGATCCGGACCCGGACCCGCCGAAAAATGATCCGCCGAAGAAATAATGACAACTCAGCAACGCAAGGACAGGACCGATCTCGTCTTGAAAATGCTCGCAGAGGGCATGACAAAAACAAAGATTGGAGAAACATTGGGATTTTCCCGTCAATACGTCGGGCGCCTGGTGGAAAAGTTCCAGTGGCGTCTCACGGCAAAGCAACGCGCGTTAATGAAGAAGCACGGCAACCCGGCCGAGTTTGCCGTTTCCTGCTGTAGAGCAGGTATGTGTATGAATGAATTGGCAGTCTCAATTCAAGACTACAACCGGCAATGGGAGGAGGCCGGGAAATGACAATCGAAGAATTTAACGCAACCCGGTGGCACGGGGGAATGTCGGCTCGCTACTCGAACGGAAGGACATACCCAATCGCATCGTGCGACTTTGTGGAGCAACTTGTCGGACTCAAGGGCGTGGTGCAAAACGAGCCGGAAGAAATCTCGTGGGTGCGGTGCGAGAACATCACACTTGCCGAGGCGGATGAAGAGGCCGGGAAATGACCACGGCAGAGAAAATAATCCGAAGAGAAATTGCCGCCAGGGCAATGCAGGCGTTGATTTCAAATGCCACCGCCTCACAGTTACTTTGTAATTTAGATCCGCGTTATAAGGAGCAACCGGATGGTCACTGCAATTTCGCTGAAGTCGTTGCCATCAACGCCGTCGAATTTGCCGATGCGCTTATTCGAGCACTCAAAAAATGAGCGACCGCAGCAACACGGGCATCGCCACGCTGATTAAAACCCGCAGCGACGACGGTTTTTGGGAAGTGGCGAAAGGCATAAAGCCGAATCAAATTTACCTCGTTGACCTGGACACGATCCGGACCGAGGAGTTTATGAACAAGCCCACCCGGAAAGAATTCTCCGCAGAGGTAATTGACGCCATTCAGGAGGATGGGGAGTATCACGCATTCCCGATCGAGCTTTTGAAAATAGAAATCACCGAAACCAAAACACCATGAAACTGATCGACTTCCCTGAGAGGACCGTTGTGATTGCTGAAGATCAACCGGAATATCTGCCACTCCCAGCGCACCGGTTTCCAGAAGACCCGCAAGGCCGAATAGCCTTTTGCTGGAAACTGACCTGGAAAGAACGGCTGCTGACTTTGATTCGCGGCACTCTCTGGCATCAAGTGTTGACTTTCAATAAGCCGTTGCAGCCTCAGTTACTTCAAATCGACAAACCACAAATGACAAAACCATGACCGAACCAAACTCACAAACACAAGCCGTTGCCCCTGCATCCCAGAACGTCCCCAAGAAGGACGCGGAAGTCGAATACATCCCGGTAGGGAGCGAATCCTCAATCAAACTCTCCGTACACATCATTCGCAACTACATTGCCACTCCCACCAAGCAAGGCGATCTGCCCGATGACCGGGAGTGCATCCGGTTCCTTATGCTGTGCCGATCGCGTAGATTAAATCCGTTCGAGGGGGAATCCGAACTTATCGGCTACAGGAACAGCACCACCGGTGTTGTGGATTGGTCCCTCATCACGGCGCACGTTGCCTTTTTGAAACGCGCCAATCTCTCCCCGGACTTCGACGGAATGGACTCAGGGGCGATCGTCAGCGACACGGCAGGCGCGCTCATCGAACGTGAAGGCGATTTCCTGTATCCGGGCGATAAGCTCCTGGGAGGCTGGGCAATTGTGTTCAGCAAGAAATTGTCGCACCCCATGAAGCGCCGTGTCGCTCTGGAGACGTTCCGGAAGAACTACGGGCGTTGGCTGATTGATCCAGCCGGCATGATCGTGAAATGCGCCGAAGCGGATGCCCTTCGCTCCTCGTACCCCGCCATGCTGGGCGCGCTCTACACCGAAGTTGAGCAGTCACCGATCAGCATTGAATCAACAATCCGCGCGCCAGACTTCACGGGCGCGGCCCTTCCCGCACGCCAGCCGTCGAGGCTTGCTCTGAACAAAGCCGCAGTTGCCCCAAAATCAGACACAGCGAAGCCGGAGCCTGCCAGAACGACCCAGGCTCCTCCGGAGGGTGTCAAGACACCGGCCGCAGCCCAAACAGGGCAGGAACAAGCAGCGGTGGGGCAAGACAACGTGCCTGTGGGGGAGGGTGAACCGGAGCCAGCAGGCGAAGTCGGAGAGTTTGTCCCCCGGGAAGGCGTTTCGGTGGCGATCAACAATGTGCTCTTTCTCGCTCACCGGGATTCCGTTGCTGAGACGCAGGTGATTTCCTTCATGCAACAGACGTTCCTGTTAAACGCGCAGAAGGGGCAAAAGACCCTGGGCGATTGTTCCGAGAAAAAGCTCCTCGAATTTGCGAAGGGCTGGGACAAGTACCTGGAACAGATTCGGACGATGCCGACAGGGGAAGCGTAACTTTTATGCCCGTGCGGGGATGCTTGCACCCTGCCAAACCACTGACAGTCATCTCCGGCGCGGCCTGTCGCCGCACACGGGCAACCTTGAATATGAAAGAAGTCCCGCCAGAAAACCCAAAGGACGATAACACTCGGGCGTCGATGAAGAAGATCGGCGATTTGGTTGACAACGAACTCCCGCAGGGTTGGGGATTTATCGTTCTGTGTTATCCGTTCGGCCACGCTCCCGGACGAATGAACTATATCTCAAACGGGAAGCGGGAAGACACCTTGCAAGCGATGCGCGAATTCTTGGCGAAGGCGAACGGTGAAAACTTCGGAAAGCACGCATGATCGATCTTCCTCCAGGACGCTATTGTCCGAGTTGCAATAATTCGCTCACGGTAGTTGCCATGCCGGATGGAAGCGAGCCACACTTGCCAAAGCCGGGCGACATGACCGTGTGCGTTTACTGCGCCGAAGTCCTGGTGTACCTCGAAGATTGCCACACCCGACCGGCCAATCTGGATGACATGCTCAAAGCGGGGGATAAAGCCGTGCGTCAAATCGGCGCCATGCAGGAAGCGATTCGTCAAACAGCCGTATTTGGACAACGAAGATGAGCAATCGCAAAGCCTATAGGAAATCTTGCTTGGAGTGCGGTAAACCGTTTCAACCGTGGGACGCGACTGCACGATCAAAGTATTGCTCCCATAGATGCGTTGGTATTGGTACCATGAAGCGGCAGCCGAAGTATCACGGAATGTATCTTTCTCCTGAGCATACAGCCTGGACTCACATGATCCAACGATGCACAAATCCAAAGTGCAAAGCATACCGCCATTATGGAGGCCGAGGAATCACCGTGTGCAGGAGATGGAGGAGCTTCAAGAACTTTATCTCCGACATGAAAAAACGACCAACCGCGCTGCACACTCTTGAGCGAAACGACAACAACGGCGATTACACGCCAAAGAATTGCCGGTGGGCGACTAGGAAGGAGCAGTCGAATAATCGCAGATCAACAGTCAGAGTCTTTGTCGATGGGTTTAAGATTCCAATAGCAGAAGCCGCACGAAGGATTGGAATTAACTACGACACTTTGTATGCGCGACTCAGTAGAGGATGGAATGACGAAAAAGCAATTAAAACTACTCCTACGAAACAATTTAGAATGATCGCGTTTCAAGGGGAAACATTCAGTCTCAGAGGGTGGGCAAGAATCTTGGGTATCGGAGCCAATACACTCCGAAAAAGGTTGAAGAATAACTGGTCCCTTGCTCGTGCGCTTACCCCAACAAAATACAATACTAATGGAAGACCAATTTAGAGATCCTGAAAGACTAGATTTGCCGAGCGCCTCCTCGTTTAACATCACAACGATGTGCCCAGGAAGCCGTAATCTGATTATGTCTTTGCCGAGAGTTGAAGAAGAACCACCGGACGAAACTGCGGAGCGTGGGACTCGACTTCACAAAGCCTGGGAGACTGACGACCCATCAGAACTTGATGATGAGGACTCGGATATTTACAAAGCCGGATTGGATTACAAAGCGAAGGCTGTCGCTCAGTGGTGCGCCGATAATGGCATCACAGATTACCGTGAAGGTCCGAAAGAAACTCGTCTGTGGCTGCATGATTCGGAAACCATGAAACCACTGTCCAGTGGAATGATGGACTGGCATTTCATCGCTGCCAGGCATCTGCTGGTTGGGGATTTCAAAAGCCTTTATTGTCCAACCCTGACTCCCTCGCACCGTAATTTGCAGATCAGGAAGCTCGTGGTGCTCGCGTTCATGGAGTATGATGATGTTGAAATGGTAAGGGGCGTTCTTGTGAAACCAATTGCAAAATGGCAACGCATAGATGCTGTCGATTATTGTCAAAAGGACATCGAGTTTTCCAGACAGCAGATAATGCAAAGCCTTTGGGAGTCGTACCAACCTGATGCCCAGCGACGACCAGGAGCACATTGCAATTATTGTCCTGCGAAGGCTTTTTGTGCTGAGTGTTCATCCTACGCCCTTCTTCCCTCCGCGATGGTCGGCAACGCCCTGGGCATGGTTGAACGGCTTACCCCGGCTGATCTGGTGACGATCTGGGAACGATCAACGGTCATCGGGAAGATTTTAGACGCTGTAAAAACGAGGCTGAAAGGATTCTCCGATGAACAACTCGCCCTCCTCGGCATCGGCAGGACGCCCGGGCGCCGACTGGATCCGATCATCAAGACGAAGGAAGCAGTCGATTTCTTCCTGTCCGAAGGGATAAACCGGGAGGAACTTTGGAGTGCGTTGAAGCTTTCAAAGACAGAACTTCAAAAGGCCATCATGCGGGATCAAGGCTGGCCGGCGGACAAGACGCGCGGTTACCTCAAACAAATGCTGGTCCCCTTCATCGAAGAGAAACAGGCGTCGGCAGGGTTGGAGAAGGTATAAAAAAGACCGCCCAGGAGCAAACAAGTCCTGAGCGGCCCTTTAGCGGTGCCTGAGACGGCAGGGTCAAGACACGGTTACCACGAAGCTCTGCGTGACCGTTCCCACCCCATCGTTCACTGTGACAGTCACCGTGGAAGTTCCAACGGCAACCGGCGTGATGGTCAGGGAACCGGTCGCGGCCGGGCTCGTGTAAGTCACCGAAGGAGCAGCAATGACGCTTCCCCCATCGCTTGCGCTGGCAAGGACAGTGATCGTCGGACTCGGAGCGGTGCTGCTGATGCCGGCCAGGGGCACCGTGGCGGCTCCTGCGGCCAGGGGCGCCGAGAGTGCCGGAATGGCGGTCAGCGTCGGTGACGTTGCCGGAGCCCCGGTCGTGCCGGCGATCGCGGCCAGCAATGAGGCAGCGTTGGCCTGCATGGCCGCAGCGGCGGCGGTCAAGGCGGTCGTCAGAGGAACCAACTGCGCATCGGAAGCCGGAAGGCTGTTGATGTCGGCAATGGCTGCCAGGACGGCTGACGTTGAAGTTGAAACGGCGGTTTGAACTGCCGCAACAGCGGCTTGAAGATCGGTTAATACGCTCAATTGTAGCTCACTTTCTTTTTTTAGGTTGTGAATCGCTTCAAGAATTTCCCGAAGCAACTCGTTTTCTTTTCGTTCGATTTTTGATCCCATTTCAATAACTGATAAACCCGTGCCCAGCCAATGACAACAGGAAATTGATGATGATGATGCAGCCCACCAGGATGAACAGGCCGTTCCAGATCGTCATGGCGATTGCGGGAGCCGCAAACTTGGTGATGACCCACCGCCCAACCGCCCAAACGATCAGGACACAGATCCCGACAATCAGGATCATAAACAGGCTGTGAATGAGGCCGGAACCGCTTCCAGCGACAACGAGAGCGTCTGCAAAGAGTGTATTCATGGGCTCAGTGTGTTCTGGGGATTTCGTTCTGACAATGGGGTATTACCCGACCTTGGCCGGCGTGGTCAAAGGCACCGAGGCCACTTTCAGGACAGGCGCGGCAGCGGTTGCGGTTGTAGCGGCTGCTGGGGCTGACGGTGCTCCCGGCGCTGCGGCAACCTGCAAAGCGTTGATTGCGTCGATGACCTGTTGCGCTGCCACCTTGGCGTCCGGGTTTGAAATGTCGTTTGCCAGGATGTTGCCAACCTGCGAAACAACGCCAGCATCGGATTGATGCGCAGCCATGAAGTTTGTGAGAGCAGTTGCGTACGTGGCACCGTTCGGAAGGGCTTTGATGAATTCCAGGACCGTCTCCATTTCTTGAGACAAAGCATTTCCAGTCTGCCCGTTCTTATACGATCTCAGGTACCCGTAAAGACCAGCAAGGAGGGTGATGCCCAGCGTGACCAACCCGCCTCCACCGGGGACGATCAGGTTCGCAGCCGCCCCAATCGTTGAGGCCGCGCCGGTCGTAGTGCTGTTTGGCGTCATCGTGTAGGCGGGCACAGTGTTCGTTTGGAAGACAACCTGCGCGGTGGGAACCAAGACCTGATTGGTCACCAGCACAAGCTGACCCACCTGATTCGTTTGAAATTGGACGACGTTGTTCGTCAGGTTCACCACGTTCGTGTGCGTAATAACCTCAGTCACGTAGTTGGTGACGATGTTGAAAAACTTGCCTTCGGTCGCGGTCGGCGCACTCGGGTTTGTGCCGAACAGGGAGCAACTGGACAGGAGAAGGATCAGGGGCAGGACGGGTAGTAATCGTTTCATATTAAATGCCATTTAGCTTTTTCAAGGTCTTTCTGTCAACACATTCCAGAGGAAGCAAAACAAGAGATGCCAGCAGCCTTTCGGTTTTTGGCAAAGTCTGGTTGCGCTCGATGTCGGTGAGCATCCCGGACAACTTTTGCCTTTCCGTTGGGTTTATGTTGTCGTCCCTGAATTTATCTATCAGAAGATCCAGTTCCGGAGTGTGCGGGCTGTGCAAGAGAAATGCCGCCTTGCTACCCAACAGTTTTATGAGCGTGTCCTGGGTCGTTTGTAGGGCGGTCATCTGAATTTTGAGCAATGTCACGCTAGCCGCCAGGGCTACAATCCCCGCAAAGGCAGCCGCAAAAAGCCAGATCAAAGTGTACTCGTTCATTGATTCAACGGGTTCCAGGCATGAATTGTCAGCCGATTTGTCGATCCCTGCAAACAAAAAAACACGTTGTTGCTGCCCAGCATGACCGTGATCGTCCCGGAGCTTGGCTTGGCCTGCGCCACCGTCCACGTTGATCTCGGTTGGGAAAACACCGATGAAAGAAGAAGGGCACACGGCGGGTTTGTCGGCCACGTTACCGTGACGCGATCCGGGAGCCATTCCCCCCAGGCAACCTCGGAAGAGTAATCGGACTCAACGCCTATCACATTGAAAGCGGTCACGGCAAAATAATACTCGGAGCCAAAATCCAGAATCACGCCGCAGTTGGTTGCCATGCCCACCGTGAACATATTGGTGTAAACCCGGCTGGAAACTCCAAGGTACACGTTGTAGCCAATAACGTTTGTGTCCGGGCTGGGGTCCCAGGCAAGTCCAACCGGGTAAATGGAAGAGCCGTTCGTGTCCCCACCCCACGTTATCTGAGGCAGGACAACTACGGGATTGCTTGCAGCGAGAGGAAGTGGTGGGATGGCCTGGGACTGCGCCATGGGCTTGCCGGCAGTCTTTGCAACCGTGACTTGCTTTGGAGAAAGAACCGCAGCCGTCACCGAACAGCCGCGACTGGCAAAAAGAAAGGCGAGGACGATTGAAACTATAATCGCCGTGTCTCGAATGACCCGTTTTGTTTCACGGTCCATTTAAGGTTTCTGTTCGATGGGAACCGGGTCAGGCACAATCTCCGGCTTGTTCAACTCAGCTTCCATCTTCTGAATAAAGTACAGGGCACCCTTGGCGATTTGGATTCCACCAGCTTTCACTCCCACGTCAAGCAGGTTGGCCAGTTGGTTGCACTCGGTTTGGGTCAGGACAAGATTGATCGTTCTTTCGTTCATGGGATTATTGATACCACGGAATGAACCCTGCGACACCATTTCTTTGACAGGCAATCCAGGCTACGGGAGTGATGCTGTTCACAGGAACACCAGCCCCGGCTCCGGCGATGAAATTTACCACGTTTCCCGCCGCGCTGCCGAAGATGATTTTGCCGTTCGCAGCAGCGCCAGTTGCGGCTCCAGGAATGAACTGAACATACCCTCCAGCACCCCCGTTTGTCGATGCGTTACCCCCAGCCCCGCCTGTAAAAACGACATTCCCTCCCGCGCCGGAAGTGACCGAAACCCCTCCACCTAAACCACCCGTAAAATTCAAATTTCCTCCAGCCCCGCCCGTTGCTAGCGCGGCCTGCCCCCCCTGCCCCCCTATAAAAGAAAAAGTTCCACCTGCTCCGCCAAAACCAGTAGTGCCAGTTTGATTGCCTCCAGCGCCCCCTTGAAAGTTCAGAGGGCCTCCAACCCCTCCCGGCCCGGTAGAAGAATTTTGTCCGCCTCCTCCAGTTATAATAATGAGCGTTCCCCCCGACCCGGCAGCAAGCGCGCCCCCTGTTCTGTTACCGCCAAGCCCGGTCGTAAGCTGAAAAGCTCCACCAGCATTCGAGGTAAGATTTCCAGACGTTCCGCTACCTCCACTTCCGGACGCGATGCTGACGAATCCTCCTTGTCCACCGGCTCCGGCGCTACCGCTACCTCCAGCACCCGCCCCGATAAGGATTGATCCTCCGGCTGTTCCAACAGTGGAAGACACACCCCCTCCTCCATGAACCTGCATCGCATACGGTGCATCACCAGCAACCGGACTCACTCCCAGCACCGTAAGCGCACCCAGTTGTGTCGTCGTTCCAATACACAAAGCAAAGTTCGTGTCATCCCAGAACAGTTTTGAATTGTCCTGGGTCAGCAACGTCCCATTGGAGAAGATGACTGATCCCGCCGTGAACGGTCCCGCATTGTTCGTTCCGCCGTTGGCAATGGAGAGTGGCAGCGAAAGTGCCGCCTGTTTTGAGTTGAAAATTCCCCAATCCGTTGTGGACAGATACCCGCTTGTCGCCGCCCCGGCCTGGGCAACGGCAACGGTCAATCCGGTTCCAATGATCGCCCCTGTTCCACCGGAGATTGTAAGGATTGAAGAAGTGACTTCGGTGAAATTGCCAAACGTCAAAGCATTCTGCTTGGCCTGAAAGCTGGTGTAATCCGCATACGAAAGGACTCCCGCCTGTCCTGGATACGATCCCACCAGAGTCGCGCTGAACACGCCGGTTGAGCTGTTATACTGAATTGGGTTGGTTCCAGAGACGAGATTGCGAACATGCGAGTCAACCGTCGCGTCCGGGTTTGTGTCGTACGTGTTGTAAAGCAATGGCCCGGGCATTTCTCACCTTTCGATGGGAGTTTTAAGGGCGATGCGCGGCAGCATGTCCAGCCCGTGCCGAATCTTAACAAAGTTTCCCATTGCCTCGGACTGAGCGTGCATCTTTTCGTTCTTGGAACGAAGCTCCAGGATTATCCGACGCGCGCGCCAGGGCAGCAGCCAATCAATGATTTTGGTGTTCGAGTTCACGGTGAAATAAATACGATCCACGCTGATCCATTCCAATAGAAGAATTTAGCTGTTGGGCGAACGTAGAACAAAGCGCATGGACAATTATTCGGGGGCGGTAACACCGGGTCCACATCGGCACATTGCAAACAGCTTGCTCCTCCTCCCCCCGTCCCCACATTCGCCACCTGACAGAGCAGGTAGCATGTAACCATCAGTAGTTGCTTCTGGTTCAGCCCGGAGAAGCACTTCGCCTGGTTGTAAAGACTTCCTGGATCACAGGCGATGCTCATACTTAGTTCGTGTTCACCGTGCAACCCGCTGCAATCAACGTGGCCTTGTCGATGATGCCTTGTCCGGTGGGCGCAGCGTTGGTACCGCCGTTCAAATCAATCTCATCACCTGTGGTCAATCCTCCAACAACTCCCATGTGCAACACTGCATTCACCGTTGCCGCATCCAACGCACAAGCACTGAAATCAAAAGGCTGAGGTTGTCCCGTGACCCAACTCAAACCGGAATTGAAAGCAATGTGACTTAACGAAGTGCAGCCCGACACATTCATCCATCTACCAACGGATGATAGTGCTGGTATGTTTAGAGTCGTCAGAGCCGTGCAACCTGAAAGATTGATGTAAGCGGAAACGGATGAAAGTTGTGGAAAACTTATCGTTGTTAAATTAGTGTTACCATTCAATAGAATGTATCCGGTGGTTGCTCCTCCAACGGACAAAAGATTTTGGAACGTCACTGATGTTGGAGTCATATATTGTAACGTGAACGCTCCATTCTCCATTACAAGCGTGGAGTTGTTAATCACAGGATTAACCCCGTCCCAGACTCCGTAAAAGAAACCACCGTTTCCAATATACCAATCAACCAATAATTCATTTGAAAATGGAGATGTCACTCCATTTGTCACAAAGGCCACTTTGTAGGCAATTGCAACTTGTTGGTAACCGTAATCGGTCTGTAAGTACTCACCCTGAGTAGATGGAACAGTGGCAACCAATGTGTATATTCCAGTTCCAGCTTGACCAAAATTATTCCTCCAAATCTGGACTTGTGTGGTAGGGCTTGGAGCGTTTAGCCATTTAATAGCAGTGGTGACGCCCGTAGTATTAACAGAATTAGCCGGGTCCGCGACGATTACAGGGACTACAACGGGAACTACAGGACTACTTTTTTTTTGAGCCAGTTGGCAGAGCAGCCACGCCTTGACCTGGAGCAGTTGCTTGTGACTCAGGCCGACAAAGCAGCGGGCCAGAGCCATTAAACTCTTCGGATCGCATGGCATGAATCAAGGACCAACAAGGGAACAAAGCAAGTAGCTTTGAATTTGAAGAAGCTGCCCCTCGGACAACCCGGAAAAGCACGTCGCGGCCTTCATCAAAGTTTTCGGGTCCAAGGAACCGCCGGCAATCACGGCAAGCAGATACGTCTGCACTTGCAGCAATTGCCCCTCATCAAACCCGACAAAGCACGTTGACGCCTTTGCGAGACTGGCTGGATCGCAAGCAATGGCCATGGCTTAATGCGCGTTGAAGTAAACGCACTTGAGGTACACCAGCATCGCGTTCAGCCGCTTCTGAGACGTGTTGGCCAGTTGCTTCACATCCGCGCGCATTTGCGTGTACGTCTTTCTGGTGGTATCGAACCGATTGTTCTCAATCGCAATCGTTGTGTCGTACAGTTCCCGGGGCGAAAGACTGGTCAGGCATTGCGAGTTGGTCATAAGGCTGGCCACGACTGCCGGGTTGGACACGTCCAGTCCGTTTGCCAGCGCCCAATCCCGCACGTCCAGAGCCGTCACCACGCGCAGGTTTTCCTGAACAAGACACGGGATGACTTTCAAAAGGCTGATGTCACATTTCAATACTGCCATAAATTTTACTCCTGGTTAATTTGGTCCAATTCGTCGTTGGCGGACATTTCTTCCCCAGGCGCATCGCCGGGTTCTCCTGGTTCTTTCTCCGGATTCTTCTCGTATGCGATCTCCACGTCGTTCCCGTAAACCTTTTTCACGCGAACCGTGCATACGTCTCCCTCCTTCACCGGCTCACCGCCCGGGCCCTGAAGGAATTTCATGTCAACAACCGCCGTAGGCGCCATGTCCTCTTTGTCTTCCTTGGCCTGGTCATCGACGTTGCCTTGGTCCTCCTTCGACTTTTTAGGAGCGTCGGCGCCGGCGTTATCCTGCGGGTACAAGGCTTCGTCGTCGTCCGTTGGGGCTGCTGTTTGAAATTTCGCCATATCGTTCTTTCGGTTCAAAGGAGCGGTCCGGAATCGAACGGACCGCCCCCTCAACTATGAACCAGCTACCACGAAACCCCACGGACCTACACGATCCACGGGATACTTACTGTGCTGCAAATCGCGCCAGTGAGCACGATGTTCGCACCCGAAACCGTCCAGGTGCCCATTGCGGACGTACCGGCCGCCGCGTTCATCTGAACGACAAGGGCCGCCAGCGTCGTTGTTCCGGTGATCGCATCATTGAAGATGTCGAGCCGGTTGCACCGGATGGAATTTGCAGGGATCTCATACGTGCCGGTATCGGCCCGGAGCGTAGGAGTGAAGGTCAGAACGATGTTGCCAGGAGGGCACAGAGCGTTTGCGCTCGAGTACGACTCGGTCGGGATCGGGTAAGGCAGCGTCATGCAGATCGGGATGTCCACAACGACAGCCGGTTCCCGCAGCGTCAGGAACGCTTCCGCAAGCTCCGGATACTCGGCTTTGGTGGCAAAGCTGAACATCGACTGAAACTTGCCCTTGTTCCCCCAGGAATTATCAACCGCGATCGGGTTGCCGTTCACGTCCAGACCGCACGTGAGGTTGTCCATTGCGAACATCCACTTCCCGGCGAAATCCCGGGCCGCGAATGGCATCTCGGGATTGATCGCGGTACTGTCCCGCACCAACGAGGTCATGGCCATCCGGTGCCAGATGAAGTCGATCTTGACCGGCGCATTGTCCCAATCGCCGTTCACGTCTTCCTTGATGCCTTCCGTGGCGGAAATGTTCGTGTACGGGAAGATCAAGCTCAGGTCATACGACCCGTCCGCGTACACAGTCGGCATGATGTTGAACCGCAACTGGAACGTGTCGTCCCGCAGGCCGAAGTTGCCGATCTTGCCGGTCCAACCGTACTTGTAGAACTTCTCCACGTCCGTCCCGGTGAAGTCCGAGAACCGCCAATGATCCGACAATTCCGGGTTGCCTTCGGTCAAATCCCAGATTTCGTCCATCGCGCTCACAAACTCCAGCATGGGCTGGCTGCCCTTGTTGAGTTCCTCGCCCAACGCGCCATTCCGGATCTGAGGCTGAACCCGGCGTTGCAGGTGCCGCGCCGTCAACTTGCTCGTCGGCAACGTGGGCACATGAAGAATCGTCATGGTCGGGTCCCAGGTCATCGTGATCGGAACCAGGGTATTGTTCGCCGTTGCCCATTGGTACTTGGCAATCCGCAATGCCTCCGTCCTCAAACGGTGGCTGGAGATGATGGATGACGCGCGCCGTAAAACTCGAATGACGTGCGCGAATTGCTGCTTGGCCCGGTCCGCGCTCAGGATTTGATCGAAGCAAAACAAATCCGTTGCGTACGATTTCCGCTGGAGCTTGTAGCTGCTCCGCGTGAACCCCATGCCGATCAGCGTCGTGCTCGGATCGCAAGGCTGGCCAATACAGGACGCGGCCGTAACGTCTTCCCACGCACCGCGAAGGTCCGGGAATACGTTTTCAAAACGGTCAAAGGTGTGCTCGACGCCGTCTTCCGCCTTGAATCGTCCTGTCGATACGTGGCCAATCCAGGTATCAATGGGATGTAAAGCCCTGATAATTTCGTCGTCGAGATGTTCAGAGCGCCTACTAAGGAAATCAGTAAAACTTTTGCAGGGTATCCCCACAGATTTTTCTTTCGTTGACCGAAATCTTGGTTAGAACCACGGAGGCAGGCTACACAAGTGGCAAGCGCGTGAGTTCTTATGTCGCACCTGCCTGGGTAACCCTTGACGGGGAAGGGGGCCTTCTGTAACGCAGGGCCATTACTGCGTTGAACGACTTATCTACTCAAGTCCTGAATCCGTCAACACTTTTTTATTGACTCTACAAAGCGGTTTGATATTATGATCTTAATGATATGCCTAAAAACCCACACGCAGTTGCCCTTGGAAGGCTTGGTGGAAAAGTCGGAGGAAAGTCAAGATCTCCATCCAAAATTGCCGCCGGCAGAAGAAACGCTGAGCGAGCGCGCAAGCAGAAAACAAAGAGAATATCGGAAACTGAATTACGAGAAAATCCGTGCGACAGAAATCAGGTCCGATAATCGTCGCCATGATAAAAAACTCGCAAGGATTAAAGAGCCAGAAGTGAGAAAACGGCTCACTGAATACCGTCGCAGATGGAGAAAAAATAATCCCGATAAATGGAAAGAGGAAATTAAGTGGGGTATTGCTCATTCGCGGGAGCGGCGTCAACGCGACCCGGTCTTTGCTTTCAAATTCAGGATCAGGTCCAGGTTGTACGTCGCGCTCAAAGGAAACGGTATTAAGAAACACAAGAAAACCGAGTATTTCTTAGGCTGCACGGTGTTGGAGGCCAAGGCTCACATTGAAAGGCAATTCGTGAACGGAATGTCCTTCGAGGACAGAAAGTCCTTCCACGTGGATCATGTAGTGCCAGTTGCCGCATTTGACCTTGCAGACCCAGAAGAGCAGCGGTGGGCTTTCAATTACCAGAATCTTCGACCGTTGACACCGAAGGAGAACATGGCGAAGCACGACAAACTCCCCTCGCCCCTTCCCTCTTGGCTCCCCGAGCACATTGCCGCTCGGATCATTGCTCGCTCACCACGGCCATTACAGCCGATTGATTTACCAGTTTGAATTTCCCGCCGAAGTCACGGTGAAGCTGTTGACCGCCGTGTTTTGCAACCAGGACGGTTTGGCCGACATGAAACTCGGGGAGATGATGCTTTCCATTTGGTGCAGCCGGCCAATGGCCCATGGCCCGGACGACGGCTTTGACCGGTGGATTGCCATATCCCTTGCCTTCGACGATGTGCAGGCCGCCGGGGGAAAGTTCCGGAGGCAGCATTTCAATGAGACACTGGCCGGTGAGCGGTCGAATCATGGATGTCGTACTCCTCAACGAATTGTTTCCAAGCCTCTTTCCAGTAGGCGGCAGGCTTACTCTTCGCCTTCCCGGAAACGAACTGTTTGATGATGTCCCTTGAGACTTCGGGGTGTCTCCTCTCAAGAAAGTCCTGGAATGCCCGATTGCTCATCAGCTAAACAAAATCCATAGGTCCTCAACCGCTTTGATCATTTTTTCCATTTCAATGTTCTTCGGAGAAGATGGGTCAAGATCTTCTCGGGTGAATTTCCAATTCCGGGCGCGGTGTTTATCTTGCAGGACATTGATCTGTTTCTCAATGTCGTTAGGAATTGGTTTATTTTTGAATTTACGTCGGTTCATTGATGCTTCCGATCAATCGCGTCCAATTCGTCTTCGACTTCCTGCGTGAACGACTTGGCAGCGCCGGCGGGTCCAGTGCCCCTCGGTGCTCCGCCTGGGGGTTCGGAGGCTTCGTACTCCTTCAGGGTGGTTTCGAGTTCGGTGATCCGCGCATTGGCTTTGTTGAGTCGAAGAGCCAAGCGATCGTGGTTTGCCGCCTTGTTGCGGATCTTCAGGTGAACGTTCAACGCTTCCTCGGGAGTTTTGGGGGCAGTCTCCGGTGTTGGAGCAAACATCTTGTCGGCAAGAGCAAATCCCTTTTGCAGCAGGGCGTTCTCTTCGGTTTCACCTTCAACAGGCGCAAACCATTTCGGATATTTCGTTGCCAGTGCCACGTTCTTTTCGTTCCAGAGCTTTATGCGGGCCTCGTGCTGCGCCTTTGTCTGAGCCTGCGCAACCTTGCCGTGTTCGAGAGATTCCTGCTGCGCTTTGGTCAGAGCCTTTTGCTGGGCAACGGCCAACTTACGAACTTCCTCGACGTGACGGATGACCCGGGCGGCGGAACGGCCAAACATCTCAGCCGCTTTATCGTCCATCTCGTTCAACGGGAGATTGGCAAGCTGGAGGAGGTCGTTTGACGTAGCCTGCCGCGTCTTGAACTTTGGTTCACCGGTCGTCTCCTCGACTCCATCAGGAACGCGCACGGTCAATTGTTCAAAATCTCCAACGGCGGCATTCCAAGCTTCCAGGTAAGGCTGCTTGAACTGCGTCTCGAATTCCTTGGAGCTTTCGTAATCTTTGAACCGAATAACGGATTCCAACTGGTCATTTCGCTTTTTGACCGTCTCCAGTTCCTTCAGGACGGGCGCGTTGTCCTCGGGCTTTCGTGATTCGAGTTCCTTGACCTTGTTTTCGGCTGTAGTGATCTTCCCGCGAAGTTCTTTTATGACCGGTTTCAGCGAGTCGTACGCCTTTCGCAACTCCGGGATGCGAGTCGGGCTTGGCTGATCCTCCGGCAAGACGGGAGCGTTTGCGTCCGGTTTCGGTTCTACGTCATCATCGGGCGGAAGATCATCACCTTCGGCTTTCGGCAGCTTGGGGGCGCCGGCGCCGGGTTTGGGAGGCGTAACCTTTGCCTTGGGCTCGGCTGCCGGCTTCCTGTCCGTGTCCAGTGCCTCAAGATCAGCGTCAACTTCAGCATTCCACTCTTCTTTGGTTTGCGGCGCGGCCGGTGCTCCTGCCGGCGGGGCGGGCGGCGCGGCCGGCGCGGCGGACGGGGCACTTGTTGCGGCTGGCGGTGGGGCGGCGGCGGCTGGCATAGTTTATTAGTGGTAGAGGCTCGGTTCTGCCTTTTTCTTTTCAGCGGACATGGGAAGGTGCAGTTCTTTCAAAATGGCAATGACGCGCATGGCGCCCATCATCTGCGAGTTTGCATCCAGCCCAACGTACGGGTCAGTCGGTCGATCAGGTCGGCTTGTCGGCAGCATTTGCTCCTGCAACGATAACAGCGAGTAATCGCAGGCCCGCATGAAATCCTCGGTCATGGAAATTTTCTCCATGCCGACTTTCCAGGTCGAACTGAGGAACATCTCTTTGGCGGAGAGGATCATAATGACTACCAAAACTTCACGTCTCTTGGGGTAGTTTAGGTTCAACCGATGGTGGTTGGCTCAAAACGGCATCAAGTGCTTTGCGTGTTTCAAACATTTCTGCTGTAGCAAGTGCGTACTCGACAGCTTGTTTTTCGCGCTCTTTTGACTCCCAAATTACGTTTAACATAGAAAGCGTTCTGTGGTGTTCGGAGGCGTGATGGGCTGCGATTGCGAGCCGTTCGATTTGTTGTTTTCTTGTTTCATTCATAGTGACAATGACTACCAAAACTTCACGTCCCGGTAATCCCTCGGTTTCTTCCTGGGCCTGCCCGGTTCCCGTTTCACGGACAACGGCCGGAATCTCATTCCCTTGCCGGGCCTGCCCTTGCCCTGGTGCGGTTTTGACATTGTTCCAGGCTTTGAAAACGCCGAATCCTTCTCAATCGACTTGGCGACGGCTGGGTCCATCGGAGGAGTCTCAAGCTTCTGTTCAGGGGTTGGATTTGTCGGATCGGTCATGTCCTAGACTTGGATGATAGACAGTTTCGTTTCACTGTTACGCAAGGCTGCGATCGATCCGGCCAGATTCTCCGCGTCATCGTCATCCTCGTACCGTTGGAGAGCAATACGCTTGAGTAGAGGTATCGAGCAACCGTCTTTCCGAATTTACTGAGGTTTTTTGGCCTGCTCACACTCGGATACAATCACTTTTTCCGGTGAGCGTCAAGAGGGTTCCGCCAGAGCATCGGCGGGCTCTGGCAGTGGTTTATCCGAGAAATGAATTCCCGCTTCTTCCGCTTCTTCGATCTCCTGAATGATCGCTGCAATCGACTCGACGTGTACCGTTACCGGCTCATCTTTCAAAGCGGCTACGTTCTCCAGAAGATGCTCCAGACATTCCTTTGGCGAGTCACCGATGCCCACAACGGCACCAATGCAGGTTTGACCGGGAGTGATTCCGATGCGATCGCCAAGGTTTACCGCGTTGTATAGTTTATACCACCTTCGAACAGAGTTGGGAATCTTGAGCGTCCGTCCCATGTGTTCGTCATTTCCGTTGTGCTCCATCATGGCCTCGCAAGCGAACTTGTGGGTGATGATGGGTTGCACCAAGTTGCCTTGCGCTCCCTCACTAATTATTTCAGTGACGTTGTCGTAAATTTCCATCTGCTCTTCGCCGGCTGGAGAGGGCATTCGGCAAGTCGGCTCCAAAATGATGGATTCTTCTGTCTCAATAATTTTAACTTCGTTGGAGTGGAAATTTCGGTAACGATCTCTTTTCAAGAGCGGAAGCAACATTTCGGTCGGGCCGGTGATTTGCTTTGGAATGTCATCCCAATTCTGAACGACTGCAAAGTACCCCTGATCCTTTTTTTCGTACCCCTGGACAGCCACGTCTGGGTGTTGACCGTCCACGATGTAAGTATCCAGGCCGCCTTCGAGTTTGGATTTGATAGATTTCTCGGAAATGAACCGAATCAGGTTTTGAAGGAATCCAAACTCAACGGCCATCTCGTCCAAGTCCTCGCGGCTGTCCTCAAAATTGGAATGGTGGAAGGTTTCTTTGTTGCCTCGAAACTGAGGGGTTATTTTGATCCAACGATCCTCGTTTTTACGGCAATGCTCCCGAAGCTCCTCCAGGCCATTGATAACGTCATAGTCCGCATGATTCATCCCGAGTTCTTCCTGAATCCTTTTGAACGCGATCTTGTTCAACTCCAGCTTTTCGCCCATGCGACTGCCCCAAACTGGAATTCCCAGCTTCTCGATGTGCAACTGCATTTCTGCGTGGTGAATGTCGGGGAACACAACACAATCCACCTTGCCGGCGTCGATCAGACCCCAGGGTTCGGACACTCGCTCGATCTCTCCAAACCCATCTCCAATCACGCGCTTGTTGATTTTGCTTTGACCGTCTTCCCAGGGAACACAGTAAAACACTTCGGCCGCGTCCCTGGCCAAGCGAAGAGCCAGTTCCAGAAAAAAGCCATGGTCGTAAACGAGAAAACGTACTTTTGAGATGTCGCTCATTGGGAAAATCTTGGTTCGTTCCAGATTTGAACGGCGTCTCGATGGGTCTTCGCTCTCACCAGTCTGCATCCGCCTTTGGAACAGGTAATGGAGAAACCTGATGTCAATTTATTGACGTTCGGACTTGCTCCGCAGCACGGGCACGGTTTGAGTTTGCTGGTTTCAGTCTTCGTCATTTTCGCAATCCTCGGGAGGATCGTCCTCTTCGTCCCATGCCCAGCCTTCCGGCATTATAGCAACTCCGGTTGTTGGACTTTGACGGTTCGGCGCTTCCTGTCACGTTTCAAGGTTTCGTGGACAGCTTTCGGATCGAACTTCAATTCCTTCGGCTTCGACAGTCCTCGGGCAATCTGCCATTTGCCGTTGATGCCGTCCTGCTCTTCGATGACTGGAATCATTCGATCAAAGATTTGAGCCGGTTGGTTACAAGTTCATGGTGCGTCTCCATGCCGCGCCGGCGGAGGTCTGCCTGCAACTCACGATCCTTCCGCTGCTCGCCAAGTTCAAATCCAACTTGTTTTTGAGCGGTGCGGGCTGCATGACTTTCCCTCATGTTCGACGCTTTCGCTTTGTCGATCAGCATTTTTCCGGCGAGCTTTTGCTGAGTCTCCGGGTCAGGACCGCCGGCGGCTCCGTTCTTGGCCTTCATCTGCTCCTGCAACCGTTGGTTGAAGCCTTTGATGAAGTTGTTCAGCTTGCCCAGGGCGTCCTGGTACTGTTTGACGCGCGGATGCTCGTCTTTGTCCTGGCCCATTTGCTTTATCATCTCCTCGATGTGCGCGGAGAGGTTGGACATTCCTCCGATCTCCTCCTGAGTCGCCATGTTTCCTTTTTTCTCCGCCTGCTGAACCAGAGCGGCCAAGTCCATGAGCCATGTGACGACGAAATCTTCGGGAACGGCGTCCCTCGGTTCTTTGTAAGGCAACCCGCGCAGGATACGAGGCGTTGCGTCCTGGGCATCGTGTGCGGACTTGGAAATATGCTTTTCACCGGCGATCGGAGCCATCTCCTCCGCTGCGGCCGGGTCGTCCAGGACTTCCTCGATGAAGATATGATCGGCTTTCCGTTGCGCGTCCGGGATAAGGTTCTTTCGGATGCTCTGCAACGCATTGGCCTGGGCCATGGCAAGGGTTTTGTTCCCGGCGCCCAACACGCGCTCGGCGGTGATGTCCCAGCGTTCCACGTCCAGCATTTCCCCAGGAACACCGTCCTTCAAACACGCCGCCCGGAAGGCGCGCGCCATGCAATCCGGGCTGTTCCGAATACACAGGCGTCGGGCAATCTCCCGGTACTTGAATTCCTCGTAGGTGTACGCCAGTGTCATCATTCCGGACACCAGGGCGTTGACCTGATTGATTCTGGCCATCGTTTCCGTTGCGGTCATTTCTTTGCCGGCAGTGGCTCCTTTATCGAAATCCTGGGTGAAAGAGGCTGCACTTGACGCCATGAGCTTTTCGTTACGGTTAAAGCCCTGTTGCAGCAAAACCTCATTTGGGCTGTATCTTTCGGTTGCTTTCACGAATTCGATGCCCTGCGGGATTACGCCCATGTGAAAGAAATCGGCCTTTTTGAGCCGTAGCAAATCCGAATTTGAAGCCGCCCGGAATATCCACATAAGATCCGAAAACGTTGCCTCCATGGCCTTGCAATAAAGACGATTTTGCAAGTCGCACACGCCCCAGAGCATCCAGCCGAGGGACCGGACGGAGTGGTACTTGAACGGCGCCACGGCGGAGCAATCGCCAAAATTGCAGTGAAGGATCTCGGAAAGGCAGTTTGCGTACTTCCGCTTTCCCGAGGAGTAAATGAATGCGTCCTTATCTTTGTCCTTGTTCTTGGAGTCCGGCTTGCGGTTCGACTTTGCGAATTCTCCGGTCTGTTCGGCTTCCAAACCCCAATCCAAAAGCACCCGTCGATACCAACCCTTGCCGTCGTCCGCCTCCCGAAAGTACGTGTCCCAGACATCAATGGTCGGCACGGCGTCACTTCCCCAATAGCCTTTGTCCTGCTTTATCAACTCTTCGACCTTCTCCGGCATGTACTGGTAGGCGGTCGAGTTGGGCTGTTTTAATTGTTGCTCGGCAATGTATTTCAGACGGTCCTTGACCATGGCCGGGTTCCAACCGGGATCAACTTTTATCCCGTGCGTCATGTCGTAAAGCTGCGTCGGCGTCCATTCTTTGAAAACCGAGAACCATTCCAGATTCTCGAAATCGATGTCCGTTTCGGAGGCAATGAGAAGAGACGAAACCGGGAGCGGTACCGGTACCGGCGATCTCCTGTCCTTCCACGTCACTGCCCCGATGCCGTGCAACATGACGTTTGCGCCCGTCGCCCGGGACTGCTCCATCATCGGTTTGGAACGCTTCAGGAGCCGGTTGATGTGCTTCGTGATGGTGTTGCTCCACTCGCGTTTGTGGTTGGGCTGACCGCTATCGACTTGCACGGTGAAAAAGTTTCCGGATTTCAAGAAGCCCTGGCACCATTGCCTTCTCGCCTGAGCCAAAAGGTTTACGCCGGACAAATCGTTGCGGTTGATCTCTATGTTGTTCTCTTCTGCCTTGTCTTTTTCAAACGGAGGCGAACCGTTGTACAAAGAATTCAGAATCATGCGGTCGGTGCCCCGGGGTAAGTCCGCTATGCGAGCGTTCCACACGATCTGTTCCAAGAGCGATGCGTTATCGAATTTCAAAGTAGTCCTAAATCTTTGTTGGTTTTGGCAAACTCACCAAAGTTAGCAATGGCGGCGTTATCGTACGCCTTCGCTGCTTCAATCTCCGTGGCAAAATATCCCAATTTCACGAACACGCCATTTGCTTTGATGTACGCTTCCCACTTTCCTCTGGATTTGTAAAACGAAACTCCCTTGAACTTTGAACTGACGTTTTTTCGTTTTTTGGCATTTCCCATGTTCTGACTCTGGGTGCAGATACGCAAATTCACTCTCTGATTGTCCAGCGGATTTCCGTTTTTGTGATCTACGTAGTATGGTCTAGTGACTCCAAGGATGAATTGATGAAGGTACTGCCTTGTCACCTTTCCACTTGGAAGAACTCGACGCCTCACCGCGTAGCCTCGATCAGCACCTGATCCATTTACCGTATGACACCACTTGAACCGATTGACACTGTCAAAGTCCACGTCGTCCACGACTGAGAATTTGCCGCCTGTCAATGGAATCAGTTTCACAACCTGCTTTTACGCCCCCTTGCCGACGACTTCAAGCGTTTTTCCGGGAATGCTGAAAAAGGTCAACAACGTTCAGGGAGCTTCCTCTCAAATTCACTCTGTCTATGTTGTCGGGATAACCCAGAGAGAGTATTTGAGCGGGCAAGTGCTTCGTCAGTTCTGCGGCTGTGATCCAGTTTAAGGCCATAACGTCACCACTCCAAGCTTCCGAATCGAGTCAGCGGTTCGTCAACGAAGACGAATCTGTCCGGACAATTCTTGTGAATGCTCTCGATGAAATTGCCGTCGCAGATAGCTCCGAACCCATCCCAATCGTACCGACAATGCCCGAACACGGGAAGACTCCAAAACACTTGGCTGCCATCAACGCTTCCCGGGTGCATGTTCTCCGGGCAGGCTTGGAGCACTCCCCCGCCCGGCCTCACCTGGGAGAATACCACGGCTCCGCACGTTGGGTTTGAAGACACAGCCTCATGCAAGCGCCTAAACAAAGCCGGGTGCTCCTCCGTGTCATCGGAAGGGTTGAAGAACCACGCATCCTGCCCTTTGAGAACGTCCAACATTTCGTTGGTCTTCAAAATTCCCTTCGGGTCCGGTTCCGGACCTTGAATAAGAAGGTGCCATCGAAGCTCGAATGGGTGCGGCTCCATCTTTTCCATGTAAGCCGAAATAAGCTTCTCAATAAACCGGGGCCGGGAAGCGGCCATGAGGATGTGCAGGCGTGGTGCTTTCATTGTGCTCGATGAGGCTTTGATATTGTGGCTCCCGAGTTTTTGGAGCGTTCGTCATAAATTCCACCGTTCTGAGAGCTGCGGCCTTTCATAGTCCAGAACCGGAAAGTCAATTCCCAGTGACCCGATCCACATTTCTGCCAACATCCTGTCCGTTGCGTAATTGTTGGCGTTCGACGGCAGTTTTGGAAGTTTAATCAGATGCGATGCTTTCGCCCACCAGAAGTTGCCAGCAAAGAATCTGTGGCAACCGATGTTGCTCGGGATTTGACGATAAACGGGATCAACGAAATTTATTCCAACGGCGTCGAATCCCCGGTCCAAATCTTTTACGCACTGCCGCCACCTTACAACCGTTGCCTCGGTCATAACCCTTCGGTGATTTTTCTTCCCCTCATCTGTGGGAGCCGTGACGCCCTTTGCGTGGTGATAGAACACGTACCAATCTTCATGTCCTGGGAGCCATCGTTGAAGCTGGGAGAGGGTCGGGAGTTCGCTTTTTGAGCCTTCCGGGTGAACAATCAATTGGGCCTTGTCTGACAGGGCGGAGCGGGCAGCAAGAGCGGCCCAGGATGAAGCCGTCACGCCAACAATTATTTCAGAAGCGGCAACATCAAGGCGAGCGGCATAGAGGCAATTCATTTGCTCGCAAAGGAGTTCCAGAGCGTAATCCGTGTTGATCGGCGGCTCCCCGCCATCCAGACGAGTGTGGTAAAAGACGGCGATGTTCCTCATCGAAATGGAGAATCCGCCAGCCGCGCCCAAACGTTCCGGGTCGCTTGATCGGAGGCGGAGTAGGTGTCACAATGATTGCACCAGCAAAGGAGGTTCGATTGATCTCCTCGCATCAAAATGTTGTTCGGCGCGCGCCACTGTGTCGGGAGCCAGATGCCGTCCCACGTGACAAATCGGACCGGCAGCCCGCTTATCATGCAGGAACGCCAGAAAGCCCCCGGACCGTGTTCGAATTCATAGCGTGCGCCTTTATCTCGGACCGGGTGCGGCCACGCTTTCAGTGCTCTCGGGGGGATGCAAAACGCCGTGGTGTTCAAGTGCGCCCGGATGACGTGAGAGGCAAAGAAACCGTACATGCCCGGGCCGTGCTCCGCCCAGGCGTCCACCATTCGTTTGAGCCAGCCGGCGCGGTGGAAGTAAACGGACTCTCCCATG
>Ga0224555_1001580_pt1 | contig 30750 bp, 35 predicted proteins | sample 714S23034metaG_FD_180687 | JGI IMG/M metagenome (GOLD analysis project Ga0224555, IMG submission 180687) | Peat soil microbial communities from Stordalen Mire, Sweden - 717 S2 30-34 | ecosystem: Environmental > Terrestrial > Soil > Wetlands > Peat | place: Sweden: Norrbotten County, Stordalen...
TGCCCGCGTGCGAGACGAGATTGCGGCCATCGGTAGTTACCTCGCAGCGGCGGACCGAGCGGCTACGATGCACCTTCAAGGAGGCCTCCTCCTGGGTTGTTTGACTGTCTTCGAACACAGCCATTCTCCCAGCTGAGGAGGCCTTTTACGCGGATACTGGCAGCCTCATGCCGCTATCGCGTGAATAATCGAGGTTAGGCAGCGTGACGCTTTGGTCCACCGAGGCAGCTGCAACCAGGACGCAACGTTTCTCGACCATCACTGGTCCGTATTCAGGGCGATCAGGGAACAGGATGAGGAAGATGGTGAGCGCGCCATGCAGGCTCTGCTCGCCCACGCTTCCTCGGTGCTCGAAACGTGCTTGCCTCAAAGAACGGGCCGTCCAAGAAGCCACCTGGTTCAACGGAAGGTGCGGCGTGAGCGAACTCGCTGGGTCGCAATCGGCTCACTTGCCGGTGTGGGTTTCACGGTGGGCATAGTTCACCAAGGGAACTGGCGCTCTTAGCGACCGTGAACCCAAGAGCCTTTCATCGCTGCACCCGGGCCGAACCGCCTCGAGCGAGGTCCCGGACCTGCTGGAGCGTCGCCATCGTCGTGTCTCCGGGGAAGGTCGTGAGCAGAGCGCCGTGCGCCCAGCCGAGCCTGACCGCCTCCAGCGGCTCCTCACCAGCCAGCAGGCCGTAGAAGAGACCCGACGCGAAACCGTCCCCACCGCCAACGCGGTCGATCACGTCGAGGTCGCAGGTGGGTGCCGTATATGTCTCGCCGTCGATCGAGGCAACCGCCCCCCAGCGGTGTCGGCTGCTCGAGACGACCTCTCGCAAGGTGGTCGCGACCACTTTGATCTGCGGGAAGCGGGCGAGGACCCCCTCGATCATCGCTACGAACGCTCTCGAGTCCAGACCGGACGTGCGACCGACCTCGGGGCCCGGGATGCCGAGCGCCTTCTGGAGGTCCTCCTCGTTGCCAACGAGGACGTCGACGTTCTCGACGATGCTGCGGAAGATCGGCACGGCGCGCTCGTGGCCGCCCCAGATGTTCCACAGCTTCTGCCGGTAGTTGAGGTCGAATGAGACGATGGCTCCGGCCGCCTTGGCCGCTCTCATCCCCTCGATGATCAGCTCGCTGGTCGTGGCCGACAGCGCGGCGAAGATCCCGCCGCTGTGAAACCAGCGCACGCCTCCGTGGAAGATCTCGCTCCAGTCGAAGTCCCCCGGCTTGAGCTCTGCAGCCGCCTCGTTCGCCCTGTTGTAGAAGACAACCGGGGCACGTACGCCATAGCCGTGGTCGCTGTAGACAGTCGCCATGTTCGGTCCCCTGACACCGTCGTGCGCGAAGAGCTTGTAGAACGGCGTCACCCCCTTGGCCCGCACCCCCTCGGCGATCAGGTCTCCGATCGGGTAGTCGACCATGGCGCTCACGATCCCGGTCTTGAGCCGGAAGCAGTCGGCGAGATTCGCGGCGACGTTGAACTCGGCTCCGCTCACGTAGACGTGGCACTCGGTGGCTTTCCGGAAGGGGATCACGCCTGGGTCGAGACGATGGTTGAGTGCCCCGAGAGCGACAAAGTCGAGGGCGGCTCGTGGTTGGATGTCAAGCCCGTACTTCATCATGGCGGAGAGGTTCATTCAACCGACCGCGTCGATGAGCCGCTTGGCCTGCTCGGCGGCTTCACCTGCATCGCGGCCGTAGCCGTCGGCTCCGATGGATCGCGCGTACTCCTCGGTGATCGGGGCGCCGCCGACCATCACCTTCACCCGGTCGCGCATTCCCGCGTTCTCGATCGCTTCGATCACGGTCTTCATCGCGGTCACCATCCTTGGATGCCCTTTACCACGAGGTCATCCACTGACATCCAAGTCTCAGCCTCGCCCATCAAGTCCTTCCTAGCGCTTGCAGTGCGTCCGGCATCACCGGCAGTTCCGCCAAACACGCCCTCTCGGGAAGGCTACGCGCGAGAACAATGGTCGCTGCGACAACCTCCGGACGCAGGCGCTGCTCGCGCACCTCCGGCCCAGGTGGCTCCGGGCGCTTGTTCAGTATCTGCGTCGCCACCATTGCGGGCAAGATTGAAGTGGAGCAGTTGGCAAACCTCAGCGGCGAGCGAGGCGGCGTCCGCTTTCGGTGTCAATCGGCGTGTAGTTCATCTCGAAATGGTGATAGAGCGCCGACTCGTCAGCCTGAGTCAGCTCCTCGCCATGCATCTCGATATCGGGCGCTGACCGGACCTGGTCCTTCGTCACGGTGACCTGCAGGTCATCGGGGCCGATCTGTAGGCCGCCCAGCGGCACGAAGGTCAGGTGACGGTCGATCAAGCCTTCCTTGACCGTGGCGAACTGCGGCTCATCGGTCTCGACATCGACGTAGACATCTTGAAGTTTGCCGATCTTATCGCCGTTGCGGTCAACGAGCACTCTGCCGTGCCATTCGGCGACGTTCCACTTTGCCTGATCTTGATCTTCGGTCATGTCGGCACCACCTCTTTCTCTGTGCGCCTCAGCCCTCTGAGGAGCCGATCCCCAGCGGGCTGGAGCAGTGTCTTCTCCTCTACAGGCTCCACGCTGCCCTCGTTCGCGCGATCATCGCCAGGAGCGCATCGATTCCGGAGCATCACCCCGCCTCCTCGCTGACGCACTCGATGGCGAAGATGCCGTGCTCGTCACGCTGGACCCCGTGGATGTCATGGACAAAGCCTGGGAACTTGGCGTCGAAATCCTCCAAGGCGAGCAGATAGCTCAGGACCGGACCGTCGATCGCCCCGGCGCGTTCGCCGGGCATGAGGATCGGGATGCCTGGAGGGTAGGGAACAACCATGACCGCAGACACGCGGTCGGCCATCTTCGAGACCGGAACTCGTTCGGTGCGGGCACGCACGAGACGCCGGTATGCCTCGCCCGGGTTCATCGCCGGCGCTGGCAGCTCGCCGAAGGCCCGGTCCAGCAGCTGGATCGTGCCGCGAGCGCGGACTTCGGCGTGCATCTCGTCGCAAAGCTCGCGCAGCGTAGTGGCGCCGTATCGGTCCGGGTAGGCGGCGGCCAAGTCCGGCATCGCCTCGGTGATGGATTGTCCCGAGTCGTAAGCGCGTTTGAACCCGAGGAGGCCTTCGAGCAGCGTTCCCCACTTTCCCCGCGTGGTGCCTATGGAGAACAGGAGCAGCAGGCTGTAGTCGCCCGTCTTTTCGACCTCGACCCGATGGTTGTCGAGGTAGCTGGCCACAACCGGAGCCGGGATCCCGGTCTCCGCGAGATGGCCGGCGGCGTCGATGCCGGGGGTCGTCAAGGTCACCTTGGTGGGATCGAGCATGCAGTAACCCGAATCGAGCTCGCCGAAACCATGCCATGACTGCTGGGGTTCGAGGCTCCAGCACGAGGGCTCGGTCTCGAGCAGGTCGTCGGGCGCGTCCGCGAACAGCGACACCGAGTTCGACCGCGGGTCGCGGACCTCATCCGGCTGCCAGACCCCGAAGAACCACGGGGCTCCCCCATCAGAGCCCTTTGCGAGCTCCCGTCCGAGGGTGACGACCCGCTTTCGGAACTGGATGGCCTCGCTGATCGCTCCCTCTACAAGCGCGCGGCCTCCGGGCCCGTCCATCATTGCCGAGGCGACATCCAAACAGGCGATCATGGGGTAGAAGGGCGATGTCGAGCCGTGCATCATGTAGGCCTCGTTGAACCGTGACGGCTCGACCGGTGCGCGGTCACTCGGGCGGATGTGGATCATCGAACCTTGCGAGAAGGCGGCGAGAAGCTTGTGGGTGGACTGCGTCGCGAAGATGGTCGGGTCCCCCGGTGCCGGCGTCCGGTCGTGCATGGCATAACGATTGCGGTACAGAGGGTGAAAGCGCGCGTACGCGAACCAGGCCTCGTCGAAGTGAACTCTGGGGACGCTCTCGCCCAAGAGCTCGACCACCCGATCGGCGCGATAGCACAGACCGTCATAGGTCGAGTTCGTGACGACTGCGTACACAGGCGCCTGCTCGGCGGCGTTGCGAGTAAGCGGGCTAGCGGCCACTGCATCGGCGACCGCCTGGGGCGACAGCCCGGCCGGGGGGATGGGACCGATGATCCCATAGCCGTTGCGCGACGGCATGAGGTAGACCGGGATCGCGTCGGTGACCGTCAAGGCGTAGTTGACCGACTTGTGACAGTTGCGGTCCGCCAGCACGACGTCACCGGCCACGACGCAGGCATGCGCGACGATCTGGTTCGAGGTCGAGGTCCCGTTCAGCACGAAGTAGGTCGTATCGGCGCCGAAGACTCTCGCCGCGTTCTTCTCCGCTTCGTCCACCACCCCTGAGTGATCCAGCAGCGAGCCGAGCTCCGCGACCGAGACAGAAAGGTCGGTCCGGAACAGGGTCTCTCCATAGAAGTCGTAGAAGGCCTTGCCGACCTGTGACTTGCGGAACGCTGTCCCCCCGGCGTGGCCAGGCGTGTGCCAGGAGTACTCATGCGACTCGGTGAAGGCCACCAAGCTCGCGAAGAACGGGGGCAACAGGTTCTCGGTGTAGCGCCGCCACGCGTAGTCGATCCTTCCGGCGACAAAGCTGGGTGTGTCCTCGAACACCAGCACGTACTCCTGCACCATCTCTTCTACAGCGAGCGGAACCTCGTCGAGGTCCTCCCGTTCGACCATCAAGAACACCGGCACGCGGACGTTATGGCGGCAAGCTCGGCTTAAGACGGCCTCCGCAGGTCGCTCGCCACTTTCGTGGTCGAGGTTCCAGTCGACTATCAGGCAACCGAACGACGGGTCGGAGGTCACGAGTGCGGTCGCGTCACTGGCCGTCGTGGAGCGGACGACCTCATGTCCAAGCGCGCTCAGCTCGGCGACTATCCGCCGCAGCGTCTCTCCGGCAAGACGTTCACGCTCGGCCCCGGCCACGACGAGGATCGGAAAGGCAGCACGGTCGAGCACACTTCGGCTGGTCATCGAGCTGCCCCGCTAAGAGACGGCCTCGCCGTGGCGAACTGATGCTCCCACTCGGAGAGCGACGTGTCGAGCAGCTTGCTGGCAGGGCTCGGAACGGCGTTTCTCGCCAGCACGAGGTAAGGGGCACAGGTGAGCCCACAGCCGACGTAGCCCTCGGGGACCCACTCGGTCTTGAAGCCTACGAAGATCTCCTTGTACTTGACGCCCTGGTCCTCGCCGCAGAGCAGGACACTGTCGACTACGTGCTCCATGCGGGCATGAAGGGTGTCTTCTCGCTCAACCGGCGTGTCGCCTGCGAGGTCCTGCCCGACGTCTTCTATGAAGAGGCTCGAATCACGCTCGCGGTCTTCCGCTATCGAGAGCGCTATCGCCGACCACACAGACGTCGGACCGCTGACGGTGACGTCCTTCGTGGCGCAGATGACATGAGAGCCCGGCAACAAGGGGAACCGTCGCGATTCCGCTGTCCCGAAGAGCGCCTCTCCCGCCTCGAGCAGAGGGGCGACCGGGAACACCCTGATCTCGACGCCATCAGAGCGCCTCCTCGTCATCAGCGTCTTGATCGACCCATCGATGAGGCCGTCGTGACGGGCGAGATCGTAACCCCAGACGGCCCCGTTGAGGCCACTGAACGACGAGGCGGCGATCATGTTGATCTGCCCGGCGTAGGCGTCGTTCTTCTCCGCCCGGTCGTAGGAGACGATGCCTTCCAGCACCGAGTCCATGGTCTTTGCCACCGTGCCCGTCGACAGCTTCAGGACCGAGATGTAACCGACCCCACTCGAGCCGGGATTGCCGTACCCGTCGCAGTAGTCGTCAAAGGGGCCGACCGCCCCGTTGACGACATCGGCACGACTTATCGGTGACTGCATGGTCTGAGCTCCTTTGCAAACGGCGCTGGCACTGCGCATCTCTGCGCCACGGGCGTGAAAGTCATCAAACCGAGGCGGGGACCGGAGAATCCGCCGTGTCACCCGAAGGTTCCGCGGACACATCAAGCAGGACTGGATCTGGGTGGGCGATCCGCCAGCTGGGCTTCTTGAAGATGTCAGCTAGGAACGGCGGAATCGAGCAAATGACGATACCGACGGCCATTACCAGCACGTAGATCGGCGTCGACCAGTGAGCGATCCCACTTGGCGGGAAGAATCCGAGCACCAGCCCGAACACCGAACCGAGTATGCCCATGCCGCCGACAAGCCACATCCCGAGGTACTTGCCCCCAGGAATCCGGTACGGGCGCGAAGTCCCAGGCTCGGAATAGCGAAGGCGGATCGCCGCGGCAAACATCATGATGTACATGAGCACGGTGAGCTGAATGGTCAGCGCCGTCAGCATCCAGTAGCCAGTGCTCACGCCTGGCACGAAGAGGTAGAGAAGTGCGAACAAGGTTCCCAGCCCGCCTTGAGCCAGCAGCATGGCCACGGGGACATGGCGCTTGTTGACATAGTGCAGCTCAGGCGGCAGTTCCCCGCTTCCCTCGGCGGCATAGACACCTTCCGACGGACCGATCATCCAGGTACTGATCAGGGCAAGGGTGCCTAGTCCAACGAGGGCGGCCATCACCTTGGTAGCCCAGATGCCGAGGCCGAGACGGGTGAAGAAGTCTTGGAAGGCCTGCATGAGCCCGGCGACAAGACTGAGCTTGCCGTCGGGGACGACGAACGAGATGGCGAGCGTTCCCAGAATTGAGAGCACGAGGATAAGCAGGGTCGACGCCGCCACTGCGCGGGGGTAGTCACGACGGATGTTCTTCAGCTGCTTCGCAGAGTAACCAGCCATCTCGACACCCGCGTAGCCCAGAAGCACGCCAGCGAAGAAGACGAGGTTGCCGATGCTCGAGAAGCTCGGTAGCAACTTTGTCGCGTGGAATGGAATCGCGTTCGGTCGCCCGCTCACCAGCCAGTAGACGCCTAGAGCGATCAGTATTGCGGTAGGTATCAGGGTCCCGACAACCACTGCAGCGTTATTGAAGCGAAGTATGTTCTTTAACCCTAAGAAGTTCGCCAGAGTCATGCCCCAGAACACGACCAGCATGATGATGACGAGGTACCACTTGTTGTTTGCCAAGTTCGGCTCGAATATGTATGCGATCGTTGCGGCGACAAAAGAGAGCACTGTCGGGAACCACACGACGTTCTCAATCCAATCGAACCATACCGCGAGGAACCCGGATCTGGGTCCGAATGCTGCGCTCACCCACGCAAACATCCCGCCAGCCTTGGGCCAGCCCGTGGCAAGCTCGGCTGCCACGAACGAGAGCGGAATGAAGAAGAAGACCGCGCCCACGACGTAGAAGAAGATGCTGGCCCAACCGTATTCTGCGGTACTGGGAAAGCCCCGCAATGTGAGGATCGCCGCAACCGTGATGAGCGCGATGCCAGTGGGACCAACTAGGCCCTTCTTGGCAGGGGGGCCGGCCGCGGCCTGGCGAACGACAGGGTGCCTACGGCGGGCTAGGCGTTCTGCGGGCACGCGGTTCCCTCTTCAATTCCTGACCAGTTCAACGGGCCCTGCTGCTGTGATCTCATCGCTCATGTTGGTTTTCCGGACGCCTGGCTTCGTCGCTCTCGGAGTAGGGGACGGGGTGGTTTCCGCCCAGCTCGACGAAGCGTTCGTTCAGGGCTTGGGCGATCACCTCGCGGTCGTGCGCGCTCGGCTGAAGGGCGCCATATAGGAACCCTTCGAGTTCCAACGCGTTGCTCATACCGCCGAGCTCGAAATAGCGCAACCAGAGATCGCCGTGGGAGAGACCGGCATCGCGGCGATACTGGTCGAGCGCGTCGGCCGGCCGCTCAGTCGCCGATATCTCAGCCATGGTGGCTTTCCCTCGGTTCGGGCGCCGGGTCGAGTCGGAGCCGCTGAGTGGAGGCCGTGATCTCTTCTGCCCGCTCGCGAAGCGGCTGGTTCGACCGTCGCGAGCAGTCACAGAGCATGCCGTAGGCTTGGTCAGCCCCGATGCCCTCGCGCTCCATGAGCACACCCTCGGCTTGGGCGATCACCCGTCGGATCTTTAGCGCTTGGCCGAGACGCCTGGAGAGCTGCCCGTCGGTCACACTCACCCCGGCGCTGGTGAGAATGAGCGAGGCCTCGGTGGCGAGCACCGATGCCAGTTCCTGAGCTTCCGGCACGAAGGCCATCGCAGTGCGCGAGTAGATGTTGAGGGCCCCGACCGGTCGGTCCCCGGCCAGCAGGGGTGAGGACAGAATGGCCTTCACCCCGAGAGCCTGAGCTCTCGGGGTGAAGGCGGGCCACCGGGTTTCGGTGTCCAAGGACTCAGCGTGGAACCGACGGCCGTTGACCGAGGCATCGACGCACGGACCCTCGCCGGTCGCGTACTGGCTGGCGTCCATGTCCGAGATGGTCTGGTCACTGGCCGCCACTGTCGAGAGCTCGCCATGGCGGCGCAGCGACACACTGACGCCGTCGGCACCGTTGACCGTGGCCCGCGCCAGGGCCACAACCAAACGCAGAGCGCCGTCGACGACATCGGCGTCGGCGGGGATGGCCATGGTCATCCTGACATGTCGGGTCGGGTGGTATGGCTCGGTCCCGACGGACGCATCGTCAATCTCGATCGACTGCTCAACTCCCAGGCGACGACGCAACGGCCCCGGATGCTCCAGGCGGACCAAATCCGCCACACCCGTGATGTCGAGCATGCGGAGTACGACGGCCGAGGGCGAGCGGATGGTGAGTGCGCCGTCCGATCCCCTGAGGCGTGACGCTCGCGCCGCAATCACCTCCAGTCCCGAGGAATCCATAAAGTCCAGCTTGGCGAGGTCCACCACCACGGACCGGTGCCGTTCGATGACAGCGTCCAAGATCGCGCCCAGTTCTCGAGCACTGAAGCAGTCCATACCACCCCGGACGCCAAGCACCGCGCTTGCATTCACGAAGTCGACGGTGACGCCAAACTTCTCCAAGGGATCGTCGGAGGCGGCCACCCCGGCCGCTTTCAGCGACAGCACGGAACTCGACAAGAAGTCGTTGCCTCCGAGATGGCGGCGAATCGCTCTGGCCGCCGACGGTTCCCTCGCTGTCGAAGGTGAGCTTGACCCTACACCCAAGTTACCGGGTGGACAACGGTGGCGGCTTCCCGATGAAATGATATGACCCGGGAGAAAACGACTAGCCGAGGTGCCATGGACCTAAACGGACACGAGACCATCACCACCGAGGACTCCGCCATTGCCTCGGCCGCCGCCTTCACTGAAGTCGCCCGGAGCTTGTTCCTGGCTGACAGTGTCGGAGACACCTTGGTAAGGGCCGTGGATCTCTGTGTTGTCACCATCGAGGCCTGTGAACTCGCTGGTGCCCTCCTTTTCGAGGGTGACGCAACCACCGATCGAGTTTGCACCGATCCAATCGTGGACGAGGTCGACGCGCTTCAACGCCGCACCGGCGAGGGGCCGTGCCTAGATGCCGTCGCGCACAAGCTGACCTTCTATGCCGACGAGCTCGGGACCGACCCTCGCTGGCCAAATTTCGGGCCGGGCGCTGCCTCGCTGGGTATCCGCAGCTTGCTGGCGCTCCCCATGGCCGCGAATGGCACATCAGGAGCCATTAACCTTTATTCCCGCTACTCCCAGGCCTTCGGGGTCATAGACCGGGCGAGGGGGCTGCTGCTCGCGGCAATGGCCGGTTTCGCCTGCTCTACCGCGCGCGCTCACGAGGATGAGGAACGACGTGCCGAGAACCTTCATGCCGCCTTGGTCACTCGAGAGCTGATCGGCCAGGCCCAAGGGATCCTGATCGAACGCGAGCGGATCACGGCTGACCAGGCCTTCCACATCTTGCGCCAGGCCTCGCAGCACCTCAACGTCAAGCTGCGAGAGGTCGCCCAAGACCTCATCGACACGGGCGAGAGACCAGATACCGGGTCGACTCGATCATCGTGATTAGAGCGATCCCGCGGCCAACGCGTCGGCTTGTTGCCGGACGTGGGCATCGAGAGATTCGACGATCCCCGGCGTCAGGCAAAGCTCCGTCGGTTGTGACGCGTTTTCAGCCCGGACCCGGAAACGAGTCGGGTTTGAGGCCTGTGAGGACCCGCGGCGCGTGCATCGCCATGTAGCTCACCACAGCCGGGCCTCCACGGTCTTGGGGAGGCGCAAGCCATCTCAGCTGGCCAGACGAAGATCTCTCTGACCGGTGGTCTCAGGCCTCGGGTGTGATCTTCGCCGGGTGGAGGACATCCCCGACGAGCTCCTGCAGGACCCCTTTTTGCAGCGATCCAAGCAGACCGACAGAGGTCGAGACGGTTGCCGAGTGCCACTGCCGTGGTCGGGCGAACAACCGCCGTTCGGGTTCACCGCAGACGGGGCAAGACCGTGGCTACCCCAGCCCGAGGGCTGGAAGACGCTCACAGCCGAAGCGCAACGGTCTGACCCGGGCTCGATGCTGGCCCTGTACAAGAGCGCCCTGGCACTTCGACGGGCCGAGCCGTCCCTCTGCTCGGCAGACCTGGTGTGGAACGAGGGACCGGCAGACATGCTGTCCTACTGGCGAGGGGCTGACGTCCTCGTGCTGGCCAACCTGGCTGACGAGCCCGGGACCTCCCCCACCACGACCACGTCCTGCTAACCAGTAGCCCCCTGGTGGACGGCTCCCGCCGCCGAAGGCCCCGTTCGTCGGGAACCGGTGACAACGATGGCCCTGACGGCGGCGTCGTCCCACCGGACACGACGGTCTGGATGCGGGCCGAGCGTAGCGTCAACGTTGTCCCCACCACATGACCGTGTAGTCGGGGCAGAGGATGTCCGTGTCAAGCATCTGACTGGAGACAGGCCGCCTACCAGGACTTTCGGGCGAACTCTTCAAGTGTGGGTGTGAACTGGGCCCGAGCGAAGTGATGGGGAAGTCGCCCACACAATGAGGGCCGGGTGACCATGTATCGACCTCAGGTTCAGCTCTTTGGATCAGCGGAGCCGTGCGCCGGCTGCCACTTCCCGGGTGCGCGCAACAAGCTCCGGAGGGCCATTTCGCGTGAACTAGCCTCTCGTACCAGTTATCACCCACCGCTCGCGGGACGCGCTGCCCGGGAAGGAAAGTCGTCATGGCCGTAGCGCCGAAGGCTCAGGGAGGGCGTCGAAGACCCCATTTATCGGTACCCATTGCAGTAATCGCCGTCATTGCGGGGCTGGCCCTCGGAGGACAGGCTCCCGCCGTTGCAGGCGCGCTGACAGGCGCGCCCGACTCTCCTGTGGGCCGCCTGGCCCTGGCTGCCGGTAACCCGCTTACCAGTACCGCCTACTCGTTCGTCAGCGATTCTGGCGGTGGCCATGCGAATCCTGGCGCCGAGGTTGACCTCCTCTTCGCTACGGACAATGAGGCCTACCTTTACTTTTCGGACCCTACAGAGGCGTTGGGCGAGGACGGGAGCTACTCGTACACCGACGGACGGCTGTCGCTCCGCATTTCGACCCCCGACTTCAAAGCGAACGCGACATTTCCCCTTAGCCTCTCCGCCAGCCGGGTGACGATGCCCTTCCAGGTCTTCTCGGCAAAGGCCGGGACCTCTGTGTGGCAAAGTCAGCCACTCGACCTAGTCCAGGGCACTTTTGCGGTGTACAACGCGGCAATGAACGCCGGCACTCTCAACCTCACCCCGGCGGAGGGCGCCGAGCGTGCCTACGCTTATGCCGAAGCGTGGCTCACCTCAAACTCCTCGACGGCGCTTTCCGTCCACGGGAAGCTCTTTGGCTCTCTGTCGGCCAAGCCGAGCCTGAGTGGCCAGTGCGCAGCAGAAGGGGGCAACTGCATCGTGGGCGTGCAGAACCTCGGCGACGACATCGAGGTCAGCTTCAAGGACTCTCCACCCATCCTCATCAGCTTGTACTCTTCCGCCGGCGGCGCACCGGCCACTCCTGTCACCGATAGCCCGCTCGCCAGCGACCCTCGGGTGTACCTGAACCCCACGATCCATCCGGACAAGCAGTTCGACCCGCCCAACAGAAAAGCGGTGATAATCGACCCCCGCACCGAGCTGGAATCAAAGGGCGCCCTGGAGAACATGGTCAGCACGCTCGAGAACAGGCACTACGGCGTCACCGAGCTCGACGGCAAAGCGGCAACGATCGAGCGGATCGTGTCGGCGCTCAAGGAAGAGCCCGGCTTTGTCGTCTTTTCGACGCACGGGAACACCCAAGGGCAGCTCGTGACCGGAGACCTGGTGCCAGTTTCGGGGACGAAGGACCAGCCCAATATTAAGGGGGCATATAGGCAGTTCAATGCCGAGCTGAGAGGCGAAGGCCTGGCGTCACTGGTCTCCTACAAGCTCCCCGACAAGACTCCGGCCTACTACCTCGGCGCGCCCAACTGCTCGTTCAAGATCCTTCAGTGGGATGACACCTGTGACTGGGAGGTCGTGGTCACGCCGGCGTTCTGGAAGTGGCTAACGACTCAGGGAGTGAGTTTCGCCCACAGCCTCGTCTTCATCAGCGCGTGCGAGACCGACGAGACGCCCGTGCTTAGAAGCCAGATAAGGGCAAGGAGCTACTTCGCTTTCAGCAAGGACGTGGAGTCCAAGTTCGCCACCGCTGTGGAGCAGTACCTGGTCCAAGACCTGGCTCGCCCGACTCACTCGCCCGAAGAGGCGTATTACAACATGGTCCGGATCGAAAAGACCCGCCAGATGATCTACAAGGAGGACCACCTTTTCGACGGAGTGCTCGGCCCCTTCGCCGGGGACTCCAGCTTCGACATACTCGACGGTTGGGGTTGGAACGGGTCGGCGCTTGTGGAGTACCAGGGAAGCGGGTGGCTCGGCTTCAAGGTCGACCCGGGCGAAGTCTGGTGGATGCTCTTCGCCGGCCGATGGGACAACAACTCGAGCAATGGCGCCGAAAAGCTACAGGAGTGCTACAACGAGTACTGGTCGAAGGGGAGCCCGGGCGGGCTGGCCGACCAGTACTGCAACGCAGCGAACGCGGGCATCCCGAAGGACAGGAGCCGCCTTTCGAACGATGTCGCCTATGCCATCTATCTGCTGACGGGCAAGCCTCCCACCGGCGTTGCGGCGGCGCGGCTGCCACCGCGCTGGACGATGGCCGACTGAGCGACCGGAATAGCGACAGCCAGAGCGACTGCTGCCACGACCCTGAGAGGTGCCGCGAGGATGCTATGGGGATCGGGCGTCTTGCTGATGGCCTGGATCGCCCCGCCGAAAGTTCGAGAGCTCCGTGAGCTCATTAGGTACCGGGCCGAACTCGTCTGCCCGCGCACCAACTGCAAGCTGCCCGCCTAACCAGTTCTGGCCAAAGAAGGCGTCAACGTTCCGATGACGGACCGGCGACCTCGGTCCGTGGCGCGAGCACGTCTACCTGGCCGGTAGCCTCGCCCCGCCGCCAGAGCAATCGGCGAGCCAAGAGAGGCATTCGAAACGTAAGGGCCAGCAATTGAGTGATACCGAACGGGTGCCCGACTGTCGAGGGACGGAATACAGGGCGCGAGATCAGCACTTACAATGCGGTCTTCCGCTCACCACGAGCACGGCGCTCAGCCGTTACTCCAAAGCAGCCTTCGTGAGAGTCGGCATCGACTATGGCTAAATCGTGCGTTTCATCTTCGAGGAGCCAGACTCGTCAGCTGCAGTGACGACAAGGGGGAGCCGAGCATGGGAACAGAGGAAAACAAGGCCGTTGTTCGTCGGTTCATGAACGAGGTGTTGGCCGGTGGCAACCTCGATGTGGTCGACGAAGTGCTTGCGCCGAACTACGTGAACCTCGCAATGGGGGGCGCCGATCTCGCCGGCGTCAAGGCGATGGTCACTGCCACCAGTGCCGTGATCAAAGAACAGCGTTCGACGACGAGAAGATGGCGGCCGAGGGGGATTCCGTTGTTCGCCCGGTTCAACTACGTCCTCACCCTTCCCGATGGGAGCACGACGACCGTCCGGGCTCTCGCGTACTACCGCCTCGCCGATGGCAGGATCGTGGTAAACGATGTGATGTTCGACCCAGACCTGACGCCGGTTCTCGGGCCGCTGATGGCACCACCGCCTGGGAAGCAATCGTAAACGACTCACGGGCGCGCTCTTCAGACCTGTGTGGGTGACCTCTCGGGGAATGCACGGTTCCTCTCGACCGTCAGTTGAGCGTCCCAACTCCCCGATCGCGTACCCCATCCGCATGATGCGGCTACGGCGCGCCGGCCTTGTGGCACCTCCCCGCCCGGAACCGCCTGGCATTCGCGGTCGGAGCTCAGGACCTCCTCGTAGCCTTCGGCCCCGTCGCCGCTCATTAGACACAACACCCCGTCTGCCCCTCGGTCACCCCCTGCGACTGGTGAGCCACAACCGTGACAGATCAGGCGGCTCGGCGCTCGTGCGACAGGCCCTGCCGCTCCTGGCGCGGCGACGTCGCGCTCGCTACCTCTCCTGGCCGTACGTTCTGTCTACTCCGATCCGGGCAGCAAGAAGGAAGGTCCACGTGTTTCGTAATCAGCACGCCTATTGCCATCCCGCCTTTCCTTGGCTACGGTGAGCGCCTCGTTAGTAATCGCGTGACTCGTGCGCGGGAAGGATTGGTGTCGTATGGCACTCGGGATCTACTTCATGCATGGAGGTTTCACGCCGGATAAGTACGCCGACGCGATCAAGCAGCTCGAAGCAGCTGGTGCCGGAGCGCCGAAGGGGCGTTCCTACCACGTGGCTCTCGAGTCCAACGGTGAGATCCAGGTCTTCGACATCTGGGACTCACAGGAGGACTTCGACGCATTTGGACCGACCCTCATGCCGATCCTCGCCGGGCTCGACGTCGAGTTGAAAGAGCCGATGGTGGCGACTGTCCACAACGTGATCCGGGGCTGATTCCGACAAGTGGGCACAGCTCATCACGATGCGCCTGAAGCCGGGGAGGGAAGGCGATCTCCCGCGAGTGTACGAGCAGTTGCGGGCAATCGAACAACCAGGCACAGGCCTATTGCGTACGATGGCCATGCGAGATCAGAAGGACCCGAGCCGGGTGTACAACTTCGTCGTGTTCGAGAGTGAGGAGAAGGCTCGCGCGCGCGAGCAGGATCCGCGGCGCCAGGAAGGGCTGCAAGCAATGAGGGCGACAATGGCGGAGATCTTCGACGGCGCTCCGGAGTTCGTCGACTTGGCCGTCGTGGAGGACACGTCGTACTAGGTAGGTGCCGGTCGACGGTATCTGTGGCCTTGGCAGGCCCGTATGCGAGTTACGAGTTCGTGCCGTGTAACAGAACCCGCAACCGGCGTTGTCTGCGCGACCTCGCCGTGCAGGTCGGGCCAACGAGTCACAGATTGTCCATGTCGGAGGGCCGACTCGTAGACTGAACTTGTGACCACCGCCTCGCGGCCGCACATCGAGGTACCGCAGCCGGCATTCTTGTTTGACCTGGACGGGACGCTGGTGGATTCGGTCTACCAGCACGTGATCGCCTGGCAAGAAGCCCTCGCTGAGTGCGGCGTGCCGCTATCGGTGTGGAGGATCCACCGCCGTATAGGGATGAGCGGAGGATTGTTCCTCAACGCCTTACAGCGTGAGACCGGTTGCGAGCTCGGTACCGAGACCCTCGCTCGGCTGTTCTCGCTCCATGCCGAGCACTACCTGCGCCGTGCCGGAGGGGTGGTGCCACTTCCCGGCGCGAGGGAGCTCCTCAGTTACCTCCAAGACCACGAAGTGCCGTTTGCCATCGCAACGAGCGGGTCACGCGTGACTGCCTCGTCGGCCATCGCGCTGTTGGAGCTGCCGGCCGACACCGTCGTGGTGACTCGGGATCTGGTGGAGCGGGCCAAGCCCGACCCTCACCTGTTCTTGGCTGCCGCGAGCCTGCTCAAGGTCGATCCCCGCCAGAGCTTCGTCGTCGGAGACAGCGTGTGGGACCTTCTGGCCGCCCAGCGGGCCGGCTCGATGGGCGTCGGTCTGCTCTCGGGCGGCTACGGGCGAGCCGAGCTCCAAACAGCCGGGGCGTACCGGGTCTACGCCGATCCCGCTGACATGCTCGGCCACTTGGAGGAGGTCGGCGTGCGCCCCACCACATAGGCGTCAGGCCCATCAGTCCGTGGCATTCTCAGAACTACTGCGACTCCATGATCGACTCATGACGCGAGTGGTCGGTCACAGCTCTGTGGCTGGCCAGGTCGGCGGTCGAGGGGCGTGAGGCAGCAGGAGCCCTCCCTGCACTACAGCACCGGCAGTTCTGCAGGGGTCTCAGTCCCTCCACCACTTACGGTCTGGTCACGCCCACGATGAGGCAGCCTCAGGGAACCGTCAACGCCAACGACGATGGCGGTGGTGGAGCGTCCGCCGCGGTCGACGTTGTTCGGGCCTCTTCTCTGCCTGAATGCAGTTGCCCGCTCGATGAAGACCAAGGACCCACCTCTCAAGGTTGATCGGGGGTTGTCCCCTCGCTGGCGGCCACTCGCATGTTCGTTCCTGCCGCCGTAGCCTCTGGGAACGTGACCTCAACGCGGAACCCGCCGCTTCGTGAGCGTCCGACATCCATGGCGCCACCAGCACGCTCGGCCGTACGCCGGACGATGTCCAGGCCGAGCCCTGTCCCCGCATTTCGAGGCGGCCTGGGCGCTGTCGCAGCCGATGGTGGCGGACCATCGTCTTCGACGATAAGTGTCGAGGACCCCGAACCAGGAGGAGTTTGCTGAAGCGCTATGCGAAAGCTCGTCCCTTCGGGCGTATGGGCGAAAATGTTCGAGATGAGAGCGTCGATCGTGGCTTCCAGGTCATCTCTGTCGAGAGGGACCTCGACTCGACGCGGCGGCACTTCAACGCTGAAGGCGCGCCGCTGAGACCGTGCCAGCACGGCCCAAAAGGCCACGCGGTCACGCATGGTGCCCGCGAGGTCCGCGTGACCTGGAGGCCTGGGAGGTTCACGAGTCTCCCGGATCAGGCGATTAACAGCTGCTTCGAGTTCGTCGAGGTCCTTGCCGAGGGTGCTTCTCGTAGTGCCGTCGGTCAGTGCTTCGAGGTCCAGCCGGAGTGCGGTGAGCGGCGTGCGCAGCCGGTGCCCGAGGTCCGCTCCTGCCATCCGGGCGTTCGCCAACAAGTTGTCGATCCGGTCGGCAAGCTCGTTGACCGCCTGGCCGACCTCAGCGACCTCGTACGGCCCCGCGGGCACGACGCGGCGCTCCAGATCCCCATTGCTGAGTCGGTGCGTGACGTCCTCGAGATCCGAGATCGGACGGACGATGGAGCGGCCGATCCAGTCAGCGAGGACGATCGCGATCAGCACGAGAAGAAGGCCACCACCGAAGAGGAGAAACCACTCGCGGCCGACTCCCTTTGTCAGCAGACTGGAAGGGACGCTCACCATTACGGCGATCGAGGCGCTCGGATGTCGCACAGACGCCCAGACATCTCTTCCGCCCACGGGACTCGGAAGCGTCGCCGTGAGACCCGCGCGGACGATTGCGGGGACGTTGGCAGGAGAGGAGGACACCGCTCCGAGCACTTGCCCGTCGGCGAGGTAGACCGTCACTGATGTTTCCGCGGCCTCGTTGGCCGATCTCGTGAGCCGGGCCGTCGTCGGCTGGTCCTTCACGGTGTAGAGCTCCGCGGCGAGAGAGTTCGCCTCCAGGTTCGCGCCGTCGATAGCCCTGTCGTAGGCGATCGAACGCACGAAGAAGGCCAGTGGAATACAGAAGATGAGCACGACCGTGCCGGTCACGACGGCCGCCATAAATGCCATCCTCCGGCGGATCCTCGCCCGGTTTCGCGACCGTCCAGCGAAAATCCTCAACTCACTTCCAGCCCTTCGTCTTCGTCTCCACCGCCGTCTGGGTCGACGAGCCGCACGCCGACACCGTGGATCGTGCGCAGGTACCGCGACTGTGTCGCCGACTCGCCGAGCTTGCGGCGCAGCCACGAGATGTGGACGTCGACGGTCTTGTCACTGCCGCCGTAGGGCTGGTCCCAGACATCGGCGAGGAGCTGTCGTTTGGTCACGACCCGCCCGAGGTGGGCTGCCAGGTAGTGCAACAGGTCGAACTCCTTGCGGCTCAGAAGCAGGTCCCGATCAGCGAGCGTGGCCTCACGAGTGGTCGCGTCGATCCGGAGGGCTCCGACCGTGATCGCCAGCGTTTCAGAGTCCTCCCTTGCCCGGCGCAAGACCGCCCGGAGACGCGCCTCGAGCTGCCGGGTGGAGAATGGCTTGACGACGTAGTCGTCGGCTCCCGCGTCGAGGGTCTGAATGATCTCGCCTTCATCATCTCGGGCGGTGACGACCACGACAGGGACCGTGCTCACAGCCCGGAGCATGCGGAGTAGGTCGACACCGTCGATATCGGGCAAACCGAGGTCCAACAGGACGACGTCAGGCTTCTCATCGACGACGGTCGACAATCCCCCAAGGCCGGTCGCGGCAGTCCTCACGTCGTATCCCATCTCGACGAGGGACCTTTTGAGCCCGGCTCGGATATTCGCATCATCCTCGACTATCAGGACCGTTATCACGCTCGCCACAGTATTCGCGGCCTGACGCGACCGATGGCCGGGTCCCGTCCAGTCGGGACCCGGCCAATAGGGAACAGGCCGGTCAGCGTGTCGTCACCAGTACAGTCAGGCCGCCACTGTCGTTGATCTCGGCCTCGAACTTCAGCGTACGGGTGCCGTGACGGAAGTAGACGTCCACCGACGAGCCGGACGACGAGTCAACAGAGGCGATGTAGCCCTGGGCGGCGTTGACGGTTACGACCCTGATCGTTCCCGAGTTGACGGCAGCGATCTTGACCGATCCGGCCGCGCCGGCGCGATACCAGGTGGCTGTCCTCGGAAGTGGGTAGCTCTTCGAGGAACTGGAGCGCAGCACTGCCGTCGCCTGCGAGCTCGACGGATGTCGTTGTACTGCAGTTGCCGACGCTGCGCCTGGTCCGGCCAGAGCCAAGACCGTTGCCAGCATCGAGGCCGCCACAACTGTGCCTGTGCCAATCTTGAATATCCGCTTCATTTTCTATCTCCTTTGAGTCTGGGTTGATGTTGCTGTCTCTCAGGATGGCGGAGCGGAAGTTAAGAGGAACCTAACTAAGCCGCAGGTGTTTCCAAAGGATGCGATTGCAATCGAACAAACGCGCGCGGCCATTGGCGGACGCCGCCCAGTGCCCTACCGACCGGCCACTATCTCCTGAAACCTGGGCCATCCAAGAGAACCGCCGCTCGGAGGAGTGGTCGCCATGGCCGGCGGCCGCTCGAGCCTGGTGGGCCCGAACGGGGGTTCCTCAGGCTCAGGTCGGGGCCGAACAGTCAAGCGCTACCGAGCACCGGCTTGGTCGCTGGGGCAGCTATGAAGCGACCACTCGGGGGACGTCAACGGACGACGGCGCCTGGCAGCTCCAATGTGACGGTGGCACCACCCTCGGCCCTGTTGCCCGCTAGGGCTTTACCGCCATGTGCAGTCACTATCGCCTGCACTATGGAAAGCCCGAGACCAGTTCCCCCTCCGGCCCGCGCGCGCCCTGAGTCAGGACGGCTGAAACGCTCGAATGCATGCGGCAAGAAGTCAGGCGGGAAACCTGGACCCGAGTCGGACACCTCAATGACGAGATCGTGCCCGCGGGCGCTGGCGGCCATCACTATCTCAGAGCCTACGGGAGCAAACCGCGAAGCGTTATGAAGCAGATTGTCGACTGCTTGACGCATCCGGTCGGAATCGAGGAGGGCCACGAGCTCGTCACTCGCCTCGACTCGTAATGTCACGCCGACCTCCTCCGCCTTGCCGGCGAACGCTCGAGCGCTTTCGAGGAGCAGCGGCCTTAGCGCCATCGGCTCCGCGTGAACCTCGATCTGCTCTTCGTCGCTCCTCGCGAGCAGGAGTAGGTCGTTGGCTAGTCTCGTCAGTCGCGCTGCCTCCTGCGATGCCCTTCCGAGCGCGACAGGGAGCTCCTCTGGGTCCCGGCCGGGGCGCGACGCCAGCTCCAGCTCTCCTTGCAGTACCGCGAAGGGCGTGCGCAGTTCATGAGCGGCGTCAGCGACGAATGCCCGCTGGCGGTCAAGCGCGTTATGAAGGCGAGCGAGCAGCTCGTTCATCGTTTGGGCGAGGGCCGCGATCTCATCGTTCGTCCGGGGGACTGCGACGGTGGCGCCGCGGCCGGTATCGGAGAGAGCGGCCACCTCGCGCCGGAGCCGTTCAACGGGTGAGAGGGCTGCCCGCCCGAGCCCGTACGAGCCGAGCCCCGCGATTGCGAGGACGACGATCCCGGCAATCACGAGGCCAGATTCAACGTCGCTCACGGCGCGGTCTATCGTCCCGAGCGACGTGGCGGCCACCGCCACCCATCCCGGGTGCGCCCTGAACGGCTCCGCGACGACGCGCTCGGATTCGTTCTCCAGCGTTGTGGTGATGGAGAGGGTCGATGTCCGGCCCTGTCGAAGCTGTGCCGCAGTCAGCAGAAGTGCGTCACCCGAGTCGGGTGTCGAGCCACGAAGATGGCCGGAGGAGTCGAAGACCTGGAGTATCACCTGACCCGGCAGGGGAAGTCCTGTGCCGGCCTTGGCCGGCGTGTTCACAAGGCGCCCGGCCTGGATGAGATCGGCCTTCAGCTGTGAGTCGAGCAGGTTGAGGAGACCGGAGGAGAGCTCCGCGACGAACAGCCACGCACCGAAGCTGAAGATGACTGCCGTGGCGACCGTGAAGACCGTTGCCAGCCGGAGGCGGATCGACATCTCAGGTCCTCGGCTGGCGGAGGCGGTATCCCATGCCACGCACCGTCTCGATGTCGTCGCGTCCGAAGGGGCGGTCGATCTTGCGCCTTAGATAGGTCACGTACTGATCGACGATGTTGGAGGTGCCGTCGTAGGCGAAGTCCCAGACGGCGTCGATGATCTGCGAGCGGCTGAGGACCACGCCGGGGTTCCGCAGGAAGAGCTCCAAGATGGAGAACTCCTTTGGTGAGAGGTCGAGCTCCGACTCTCCCCTCCAAGCGCGCTTGGCGGCAGGATCGAGCTTCAGATCCCCGGCAGTGAGCAGGACCGGCCGGACGCGGTCATCGCGCCTTGCCAATGCGCGAAGGCGGGCGGCAAGTTCCAGCAAACTGAATGGCTTGACGAGGTAGTCGTCAGCTCCCGCGTCAAGTCCGCGCACGCGATCGCCGATCTCGTCGCGCGCCGTCAACATGAGGACGGGGACCCAGACTTCGGCTGCGCGTAGGCGGCGGCACACCTCGAAGCCGTCGAAGCCGGGGAGCATCAGGTCAAGCACGACTGCGCCATAGGGGTTCTCGGTCGCAAGCCACACACCTTCGGGTCCGTCGCGGGCGACGTCGACCGCGTGGCCCTCCTCCTCGAGGGCGCGCCGCAACAGGCTGGCCATCCGCTCCTCGTCCTCGACGACGAGCACTCTCATGGTCACAGCGTAAGAGCAGAGTCTCGAGCCGCGCTGGCTCTGCGAACTCGCCCCGAACATGTGAGCCGTTCACATCGCCTACTCATGGGCGCCACATGCAGAGCGGCGCATGATCACCTCGCAGTCCGGCAACAGGTGCCGGCAGAGAGGAGAGGAACAAATGTCAACCCCAATAGAGCCGAACTTCGAACAGTCCGAGTTCCCGCTTCGGTCAGGGGGTGCGGCCCTGGCGCGGGAAGAGAACCTCCGCCACGTGAGGCGGGTCAGCAACTGGTCCCTGGCCGCTCTCCTAGTCGGGGTGGGCGTCACGAGCGCAGCACTTGCCCACGTCTTGCCTGGCCAAACCAGTCCCACCGCATACGTGAGCTCGACGCAGACTGGCGGGCTCGTCCAAGCCCGATCCGGGAGCGGTCAGGCACCCAGCGTCTCTGGGCCAGTGGCCGTCTCGAGCGGGTCACAGGTCGTGCAGGGCACCACTGTCGCCACCTCGGGGACAGGCACCATCACACAAGGAGGCGTGGTCTCGACCGGGTTCACGGGGAAGGACTCGTGATGCCAGTTACCAACGGTCCTTCTGTCACCTCGCGTTGGCGAGCGCTCGGCGAAGGTGAGGTCGCAGCCGCCGAGATTGATGCTCTCGGTACGAAGGTGCGCGTCGTGGTGTGGCCCTCGGACCGGTTGGAATCAGCCGCTCTGGCGGTCGGCAGCGAGCTCCACCGCCTCGACAAAGAGGCCAGCCGTTTCCGGGACGACTCGGAGATCTCGAGGCTGCACGCTCAGGGCGGAGGCCTCTACTTCATCAGTGAAGGGCTAGCCGAGGTGATAGGCGTGGCGCTTGCTGCCGCCCGCTTCACCGACGGCCTGGTCGACCCGACCGTAGGGGGAAACCTCGTCGAGCTCGGCTACGACCGCGACTTTGCAGCTATGGCGACGGACGCGCCATCTGATGGCCCTGCACCTGGACCGGCGCCTGGCTATCACTCGGTCTCCCTTGAGGGCCGGCTGCTTCGCTTGCCGCCCGGGGTGCTGCTGGATATCGGCGCAACGGCGAAAGGACTCGGCGCGGATCGCGCGGCTCTCGCGGCGCTCGACGCCATCGGAGATCGAGGCGGTGTGCTCGTCAGCCTCGGGGGTGACATCACCGTCGCTGGTGAAGCGCCAATCGGCGGGTGGCCGATTGTCGTTGGCGACTCGGCAGATGCCAGCTCCGGGCCAGGCTCACAGATCGTGCGGCTCGCGGCCGGAGCCGTGGCAACGTCCTCGACGACGACTCGTCAATGGCGACGGGCCGGACAGACCGTTCACCACATCATCGACCCGCGAACCGGACTTCCGGCGAACGGACCCTGGCGGACAGCGACGGTCGTCGCCGCGACCTGTGCCGAGGCGAACGCTGCCTCCACTGCGGCAATCGTCGGAGGCACCGACGCTGTCTCATGGTTGCGTTCCACCGGCCTTCCCGCTCGCCTGGTCACAGCCGACGGAGCGGTCCACCGCTTTGGCGCGTGGCCTGAGGCGGACGGGGGCGTCGTCACGGCGCCGGGCCGCCGCATGAGCGCACCGGTGCCAACGCTTCTCAGGAGCTCAAGATGAGCGCCGTCGTCACCGCGGCGTCCGGCTCGCAATGGCTCTGGTATGTCTCGCGCGGCAGTGGTCTCATTCTCCTGGCGCTGTTCAGTGTCGTGGTCGTGCTCGGCATCGCCACCCGGACCGGTAGTGCTCCGCGGACCTGGCATCGCTTCACGGTCGCCGAGCTGCATCGGACCCTGTCGTTGTTTGCTGTGGCGCTGCTCACGCTTCACGTTGTCACCGCCATCGCCGACCCGTACGTGGCGATCGGGTGGTGGGCGACCATCATCCCGTTCGTGTCCCACTACAAGGCGGCAGCGCTCGGCCTCGGCACCCTCGCTGTTGACTTCGGGGCCGCGGTTATCTTGACGAGCCTGTTCCGACACCGCCTGGGCTTCAAAGCCTGGCGTGCGGTCCACTGGCTGGCGTACCTCGCATGGCCGGTGGCTTTCGTCCACTCCCTTCGCGCCGGCAACGACCTCGGTATCGCCTGGGTGTACGGCGTCGAGTGGGGCTCGGCAGCTCTCGTGGCGACTGCGGTCGTCGCCCGAGTTCTGCACGCTACCCGGCCGCCTGATCCCGGCGAGCGGCGGGATCTTGTGTCTCCGGCCATTCCGGCACGGGTAAGGAGCGGTTGGTGACGTCCGGCCTGCAGTCACTGGACCGAGACAACTTCGCGGCGGTGTCGCGGCCCGAAGCACCCGCCGGCCTTCCGAGGCTGCTCGGCGGGTTGCTTGCTGGACCGACATCACTAAGCGAGCACATTGTTCGGTACGGACGGCTACCTTCGCTCGGCAGCGACCGGTCACCCAGCCGCGCGCTGATCGAGCTGGTGGATCGTTCGGGTCTTCGCGGTCGAGGCGGGGCGAGTTTCCCAACGGCCCTCAAGCTGGCCGCTGTGGCCGGCCAGCAAGGCTCGGCCATCGTCGTCGGAAACGGCACCGAAGGCGAACCGGCCAGCTCGAAGGACAAGGTCCTCCTGGCGAGATCTCCACACCTGGTCCTCGACGGCGCTGTCGTTGCCGCGCGTGCTGTTGGCGCCGCCGAGGCGATCATCGTGTGCCACCCCGCTGTCCGCGAGCTTGTCGACCTGGCTATACGCGAACGCCGCAAGGCAGAGATCGACTCTGTCCGGCTGCGAGCCGTCAACGCTGCTGAACGGTTCGTGGCCGGCGAGGCGAGCGCGGTCGTCCATTGGCTGGAACGTGGCATCCCAACTCCGACCAGAACGCCGCCGAGGCTGGCGGAACGCGGACTGCACGGTCGCCCGACGCTCGTTCAGAACGTCGAGACGCTCGCCCATCTCGCCCTCATCGCGCGATACGGCGCGAGCTGGTACCGCGAAGTTGGTACCGATGCCGAGTCCGGTTCGATGCTCGTGACGTTGCTTGGTGCCGTGCACCGGCCCGGTGTTTACGAGGTGGCGATCGGTACCCGTATATCGGAAGTGCTCGGGGAAGGGGGCGGTGCCGTCGGCAAACCTCAAGCGCTGTTGCTCGGAGGCTATTTCGGTAGCTGGGTCGGCTACGACGAAGCGGTCGAGCGGCCCTTCTCCCACGCCGGGTTGGCTCAGCTCGGAGCAGGACCAGGAGCGGGTCTTCTCGCCGTGCTGCCCTGCGACGCGTGCGGGCTCGTTGAGACTGCACGGGTAGCCCGGTACCTTGCCTCGGAGTCGGCCGGGCAGTGTGGCCCTTGCGTATTCGGGTTGCCTGCACTTGCCGGCGAGCTCGAGTCCCTGGCCTCGGGGAGACCGTTCGATCGTGCCCGGCTCGAACGATGGCTCGGCCAGGTGGACGGCCGCGGCGCGTGTCGTCATCCAGACGGTGTGGTTCGCATGGTGAGGAGCGCCCTCGTGGTGTTCGGAGCCGAGCTCGAACGCCATGGCCGCGGCCGCTGTTGCGCCCCGCGAACGACAGAGATCCTCCCCGTCCCCGGGGCGGTCCGATGAAGACGCGTGTCCGTATACGCGTGGACCCGATCGCCTGCGATGGCAGGGGTTTGTGCGCGGAGTTGCTCCCAGAGCTGATCTCACTCGACGATTGGGGCTATCCGATCATCCGTGATGTCGATGTACCGGCTGAGCTCGTTCGCGAAGCCCTCGAGGTAGTGAGGGTATGCCCGAAGCTCGCCCTCCGGCTCGAGGCAATCAGGCAGTCCTGAAGTGAAGGGCGACAAGCAGCTGAGCCGTTGATCACCGTCCGAGTGGGCGCTCGTAGCCAAGCGAGAGCTTCCTACTTGAGAGGCTCTCCTGATCGGGAAGCGCAAAGCACAGGGCGACCCAAGCTTCCATCCAACACCTGGAAAGTCGCCGGAAGTTCCGGCTCGTCACGGGCGCGTTATGACGCGCTGCCGTATCCGACACACCATGGCTCGTCGCAGAGGAGCATCGATATGCGTGCAATCTCCGTACCGAGTGCCCCACTCGGCCTTCAGTCTTCGTCTGCGTGGACCGCACTCACAGGCGCCCACGTCAGTTGGTCAATGGGGTTTGAACAACGAATCAAACGTGCTAGAGCGATCGGACATGAAAAGCTGCCCGCCAACAGGGAGAACGTTGTGTTTCTGACAACGGGTGGAGGCGAAGGGACTCGAACGCTCGAACCTCCTGACTGCCAGGTACCCTCGGCGTGTCGACTGGCGTCGATTTGAGCCTATGACCTGGGACTGTGTTCGGGGGTTGTCGACCCGTGTCGGCTGGTGTCGAGTCTCTCGGCTGCCAACGTGGCTGCCAGCCGGACCGTCTGACGTGAGTCAGATTGCAGCCCGAACGGGTTCGGATGTCGCACGAGTATCTGATTCTGCTGCCCATGCTTTACGCCGTGGCTCTCCCTCCGATGCTTCCACGTCCTGCGCCAGTTTGACTCTGGCGCTCGGCGAGCCGCCAGAACCCTGGTATCGTTACATGTAACAAGGAGGTGATAATGCCCAGCACGAGTTCCCGAAAGCGGGTCCGTGAGCATCGGGCGCGGCTCAGAGCGCAAGGCCTACGTCCAGTCCAGATCTGGGTTCCGGACGTGCGGGCCCCCGGGTTCGCTGAAGAGGCACACCGCCAGTCTCGCGCGGTCGCCGCAAGCGTCGCCGCGGCCGACGACCAAGAGTTCATCGACTCGGTCTCCTCGTGGCCAGATGAGTGAGGCGTGCTGAAATCTGGACCGTCGCAGGCGGTTCCGGCTACGCCGGGAAGCCTCGTCCTGCAGTGATCATCCAAGACGACCGCTTCGACACCGACTCGGTCACCATCTGTCCCTTCACCACTGACCCTACCGACGCCCCGCTTTTCCGCTTGAACATTGGAGCGACCCCGCTCAACGGTCTGCAGGAATCTTGCCGACTCATGGTCGACAAAATGACTACGGTGTCGCGTTCCAAACTTGGGGCACAAGTCGGTGTCCTCGAGGACGCCGATCTCGTGCGACTCAATCGTGCGATTGTCGTGTTTCTCGGTATCGCTTCGACGTCGTGATGATCTGACCGCCTTGGAGACCGGTGCGCCGCGAAGTCGTCGATGGTGACCTCACTAAGTCGGATCCGCTCCCCTTCAACCAAGGCCGGGAAGACGCTCGGGACTGCGCGCTCCATGTCAGTAGTGTGCTCGCGATCGACGAGCCAAGACGTGCCTGGGTCGTATTAGCGGCGACCGAGAGTTCCTTTGGCTGCCAAGGTGACCACCGGTCGATCTATGCCGACCCGCGTCGACCCGCGTCGACCCTCTTGGCTGCCAGCTTGGCTGCCGGAGGGCGTCCACACGAGATCGTGACCGACGGCGTAGACGGTCTCCTGTTCGAACCGGGCGACATCCGCGGCGTGGCTTCCTGCCTGAGCACGCTGGGTAGTGACCAAAATCTTCTCGCGAGCTTGTCGAATGCGGCCAGACACCGCTCCCTAGCACGTTTCCTGATGGAAGACGAGGTGGAGCAGTTCTCGCGACTGCTGGGGAGTGTCGCTGCAAAGGACGTCCGGTGAGTCCGCGTCCGGCGCAATAATTCTATTTCCGTCGCATCTCGTCGATTCTGCCCCGCTTGCACGTCTCTTCGACCAGTCTTGCTAACTCGGGCCGCCATGACGACCGGTGGATGGTCTTCTATTCGGTCCCTCTTCGCGCGGCGTCTAAATCAAGAATCGTGTAGTTCAGGCTGAATCATTGAGGTGTCGCTTAGGTGGGCGCAAACTAAAGTGACGCGCCGCAGGATCGTTTACCCTTACGGGAAGGATAATCAAAAGGTTATGGATCAACCGGCGATGCGCGTGTACATCCAGTACAGACCGCGCCCAGCAAAGCCTGCACCTGGTCCCAGGACAGAGCGCACGGAACATCGGCGAGGCGATATCGCCGTCGGAGCGGCACTGCGCCGACCAGGTGCGCCCCTCCGTAGCCCCGCAGGTCCAGCCATCGATAGAAGCCCGAGAGGGACGTCGCCATGTGGTTCCACGCGGTGTGGCCCAGGTTCGCTCCGCGCTGGCGGCTGAAGCCAAGCAGGTCGTCGGGACTGAGGGACACCAGCTCGTTCGGCCTCACAGCGTCGCCTCGGCTGACGAGGAAGTCGCGCAGGTAGCGCCGGTAGTTCACGACCGTGGTCTCGGCGAGTCCACGGTCGTGTCGGAGGAACCGGCAATAGCCTTCGATCAGCTCGTGATACGGCGGCTCGTCGGCCACGATAGCGGGGAGGGCTCCTTCCTCCCGAAGCATCGCAAGCAGGTGTGCGAGGCCGATCCGCACAGACACTCCTTGGCACCCCGACGGATGGCGGTGACAGCGACAGACTGGCAGGTGATCGCGAATGAACTCCTCGACCACCGCCTCGTCCGGTGTCCAGGTAACACCTCGTTCGTGAAGGACCCTTCCCAAGTGGATAACCGCGTGCCCGTAGTCGCGGCAGGTCCGTTCCGCATACCCACGTTTGCGTAGCCGCAGAACGAGACGAAGGGCTTCTTCGCCGAGTTGGGCGCCCTCCCACCGCACGTCGAATAGGCCGTTCCAAAATGTGTCGTGCATGTCCACCTCCGTGGGTTGTGATGAAGGAGGAGCATGGGACGCACGAAAAGTTATGTGAAGCGCGAGCGACGTGTCGCCGCGGGACTACTGGCTCATCCGGCTCAGCTCCACATAATTTCCGGCTCTACATAACGGGGGAAATGTTGAACTCAACATTTCCCGCGGTGGGGCTACTTCCGGATCGACGTCTCTAAGAGCAGCGTCGCCAGCGTCCTCCGCCGTCACGGCCTTGGACCCGCGCCCAGGCGAGTTGGGCCCAGCTGGAGCGAGTTCCTCCGCGCCCAGGCCAACGGCCTCTTGGCCACTGACTTCTTCACGATCGACACCGTTCTGCTCCGCCGTTATGACGTGCTGTTCGTCATCGAGCTCGAACGGCGCGTCGTCCACCTGCTCGGCGTGACCGCCAACCCCAACGGTCTGTGGGTGACCCAGGTCGCTCTCAATTTCGCAGCGAAGCTCGAAGAGGCCGGACGCCAGGTGCGTTTCCTCGTCCGCGATCGAGATACGAAGTTCACAGCCGGCTTCGACGCCGTGTTCGCGTCGATCGGCACCGAGATCATCCTCACGCCCGTTCGCTCGCCAAGAGCGAACGCCTTCGCGGAGCGCCTCGTCCGCACCGCCCGGGAGGACTGCCTCGACCATCTGCTCGTCCTCTCGCACCACCACTTAGAGACCGTCCTCGCCGAGTATGTCGAGCATTACAACACCGCCAGGCCGCATCGCGGCCTTGACCTGACGCCGCCAGAACCCACCACCTCCCTGGTCGGCAGGAGTGGCGCGATCCGCCGACGCGACGTTCTCAGCGGTCTCATCCACGAGTACGAACTCGCCGCCTGACGCCAGTCCATGCATCTCCCCGCACCAGTGACGGAGAGTCCGCGCCTCGCGACGCTCTCGCTCTGGTGCGAGTCCACAACCGAGGTCCTCACTGCCCGCCCAACTCCCTGGGCCCGCTGGCGCGCGGGGGAGATCGGGAAGGCTTGGATTTTTAGACCTTTCACACCACCCACGGTGATGGGTCGGTCGGCGTGCAAGTGTCAAAGCCCTTGCCGATCCTAGAGATCTCCGGTGACCTCAGCACCGACGGCGGCGAAGGCCAGAGCCTCGTCAAGGGCGTCCAGATGTCGCTCAAGGCGATCGCTCTGAGCGTCAAGCCCGGCGCCAAGGTCGGTTCGGTCACCGTCGGAGGCCAGGTCCGCACCGCCGGTAACAACGTGATCAGCGTCGAACTCGATGGTGACGTCGACCGAATCGATATCGCTGGAGGAGTCATTGCAAACGGCGCAAACTCCGACGGCATTCATGTTCGTGGTGATGTTCCCGGCCTGGACGCGATCAACGTCCACGCGGCTCACGGACACGAGGTCGTCCGAACGGACTGAATCGAGCGACGCCGAACAGCAGCGTCGACTGCATTGGAGGGAGTGCGACCGGGATCGCCGTTACCAAGCAAGTGCGATCCATAGTGGGACGGCGGATTCACTCCCCCTCACATCGGAGCGGCGTTAGAGCGTTCTCACTTCATCGAGCGCCTTGATCCCATCTTCTGCACGACAGCGGTCGTCCGCTGCCTGTCGCTCGCATATGTTTGCAGTCCTGCCTCCCAGAGGCCCAGAGACCGAGTCCGGTGATTGGCCCCAACCGATCCAGGAGGTTCAAGGGAGCAGACTGGTGCGCCTCACGCAATAGGCGGTGGCCTGCCCTCGACACTGGCGGGCAGTGCCGGATCCCAATCGCATACTACGCACGCATGGCGGAACGCAGAGTGGGCAAATTCGACTCCAGCTGCGTGCGGGTCGGGACTGTTGCAGACGTCGGCCCAGTCGAGGATGTACTCGCCGAGTGTCGCATTCCAGCGGGCCGACGCCGGGGACAGCGTCGCTGCCGCAAACCCGTCCGGCGCCGGGTGTGCGTAAGCGTAGAACGCCGCTCTGCCGTATTTCTGATCGCCCGGCCACCAGCCGACAGCCACCTCTTGGGCGTCCATCGTGTTGCGCATAATGAAGTCATCGGAGGGCGGGGCGGCTGGGAGACCGGAGAACAGGCTGACCGCCAGGTCGAACGATCCCCACCATGCGTTCACCGGCGTCGAGCGTCCCCGGTAGGGCGCACGGAACTCAGCCAGGACAAGCGCCGCCTGAGTTGCGGCGGCGAAATACGATGCGACCTGATCAGGGTCGTAACGTGCGTGCTCGTCGTCCTCGTCGAGCGGCACGCTCCAGGGAACCTCTTGCGGGTTCGGGTTGATCTCGACGGAGCCGACAAGGCCACAGATGGCGTCAAGAACCTCGCGGGTGACCACGCCCACCGGGCGATCGGGAATAAGCGCCACGCGCCGGACGCCCCTGTTGCTGGTCTCCATCACCACCTCATGGGTATGGAGATCGATCACGGTGACGAGCGTGCCCGAGCCGTCCGGCGCAGGCAGGGGCGCCGTCTCCCATCCTCGAGCCGTCAGATGTAGCGCCGCGTGCTGGAGCTGTGGCTCGGGCGGTGCAAGTGCCACCGCCAGCTTGCCGAGGACCTGCGTGTGGGCGTGCAGCGTGTCGCAGGTCTCGTTCCACTGCTCGTAGGAAAGGTCCGGCCACCAAAAAGGCACTCTTGCACGCTAGCAATCAAGGGAAATTCTCGCCGTACCTCGCTGCTCCGGACACAGCTCGGTCTCGGTGCTGAGACATCGGGTGCCTCGTCGCTTCCGCCGAGTCGAGCAATGACCGAGCTGGCGAAGAACTCTTGACGGCGACAGCCTCGGTTCAGTCGCGCCAGCGACAGATACAACTCTTCCAGTATGGCCTTTGACAATCGGCCGCAAGTCGCAGTCAGGTGGAACGCCCGTCGCTATTGACGGGTCCCCGTGAACCTCTATCAAACTCGGGCCGATTCAGTGCGTCGGCGGTGCCGGTCATCGAGAACTCGTCCAAACGATTTGAGCACAGTCCTCC
>Ga0224555_1001583_pt1 | contig 30732 bp, 27 predicted proteins | sample 714S23034metaG_FD_180687 | JGI IMG/M metagenome (GOLD analysis project Ga0224555, IMG submission 180687) | Peat soil microbial communities from Stordalen Mire, Sweden - 717 S2 30-34 | ecosystem: Environmental > Terrestrial > Soil > Wetlands > Peat | place: Sweden: Norrbotten County, Stordalen...
GTCGCTCGGATACAAGCAGGCGATGCAGTTCTTGCGCGGAGAACTGGATCGCGAGTCGGCAATCGCCGCGGCGCAGCAGGCGCATCGCAACTATGCCAAGCGCCAGATCACATGGTTCCGGCGAGAGCCAGATGTGCATTGGCTGGCCGGGTTTGGCGACGATCCGGCCATCCAGGGGGAAGGCATTGCAATTGTCGAACGGAACATTTGAGAGAAACGGAGGATGGCCCCCACGTCCCCAGCAGGGGATGATGTCCGGCCCCTAAAGGGGCATCTGATTTCACAGAATTCTGCGGCATCGCTAAAGCGATGCCCTGATACGAAGCCTAAGACGGGGCTAGACCCGTCTCTACAAGAAATGTCCGTTTTTGCTATTGTCAATTGCATGCTCCGACATTTGCTGCTGATCGCGCTCCTGCTGGCCGCGGCGCTTTGCTTTGCTAAAGACACGAACAAGGGGCGCTTTCTGCAGCCCGGTCCCATCCATGTCGACCGAGCTGGACAGAAGTGGGTCGACAAGACGTTGCGCAAGATGTCGCCCGAAGAAAAAGTCGGCCAGCTCTTCGCGATCTGGGTGAGAGCGCAATTTCTGAACGACGCCGACCCCCTCTATATTCAGATGCGCGACAACATCCGCAAATATCACATCGGAGCCCTGGTCATGAGTGTACCGGTGGATGGCCCGGTCCTGCTCAAGAGCCAACCCGATGTCGCTGCCGAGCTGCTCAACCGGCTGCAAAAATCATCCAAGTTGCCTCTTATTGTTGCGGCAGACTTCGAGCGCGGCGTGTCGATGCGGTTGAATGGCGCCACCGTCTTTCCCCATGCGATGGCGTTTGGAGCTACCGGCAAAACGGAAAATGCCGAAGCCTTTGGACGCATCACGGCGCTCGAAGCGAGGGCGGTCGGAGTGCATTGGAATTTCTTTCCCGTTGCGGACGTGAATTCCAACCCGGCGAATCCCATCATTAACACGCGCTCGTTCGGAGAAGATCCGAAGCAGGTGGGCGATTTCGTGGCGGCGTACATTCGGGGCGCTCACGAAGGCTCCATGCTGACGACAGCCAAACACTTCCCCGGACACGGCGACACCGCCGCCGATTCGCATCTTGGCCTCGCTGAAGTCACTGGCGACCGGGCGCGCCTCGATGCGGTCGAACTGCCGCCGTTCCGGCGCGCGATTGAGGCGGGCGTCGATGCCGTGATGGTGGCGCACGTAACCGTTCCCGCACTCGATCCCGAGCCCAACCGAGTGGCCACAACTTCCCGGGCGATTGTGGACGGACTGCTCAAAGAAGAAATGGGATTCAAAGGGATGGTCGTGACCGACGCCCTCGACATGGCGGGGCTGACGCGCATCTACGCGAAGGATATCGGCCGGGCCGCGGTCGACTCCTTCGAAGCCGGCAATGACATGCTGATCATCCCGGCCGATCTCGACGCCAGCTACCGCTCGGTGCTGCAAGCGGTGCGTAGCGGCGAAATCAGCCGTCCGCGGCTCGATCAATCCGTGCGCAAGATTCTGGAGCTTAAGGCTTCTCTCGGTTTGAACAAGGCGCGGCTGGTGGACCCTGGCCGACTCTCGAGCGAGATTGCGAAACCGGAGAATCTGGCCGCCGGCCAGCGTATTGCCGACGAGGCGATTACCCTCATCCGCGACAACGGCAAAGTAATCCCGTTGCAGTCTTTTGGAACTCCTGTGGCCGGGCTTCCGTATCAATCATTGACAGAGGTGAGCAACCGTCTCGTAGTGGTGATTTTTTCCGACGACCTGCGCGCCGATTCCGGACGTATGCTCGAACGCCAGATTCTAGCCCGTGTGCCTGACGCCCGCATGATCTATGTGGATGCGCGCTCGGCTGCCGGCATGAAGGCGTCCGTTGCCGAAGCGGTGGAAGCGGCGGAACACGTAATCGCCGCGGTGTATGTGGTTCCGACCGCGGGCAAGGCCAAGCGCGATGCCGGAGGAGGTTTGAAGAATACGGTCGCCATGGATGAGGCTACAGGATCTTTGCTCACGGCGATTCTCGATCACGCCACCAACCGTACTGTAGTGCTCGCCATGGGAAATCCCTATGTGGTGCAGGATTTCCCCGCGATCCAGAATTATGTGTGCGCGTTCTCCAATGCAACCGTGTCGGAAACCGCTGCCGTGAAAGCGATCTTCGGCGAAATCCCGATCAGTGGTCATCTGCCGGTTACGATTCCGGGCATCGCATCCCGAGGCGACGGGATCGAGCGCCCGGCCCGGCCCAGCTCAGTTCGACCCAGTTCAGGAGGTTCCTCCCATGTTCAGCGTTAGAATGTTCAGCGTTAGAACGTTCAGCCGTGAGATGTTCGGCCGTAGCGTGATCGTAAGACTTTCTCTGGGCGCGCTGTTGGCCGCGCTCTCGGTGCTTCCCGCTTGCAGCATCAATACGAACGACAAGAGCAAGGATGGCGAGAAGCACGTTGATATCAAGACCCCCATGGGTGATTTGCACGTCAGCGATCAAGCCGACATCCGCGACGCTGGGCTGGCGCTCTATCCCGGCGCGAAGCCCGCACCGAAAGACGACAGCGACGACAAGAAGAGCGCCAAGGTAAATCTTTCGGTGATGGGATTCTCGTTGAAAGTGGTGGCCGCAGAGTTCGTCTCCGACGACGCTCCCGACAAAATCATCGCCTACTACGACAAAGAGCTGCAGAAATATGGCAAGCCCATCCAGTGCCGCGGCGCCTGGCACGGCGGTAGTGTAGAAAGCAAAGGCGGCAAGGATGATATGTCGAAGCCGGTCTCGTGCGGGAATAGCGGCAGCGGAGATTCGGTGGAGTTGAAGGTTGGAACGGAGGGGAACCAACACGTCGTTGCCGTGAAACCCCACAGCCAGGGAACCCGCTTTGCCCTGGTTTATGTGCGCATGCACTCGGGCTCGGACGACACGATCTAAATGAGGCATTGAGGCATTGAATCATTGAGACATTGCATCATTGAATCGTCTCTCCTGACCAGATCACCCAATGATTCAATGATGTAATGACTCAATGATTCAATGATTCAATAGCCTTGCCTTGCTCTCGGGGTTCGTTGTGCGCTAGCTTCAAAGACGTGGAGCACCCTTGCCAACAATGTGGGACCACGGTCGAGGACGGGCGGCCGTTTTGTCCGCAATGCCGCGCCCCTCAAATCCACGTGCAGGTGGCGATTCCGGATGCTGAGAATGCCGCGGGCTTGAATCCCGCGCCGGACGAGCTTTCCCCGGAGATTCCCGTAGAGACGAGGCTGGCCTCGTCTCCGGCGCGGCCAGCCGGAAGCACAATGGCCGGAACAATCGACAGGGGAATTGCCGTTCGGGCCGCGCTCAAGGCCGGTGTGCTCGGCGTTTTCATCGGCATGATCCCATTTCTCGGCATCGTGCTGACTGGGGCGCTGGGCGTCTTTTTCTACCGCCGCGAAAATGGATTCGCGCTTCCTGCCGCTCTCGGGGCGCGTGTGGGAGGAGCAGCGGGCGTCGTCGCCTTCGCCATTAACGCTCTGTTGATCACCATCCGGATTTTTGTTTTTCATGCCCAGCAGGAATACGTCGATGCCATCCTGAAAGTCGCGCAAAGGTTCGGAGCCAACGCGGCGGACCCTGACATTCAGGCCGGCATCCACAACCTGTTCACTCCGTCGGGGCTGGCGTTCACCTTCTTTTTTGGGATGATTGTTACCGTGGTGCTCGCCTCCGTTGGCGGTGCGCTGGCCTCGCTGTTTCTGCGGCCCCGCAATAGAAGCATGTAGTTTCATCACAATCGACGCGGGTTTCGGACTTGGCCTTGCTCTGATCTTTCCGCACGCGTATGATGCAGCGTTTATGAATTCGCGCGCGCCAGGACGTTCCTTCGAGATTCATCAGAAAGCGCAGTTGATGTCGGCATCCGAGGTGGAGCGCACCTTGATCCGGCTGGCGCATGAGATTCTCGAGAAAAATAATGGCGTCGAAGATCTGGCGCTGGTCGGCATCCGGCGCCGTGGAGTTCCGCTGGCGGAGCGGCTGGCGAGAATTATTCAGCGCATCGAAAAGAAACCGGTGGCACTCGGCACGCTCGACATTACCCTCTATCGCGACGATCTTTCCACCCTCGACTCCAAGCCCGTAGTACAGAAAACCGAGCTGGAGATTCCCATCACGGGTAAGTCGGTGGTGCTGGTCGACGACGTGCTCTACACCGGACGCACCACCCGTGCGGCCATGGACGCGCTGTTTCGCGCGGGCCGCCCCAAGCGCTTGCAGTTGTGCGTATTGATCGATCGTGGCCATCGCGAGTTACCCATTGAAGCCGCTTTCATTGGACGAACGGTGCAAACGACGGAAAATCAGATTATTGAGGTCAAACTTCGCGAGGTGGATGACGCGGAGAAAGTATTGCTGATGGAAAAGCAGCAGGTCAATTTGTAATTTGCGATTTGTAATTTGTAATTGAAAAACCCATTGCGCGATTCTTAATCACAAATTACAAATTGGAAATCACAAATTAATTATGAATCCAGCGCGCGGTTCCCTGCTCGGCATCGAGCACGTGGAAGCAGCCGAGATCCTGAGAATTTTGAAGTTTGCCCGGCGCATGAATCCGGACAAGCCGCGGCCCCTGCTCAAGGGCAAGCGGGTGCTTCTCCTTTTTTACGAGGCTTCCACCCGCACCCGGAGCTCGTTTGAAATCGCGGCGAAAGCGATGGGCGCTCACACCGTCCTCATCCAGGCGGCCGGTTCCAGTATCGAGAAAGGCGAATCGCTGCTCGACACGGGATACACGGTGCGCGCCGTCGGCGCCGACATCATCGTCATCCGCCACCCCAATGCCGGCGCGCCGTATGTGATGGCGCAGCACATCGACGTGCCCGTCATCAACGCCGGAGATGGACTGCACGAGCATCCGTCGCAGGCGCTGCTCGATGCTTACACGATTCTGCGCAACAAGAAAACTTTCAAAGGCCTGCAGATCGCGATTGTCGGCGACATCTTTCACAGCCGGGTGGCGCGATCGGCGTGCCACCTGTTAAGCAAATTCGGCGTGAAGATTATTCTTTGCGGTCCGCCGGAACTGGCGCCCGAGATTGCGACGACCCTCGCGCCCGGCGTGCGCGTGACCCGCCATATTGAAGACGCCTTGCGCGGCACCGATGTGGTCATGCTGCTGCGGGTGCAGAAAGAGCGCCTCTCCGGCATGAAGATCGACCTCCCGGAATACATTGCTCGCTACCAGATGACTCCGGCGCGATTGAAGATGGCGAAGAAGGATGCCATCGTGATGCATCCCGGCCCGATCATTCGCGGGCTGGAACTGACCAGCGAAGTTGCCGATGGCGCCCAGGCGCGGATCCTGGAGGAAGTGCGCAACGGCGTGCCCACGCGCATGGCGATTCTGGCGCGGGCAATGGGAAAGATGCGATGAAGATCGATTTACCACGGAGTCACGGAGACACGGAGAAAATCAAAACCAATAAGGCGTGATTTGGTTGTCTCCGTGTCTCCGTGACTCCGTGGTAAAAAATGTCTATGGAAATCAAGGATTGACGTGACTTCACGATCCACAAGCAGTCTGCTGATCAAAGGCGGCCACCTCATCGACCCGGCAGCTCGGATCGACGCGCCCATGGACGTGCTGCTAAAGGATGGCCGCGTCGCCGAAATTGCTGCTCCCAACAAGATCAAAGGCGCGGACGAGAAGTTCGACGCCCGCGGGCTGATCGTCGCGCCGGGCTTCATCGATCTGCACGTTCACCTGCGCGAGCCCGGCCAGGCGTACAAAGAGACCATCGCAACGGGCACGGCTGCCGCCGCGGCTGGCGGTTTCACTTCTGTCTGCACCATGCCCAACACGGCTCCGGTGGTCGATTCGGTCGAGTGGATCGAGTGGCTTCGTCAGCCCGAACGCGGCGCGGTCGTGAATGTATTTGCCATTGCTGCCGCGACTCGTTCGAGCAAAGGAGTTACGCTCACCGACTTCCGTGCGCTGCACACCGCCGGAGCGATCGCGGTCACCGACGATGGCAAACCCATTCTCGATGACGGCATTATGCGCGAGGCGCTGGTTCTGGGCGGGGAGCTGAATTTCCCGGTCGTACAACATGCCGAAGACACTCGCATGACCGAAAATTGCTCCATGCACGCGGGCGCGCGCTCGTTCCGTCTCGGGTTGCGCGGCATGACCGCGGCTGCCGAAGCCTCGATCGTCGAGCGTGACGTCCAGCTTGCGATGCACATTCCCAATGCGCGCCTGCACGTTGCGCATCTTTCCACGGCGGACGCGCTGAAGAGTGTGCGCCGTGGCAAGCGCGCGAAAGCGCGCGTCACCTTTGAAGTTACGCCGCACCATTTCACGCTGAGCGACGAGGACATGCGTGACTACGACAGCAATTACAAGATGAATCCGCCGCTGCGCTCGGCCTCCGACCGCGAAGCCATCCTGGCCGCGCTTGCCGACGGTACGGTGGACGCCATCGCCACCGATCACGCTCCCCACGCCGCTCACGAAAAAGAGATGGAATTCGAACTCGCGGCGTTCGGCATCACCGGACTGGAAACGGCGCTGGCGCTGGCGATCACCAGGCTGCATCGCGAGAAGCGCATCCCGCTGGCCCGCATCGTGGAACTCTTCACTGCCGGCCCGGCCCGGTGTTTCGATCTCCGCGGGCGCGGATCGCTAGTCCGTGGGTCGGTCGCCGACGTTACTGTTTTCGATCCGAAGAAGAAGTGGACCTTCGATGTCAACAAGTCCCGCTCGAAATCGAAGAACACACCCTTCGATGGATGGCAGCTCATGGGGAAAGTAGTGGCTACAGTTGTCGGAGGGAAGATCGTGTACTCCGCTTGAATTGGTGCAGGGACAGCCGCCTCGGCTGACCATTCGAGCACAGCTCGAACATAGTTCAAGATACCTCGCGCCGCTGCAACTCCTTCGGTGCTACAATTCCTCGCCATGAAACGCCTACTGTTTTTCCTCCTGCTGATTCCATTCGCGGCTGCGCAGACCACGACTGAAGTCGAGATCACCGCTGAACCCTCGCATCACCTTGTCCTGGAAAACGAATACGTGCGCGTCTTCCAGGTCGAGGTCGCACCCCATACTTCGACGCTCATGCATCCGCATCGCCACGACTATGTTTTCGTCACACTTGGCGATGCTCACATCTCTAACGAAGTCGAGGGCAAACCGTCCGTGGACGTCAAGTTCACCGACGGCGACACGCGGTTTACGACGGGAAACTTTGCCCACGTCGTCAAGGATCTCTCAGACCAGCCCTTCCGCAACGTGACGATCGAGTTGATGCAGGATGAAAAATTACGGCAGACTCCGTCCCACTGGCTGGAGGAAAGCGGCGAAAAGACTTTCCCGGGCGGGCGCAGCAAAATTCTTTTTGTGAAAGATGGAGTGCGCGTGTCCGAAGTCAACCTTGAACCGGGCGCGATCGTACCCAGCCATCATCACGACGGCCCGCATCTTCTGGTCGCGGTCAGCGATCTCGATCTGCGCAGCGACGTCGAAGGATCGGGCCCGATGCCCGGAAAATTCAAGGCTGGCGATGTCAAGTGGCTGCCGGGAGGCTACACCCACACGGTAACGAATGTGGGGAAGAGCCCGGCGAGACTAGTGACGGTGGAATTCTAAGTAGAGACGTGGCTTGCCGCGTCATGGGCGCGCGCTCCGGCAACGGTGACGCCGCTCTACGCGCTCTTGACCAACGGGTTCCCCGGAGAAACCAGACCGGCACGATGCAGCTTAGCGTTGAGGCGGTCTTTGTCATTGGAAGCAGAAGCAGCGGCGAGGCGCTTGCGCAGCTTGGCGATTTTTTCGGCGCGGGTGCGGCGGCGGCGAATTTCCGGGCGACGGCTGGGTGCGGACATAAAGTTCTCCTTGGTCTTCAGTGACTGGTATTCAATCAAGCGACCGGTGAAATTACGAGTCAGAGATACGGTCGGGGCCGTGGCCTCGTCTCGAACTTTAATTATAGGGTCGATCGGAACTGCTGGCAAAGACAAGGCGACTAAGACAAGGCGACTACTTCGGCCGAAAGCCGCTGCAGACCAAAACCGGAAGGCGCGGATACTTCGCAAACCGCGAATCCTCAAACGAAAGTTCACACCTGAAGAAAATCGACCCACGATCCGACTCGATCCGGCGCGCATGGTGGCAGTTCTTGCAGAGGCCGGGGTCGGAGGGAATCAGCGTGCGGTCGCTTTCAAAGGACATGCTGGACTAACAAAAACTTGTGGCAGCCGGACCTGTAAGCCGAATTCTGTCTGCCGTTGCCGGCAGGACGGTCATTCCTCTGGGCCACGCATTACTGTGGGGCTCAAGCGACCTACCCGGAGGTTGTGGCGCACCGAGCCGGCACGCGTCCCCGGCAAAGCCCGAAGGCTTACCAGGAAATCCCTCCCTATTTGGTCTTGCTCCGTGTGGGGTTTGCCCTGCCCGCCGCATTACTGCGTCGGCGGTGCGCTCTTACCGCACCTTTTCACCCTTACCTGAGCCTTGCGGCCCGGGCGGTATGTTTTCTGTGGCACTTTCCGTCCAACCGGCTTAAACCGGTCGTCCCGGACGTTATCCGGCACACTGCTCTGCGGAGTTCGGACTTTCCTCTGTCTTGCGACAGCGACCGTCCGGTCCGGCTGCCAACGGATTCATTATAGTGCACGCCATCACAGCGCACGCCGGCGGGCGTGTTCTCTTACGCCTCCTCTTTGGGCGCGAGGAGGAACGGATACGCCAGCAGCGCCGCCCCGATCAGTAATGGAATCAGGCCGACGAGATAAACCGGTCCATCATCGTTCGCAATCCCACGCAGAAGCACCATGACACCGATGCCAACCGCCGCCGTGATCAAACCGCCCAGCTTCATGCCTTCGAGGCGGCGTTTTGCAGCGTTCTTCTCCTGCTTGCGCAGCAGTTCCAGCGCGCTCTTGGCTCCCTCTCCTGAGCTCTCCGCGATCTTCTTCAGGGTTTCGCTCCGGTAGTACGCTTCTCTTTCTTTGCGGCGCGCCTCGGACCATGAGGCGACGGCCAGGAAAGAGAACAGGGCAATACTTCCTACGACGGGTATCGCGACGGCTACGACTCCGACAGCGTTGCTGTCAATTTCGAATGCCATGGTCAGCTCCTTGAAGTTTTCTGCTTACGTCAGGTAGGACCGGCCTTCCGCTGTTCCGGTTGCATTTTTTCGTCACGGGGCCATTTTTAAAATAATGCAACCGCGCGTAACGGCGCCGTGTCTTACCATTGAGGCAGGGTCCAGAGTGAGCGCTCGCGACGATCAGACCGATGTCGAAAGAGTTTTGGCTGGCGACATTTCCGCCTTTGAGGGGATTGTCCGCCGCTGGCAGGGGCCACTGATCAACCTAGCCTATCGTTTTTGCCACGATCGCGGCCGCGCCGAAGAACTGGCGCAAGAAGCTTTTCTTCGCGCCTATCGCGCGCTTGGCCAGTGGCGCAAGGATGCTGTCTTCTCCACTTGGCTCTTCGCGCTGGCGACGAACCTGTATCGTTCGGAACTGCGTCGTATTCCGGCGCGCACGGCGTCTGTGTCGCTCGACGACATTGCCGAACCCGCGGACGCGCGCGCCTCGGACGGAGGACTCGAAGACCATGACCGGGATTTGGCGGTGCGACGCGCGGTCGGTGCTCTGCCGGCGAAGTATCGCGAGGCCTTGATGCTTTTTTACTTTCACGACATGGACGTCACCACCGCGGCGCGGAGCCTCGGCCTGCCCGAGGGCACGCTCAAGGCAAGATTGTTTCGCGGGCGGGAAATCTTGCGCAGTAAACTTCCGCAACGGTTGGCTGTGCCGCGCCTGAAGGAGGCTTAATGGGACGCTTGATTGGACGATCGATTAGACGATTGATTGGAGACGAGGAGATCGATCGCGTTCTTTCCCGCGAGGATGAAATCCTCCCATCGTCGGGTTTCGCCGTTTCCGTCATGGATGCGGTTCGACGCGAGGCTGCAGCACCTCCGCCGATTCCGTTCCCCTGGAAGCGCGCTCTGCCCGGACTGGTGGTTGCGGGTTTTGCACTGGCACTGGTTCTGATTGCGATAGTCGTGGCCATCGCGCGGAGAGCCTCCACCACCCCACAGTTTTCCATGACCTTACCATCCGTGATGCCGCCCATCTTCCATGGGGGCATAGAGTCTGCGGCGATCTGGACGGCGCTGGCGCTGCTGGTGGCATTTGTGTCGGTGAAATTCTCGATGCGCCTGGCGTCCGGCAGGGGATGAGTCTTGCTGATGGAGCACCGGGCGTGCCCGCCCGGCCGCCAAGCTGCCACCAAACTGCTGGGCGGGCGAGACGCCCATCCCTTCACTAAATTACTCACATAACACGCTCGTTCTGTGAATGCTTCCAGCGCGGACCCGACCGCCCGTCCTGCTAAACTCATTTCGGGGAACTGCCCACTCCCGCAATCCCCGGAACTGCGGCGAGAAGCGCAAGACGATGAACATTATCGAGGCCATCAAGATCGCGTTCCTGTCGTTGTGGGCGAACAAACTGCGCTCCGCACTCACCTTGCTCGGCGTGGTGATCGGAGTGGCCGCGGTGATTGCCGTGGTCACGTTCGTCAACGGCATCAATGGCTACGTGGCGACGAAGATTTTCAATCTTGGCGCCGACGTTTTCATCGTCTTCAAAGTTTCACCCGCGGTCACTAACATCGATAAATTTCTCGAAGGTGAAAAGCGCAAAGACCTCACCATGGAGGACTACGAAGCCGTCCTCGAAGCCTGCAAGCATTGCGAATGGGTGGGGGCATCGCTGCGCAACGATAGCGGACACGTCAAGTATGGCGAGCAGTCCATCAGCGATACCATTGTCCGCGGCATGACGCCCTCCATGGTGCCGATTCTCGATATCGACCTCACCGCCGGGCGCATGATCAACGATATTGATGTGAGGAACAACTCCGCCGTGGTCGTCGTAGGACCGGACATCGTGGATAACCTGATGCCCGGCATGGATCCCATTAACAAGGAGATCCGTGTCGATGGCTGGGTCTATCGTGTGGTCGGCGTCGGCAAACGCAAAGGCAAGACGCTTGGCCAGAGCATGGATAACTATGCGCTCATGCCGATCACTGCGTTTGAGAAACAGAATGGTTCGCACGAAAGTGTCCGCATTTCGGGCAAGGCGGCTGCCAGCGGCGCCGGATTCGAAGAAGCGATGGACGAAACGCGCGCCATCCTGCGCGCCCGCCGCCACGTCCACCCTGGCGACGACGACAATTTCGACATCGAGACCAACGACAGCCTGCTGAGCATCTGGTCGAACTTCAGCGGCACGTTTTTTTACGCCATGATCGGAATTGCCGCCATCTCGCTGGTGGTGGGCGGCATCGTGATCATGAACATCATGCTGGTTTCGGTGACGGAGCGGACGCGGGAGATCGGCATCCGGAAGGCCATGGGCGCGCGCCGTAGCGACATCCTGCTGCAGTTTCTGATCGAGTCTGTCACCCTGGCCCTGCTCGGCGGAGCGATCGGTGTGCTGTTCGGCATCACCATTGCCAAGGGCGTCACGCTCGCCATCGGCATGCCCTCGGAAATCAAACTCTGGGCAGTCGTGGCGGGGGTGTCGGTGGCGGCGAGCGTGGGCATTTTTTTCGGCGTGTATCCCGCGAAACGCGCAGCCGTGCTGGACCCAATCACAGCGCTGCGCTTCGAGACGTAAAGAGTTTCTTGATTTGTCATCCCGAGCGAAGCCAGGGATCTGCAGTTTTCTCGGCGCACTCTGCGTCTCGGCGGTGAAAAAGGTTCTGAAGTCATGCAATTCAAAGGCGAACTCGGCGAAGGCCTGAACATGGCGGTGGACACGATCCGCAGCAACAAAATGCGCTCGTCGCTGACCGTGCTGGGCATCGTGATTGGAGTGGCCGTCGTCATCGGAATTTCGTCGATTGTGCGCGGCCTGAACGATAACGTAAGCCAGGTCATCAGCAGCCTGGGTTCGAATATCATTTTTGCGTTCCACATGGAGCCCTTCAACTTCGGACGTCCGACAGAAGAGATGCGTACCCGCAAGGAACTGACCTATGACGACGCCATGGCGATGCAGGATCTGCCGCACGTGAAAGCGGTCACCGTCGGCGTGCGATATTTCCGGCCGGAACTCGGCACCGGCACCTACTCCGTCAAATACAAAGACCGCAAGGCGAAGCAGACGATCTTGGAAGGCGACACCAGTTCCTACAAAGATGTGATTGACGTTGCCCTCGACTCCGGCCGCTGGTTCAGCGATATCGATGAAGAGCGCCGCGCTTCCGTCATTATCATCGGCCACGATACCGCGGAAGAACTTTTTCCGAGTGAACAACCGCTGGGCAAAGAGCTGGACATCGAGGGGCAGCTGTTTACCGTGATCGGGGTGGCGAAAGTTCGCAAGAGTGTGTTCGGCGGAGGAAAGAATCCCGATGACAACATCGTTTTTTTCCCGCTGAGCACGTTCCGCAAGCTGCACCCCGAACTGAAGCAGTATTGGATCAGCGTCAAGGCTACCTCGCACGCCGACATGCCCAAAGCCATCGACGAGATGCGCGAGTTGCTGCGCCGCCGCCGGAGGGTCCCGACCGAGAAGCCGGATAACTTCGCGGTCTTCACGCAAGACTCGATTTCCGACGTGTGGAATCAGATCACGGGTATGATCTTCATCTTCATGTTTGCGGTTTCGAGTGTGGGCTTGATCGTGGGCGGCGTGGGCGTGATGAATATCATGCTGGTTTCGGTGACGGAGCGCACCCGCGAGATCGGAGTGCGCAAAGCCATGGGCGCCCGCAAGCGCGACATTCTTGTGCAATTCACGCTCGAAGCCGTCATGCTCACGGCCGTGGGCGGAGTGATCGGCCTCTTGCTCGGCGCTCTCATCACCGCGATCGTTCCGATTGCATTTCCATCGCTTCCTGCCACTATGTCGGTGTACTGGTCGATGTTCGCCTTTGTCGCCTCGGCCGCGGTAGGACTGATCTTTGGCATCTATCCCGCGTGGAAAGCGGCCAACCTCGATCCGATCGAGTCGCTGCGCTACGAGTAACATGCTACTTATGTCGCCACTGACAGCCAGAGTCTTACTCGAAGCTGCGGCTGCGATTGGAACTGCCGGCAGTTTGTTGTTCTATTTTCTGTCCGCGCTTTCGCTGGCGAGTTTTCTCGGCGACAGGCGCAAGAAACTTAAACAGGCGTCGCCGCTGGAAAGCCAACTCCCTCCAGTTTCTATCCTCAAACCCTTGAAGGGTGTCGATCCCGAAATCTGGGAGAGCTTTTGCAGTCACTGCGAACAAGACTATCCCGAATTTCAATTGATCTTCGGGGTCAGCGATCGCGGCGATCCCGCCATCGAGGTGGTGCGCCAGCTCCAGGCAAAATATCCGAACCTTCCGATTGAGCTGATGGTGTGCGGTCGCGTTCTGGGAGCGAATATCAAAGTCAGCAATCTGGCGCAAATGCTGCCTGCGGCACGCCACGAACTGCTGCTGGTGAATGACAGCGACATTCGCGTCCCCTCCGATTATTTGCGCAAGGTGATCGCGCCGCTCGCCGACGCTTCCGTGGGACTGGTAACTTGCCTTTACCGTGGCGTCGCCGGCCCGACCGTCTGCTCCCGTCTGGAAGCATTGGGCATCAGCACCGATTTTGTGCCCGGGGTTCTGAGCGCCAGGTTTCTCGAGAAGGGATTGCGCTTCGGATTAGGCTCTACGCTGGCGTTTCGCCGTCGCGACCTTGAAGCCATCGGCGGCTTCGAAGTATTACTCGACTATCTCGCTGACGACTATGAACTGGGCCGGCGCATCGCAGCAACCGGAAAGCGAGTCGAACTCAGCACCGCGACTGTCACCACATTTCTGCCGGCCTACACGCTGCGGCAGTTTTTTCGCCATCAACTGCGCTGGTCGCGAACCATTCGCGACGCTCGCCGCTGGGGATACGCCGGATTGCTGTTCACCTTCGGCCTGCCGTGGGCATTCTTGACGCTGCTCGCGGCCCGCGGGGCGGCGTGGGCGTGGGCACTATTTGCGCTGACGTTCGCGGTGCGACTGGGCGTCGGGCTTGTCGCGGCGGTAGGCGTGCTCCACGACCGACAGGTGTTGCGCAGTGTTTTCCTGCTGCCGCTGCGAGACCTGATTGCGCCGCTCGTCTGGGCCGCAGGTTTTATGGGTAACAGCATCCATTGGCGAGGCGATGTCTTCGATCTGAAAAACGGCCGCCTGACTATCGCGAAGCCGGCGCCATCGGACGGTTGGCAAAAATAGTCTTGCCTCCGCGGCGCGCGACTACGTAGCTCGTCAATCCGCGCAACGCGACCGGATCTTCCTGATCGGTCCAGAAGAAAACACGCTGTGGACCATTCCACATTTCGAGGAACGACGCCTGTGTTTCGAAAACCCGCGGCGCTCCCGGAAACTGCGTGCCGTACCACATGTTTCCGCCCGGCGTGTGCAGACTGTGCAGCGGCAGCCCGGTGTAGAAGTTCAGCGTGGACGCATTTTCATACAGCCCACTTACCACGATCTGATCGCCCGGTCGGTACTGCCCGCGAATCGCCATCGCCAGATCCTTCGACGAGATAATCGGAGAAAAAATGCCGAACGCAATCCGCACACACGCGAGCACTACCACCATCATCGCCGCCAGCGCCGCATTTCCCGCTCCCGCCCGCGCGCGACGGCGCAGCATCCAGTTGGCAAGCGTTCCCAGCAGAAACGCGAGCGAGAATCCGAACAGCGGCACGCGGAATGCTCCCATTGCCTGCGGGGTTAAATCGAGAAAGTGTCCGAACGAGAGCGCGTAGTCCTGCGGATTTTTTCGCAGCAGGTCTGACAGATCGGTGCCTGGAGCCGGCGCCTTCGAGAAGAAGAGCAAGGCAAAGCCAACCACTGCGATGATGACTCCGACTGCCAGCAACACCGCCGAAGAAATCCGCCCGTTGCGCCGTTCGCAGCTATCCGCAGCGGATGCGCTCTCTCGTTGCAGCCATCCGCCCACCAGCAGTGCCATCCCCGGAATCGCCGGGATGGTGTAGTATTCCTGCCGCGTCGAGAGGCTGAAGAAGCCCACGATGACCACGTTCCACAAGAAAAATAATAGATACGCCCGCTGGCGCCGCGACATTTGCGCGTGGAACTCGCGCCACCGCCGCGGCACGTCTTGCAGCGACTGCGGAAGAAACGCGGTCCACGGAATCAGCCACAAAACCAGCAACGCCCAGAACAGCAGCAGCGGAACCGTGTCGTAATCGCGCGGCACTCGCTTGTTCAGGAAACGCAAAATGTGCTCATTGACGAAGTAGAACCAGAGAAATCCGCGCACGTGGCCCTCCGCCGGATTCCGCAGCGCGGCCAGAATGTGCCACGGCGCAGCGATCGCGAGAAACACCAGCGCGCTCGAAAACAGACGCAGCTTCAGCAAGTGCCGCAAATTCCCAGTCAGCAGCAGATAAAGCCCGATCGCTCCCGCCGGAAACACCAGTCCGATCAATCCCTTGGTGAGCACGTTGAGCGCGCACACGGCGGCGAGTCCCCAGCAGGTCCAGCGCGCCGGCTTCGCTTGCTCCAGCTTCTGTTGTTCCAGCGACACCAGAAAAAGCCAGAACGTCAGGGTCAGCCACAGACCGACCGCCACGTCAGGAATCAAAAAGCGCGTAAAAAGAAACGGTCCGAGCGCGGTCGCGAGCACCAGTGCGGAATCGAATCCGCCTTCGCTGCCTAAAGCCCAGCGTCCCAACCCGTACGTGGAGAGAATCATCGCCAGCACGACCAGCATGAGCGGGAAACGGGTGCTCCACTCGCTGATGCCGAACAGCGTGTAGCTCGTAGCCACGCCCCAATACATCAGCGGAGCTTTTTCCAGATAGCGAATGCCGTTGACGTACAGCGTAACCCAGTCGTGGCGCTGCAGCATTTCGCGCGCCGCCTCGGCGTGCACCGTGTCGGCATCGTCGAGCAAGGCGGGCCGGGAGAGTCCGGCCATGTAGATGACGGCCCACAGTGCAATCAGCACCAGCACGGAAATCCGCCAGTCGGCGAGCAACCGGTTCGGAGGATTCACAGTGCGATGGATCGTGCTCTCAGATGTTGGCGGTTCGGGATTGGGCGTAGCGCCGGAATTCATCGCAGAATTACTCATTATACGGGAGGAAGAACGCCCTCAGTCCGCGGCGACCCCGCGGGAAACGCGGGCGCCCGCCACTTCTCGGTAGATCTCAAGGATTCTCGTCACCGACGTAGTCCAGGAGAAGCGCTGCGCCTGTTCGTAGCCGCGTTGCTTCATCCGCTCGCGCAACGCCGGATCAAGCAGCGCTCGCTGCAAAGCTCGCCGGATCTCAAACACGTTTTCCGGATTCACCAGCAACGCCGCGTTTCCCGCAACTTCCGGCAGGCTTGAAGTGTTCGAAGTGACCACCGGAGTTCCGTGGGCCATGGCTTCGAGTGGCGGCAATCCAAATCCTTCGTAGAGCGACGGAAACACAAAAATCTTGGCCACATCATAAAAAATGCGCAGCACTTCGATGGGCACGAAACCGAGGAAACGCACGTCGTTCTGCACGCCGCTGCGCACGACCGTGCGGCGCAGGCGCGGATGACTCGAAAGATCGTCCCCGATAATGATGAGCTTCAGATCCGGGAACTGCTCCTCCTTCTGCAGTTCGCTTTTCAGCGCCGAAAACGCTTCGATGATGCGGACTACATTCTTGTGCGGCCGAATCGCGCCCGCATACAGAATGAACGGATAGTTCACCAGATAGCGCTGGGCAATCAGATCGCGATCCGCTTCGGTGGCATGGCCGTGCAGAAAACGTTCGTCAATCGCGTTGTACACCACCTCGATGCGCGCGTCCGGAATGGCCAACAGCTTTTCGATTTCGTTCCTGGTGAATTGCGACACCGCGATCACGCGCGCTGCCCTGCGCAACACGCGCCGCGTCAGGTAAAAGTGCAGACTGCGCCGCAAACTGGAAAGGTCGCGCGATCCATACATGTGCTCCAACAGGTCGTGCACAGTCAGAACATAAGGACAACCGAGCCCGCGCGGAATCCAGAACAGGTGCGGAATGTGAACCACGTCGCACCCGAGGCGCCGCACAATTGCCCGGAACGCGAGGGTCCCTTTGAGCGTGTCATCGGCGCCGTCCAGCGCGACCGCGTGGAAGTTCGGCGGCAGCGCGCCGAATTCCGCCATCTTCTCCGGCGATCCGATAAGGAAGTACTTGCTGTCGCGGTCCAGGCGCGCCAGCGTCCGGACCACATTCCTTATGTAGGTGCCAATCCCGAATTCCGTCATGCGACGGATGTCGATGGCTACTTTCACAACCTGAATTTAACCACACGGGACACGGAGGACACAGGGAATTCGCCAGACCCTTGTCGCGACGGGCTGCTAGCGCGGCAGAGGCTCGGGCATGCTGGCGAGCGCGTATCCCATGACGGCCATGGCAGCGGCGTTTTCGCGCAAATTCTGCGGATCGACTTTGTCGAGCGTATCAGCGGCGGAGTGGTGATAGTCGAAATACTTGCGGCCGTCCTGGATGAGGCCGATACCGGGGACGCCGGCTTCCACCAGTGGCTCAATGTCGGAGCCGGGACTGTGCTCAGCCGTGCGGAAAACGGTCGAGCCAACAGGGCGCAGGATGTCGCGCAGCGGCTGCAACGCGGCGATGGCAGCGGGCGGCATCTTCAGAAAGAAGCCGAGTGGGTGGCCGGCTCCAGCGTCGCTCTCGATGGCGGCGATGTGGTTGGGAAATTCCGCGGCGTGAGTTTTGGCATAAGCCTTGTTTCCGCCGCCTCCATTTTCCTCGTCCATCCAGGCGATGACGCGCAGGGTGCGGCGCGGGCGCATATGCAGTTGCTGGAGGATTTCGGCGGTGGCCATGGAGATGACGACACCCGCGCCGTCGTCGATGGCGCCGCGACCGAGGTCCCAGGAATCGAGGTGACCGGAGACGACGACAATCTGCTCCGGATGTTCGCTGCCCTTCAGGTCGGCGACGACGTTGTAGCCGGTGGCGTCGGGCAGGCTTTGCGGAGTAAGCGTGAGGTGCATGCGGACGCGGCCCTGGGCGGCGAGATGATCAACCAGTTCGGCATCTTCCGCGGCCAGAGCGGCGGCGGGAATTCCGGCGGGAACGCTGTAACCGGTGTGCGGCAGGCGATAGTCGGCGCCTCCGACGGAACGGATGAGAGAGGCGATGGCGCCCAGTTCAGCGGCAGCTTTGGCGCCGCGTCCGCGATAGACAACGGCTTCGCCATAAGCTTCAAATGCCATGCCTGCGAGCGCTTTGCGCTCGTCGTAGGGAACGTTGAAGAGGACAATTTTGCCGGCAACTTTTTCGCGGCCGAGAGCGCTGAGTTCGTCGAAGTTGTGGACCACGACGACCTCCGCAGTGATGCCTTCGGCGGGAGTCGCGGAGCTGCCGCTGATGGTGGTGAGAACAATGCGCTGGGTTGTTTCCGGCACTTGGCCAGGATATTCGACGAGTTGGGCTTTTTCCTCGCCGCGAATCCAGTGGGAGACTTGCGCTGGCTCCAGGTGAACCTCGAGGCCGAGCTTGCGCATCTCGGCGGCTACGTATTCGGCGGCGGCTTGAGCTTGCGGCGATCCGGCGGGGCGAGGGCCGATGTTCTCGGTCAAGTGCTCGAGCTGATGCCAGGCATAGTCGCTGGTGAGAGCGGCGTCGCGCAGCGCCTGCAACTGATCGCGCAGTTCTTTGGAATAGGAGGAAGCAGGCGCGGGCGGCGGAGTCTGTGACCGCGCGGCAAAGCTGGCGAAAAGCAAGAGGGCGCAGATTGGGGCTAGGGTTTTCATGTTAAGCATTCTCATTTCGTAACTTCTCATTCTTCGTTCACGGCACGGTTCCCCGAACTGCGGATAACCTAGGGAGTTGGTTCGTCCCTCCGGGACTTGAATCGTTTCTTCCACTTTTCCCAGCGCTGAAGCGCTGGGCTAAGCTGGTTCGCCCCTCCGGGGCAGGATTCCAGATTCGTTAGCGCGATGCTTCGATATGAAGCCCGAGTTTTTCCGCTGCCGGTCACGGTTGGTTCGCGGCCTGACCGAGCGCGGGTGCAGGGTACTCGGGTAGTTTCTGCTTCGTGGCTTCCGTCCGCTTCACCTGGAGCTCGTCGAAGAGCAGCGCCGGGCTGGCAACGCTAAACCACACAGGCTCGAAGCGGTCTTCGACATCGAGCGTGTCTCCGGCCGCAATCAGATCGCTGCGCAGCGAACGGATATCGAGGTCGCCAAACACCGCGCCCCGCACCAGTTCTTCCCTGCCGTCTTCCACCCAAATGCGATAGATCATTCGCGGAGCCAGCTTCGAACCCACGGATTCCACGTATAAGCCATACTTCAAATCGCGTTGCTTACACAGCTCAATCAGTTTCTTCTTGAGGCCGGCATTGGGCTGGGGATCGGACGACTCAAGGATCAGATTGCCCACTTGCGGCGCAGCCGCGGCGCTGGCGGCGGCGCGTCCATGACCGTTCGAAGCGGGAAAATCGCGAATCGGTTCGCGCCCCACAAGGTAGCCGACCAGTTGTCCCTTTTCGATCAGCGAAACTCTCTGCGCTCTTACGCCCTCGTCGTCGATCGAGTAGTTGCCAAACAGGCGCTTGCCGGAGATGGTCGATATCGTCGGATCGTCGAAAACATCGATGAAATCGGGCAACACGCGGGATTTGTAGCTGGTCGACCATTTCCCGGCGGTGCGGGCGTTCTCGCCGAGTTTGGGCTTCTTGCCGAGAACGTTGGGCTCAACCAGGTCGCCGATCACTATTTTGGCGGCGTTGCCGGCGAACAGCACCGGCCCACGGTATTCCTCATCCACCACCGGCGCTTCGCGCATCGCCTTCAACGTGGCAACGAACTTCCTCGTAGAGTCGAGGAATTTCTCACGGCTGGGCAGGTCCTCCAGAGTGGGTTCGACGTCGCCGCGGTTCCGCGCCAGTAGCATGCCATCGGCGGCTTGCGTCGATCCGTCCACATGCAGACTGTAGTGCGCATGTCCCGTCCGCGCCACCGTCCCCTCCGAGTTCAGGAAGTAACGGTTCTCGGTGATGAAACGAAGCGACGATTCGAAGTTCTCCAGGTCTTTGTCGACGCGATACAGGCCGGACGCCTCTTCGATCAAATTCACCCAGGGCGTGAAATCGGCCGGAGACAGCCGCACCACGGGCTCGATCACTTCGACCGGCGGCGCCTTCGCGAAATCGTCGACGGGCTCATCGACCTTCAACTGCTTCAGCGCAGCTTGCTTGGCGGAGAGCGCCTCGGTGGCGGCCTTGTATGCGCGATCGGTGGCGAGCCATATGCGATGGCGGATGGCGAAGACGTCATCATCGGATGGAACCAGGTCGATGGTGCCTTCTCCGGCGCCGTAGAAGCTGTCTTGCTTGTAGTCGCCGACGCGCACTACAACGCGCAACAGGCGGGCGCGATTATGCTGCTGGCTGCGCAGCGCGCCGAAAACGGCGCTGGCTTCGAACTGGTCGATCTCGGTAACGCGGTATTCAATGTAATACGGCGCTGGGACGTTCTCCAGTTTCAGCTTGGCTTTGGAGCGCTCCATTTCTTCGCGAAGAGCGCGGAGGAGGACATCGCCGGAAGCGGGATCGGCGGCGCGGGCGAAGGTTGACAGGGCGCAGATCAGGATCGCGCATGAGATCGACAAGGCGCGTTTAATCATTTTGCGCCTCCCTTGTCGTCGGTTGCGCCGGGGGTCGCACCGGGCGGAGGCGGAAGAATCGGCGGACGCGTGTCTCCGTACTTTCGTTTCTGGACTTCCATCTCGGAAAACAGCATAGCCGGAGCGGCTGCGGATACAGGCACGCTCCCCGATTCGGCTCCGCAAATTCCGTTGAACACGCTGATCGTGTCTCCGGTCGCCGCGATCTCGGTCAACACGGTGAGCGGGGTGCCGACGATATCGACGCCGCGGACGAGTTCATCGGGACGGCCATCGGCATAAACGCGCCAGACCATGACGGGCAGCACCTGGAAGGCTTGCGGACGATTGCTCGTGGTCAGGGTGAATCCGCCCTGGATGTCTTCGAAGTAGAGACCATAGGGCTTTCCCTGCTTTTTGATTTCTTCGATGAAGCGGGAGCGCAGTTGGGCGTCGGGAATCGTCTTCGAAGAAGTAACAATCAGATTGCCCTGGCGGCCAGCCGGCATCCGTCCTGCCTGAGCGCGGCCATGGCCGTTCGAATTGCTGAAGTTCTTCACCGGCAATCGTCCCATCAGAAAATTCTTGAGGATGCCGTCCTTGACGACCTCCACGCGCGCGGCGGGAATGCCTTCGTCGTCGAAGCGATAGAAGCCCGACAGTTCGGTGCCGGCGAGCGAATGCAGAGTGGGATCGTCGGTGACGCTGAGAAAGTCGGGCAGGATTTTTTCGTTCACCTTTTTAGTAAAAGTCTGGCCTTCGTCGCGGCCCCTCTGGCGCTGCCCTTCGACGCGATGGCCGAGCACTTCATGAAAGAAGACGGCAGCGGCGCGGCCGGAGAGCAGCGCGGGGCCACTGTAGGGTTCGGCGAGCGGAGCCGCGCGTAAGGCGCTTAAGTCGCTGGCCATTTTCTGCACACTCGCCGCCACGTCCGCTTCGGAAGGAGATTTTGCCGGGTCGGAAAACTGGAAGGTTTCGACGCGCATCAGTTGCATGCCATCGTCGGCGCGGGTTTCGGCCTCAATCATGATGCGGAAGATGGCGTCGGCGGTGACGATCTTCGCGCCTTCGGTTGACACCAGGTAACTTCGGCTCTTCTCGGCGTAAAGAAAAACCAGAGACTCTTCGACTTGGGGGTACTGACGAAAGGAAGCGGAATAGCGGCGGGCAAGGTCTTCCCAAGCCTTTTGCTCGGGAAACGCAGGCGATGGAGTCTGGTCGATGTAAGTTGAGGGCTTTTCCTGAGAGAAGTCGGGCGAGTCGTCCTCGTCCTTGGCGCGGACGGCGGTCTTGGTCTTCACGTTGATATAGGCCTGGCGCGCCTTGCGGTATTGCTGGTAGGTCAGGCTCCAGAGGACACGGGCGATGGCGTCGGGATCGTCCTGCTGCGGAAGCTGGCCGGAGGAGATGCCGGAGGAGCGTTCCTGGTCGTGGGTGTTATCGAGAGCGGGAGCGCCGATGCGCATGCTGACGTCGGCGGCACGGCGGCGGGTGCGGGTCGAGGTGAGGATGCCGCCCTGGGCGCTGAGGATGACCAGCGATTCGCCGTCGGTTACGTTGTAGCTGGTGAAGTAGGGAGCGGGATCCTGCTTGGCGAGCTCGGACTGGCCGCGGTGCAGTTCCTTTTCCATGGTGGCGAGGAGGAGTTCGTCGGGTGCGTTGAGAGGCTTTTCGGCGTGCAGCGGTTGTTGCCCAAGAAGCGCAACCAGGAACAGAAGAATGCGGAGAGAGGCAGTTTTTTCGAATTTCATTGGAAACGCCGAGTGTACAGGACCGTGAGAAACAAAAAAAGCGGCCCCTTTCGGGGCCACCCTTTTCAAAGAGGCTAAGTGGCGGGAATCAGAGGAAAACTAGTTTTGACGCCGCTCCGGCGACAGGAACGGACAGAGTGAGATGTCGAGAACATCGAGAGTGAAGTTGTTCAAACGGTTGCGGCCTCTTTACGTACCATGGGAATAAGCACTTGCGGAACCAAAATGATAACTGGGGCTGGGGGCGACATCCCATTTTGGGAACCTGTTCAAAATCAGGATTTTAGGGTGAATCACTTAGGGAGAGACGTGGTGGTGGGTCACACGGCAATGTGAGGCTGGCTGCACAAAGCTGCACATTCATAGAAGACAAGGGATAAGCCCCTCCGCAAAAACAAAGCCCCCTCGAAAGGGGGGCTTGGGACAGATCGGTATGGGTTTCTAGCTGTCGCCGGCTACGGTGCGCACCTTCCCCGGCAGGAAATGGTAGGGTGGCCAGGGACCGGTCACAACCATCTGGCAATTCTTGAGTTGCTTGGCGGCGGTGCTGTAACGGTTCTGATATTTTTCGATCGACTTGGTGTCGATGAGGTGAGCGATATCGAGCAGCATCCCGTCGGCGTCGACCCGCTTGCAGCTGACTTCTTCCTCAAGGGGGTTAAAGAGTTTGTGCACCTGGACGGAGAGGGCGCGGGCTTTGGTTTGGCGTTCGCGCTCACGAGATGCCTTCTCGCGCAGCTTGATAAGGTACTCGCGGCCGACGGTATCGGGCAGGACAATCTCTTCCAGGTCGCGGGGAGAACCGTCGCGGACCGTCAGCTTGATGCGCATTTCGGACTTGCCACGAAGCCGGGCTACACTCTCACAGAAAGTGCGGCGGTTCGATCGAACTGCCTGGCGGATGGCATCTTCGGTGTCGAAGATTGTTCCGAAGCGGAAGGGTAAGACAGTGGCGGTTCGAAAGCTCTGGCTGACCACGCGGGCATGCTCGAGAACCGACTTTTCGTCGAGTTTGGAGGTTGCGCGGTCATATTCGCTGACGATCACCGCGAATTCTCCGCTGGGGTAGCTCATGACGGGAGCGGAATTCACACCCTGAATTCCATCTAGAAGGAAAGGACGGCGGGCGCGAACACCGTTGGCGAGGGTCTGGTGTTCCGTGAGGCAGTACGCGTACCACGACATGCATTCTCTCCGAATTGCACCGGGGCTTGGGCACCCCTTTAGATTGTTTAACTAGGGCTGCGTTTCTACCTGGAAGTTTGTTGTTTTTTGAGACAAGATGAACGCGAAATGCTGCGTCCAAGGCTCATATTACTTCGGTTCCGGCCTATTTGCAACCTTTCTTATGATGACTGCATCGTCTTAGTGTCTCAATTTGCTACGACGGTACTATTGTTGGAAAGATGCCGGCCGCCGCTTACGACATCAATGCAGTGAAATCATGCAGCCGGAATGTTCAGGCAGCGATAGCCACTGGGGTGGGCACGGTTGATCTGAGTCCCCTCGCCAAACCACCGCTTTCGCGCCGGAATCCGCCATCGAGCGAAGGGCTGCCTGCTGCAGGGCCAGCGGCTCCGACCAGAACCGGGCGGAATCAATCGACCAAATTTCAGCAACCACGGAAACTTTTGCCAAATGCGCCCAATAGGCATCTTGTCCGTCGCCGATACTGGCGACTCGGTCGCCCGGCGCAATACCAAACTGAGGAATCGCCTGGGCAATCGCCAGGTCGCGAGCGGTCGATTCGGTGCGCTCGGAAACTACGTAGTGGAGCAGACCGGGCATCACAGACGCCGCAAAGACAAGGGTCCCAGCCAGCATGGCCCGCCGTGCCAGGAGTTGCAGTCCTGGGGGCACAGAAACCGATGCCAAAGCGGCGCCCCAAAGCAACAGCGAAAAGCCAAGCAAATATCGTGGAACCACGGAGACGAGCAAATACATCCCGACCACGCCGACCGCGGGCAAGGTACAAAACCAGGTTGCGGCAAGGTGGCGGAGTGAGGCCCTTGGCGAATACCACACGAGAATCAGAAGAGGAACGAACAATGCCGTCCCTCCGCCGATCTCTTCCTTTAGCGACTGAAGATTCACAGCAATCCGCCGGAGCTGGCCGCGCAGGCGAAAGGCCGGGTGGCTGTGCTTATCAAAGCGTGCCGCATCGTACCAGGGCGCATACGTGACCCCTTCCATCATCGGAAGGCGAAAAACAGGGGGTGAATCGAAGGCGATGGCACCGGGATAAAACGGAATGGGGGCGCCGCCATGGGGAGCCGTCATCCACGTCTTCGTTTCAGGTCCGTCCACCAACCAGGCATAGTTCAATCTGCCGCTATCTCCGGCAGTGAAGTGGCCGACCGCCCGTGACAAGATCGCAACGAAGGGTGACACCAATACCACAAAAACTACAATCGCAGTCATCGGCCTGCGAAGACTGCCAGAGCGAAAACCCTGGACCACCATTGCTCCCAGGACAAACACCGCAAAATACAACAGAATGACCTTGGCATAGTAACCAAGGGCCAGCAACAGGCCGAGCCATGCATAAGCGGCAATGCCGTGTTGCTGGCGATCGTTGAGCTTGAACAGGAAAGCGGCAATCGCAAAGACAATGGTCGCCACCAGGATGTCGGGGGTTACGAGATCCACAAACCAGGCAAAAGTCGCGATGAACAACAAATATCCGAGCGTTATCCAGACGAAGGGGCTGGCAAGGGGAATTGAAATCTGGTCGCCGCTGGTTCGCTTGCTCCAGCCCGCGACGGCACGCCAGTACCTGCTGAATGTGTACAAGGCAGCAGCGAAGAGTACAAAATTAAGGGTCCGGACCATCACTAATTCGGTACGTATTCCGGGATGAAAACCCCCCATCCCGAGCGCCAGAAGCCATGTGTACAACGGCCCCCAAAATCCATTTAAGGCCGTATGCCAGTCGTGGCGGACGTAGGCGCGGGCAACATCCAGGTAAGAAAGGCCGTCCGCTCCAACCGGCAAATGACGGCCAGCGAAAGCACAGCGCGCTCCCATCAGCAGCGCAACGACCTGACATACTCTTTCAAAACTCAATACGTTGGGTGCAACTCGGGGCGATGGTTTTTCCGGCAATGTTCTTTCTGACAATGTTCTTTCTGACAACATGGGATGAGCGGTCATCGTCACCTTACTTACGCAGCCGCACGAAAGGTGGAGTTGGTTGGGTGCATCGGGTCCATCGGTAACTTTAAGATAACATCGCGGGCAAAATCTCTAACTATGTTTCCCGCTTCATTTCCCGTTTCTGGGCGGCGCGATCCTGCAGAGTGATCGTAACCGCGCGCAGCATATCTCCGGCGGGAGCGGGCTTGCCGGTCCAGATTTCAAACTGCCGGGCGGCCTGTTGCACAAACATCTCAACTCCGGGGATGACGGCGATTCCCTTGGCGCGCGCCACTTGCAGCAGGTGGGTCTCGACCGGATCGTAGACCATGTCGAAAACGACGCGGGCCTGAATCTCCTGGTCTTTAAGCGGACAATCGAGCGTGTTGCCCATTCCAACCGGAGTGGCGTTGATGATGACGTCGAAGGCGATCTTGCGGAGGTCGGCACGTTTGATGGTGTGCGCCTTGGCTTGGCGGGCAAGTTTCTGAGCTTTGGCGGAAGTGCGATTCAGTATCCAGACTTCAGCGCCGCGCTCCTTGAGACCGAAGACGGCAGCGCGAGCCGCGCCGCCGGCGCCGAGCACGAGCACTTTCGCGTTTTCGATGGAGAGGCGCTGCTCGAGCGGACGAACAACGCCCGCGACATCGGTATTGAAACCATACAGCTTGCCCTCTTGTCCGCGGACGACGGTATTGCAAGCGCCGATCTTGCTGGTGTGCGCGTCGGTGTTGTCGAGATACGGCAGGATGGCCTGCTTGTAGGGCATGGTGATGCTCAGGCCGTGGAGGGGAATTTCGCGCACACAGTGGATCAGATCCTTGAGCGTTTTGGCGTGGAGAGGAAGATAAACGCCGTTCACGTTCTCGCGGCGCAGAGCCGTGTTCATGATGACGGGCGAGAGCGAATGTTCGATGGGATCGCCGGCGACTCCATAGACGCGCGTTGCGGTGTCGACTTGATCGATGCGGTAGATACTGCGCAAATCCTGGGTAGTGACCTGACCGGGTGCGGTTTTGAGATCGGCGCTGACCGCGCCAAAGGTGAAAGCGCTGCCGGCGCGCACATTGAGCACGCGGCTGATGATGCCTTGCTCTCCCATGCACAACCCGATCAACGCATGCTTGGCACTCTGCTTCTGCAGAAACTTCATCATGGCCACGTTGTCGGAGAGGGTGGCGGCGGTGGTGACGACCTTGTAGAAGTCGGCCGGGATCTTCAGCATTTTTCCGAGCGTCTCATCGAGGTTGCGGGTGGCGCGGAAATCATGGAATGAGAGGATGAGTCCGGCGCGGCTGCGCAGGCGCGCGATCGCTTCGGGCTTCGACTTCAGCGCGCTCTGGATTTCCAGGTCGACGATCTGACAGCCCGCGGCGTGGGCCTTGGTGAGCACATCCAATTGAGAAGCCAGCGACCCTTTGAACTTGCCGCCATTGTCGATCCGACGACAGGTACCGATGGCGGTAACGTACTGGTGGGTTTCAAGAAAACGATGGAGTTTGGGAAGCGCGGCCAGAGGCTGCTTCAGGTAGTCCAAACGAAACTCGAGCAAGGGGTTTTCCCGGGCCATGGACTCGGCGGTACCGAGCATGTCTTCGACAGTGTCGCCGCTCAGGGCAAGGCAGACCCTGGGCAGGCGCATAGGCAGAAAACGGGGCGCGAGAGTGGAAGACGAAGCCAAGGCCATTTGTTTTCAATAACGGCGCGATATTACAGTGGCGCAAGCGCAGATGCAACATTAAGGTTGCCAAGCGGCTCCGGAAACACCTTTGGGAGCAATAGGGCAAACACCCTCGTAACCTTGACCCTTGCCCGAGCGCTTGTTACTTTTCGGCTGTAACCCTTGTCTTCCGAGAGAGATAGCTGAGGCATACCCGGAGCGGTTTGGAGTCGGAGGTAACATGAAGAAAACAGGATTGTTATTGCTGTTCGTGGCGACCTGGGCGATGGCCCAGCAGTCGACGACGGCGAGCACGCCGGATGCGGACGGTATCGTCCACACCTCGGTTAATGTGCCATTCGTGCGTTTCCAGACGCCCACAGCGGCAGACATTTACTGCGCAGGATTTATTACCAAAGAACGGATTCCTGACGCGAACTACGTGAACGGGGGTCTGGAGACACCGACCTCAACCAAGTTCGAGATCGGGGAACTGATCTACCTGGCGGGGAGTGGCTACCAGGCAGGACAACTGTATTCGGTCATCCGCGAAATGCGTGACGTCAACGAGTACGAAATCTATCCGGGGATGAGAAAGATACTGGCTGCCGCGGGACGCCCTTACGGGGAAATCGGCAGAGTGCGCGTAGTCGATACCCGCAGTCACAGCGCTATCGCCCAGGTGGAATTCAGTTGTGATCCCATCAACCCGGGAGATGTCGTCGTGCCTTTCGTGGAAAGACCGCCGGTTACCTTCCACGTGCCCGGACATTTCGACCGGTTCGCGCCTCCGAATGGAAAACTGACCGGACGGGTCGTGCTCGGCAAAGACTTTGACGGCTTCCTCGGCACCGGCATGAAGCTCTATATGAACATGGGTTCAAACCAGGGCGTAAAAGTAGGAGACTATTTCCGCGTCGTACGTTCCTACGAAGCCACTTTGAAGGATCCGGTGGACTCGCTCTCCTTTGAAGCTCGGACTTCAGAAGACACGCAAGTACGCCCGCCGACTTTTGAGGCCAATCGCTTCACCAAGACCAAAGGGCCGAACATTCATGTGCGCGATCTGCCACGGCGCGCGGTCGGAGAAGTTGTGGTTGTGAACGTAACCCCGACGGCATCGTCAGCCATGGTCGTGTTCGCGCTGGAAGATGTATATGCGGGCGACACGGTAGAACTGGACAACCAGCAGTAAAAGAACGCGCCAATTTGATCGAAACGAGGGGGAGAGAAAATCTCCCCTTTTTCGTTTGGGAAGATTATTCAGCGGAAGAAACGAATTTGCGTATTCCCCGGAATCATCGCGCCAGCGACGACCAATACGACGATCACAACGGCGAGTTCCATGTTGCCCCCACGACGCTGCCTTCAAAATCAAAGCGGCAGGGCTCAGCTTACGTCCTTTTGCGGAGAAGGCAACGGTACTAAAGTGGGGGCGGGCGCATCGGAGGGGATGCAAAAGCCGCGAAGAAATTTTCAAAAGCGGGTTCAGCGGCGAACTTCGACATCGCCATCGGAAAAGACCTCGGCGGTAAAAGCCTCGAGGGTTGCGGCCTTGCGCCAGGCATCCAGCGGCAGACCAGCTTTGCGGCAGGTTTGCTCCAGAAAAGTTTCCCGGTCCCAACCATATTCGGTGGGAACCTGGGGCAGCAGCAGGCCGCGGCGAGCGCCATCCGAAATGAGCAGGCCGTGGCGCCCCACTTCCACCGCCTCGGCATGAATCGGAAACAGGCGGGAGAGTACGCTCAGAGAAACCTCCAGCTCCCGAGCTTCCTCTTTCGTCACCGGCAAGAAGCGGGAATCGTCGAAGGCGGCGGCGCGGGCCGTTTCGGCGACGGCGCGATACAGAGGCACGATGGGCAAGGCATATCCCACGCATCCGCGCAGTTCGCGATGACTTTCTCGGGGACTCTGGCGGGGACTCTCGCGGTGAAGATCGCCGGGGAGATCGCCGCGCAGATCGCTCGACAGATAAAGAGTGGCGAAGACGCCTCGCGGCTCCGACAGCCCGGCCGGTAAAGCCGGCGCTTCCGAAGAACGCTGCGGCTCCAGCACCGAAAGAATCGCCTCGTGCGCGATGCGGAGTAGCGTCCGGCGTTGCTCCAGAGAAAATTCCGGGGATAGCAAAGCAGGGCCGTGCGCGGCATTCGCAGGCGATTTTTCAGATAGCGTTTCAGACAGCTTGGACATCGCGTTTTCTCCGTCGGGAAAGGACGAAGGCCCGGCGTCGCCGCTTTTCCGATTTGCGGTCGATCCGCGACCAGAAGGCGACGAAGTAGTCGAGCGCGGAAACCAGCGAAAGCAGGACCATGAACCAGATGGCGATCCAGGCAATCCAGTATACCGGGAAAATGTAAATGCCGTACACCGGCCACTCGTGCCAGCGGCGAGCCAGAATCACGGCCACGACGGAAATGATCTGCACCAGCATCTTGAACTTGCCCAGTTCGCTCGCTTGAATCGTAAAGCCTTCAGAAGCGGCAATGGCGCGCAGTCCGCTTACCAGAAACTCGCGGCCGATGATGACCACGGCCATCCACGCCGGCACCAGCGCGGGATTGAACTGCACCAGCGTGATAAAGGCGGCGGCGATCAGCAACTTGTCGGCCAGCGGATCGAGCAGCATGCCCATGGTGGTGATTTGGCCGCGTCGGCGCGCGAGATAGCCGTCAATGCCGTCGGTGATCGAAGCCAGGATGAAAACAACTGAAGCCAGGATTTCTCTTTCCCCGGTCTGCTCGCCCGAGAAACGCGGCGTGCAAAGAATCCATATAAGTAGCGGAATCGCGGCTATGCGAGTAAGCGTGATGTAGTTAGGAAGGTTCACGCGATGACTGAGCTTGGGCCGCGCGGAGGCGGACAATGTGATTATCCTCTACATCAGAGGCCAAGGCAACGGACATGAGGCCATGGTCCAGAAAAGTTAGGATGGCAGCGTCAAAACCGTACCATTTTGGACCGGGGCAAAGGATGAACAGAAGTGGCGTGTGTTAAGAACAAACGCCGCGCCTCTTAATTATTCCTCTTATTCTTTGTGCGCTTCTTTGTAGCCGGCAGCCTTTGCTTCGGCTTCGGTCATGAACTTTCCGTTCTTCGTTTTGCCGTACCAGCGGCCGCTCTTGTGATAAACGCCGCTCTCGGTGTTGACCCAGACTTTGCCGCTGGCCTTAGCGGCGGCAATCTCCTGGCTGGAAGCCTTGCCAGCCGCCGGAGTTGCGCTGGGACTAGCCGGTGCTGCGGGTTTTGTTGCGCTGGAGTTAGTGCCGGTCGCGCTCGCCTGCCCCTTTGCCAAAGCAGGCGAAATGGCGACCGTAAGCATCAGACAAAAAGCGAGTATCCACGGAGTAAGTTTGCTTTGAGCGCGCTTCATTTTTTCCTCGCGAGATTTATGCCAGTTTCAAATCGTCGCTCGTCGTTCGCTTTTCGCGAGTGCGATTTGATCGGCGAATAGCGAACGACGAACAGCGAACGCACATCGAACTACACCCACCTCCGAGGGGCCTCCTGCTGGAAGCCCCGGAGACTC
>Ga0224555_1001584_pt1 | contig 30717 bp, 25 predicted proteins | sample 714S23034metaG_FD_180687 | JGI IMG/M metagenome (GOLD analysis project Ga0224555, IMG submission 180687) | Peat soil microbial communities from Stordalen Mire, Sweden - 717 S2 30-34 | ecosystem: Environmental > Terrestrial > Soil > Wetlands > Peat | place: Sweden: Norrbotten County, Stordalen...
AGGTCAAGAACTGGGACACTACTTCGCCAACCCCTCAACACCCGTTCAAATTCGAAATTACCTTTTGTGTAAGGGGAGTGATCACCGACCCCTGCGGAGTACCCGTCTCCGTGTCCGACCATTTCCCGTCCTCCATCACCCCGGCCTTGAGCCATTTCTGGATCAGGCGCAGGATGCGTCGGTCGGCGACGCGATGCTCGACGAACTTGATCATCCACGCTTTGTCGAGGTTATCGAAGAAGCCTTGGATGTCGGCATCAAGTACATAGTTCACCTTCCTTTTCACGAGCGCATACGACAACGCATCCAGCGCCTTATGCTGGCTGCGCCTCGGACGAAAACCATACGAGAAGCCGAGGAAGTCATCCTCATAGATGTTGTTGAGGATGGTGACCACTGCGTGCTGGACGATCTTGTCCTCCAGTGCGGCGACCCCGAGCGGACGCTTCCGTCCGTCGCCTTTCTCGATGTAAACCCTTCTCGATGGAAGTGCCCGATACGCACCGCGATGCACCCGGCTGTGCAGTTCGGCAAGCCGACCCTCCAGCCCGGCTTCATACGCATGCCACGTCATCCCATCCACGCCGGGTGCAGCCTTGCGTTTCAGAGAACTGAAGCTGTCCCTTAGCAGATCGACCGTGACATGGTGGAGTAGAGCGGTGAACTTCATTTCCTTGTGTTCCCTTGCTGCTTTCCGCACACCCGCCAGCCCCAGTGACACGCGTGCCCCGCTCTGTGTCGGGCGCGTGCTGGACTGATGGATGTTCTCCTTGATCAGCGGCCTTCCCTCCTCACTCTCCGCCATCGAATGCTCGATTTTGTTCGAATGATTCATAGGTAATACGCCGCTGTCCGACTCCTCGGGGACGTTCACGCGGGCCTTGCGGCCTGAGCCTTCACCCGCCGTCCTGCCACTGGTTGATAGCAGGCGTCTCCGAGGTCTCCCGGTTCTCGTGCATGAAGCTTCCAGGCGTGTCTGGGGTCTACGACTACGCAGGACCGAGCAGGAACTCGCGATATCGCTCCCGCCCATGTTGCCTTCCGCCAATGCAAAAGCGTCAGCGTCCTGATTGCCAGTTTTCGGAGCTCAATACCCAGCCCACCTGTACCCCTGTTTACGCTTCGCCGAACACCTCACGATGTGCAACGCAAAACTCGGGGCCGAGCGGTTCGCTACTCCTTTCTCGTAGGACTCTTTCATTCCCTGCTTCATGCCGATTTATCCCGGCGCACTGCATCGGCCTGTTTCTCGTCAAGTGATGATTCGCAGTTCTTGGGGTTTGTTGGTGCCTGATCGGGGTCGGACCCGTGACCTCTTCCATGCCATGGAATGAAGCAAACATCAAAATACTGACGGCAAAGGACTTATTAGTCGGCTAAGTCGGAAAAACCGACCTAATCGGCGATATTTGCGACAAGAATGCGACAAACTTTCTAGCAGCGGGCCAGCGGGCTGACCTTGTGGCCGTCAGCCCGATTTCCATTCTTCTTTGCATCTCCATTTGTGACCGCCCAAACCCTCAACACGGTCATGCCGCCCGTGGCGGCTACTCGATGGCCGCGGAGTTTGTTCGACGGTGAGCCTGGTGCGTTCCCGGGGACGATCTGAGGACCGCGAAGCCGGGTACAGAATGAGGAATAGAGCTGGAATTCGTCCAAGAACCGGGGCCAATTCGGGCGCAGACAAACGGCCGATCGCCATGGCGACCTCCGCGAGTTGCGATCGGCTGGACAATGAGGACGTCAGGAGATCCTAGGCCCAATCTGCGAGCGCAGCAACCAGATCTGCGCGAAGGATACTCGGAATCTGGGAATCTGCAGCAACCCAACTTCATCTCTTTTCCCATGCCGATTTACGAGATGAGTCGGGGGGCCAATCTCCTCCGGTACGACGGTCGAAAACCGCTCCAGAACCGCTTTCACAAAGGAACTCGGGCGCGTCGCCGAAATCGAGCCGAGCAACTTATGATATTTCTCAGTCGCCCCTCCGGCGGCGCTGCGTTCCGGCTTATTGAGGTCCGCTCTCATTGCCATCAGCTTATCGATGAGAGTCTTTACCGTTCTTAGCCAAGTTCATCTGCCCGAAGAGGCGCGCATTGCGAGAGCGACTCCGGAGAGGGCCCAGACAATTTTTGCGGCTACACCCCAAAGTATGCCAAAGTGAAGGGGATGCATCGCTCAGAGAATCCAGTCTCCTGCACTCTGATTTTGGCCGTAATGCCAGATGAATCGTCTGCGGGCCAGCCGCGCACCGGCTCGCCCGCCAAGCGCAAAAGTGATCCCACGGAGGGACTCACTTGAACGGCAGCTTCACCGACCCATAGCGGCTTACAGTCCCGGGCAGCTGTTCGGTGAAGATGCGGCGCGAGCATCGCTCGTCAACACAGAAAAACTTGCGTGCCTGAAGCAGAAGATACACTCGCGAATGCGATTTCACCAAATCTGCACCAAGACCCAAATAATTCTGAAAGCGACAGGCACGAAGCTCGACTTGGATCGTTCCAGCCTTCTGACGAAGACAGACGAGCTCCACTTCCGCAGTGTTCGGGATCAGGCTTCCGCAGTTCATTCCTAAAGATCTACACCCGCCAACGCTCCTTCCTCAAAAGTGAACCAGAACCCAAATAATTCTGAAAGCGATATTTCTGGAGATCAAAATTCAAAGCGCATTCCAAGTTCGAGTTGACGGTTTCCGCCTGTGGTTGTAACGGCGGCGTCTTGGTCCGCTTTCAGTGCCGTGATCGTGCCTGAAGTGGTCGTAAGGACGGTTAGGTTAGGGTCCGCAAAGCTGGGATGGTTCAATGCATTGTTCCCTAAGGCAAAGAAATTCAACTTGTACTGCTCGTAAATAGTGAACTGCTTTGCAATACCGAGATCCACTTGCTGGTAGCCCGGTCCCTCCAAGATCCCAACACCAGCATTTCCGAAGCGCCCGATCGGCATGGCAGGATGGGTAGCGCCGGTACCGCTGCCGGATCCCCCTGGGTAGGCAAACGCCGCGGTGTTATACCACTGCGCTATACCCCGTTGGTTTTTGGGAAGGTTTGGGTTCCCGGTCACATCAGGCCGCGCACTCGTGATGCCGGTGCCGGTCGAATCGTAGCCGGAGTACACCGGTGTCACATGATCTCCGCTGCGCAGCAGCAGGTTGCTGGTCAAATTCCATCCGCCAAGTATGGCATCCGAAAACCAGTTCATTGTTGCGAAGTATTTGCGGCCGCGTCCAACTGGTAGAGGCACGGTAAAGACACCCGTGGAGACCAGTGTAGGGTTGATGACATCGCCATAATCCTGATGGATGTTATAGGGATTCATGATGATCGGTGCCGCAGCATTCTGGCCGGCGATGCCCAGATTGTGCGCCCAGGTAAAGCTGAAGCTGGCGTAGATCCCAGTTGAGCCGCGATACTGTGCCTGCGTGGATAGGCCGTTGTAATTTGCGTTGGCGCCGCTCTTGTACGCCGTGATCTGGCCAAACTGAGGGAATGGACGGTTCGCCTGAGCAAACGTTGTGGTGCTAAGCGCCGGAATGTTGGCAGGGCGGCCATACATCTGCTCCGCTGTACGCGAGCCAATGTACGAAGCGCGGATCGCCACGGTGGAGACAATCTGGCGCTCGGCAGTCAAACTCCACTGTTCTGTATACGGCATACGCAGATGCTGGTCATAACTGCTGGGAGTCAGAGTTCCCACCGCCGCCGGACTGGCTCCCGCAAAAGGAGCCGGAAACTGATACGTCGGAACACCGCCGGCACCGATCACATTGGGAGCAAAACCCTGTGCGACGTTGAATATATCGCTCGGTGTTGCGGACGGGGGCGCGAAGTCATAGAAGATGCCGTAACCGCTCCGCACCACGGTCTTGTCATCCAAACGATAAGCCAGTCCCAACCGCGGCGCGAAGTTCAATGTGCTGAGCGAATAGAGGTGTGCTGGATATCCGGCCGCAGCTGCGGTCTGAAAGGTAAAGGACGGGTTTGTTAGAACGGGCGTAGGAATCAAGTTCTTCGCAGCATCGTTATAGAGAATGATGTTGCCGTTGGCCAGATTGAGGTTATAAGTCGCTGATCCGGGCTCAAAGGGCGGTTGGTGGTACTCGTAGCGGAGTCCAACACTCAGAGTGAACTTACGGTTGAATTCAATGGCGTCCTGCGCGAAGAACTCAATCGTCTTATACGGAAAGTGCTGACGAATGAATTCAAGCTGCCGGGTCTCCGTGCTCGGAATACCGAGCAGAAAGTTCGCCAGTGCGTTGCCGGTGCCGCCCGTCAACCCGGCTGTGAAGGCATATGTGCCAAGCAGATTGTCCGGCTGCGTCGAGTTCGCTCCCGAGCGATCTTGAGTGAGAGTGGCTCCATACTTCATGGTGTGACGTCCGCGAATCCACGTCAGTGAATCACGAATGGAATATGTATCGTGCGTGCTTGTCGCCAGGCTGCTCTGGGTGATGTTGGTAAAACCAGCGATCTGTACTTGCGGGATGGCTGGAACCGACAATGACGGAACTCCTTGCAAGCCGATGTTCTGTACGACATCGGAGCCAATGTTCTGGCCGGTGTAGTGAATGAAGTCGCGCGAATAACCAACACCAAACTCATTGAGAAGATTAGGAGAGAACGCCTCCACATCACTAATGCCAATCAGGTTATCGTTCCGGATCAGAAAGCGGTACGCCGTCGCAGGGGCCGACCCGGCAACCGCTGGAGCTCCCCAGCCTTCCCGAATCCAATCGCCGTAAAGAGAGTTCTTCTCCGAAACCTTATAGTCCACGCGGACATACGGGTTCCACTCGTTGTTGGCATTCACGCGCAGATTGGTTTGTGAATTAATCGTCCCAGTCAGACCCGGAGTCGGCGTGGGATAGAATTCCTGCAAGAATTTAGCGGAAACAGAGTTGATGCGGTTGGACGGAATCGTATTGCCGGGAAACGGAATTCCCGTTTGCGGATCGATGATAGTGGTCGTTCCGAAATTTCCCGAAGCCTGTAGGACTGTTGGCACCGTCAGGTTCAATTGCGAGAGACCCGGGACACGGGAACCGGCGACACCGCCATACAGGAACAGGCGGTCTTTGATGATCGGGCCGCTGACGCTGCCCGCGAAGATGTTACGGACAAACGAAGGCCTGGTCTTGGAAAAGGTGTTATTGCTGCTTAACCCACCAGAGGTATAAATATCAACCAGGCTGCCATGGAGCTTGTTGCTGCCGGTCTTGAACGTAGCCTCCAGTACGGCCTGCGACTGGTATTGGGCATCGTTGTTGACGTAGTTGATTTTCTCTTCTTGCATCCATTCGGTGTAAGCCGCCGGAATACCGGTCTTCGTAAAAGTGACGCCATCGATTTGGTAGTCGTATTCGTTCTGAAGACTGCCTGCGAAAGAGAAGGCGTTTTGATTGGTTCCCGAAAGGGTCACGGCAGGGCTTAGATCCGGCAGGACCGTGCCACTGGGAACGGAAACCGGCATATATTTGCGCTCATCGAAGTCGAAGGTATTCGTGAGTTGCGCATTCTCAAGATTGAGCAGCGGGGCAGAAGTGGAAACCGTAACCGTCTGCCCTGCGGCCCCCACCGAGAGTGGAAAATCGGCTCGAAACTGCTCTGCGGAAGAAAGCATTACGCCATTGCTTACGACTTGGGCAAACCCGTTGTGTGTAACCGTCAGGTTGTAGGTCCCCAGCACGAGGCGATCGACGTGATAGTAACCCTGATCGTCCGAAATTGCGGAAAATGAAATTCCCGTAGCAGGATTCGTCACCGTCACCACGGCGCCCGAGACTAGAGCGCCGGTCGAATCGGTTACGGTTCCAATGATCGACGAGTAGATCGATGCGGTCTGCGCAGACACCGTCGCGGACAGAATGAGGAAAACAAACAACACTGCGACCGTCGAGCATCCGAGCTGGAATTGATGGAGTCTCTTCCAGAGAGCCTTCGTTACGCAGCCCTTTGCACCGGTTATATCGAATGTTTTTGCCACAATGTGTTCCCCTTTTCATTATCTCGTTTGTTTTTCAAAATAGATCAGACCATCAGGCTATCTACCCAAGCCCAAACGAGCATCGCTCCGCGTATGCCTTCCTGTCAAGTGTTTTTTTGGTGGTGTTTTTTTGGCGGCCGTCGAAGATTTGTGAAATCGCGCGGAAAGAGCCTGCTACGCGCCGATTGTCACGCCATACCGCAGGCCCGCAGCCACCATCTCGCTCCAGGTCTGATCGTCGATGACGATTCCGCTAGCCGATCGCTTAGCCGCCGTACGCATTTCCGGCTCGCCCGGATACAGAATTTCCTCGAAACCGGGGCGCAGGGCGGAACTCTTCACGTACGCCAAATAACGAGTAACTTCCGCATAAAAACCGTCTTTGTCCCGGAAGATTCCGGGGTCGAGAATGATGCTGAGCATCGCATTCGCTACACGATCCGACTCTGGACTGCTGCACGGTGCGCCGCAGAGCGCCCCGGCGAGTATGTCGCACAATAAGCCGAGCGCAAAGCCTTTGTGCCCACCGAAATTCAGCAAGGCTCCCTCTCCCTCGACAAAATCGGATGGGTCCGTTGTCGGCTCTCCGAAGCGATTAAGAGCGCAGCCTTCTGGAATCTGTAGCCCTCGATTGTGAGCCACATAGACTTTCCCGCCGGCGATCGCGGCCGTTGAAAAGTCAACGATAACGGGCGATTCCCCCTTGATGGGTATGCCGGCGGCAATCGGATTCGCGGACATTCGGCGCTCGGACCCACCGAACGGCGCCACCAGTTTTCCGCCTCCGTGCGTATTGATAAAATGCAGCGACAGCAATTCCTCTTTCACAGCCATCGCAGGGTAATCGCCCATTCGCCCAAGATGCCCACTGTGTTTGAGCCCAACGATAGCGAAGCCGCACTTCTTCGCTTTTTTTATTCCGATTTCCATGGCCCAACGCCCGATGATCTGGCCAAAACCATAGTTGCCGGTGATCATTGCCAGATTATCCGTATCCTGCATTATTGTGATCTCGGCCTTGGGCACGAGAATGCCGTGTTCCAGCCAATCGATGTACTGCGAGACCCGAATCACTCCATGAGAATCGTGTCCCGCCAGATTCGCATCCGCGAGAGCGGCAGCGACAATCTGGGCCTCATCTTCAGGCACGCCGTAGCCGACGAAAATGGACTTGGCGTATCCGGCAAGTTCTTCGACATTGAATACAGGCATGCGATCCTCACTATTTTCTTGACTGCCTTTATACATTATTCCTATCATCTGGTGGTCTGATGTATTTAGAATTGAGTGGCTTAAACTGTCAATGTTCGAGCGACGTGAAACCCGTCGTTACTGTGGCTCGAATCCCCTTTCGTACGCTAAAGATCGCCGAGGTAGGAAGCAATGCAATTATTACCAGCGGCTTATGTTGTCATGCCGCAGACCTTGGCTCTGTGCTTGGCGAGCCCGATGAGAAATTCCCAACTCATCCATCTGTCAGGGGTCGACATATTTCTGATCGTGACCTACTTCGTATTCGTCATCTTCATCGGCTTCTATGCCAGGAGTTCGGCGAATACGGGGGAAGATTTCTTCATGGCGGGCCGCGAGATGACCGCCTGGATTGCCGGCCTCAGCTTTGTGTCCGCCAATCTTGGGGCGCTTGAGCTGATGGGGTGGGCCGGATCCGCCTATCAATACGGCATTCTGGCGGCACATGGCTACTGGATAGGCGCGATCCCGGCCATGTTGTTTCTCGGGCTCGTCATGATGCCTTTCTACTACATATCAAAGGCCAACTCCGTCCCTGGATATCTGTATTTGCGCTTTGGGAAGCCCACACGGGCGTTTTCCGCGGTAAGTTTCGCATTCATGACGATTTTGATGAGTGGCATCAACATGTACTCGATGGCGCTCGTCATGAAGGTCGTTCTCAATTGGGATCTGAATTTCAGCATCTGGCTCTCCTCCGTCGTTGTTGCTATATACGTTGCACTGGGCGGATTGCGCTCTGCGATCTTCAACGAAATTCTGCAGTTCGTGCTCATTTGGGCCGGAGCGCTTCTGATACCCATTCTGGGTTTGATAGAAGTCGGCGGATGGAAACATCTGATGCATCAGATTGAGACGAACCTGGGCCGCACGGACTATACGCATCTGTGGAAACCGCTCGCACACTTCAATCAGAACCCGATGGGAGTTCACTGGACCGGCATAGTCTTCGGCTGGGGCTTCGTGCTCGCCTTCGGATACTGGACCACAGATTTCTTAGTGGTACAGCGCGTGCTTGCTGCAAAAAATCTCCGGTCTGCCCAGATGGCGCCGATCATCGGCGCGGCCTTCAAGATGATGGTGCCTCTGATCGTCATTCTGCCCGGATTGCTTGCTCTTTCCGTGTTGCCGTTTCATCTTCTGCCAGAGAGCGTAGCGATCGCTACCGGAGGACACAGCTACAACGAAGTTCTACCATTGATGCTGGTGCATTATTGTGGACCGGCGCTCATTGGACTGGGTGTAACGGCCCTTATCGCCGGATTTATGTCGGGAATGGCGGGAAACGTAAGCGCATTTTCGACCGTATGGACATATGACATCTACGGCGCCTTTTTGAACAAAAAGGCGAGCGATCAGCATTACGTTGCGATGGGCCGGTGGTGTACTTTAGTTGGCGTGCTGGTCTCCGTAGGCACGGCGTATCTTGTTCAGCACACTGCCAGCATCATGGATTATGCACTGCAATTGTTCAGTTTTTTTGTCGCCCCCCTTTTTGGCACTGTGATTCTTGGCATGCTGTGGAAGAGAGCGACCAACGCCGGGGGCTTTTGGGGACTCATGTCCGGGACGATAACTTCGATCAGTCTCTGGGCCTGGGTGGCACATGATCCAGCTGCGCTGCGATATGTTGCGCTTTCTTCAGCTGCCCAAGGCATGGCCGAAAACATGTATCGCGCACTTTGGGCGTGGATCGTGTGTGTAACAGTAACAATCGTCGTCAGTCTGATGACTTCCCCACGACCTGCTGCTGAGTTGGAGGGCCTTGTGCTTGGCAGTACTGGAGTACAGGTCGTAGACGATGCCGCACGCTGGTATCAACAACCGATCTTCTGGGCTGGCGTGGTCATGGTTGCATTCATTGCCCTGAACCTCGCTCTTTGGTAGGGAGGCATTGCAGTATGCAAAAAAAACGTTCGATTTGGTTCTTCGTGGGCTTATTACTGGCGATCTACGGAGTTGCCATTTGCATCACCGGACTTTGGGAACTGAAACATCCCCTGCCTCAGCCGCCGGCTCTGGTGCAGTTCCATGCTCCAGTGTGGTGGGGAGCGATTCTCGCCGTCACAGGTGTTTTTGCAATCCTTCGCAGCGCACGCAACAGTTTGTGACGCTACCCTTCGGTTTGAGCCTTCTTCTTCGGGAGAAACGCCGACATGTCCTGTAGATGCTTCTGCATGGCCTTGCGAGCGGCGGCACTATCGTGATTCTCGATAGCCTGCAATAGCTTCTTATGCTGCTGACATGCCTTTTCGGCTACGCCCTTGGCCGCGACCGCGCCAAGCACCCACTCCTGCAAAAGATTGCGGATCAGATGAAGAGCGTTCATCAGAATGTTGCTCGAGGCCGCCTGTCCAACCGCAAGGTGGAAATTGATGTCCGCTTGGACAAACTCCTTCGGGTTCTTCTTTGCCTTTTCCATCTTGTCCAGCTGCTCGGTAAGTAGTCGCAGATCCTCCGCTGTGGCCCGTTCCGCGGCGAATCCAGCCAGTTCCACCTCAATCAGGGTGCGAGCCTCGATGAGTTCACGGGCATCAGCGTCCGAACTGCCGGCGCCGGCAATGGCCAAAAGCAGCGGCCTCGAGAAGAAATCGGAACGTTCGCATACATAGGTACCGTCGCCCAACCGGATCTCGATCATTCCCATGATTTCCAAGGCCTTCAATGCCTCACGTAGCGACGCTCGCCCGACGCCGAGCTGCCGAGATAAATCGCGCTCGGGCGGTATTCTTTCCCCGCTCTTCCAACTTCCACTAATAAGCTGCGTCACCATCTTTCGGAAGATATCCGCCGTAAGGGTGGTCCTTGTAACAGGTGTGAGAAATCTCGCCGCCACAATCACCTCCATGCCACCGCTCAAAAAGGAGCGACGGACTTGTACCTCTGTAAGTCTAATCATCAGACCTTTGGTGAAACCACTATTATCCGTCCAGATTTCGCGTCCGTTGCCGGGCGAAGGCGTCTTTTGTGAATGGCGCTCACGCGATCAATCCTCCCGGATAACGACGAAAGACCTCTGGATCGTAAATGGAGGCAGCAATCGCGGCTTCCTTGCGGATGCGCGCCCAGATGGCGTCCGCTTCCATCATGCTCTCCATCACGCCCAGATAGCGCTTGTCCTCAAGATTTCCGTACTTGAAAAAACAGTCGGTAAGAACAACATTCCCTGAAGCAGTTTCGACGCAAACAGCGAGCGAAGAACGATGATGAACGCCGGCCCAGAATACCTTGATGCCCGGAACGATCTCTTCTTCGTCACCAAGCAGCCGTACTTTTTCCCAGCCTTCATTCTGCAGGTAGTGATTGACGTCAGGCGGTATACGGAGGTGACGCGGCACATGCAGATGATAGAAGGGAGCCTGAAAATCCTCGATCCAACCGCGACGCGAGATGCAAACGGTCGCGTTACGAAACAGCGGAATATTGGCCGTCGCATAAATCTGCAAGGGGGTCACGATGACGTGGCATATATCTTCCGGAGTCAGTCCTTGCGAGCGAAGAATGTTTTGCGGCAGCTGCTCTTCGGCTCGGGTAACCTGCGCCTCCGGAAAACCGAAAAAGTCCAGCCATGCCTGGTTCAGGACAGTCAGGTCCTGTGGAAGCCCTGTATTGACCAGGATATTTTTCCCATCTCCCCGAATGAGATAGACGATCGTATTCATCTCCTCGCGCCGATCCCAACAGTCCATCCAATAGACTTCGGGTCCAGGAACCCAGTAGGTACCCGCGTTGAAGGCCTGGACAGTGTACGTCATGCCATCTCCTTCAGGTCTGCGCTGGTCATCGTCACAAGAGGGTCGCAAAACCGTCGCACGCCATCCATGAACACTCCCACATCACTACCAACGCTGACGACGCGGAAGCCCTTTTTTATCCAGTGCGCCGCCGATTCTGCCGTAGGAGGCAAAAATCCCGGTGCAATCCCGTAGCGCTGGCTCGTATCGACCAGCACGTCCATGGCAGCGAGAAATCGCGGATGGTCAAACTGTGCTGGAATGCCCATCGAGACAGTTAGATCGTAGTGACCCATCCATGCGACGTCGATACCTGGAACAGAGAGAATCTCATCGACGTTTTCAAAAGCCTTTGCGGTTTCAAGCAGGAGAATGACGCAAATCTCTTCGTTGATGCGTTTGAACGATTCCTCACCGCCGGGACAGTATAGGTCGTGAGCAATGCCAACAGCCACGCCGCGCCGTCCCTCAGGTGCGTATTTAAGCTGGCTCACAATATCTTCGGCCTGCTGTTTCGTCTCGACGCGAGGCACCATCACGCCAAGCGCTCCGACGTCCAGAACACGGGACAGAGGAGCGTAGCCCGCATCCGGCACACGGACAAACGGAACTATCTTGCTGCCGCGACAAGAGGCTACCATGTCTGCAAGCAACGCAATCTCGCAACGTCCATGCTCCATATCGAAAAGCACGAAGTCCAGCCCGCAAGCGTCCAGCATAGGCCCAATACCGGGAGTAAAAAGTTCGAGCACCATCTGACCGAGGATCAACTCCCCCTGTCGTATACGCCTCCGAAGTCCACTCATCGAGAAACCTCACTAGGATCCGCTGCGATCTTCCATCGTTCAAGCTTCTGGAGAAAACCTGGACGCGTTAGAACCTCACGATTAAGCACATGCGCAGGCGCCTCCCCTCGGCGAACGGCTAGAGCTCCCTCGCAGTCCATGCGACCCATGTCGCGAAACAGCTCCTCCGACCAAGCAATGGAGTGGGAACTCAATATGACATTGTCCATAGCAATCAACGGCGACCCAACGTCGAGCGGCTCCCGCTCAAAGACATCAAGCGCCGCTGCACGAATCGTACGCGCCTGAAGTGCCTCGATGAGCGCAGCCTGATCGATGATAGCCCCGCGAGCAGTGTTGATCACCACCGCTCGCGGCTTCATCATGGCGAATTGCTGCTTCCCCAGCAGCCCAGTGGTCTCGGGCGTAAGTGGGCAATTCACCAGGACATAATCCGACTCTCGCAACAACTCATCAAGCGGCACCATTTCGACTCCTGCCTGAGGTATTGAAACATACGGGTCACACGCAAGAAAGCGGCCAACACCAAACGGACGCAATAGCCGAACGGCTTCGGACGCGATGTTTCCCAGACCGATCGTACCAACAGTGCGGTCGCGAGGCTCCTGTCCCAACTGACGAGTACTTTCAGCCCACTGGCCGCGACGAATCATCCGGTCTTTGAGAACAAGGTTATGCGAGAGCGCCAGCACATACAGGGCGATTGACTCCGCCACCGGCCGCACAACGCCATTCGGCGTAATGTAGACGGCGATATCCTGCTCCGTGCAGGCCTTCAAATCCACATTGTCATAGCCAACGCCACAGCGCCCAATCGCACAGAGCCGAGACGCGCCTTTGAGCGATTGTCTGGTCACTTTTGCCTTGAGAGAGATCAAGACATCATAGCCAGTAAGTTGGTCCGGCGCATATTCGGGTAGATATTCAGAGAGAAACTCGTACGAAACTCCCGACGCCTGATCGAGCAAGGAAAGGCCGATATCCGGAAACAGAAGTTGTCCGCACTGGTCACGAAAATCCGCGGAAAAGCCAACGTGAAACTCATCAACCTCTAGATTGACCATGACTCTCAGCTGGTCCCCTCGTATCTTTCTGCAAGAACAGGGGCCACGCCTGCACGCGCAAAATTGTAGTCATCTGACCATCGGATATTAGACCACTACCGCATAACTGTCAAAGTTATTGTGGGTTTTCGAAACAGTCGAAGGGCCGCAATGCCCTATAAAGCTCTTGACAGACACAAGCGTCCGGAGGCACTCTACCTTTGATGAGCTGATTGCATGATGGTATGATCTATTTGCCCTTCAGTTGGAGCCCCATGGCAAATCGCGCTTTTGTGTACCCTTCGGAACGAATTTTCTCGTCGGCCTCACTTCAGCCCATTCCGGGTTTACCACCGGGACTGCGTCTTGTATCGTTCGCTTCTCACCAGTGTGGCGCCACAGGTTTCAGCACAGGGTTGGCAACGTTTCGGCCAGGCGTTTGCCTGCCTCATCACACCCACACCTGTAGCGAAGCTGTGACCGTGCTGCAAGGCCGTGCAGAGGTGCAGATAGAAGGCAGGACATATCTTCTACAGCCGCTGGATTGTGTGCACTTTCCTGCAGGCTTTTCTCATCAAGTGACAAATATCGATTCTCAGGCAGAACTCATCGCCCACACGGCATTTGCTTCTGCACAACCTACACGGGAAACAATGCCGGTCAATCTTTCTATTTCAAATTGCGGTGAAGACAGTCCTCTAGCGACCGATCCCGAGACGATTCTCAGATTCAATCAATGCCCGGTCTACGAACTTTCCGAAAGCGCATTCTTCACCGATCTGTTTGCACGCCGGTTTGGAGCTGTTGGCATATGCGGAGGGTTTGGCCGCTTTCTGTCCGGTGCCTCACTGCCCTGCCACATCCATGATTTCGACGAGTCCATAACCATCGTGGGCGGCAGCGCGGTATGCCTGGTGCAGGGTAGACAACATCAGATGAGTGCATATGAAACCGCGTTTATCCCCCGAGGGACACCACACCGATTTCTCAATCTTTCTAACAGCGAAATGGCCATGATATGGGTGTATGCCGGAGATGAGCCGGACCGAACCATTGTCGATGACAGTTGTTGCTCAGGCACCCTCAATTCGGTGCCGTAAAAACGAGTCCCATAACCAATGCCATGAGCTCTGAGGGTTTCATGAAAAACTTTGAGAACTTCATCAATGGAAAGTTTGTTGTATCCACCAGCAGCGCTCGCATTCCGGTCATGAATCCTGCGACGGGTGAGGCCATCTGCACTGTACCCGACAGCAGCTACCACGATGCAAATATCGCGATTGAGGCAGCTACTGCCGCACAGCGTAAGTGGGCTAAGGAGCCCGCCGTGATCCGGGCCAAACTGCTCAGAAGCATCGCCAAGAAGATCCGCGAGCGACTCGAACTGATCGCCCGCATCATCACCGAGGAGCAAGGCAAGACTCTGGAATTGTCTCGCGTAGAGGTTGAATTTGCCGCTGACTACTTCGACTACATGTCGGAGTGGGGGCGCCGGATTGAAGGCGAAATCATTGAGAGTGACCGAGCGGGGGAAACAATTCTCCTCTTTCGAAAGCCCATCGGTGTCATTGCAGGAATTCTGCCTTGGAATTTTCCCTTCTTCCTGATTGCACGGAAGGTCGCTCCAGCGCTGATCACTGGGAACGCAATTGTTATCAAGCCCAGCGAGGAGACGCCGCACAACGCAGTTGTGTTCTGCCAACTTCTGGAAGAGCTGAACATTCCTGCCGGATTGATCAACGTCGCTCACGGCCGAGGCGCCACGACTGGAAGTTCGCTAGTGTCCTCACCAAAAATTGGCATGATCAGTTTTACTGGCAGCGTAAATACGGGATCGGCCATCATGGCCGCAGCAGCGGTCAACATCACCAAAGTCAATCTCGAACTTGGCGGGAAGGCCCCGGCGATTGTAAGCGCAGACGCGGACATTGATCTCGCAGTGCGGGCGATTCACTCGTCGCGTGTGATCAATAGCGGCCAGGTTTGCAACTGCGCCGAGCGCGTATATGTCCACTCAAGAGTCGCGGCGGAGTTCATCGAAAAGATGTCCGCCGCGATGAGCCAAACGCAATTTGGCGATCCGCTTGGAGACCGTGCCGTTGCCTATGGCCCACTCATCAATGAAGTTGGATTCCGCAGAGTCGAGTCGTTGGTTGCCGGGGCGTTGATGGAAGGGGCCGAACTCGTTACAGGCGGCCACAGAGGGCCAGACGAACGAGGTTATTTCTACCAGCCGACGGTGCTCTCGGGCTGCCGTCAGGAAATGGAGATTGTGCAAAAGGAGATTTTCGGCCCCGTGGTTCCAATCGTAACTTTCGACGAGATCGAACAAGCCATCGGGTATGCCAACGATTCGCAGTATGGGCTGACATCCTCCATCTATACGCGAGACCTTAACGTTGCCTTGAAGGCCTGCCAGGATCTTCAATTCGGCGAGACCTACATCAACCGTGAAAATTTTGAGGCAATGCAAGGATTCCACGCAGGATGGCGAAAGAGCGGAATTGGCGGGGCCGACGGAAAGCACGGACTCTATGAGTTCACTCAATCCCAGGTTGTGTATCTTCAGCGTGGGTCATAGCTCCTGGCCTCCCTGTTGACATCTGGAAAAGCGGGAGCCTAAGCTCCCGAGGGCGGTACCGCGTGGCGAATAGACAGTTCGAAAATCGAGTCGCACTTGTAACGGGCGCCGCATCCGGCATTGGCCTCGCTACCGCGACGGCCTTTGCTCGCGAGGGTGCCCTCGTTGCTCTGCTCGACCACGATGAAGCCGCAGGGCGCGCTGCTGTTGAAGCAATCCGAACCGGCGGAGGGGCGTGCGAGTTCTATCCCGCGGATCTCGGTCAGGAAGCCTCGATCATCAGCGCATTGACCGCCGTAACAAACCGTTTTCAACGATTGGATCATCTCGTCAACAACGCCGGAGTGACGTTGGTCAAGAGTATCGAGGCATGCACAGCCGAAGAGTGGGACCGGGTTCTCAATGTGAATCTGCGATCTATCTTCTTGATCGCAAAGTATTCACTGTCTCTTCTTCGCGCATCGCAGCATCCTACGATCGTCAACATAGGGTCCGTAACATCTATGATTGCGCAGCCTGGGACCCTGGCATATGTCGCCTCGAAAGGTGGCGTATTGATGTTATCGAAAGCGCTCGCGCTCGATCTCGCCACCAACGGCATCAGGGTAAATTGTGTGTGCCCAGGAATTACAGATACTCCCATGTTCCGCTTTCACGCCAACACAACCGCCGACCCGGAAGCAACCATAAGGGGACGAGTGAACCGTGTTCCGCTTGGCAGAGCGCTCGAGCCGCGTGAGATTGCTAACGCCATACTGTATCTTTCCAGCGACCTATCCTCCGGCATCACGGGCACATCGCTGGTCATCGATGCCGGATACACGGCGACTCCCGAATGGTCCGGCACGATGTGACCGGTGCCATCAACGGGCGATCATCTGATCGAGCGAAAACGAATGCTTCCCTGATTGAGCGGCTTTTTCAATGCGTTGCTGCGCAAACTCAAGATTCGCATCCATAAACTATTGTGCCGCCTTGGCTTACATCGATCGCTCCGGCTTGCCCACCCGATACGCGGTCGCCACCGCCCCCCCGCATTGCGGAAGGAATATGCCATTGTGGACAGTACGTGTGAACAGCTGTTGTTGTTCTCTATATAAGTTGTGTAGAGGCGCTGCTCAGTAATGCTGTCGCCATCGAACACGACTCGATCACCGTCTTTAGGTGAAAAGGGTGCCTGTGCTGAAACGGCTACGAAGCTGCTAAAGCATCAGCAAAACCAAAGCGCAAGATGCGGATGTTTGAGGCATAGCGATAGCGACTCTTAGACGACATCTGTCAGGTCGGTCTATATTGGTCCGGCTATAAGATGATCGTATATATGAAGCTTGGGAATCACGGCTAACTTTTCGAAGTCTTCCAACCCGGCGTGCCCTGTGGCGCAATCACGTACCATTAGCAACAGACGGAATCCCTCTCTACTCTGGGCGGGGTTGCTTTGTGCGTGTTTTCCCGCCATTTCACTGGCCGCGCAGAGTTACTCCGTTCTCACCCAGAGCGGCTTAGCCATCGGCGTCCTCGGCCCGGGCCGGCGCGTTTTCAGTTTGAGTGTTGGTTTGAAGAGCGGCCTGGGGTCAGCCGGTGGTGATTGCCTGGATCAGGCGGCTTGTTCCGAGCAGGTTGACCATGCGTTTGAGGTTATAGGCCATGACGCCGGTGCAGATTTCCGCGCGGGCCCCTGACAGTCCGCGCAGTAGCAGCCGGGGATGGCCGAAGATGCGGTACTTGAGCGTGCCGAAGGGATGTTCGACGGTCGATCGTCTGAGCCGCATCAGCTCCGGAGTGGCGCGCCGGTGCATGCGGTTCAGAGCATCCTCATCCATGTGGCGGCCCAACATGCGCCGCGCCGATGTGGTGCAGCGTGGCTTCAGCGAACAGGTGCCGCAGTCGGCGGCCGAGGCCTGACAGAGCACGGTGCGATCTGCGCGATGAAGCTGTTTTCGATGCACCGTCTTGCCTGCCGGGCACTGGAAGCTGTGCTCTCCGGCTGGTAGAGGAAGAGACTGCGGTCGAACAGGGTGCCATCGCCCTGGTTGTTGACTGCGCGGTTGGCGGGCACGTGCGGTACCAGGCCGGCCGCCTCGTAGCGCCCTGCCTGTTCGCCGTTGGAGTAGCCCGCGTCAGCGACGATGTTCAAGGTGTCGGCGCTCAAGCGCCTTCTTCGCGGCTTCGGACATCGGCTCCAACTGACGGTTGTCGGCCGCATCCAGAGTCGCCGCATGAGCCACGACCAGAGCAATTGAGCATCGATCGCGGTCTGCACCTTGTAAGCCGGAGCGAACGAACCCGCCGTGCGCATCAGCCGTGCCTCCGGCTCCGGATGATGCTTCAGTTGGCCCAGCGCCGCCTGCACAGCCGACGGATCGATGACTGCCTGCGACTGCTCATCCGCCTTCTCGAAGCCGTCCAGATACTTCTCCAGCGCCTGCCGCTCGCGCACACTCGACATGCTGGCGACAGCACGGAACTTGCTTCCGTCGATGGCGATCCACTCGCCCGCATGACTTGGCAAACCGCACCAGTTCCGCGCCCGCTTGGATCGCGGCCTCAGTATGCATCCGCCGGAACTCGGCAATGGACTTGTGGGCCGGGTACAGCCGCCCCAGCAGCCACATCAACTCCACGTTGCGGCGGCACTCCGCCTCCAACCGCCGCGACGAAGGCAACTGGTGCAGATATCCGTACAGATACAGCTTCAGCAGATCGAGAGGATCGTAGCCCGGACGGCCCGTCTCCGACGCTTTGGCTCGCTCGAAGCCAAGCGCAGCCATCGCCAGACCGTCCACAAACGCATCGATCACACGGCAAACATGATCGGCTGGCACAAGATCGTCCAGAACCACCGGAAACAGCGTCCCCTGACTGCGGCCCTCGCCTTGGATATAGCTCATATATGAGAAATGACCTCGCTCCCGCGAGGGCATCTTCTCATCTATCCCTGTTTAAAATCCTAGTTTCGTAACAGACTCCTATAGCGGGGCTTTTCTGCGTCTGAAGGTTACGCCATTTCTATAAGTTATTGCGCGGGGGTGACGTCAGGCGAGGCTGGGGAAGCAAATTATGGGAGCATGTGAACGGTATGAAGCCAGGTTTCCATACTTCGAGGCCATGTGGTGACTGGAAGCGAGGTGTGGCGCAGACCATAACCGTGACCACCTTCGGCGTAGGCATGCAATTCTGCCGGGACATTTGCACTCTTCAAAGCCATAAAATACGAGACGGCATTTTCAACACCTATATGGTCGTCTTCGGCCTGCACGATAAAGGCAGGAGGAGTCTGAGCATTCACCGGAAGGTCAGGCTTGAGTGTGAGACTCTTCTCGCCTGCGGTGAGATACGCCGGGTACACTAACGCCGAAAAATCGGGGCGGCAGCTGAGATTGTCTGCAGCATCCACCGGTTCGTATATGCGTCGATCGAAGTGCGTGCTGAGAGCGGCAACAAGATGACCACCCGCAGAGAAACCAAGCACTCCGACCTTGTGCGGGTCAATATGCCAATCGGCGGCATGCAGGCGGACTAAACCCATGGTTCGCTGCGCATCCTGCAAGGCTCCGGAGAATTTGGGATATGGTCCCTCGTTGGGCACACGATATTTGAGAAGGATACAGGTGATGCCCTCGGAATTAAGCCAATCGCACACTTCCGATCCCTCCAGATCAATGGCCAAAATGCCGTAGCCTCCGCCCGGAAATACGACCACAGCAGTGCCGCTATTCTTTCCTGCTGGAGCGTAGACCGTGAGAGTGGGATTGGAGACATTGCCAAGAATAAAAACCGGCTTCCCTGCAATAGTTGGATTCTTTTCACCTGACCTATCCACCTCCGGACCGGGATCTGGCTGCACACTAGGAGAGCCATTTGGCCAGAGAGGCAAAGTCAATTTGCCCGGGGCGGGCTGCCACGCGCGCTCTTGCGCGTGCAGATTGACAGCTATATTTATCAAAAAGATCGAAGCAATCAGCAAAGACTTACGCATAAGAACCTTACCTCTGATCATCCTGTCTCTCCTTCAGAAGCTGATGCACTTAAAAGCCACGATCAATGTGCAGCTGGATCAAGAGAAAAGCTGTGACGCTGCGGCGGAGCGGTCGTGGCTTTCAGGATGCGCTCCTCCGCAAGATGCAGATTGGCCTCCATAAACTTCTGCCCTTCCACAGTAGAGATCGCTGGCGGCACCTCTGCTGCACGCGATTTCATGCGCAGAGTCACATCCTGAAGAAGCTCAAGCTCTTGGCAAGCGTAGTACACGGCGCGGCCCTGCGCATGCATCGGCGTGCTCTCCTGCGAGATGTCGACGCCTTTTACGAGAGACTCAGCGTTCAGGGACGCCGCCAGAGCTTTGCCATCGACTGTGAGCCGGTACTCTCCCCTGGGCAGTCCAGTGACATGCAGCATTCTTCTGCCAAGGTGCGGCTCAGCAGAGAGCAGCCGGTACAAGGCTTCGTTGCCATCGTCTGGATCGAAGATGACAACATCCGGGCCGTCCTCCTCTGTCCATCGCAGATGTCCTTTGCCATCGGAGCTAAGATCACTCACCTTTGCATCCTGCTGGCGCAAAACTTTTCCCGAATCTCCCGCAAGCTCGACACCTGCAGCGATCTCGGGAAAGTGCCAGGCGCGGAGAATCAACTCTGCCATGAGCAGATGCACTCCGCCTTCCGGATGAGCATGGTCAGGAAGCGCCATGAGAGCTGCCGCAGGGTTGAGCGTCGACGCCCTATGAAGCGCGGCAACTAGAGGCGCATTGAAATCGATGAAGTCAGCTTGGTACTTCCGGGCAAGCGCCTGTACTATGGGTACAAATTCGACCAGGTACCGATTGCCGGCGGCACCAGCTCTTGCCGGCCGCGTTATTTCGTCATAGGGCGACGGACCTATGAGCACGATGTGCGCCAGTGGAAGACTGGCACGCAGTCTCTGGAGAATGTGCTCATAGCCAGGCTGATACGCTGCGCGGGTCTCTGGCGTAGACCGGTCATTCATGCCCAGCATGATGGTGATGACGGTCGGGCTTTGCGCGATCACATCGCGATCAATTCTCGCATCAATGGGACCGGCCTGGCCACCGCTTACCCGGTCGCCGCCAACGCCGGAGTTAATAAAACGAATGTGCCAGTTTGGATAGCGGGCATGAACGGCTGTTTCAATGTACATCGTGTAGAGGCGCTGCTCCGTAATGCTGTCTCCATAGAAGACGACCCTGTCACCGTCTTTGAGGAGAAATGTTTCCTGCGCCACGAGGGTTGCAGAACTGCCCACAAGAAGAGCGAGGCAAGCGTAATCAATAAGTGCTCGAAACAACGTCATAACGACCTCTCAAAAAAATGTTCGAGTATTTATTGCGCGCTATACATCGGCTTGAGATAACGTAGACGCGGAGCGGGCTCTCGCAGCATGACCGCCTGCAGGAAGTAGTAGGTGTCAGCCAGATAGCCCTCATAGCCACAGGTCTTGCCGTCCCATGTAGTCCACTCGGCCCCCCCGGGATATGTGCCGCGAACCCCGTTCTGAAAGAGGCCTTGTTGCTGTCGTTGGAGCATAGCGCGCAGCACTTTGTCGGCTTTGTCGTTATAGCCGACGACATAATTGGCGAGCAGAAAGTTCAGACTATGTCCTGCGGCTATACCACCGTTGTGATACTGCTGAAAGGTATCTGTGCCGTCTTCACGAGTGGGACAGCCATTCGAAGTCGGCAACAGGTAGTCGGAGCGATGCACGGGCTCCAGTGTGGACGGAATGCCGAGGTCGAAATGGCGAAAGCCGGCCGTCTCCATTTTTGTCCAAAGACGATCCAGTATTTTGCGGCCCTGATCGGGCTCGACGAGGCCATAGGAGATGGCCATACCGTTGACGATGGGGCTAGCGTAGTCGTGCAGCTTACCGTCATCGCTCTTCCAGCAGACGATCCAGCCGGTTTTGGGATTGAGCAGTTCCCGGGTATAGGCGGCCTTCAGCTTTTCGGCGAGCCCAGCGTAGTGCATCTGCTGCGAGCTGCGTGAAAGTCTACCTTCGAGATCTGCGAGACAGTACCATGCGCGGTAGATCAACGCATTGGAGTAGGCATCCTTCCAGCCGTAGTTCATGGCGTCGAACCAGTTGCTGGAACGGTTGTTCGTCCAGAGCGTTCCGCTGTTCCCGCTCTGAGTGGCTTCGATCAAGCCGTCCTGGTCCTCATCGCGCAGGGCGAGATATTGGGCGAGGCCTTCAAGCTTACCGATGCTTTTCCTGAGCCACGCTATGTCTCCCGTTGCTTCCACATAATCCCAGGCACAGATGAGGAGGTTTGGATTGGCGTCGAGGAAATTGAGAAAGTCGTGATAACCGTAGGCTTCATGACTGGAGACAGTGCGCTTGTTCAGCCAGTAGTCGACGGAGCGACGTACCAACTGCGCGATCGGAATGTTTCCGGCGGCGTTCGGCGTCCAAAGCATCATATCGGCATAGAATATCTGCGAGATGCTGGCGGGATCGCTGACTACATTGTTGGAGAGAACTCCGGGAATTCCTGCGCGGTAGTGCTCACTCTCGTTGCCCCAGGCAGCGCCCGGCTGAAAGGCGTTAAACCAGCCACGGCGAGCGAGCGCCCACATCGACCTGTCCTGCAACCCCTGCGGCGGTTCCATCAGGACCGGCCGCATGGAGAGCGTGAGAGGCTGGTCCGGGGTGATGGATGGAAGTTCCAGCACAAGATCGACGGTGTGCGGGAAGTGACTGCCGAGAAGGCGGCCCTTGACCGGGCATTGGGAACTGGACTCGAGAAGCATCTGTCCGAAATCCGGCGCGCTGACAATAAGAGGCGCAGCGAAAGAGTTATCGTCATGCCAGTCGTACGGCACAATGGTGGTTGGCGTAACGGAGGGATCGAATGCAAAGACCAGCTCGATATTTCCTAGCCGGGAGCCTCCAGTGCCTTCTGTGGAGAAAGAGATCGTAAGACTGCCGTCTGAGGCGATAACTTCCCAATGGAAGGCGCTATTCTGCGGTAATAAAAAGGAGTAACGCGTGCCGTGCGGAATGGCCTGCACCGTTGCGGGAAGTTCCGTAGCCTCGATCCAATCGAGTGCGGGCTGTATGCGCAGACGAAGGCCGGGGCTTCGTAGCAGATTGGTGCGAACGCGATCGCCTCCCTCTGTGTCCCAACTCAGTGCCGTGACAAGCGGACGGATAGGGTCCGTCTCCATACGGAGGAGCGGTGGTGAAGGGACTGCACCGCCAAGTGCCCACACAGGCATATAACCAGCCATGGCAGTTGTAGCAGCCGCGGCTTGAAGAAATGCGCGCCGGGTCGTCTTCGGGCTCCAAACCGTCTTCATAATGCAACCTTTCGCGTATTCCAAATGCCTGAGAATTCTACTGCTGGCGTGCGATCGTTACCTGCGCCTCCAGAGGCAGATCACGTGAAGAAGGACCGACGCACACGGTCCTCGCCCCCGCAGGCATTATCCATCGCGCCGAGGACTCCGACCAATATTGCAGGGAGCGAGCGCGCACTTGCAACGTGACGGTTTGCGATTGGCCCGGAGCTAAATGGATCCGGTCGAACGCCGCAAGACCGCGCACAGCAAACGGAAGTCCTTCCGGATGGCCGGCCGGCGCGCCTACATAGACCTGCGGCACCTCATCGCTTGCCCGTGTGCCGGTATTCTTCACTACAAAACTTACTGTCAGGCTACCATCCTTACCGGGTGCTGCCTTGAGGTCCGAATAAGCGAAATGCGTGTAGGTGAGCCCGTAGCCGAAGGGAAAGAGCGGCTGGATTCCCTGCTTATCAAACCATCGGTAGCCTATGAAGATGCTTTCGGTGTAGTTTGTCTTGCCGTCCGTGAGCGACTGCATCCGTTCCTTGTGCGCGGGATCGTGGACGGGCATGTCCTGAAGCTGTCGTGGCCAAGTAAAGGGTAGCCGTCCTGCAGGGCTCGCCTTGCCCAGCACAATCCTGGCCGTTGCCACCCCATTCTCATCGCCGTGCCACGCCAAAAGGACGGCTTTCACTTTGCTGAACCAGGGCATCTCTACCGGCGCATCTATATTAAGCACGACAATCGTATTGGGGTTGACCGCCGCGACATCGGCGATGAGTTTGTCCTGATCACCGGGCAGGGCAAAGTCCGGATCGATGCGTCTCCAGGCGAAGACAATGGCGATCTTTGCCTTCCGCGCTGTGGCAATGGCCGTCTTATAGGCAGCTTCGCGCTTCTCCGGCGTCAGCCAGTTCAAGCGCACCTGCTCCGGATTGTTGGAGGTATCTGGAGCGACGGACAAGGAGATGGTATGCGGGCCAGCCGTCAGATCCACCTGAACGCGAATACTATCCAAATTGTCTTTGGTCGGAAAGACATCGTCATGCCCGGCCTGCGTCACATCACCATGAACAAATTGATCGTAGACTCCCGCCACCACTTTGCCGTCGACACACAGCTCTGCAAAGGCTCCGAGAAGATGCAGATGCAAGCGATATGCGCCCGATGATGGAACATTCAGCGTTCCCTTCCATACATGCGAGGAGTTCGCCAGCAGCGGCTTGCCACTGGCGTTGGTAAAGTTAATCTGCGCATCGACCCGGCTTGCTTTGCCGTCGTCTTCGGTGCGCTCCAGCCCGGGTTTGCCATCGTGAGAGAGAAATTTCGCTGGGATAGTCACGCCAGCCATGTCGTTGGCGACGGCATAGGAAATATTGATAGTTCCTTTTCCATCACTCTCTCTTCGCATCGCTGCAAGCGCTCCGACCTGACGCGCGGGCAGACCTTGTGCGCGCTCATATGGCCGGCCCATAGGCATGACCTGCGCCGCTCCGGGACCGATCATTGCGAGTGACGCAAGGTCGCCGCTGCGAAGCGGAAGAATATTTCCTTCGTTCTTCAACAGGACAGCAGCATCTTCATCCGTCTTCTCGATGACCTTCGGATCGCCATCTCCTACAGGAGCGGTGATCTTATGACTTGGCGGGTGATCCAGATAACCAAACTTATCCATCTCGCACAGAACCCGGCCTACCGCCTCCGTTATTCTTGCCTCGCTCACGAGGCCAGCCTTGACTGCTTCAAGCATATCCATGGTGACAACCTCGGTGGGATGCACAGACCGCGGAATGAGAGGCTCCTCGGGCAGGCTGAAAAGGAATCGCGCCTGAGCGGGAGGAGCGGTCTTTGCCTGTGCATCCGGCGCCGTTGGAGGATGGGCAAAAAAGGAGATCTCGTAGGACGGAGGCTGGCCCGGCACACGCGGATGAATTAAAGGTCCCCCCATCTCCATATCGAGACCTTCATTGATATAGGTAGTCGCATGCGTTGCGCCCCAATCAGAATCGATAAAGCCTTTAAATCCCAGTTCATCGCGCAGGACGGTCTTCAGAAGGTAGGGATTGCCGCAGGAGAATTTGCCATTAATGATGCTATATGAGCACATCATCGAAGCGACCCCTGCGTCTACCGCGTCGGCAAAGGGAGGCAGATATATCTCATGCAGCGCTCGCAGGTCGATCGTGTTATCGGCATTGCCGCCGAGATTTGTATGCGTGTCATATCCCACATAGTGCTTGGCCTGGGCCATAACGCCTTCGCCCTGTATGCCGCGAATCTGTGCCGCTCCTATTTGGCCGGAGAGAAACGGATCTTCACCGAACGTATTGAAAGAGCGGAGAAACGTAAAATCGCGGTCCATATTGATGAATGGCTCCAGTACCACGTCCATGCCGCGCGCCCTGGCCTGCTTTGCGATGAGGGTACCGTTCAACCGGGCATCTTCGCGGCTGAAGGTGGCAGCTAGTCCCATCGTGTCTGTCGGCGCCGAGGCGGGGACGCGTGTCAGGACACCGGGAGGTCCGTCGACCATACGCAGGGGCGGAATGCCAAGACGAGGAATGCCGGCCAAATAGCCTGCCTGCCCCTGAAAGGTCTTAGGATCTTCGTTCGTGCCATGCACAAGCTTGATCTTCTCTTCGAGCGTCATTCTGCTCAGCATCGCATCAACGCGCGCATTGCCGGTTACAGCCGGTGATGGCTGTTGCGCCGATACAGAACATACGGCGACGCCGATGGCTGTGAGCAGAGAGAGTGTCGACCGATATATTGCAAAGTAATTCATCGTCTACCTCGATCTATTGTCCGGATCCTGGTGCACAAACCTATTTGCGAAGGGCTCACGCTACCCTTCGTAGTGCAGTAGAGCCATCTCCAGCGTAGAGAAGGCTGCAAATGCAACCTTGACGTATTCGCCGTCCCGCGTAAGCTTCATTGGCCGCCGGTCCGGAAGGTGCGTTGCAGAGATAATGCGTTTGCCTGCAGGATGTTTCACGCGAACCACGGCTTCGACAGTGGAGGGAGGCTCCTCGGTGCGCATATTCAGTAAAGTAAGAAGCAGCGTCTTTTTCGTCTGCTGATCGAAGACTGTGAGCTCCACCTTCGGATGGGTCTCCGCCGTAAAGTAATACGGTCCCGGCAGCGATTTGCGCACAAGATGAGCGAGCAGCCTGGCATTCACATCGTGCTGCGTATTTTCAATCGGGGCTGCAATCCACACGGCACGGCCTTTTCCATACGCATGCATGGTGATGCCTGGATATTTTCCAGGATCGCGTGCGGGCGGGTTGCTCCATATCTGGGAGTAGCGGCCGTTATCCGTCGTTCCTTCCTCTGGTGCGACCCACGGCAGGGTAACCGTGGCAAGCACCTCGGTGTCCGGGAGAAGCTCAGCCTGCACCATGGGGCCGGCGTAAATCAGATCTTCCTGGGGCAGAAATACCTTCTTCTCCGGATCCGCCAACGGAGTGAGATACGTAAAGGAGGTTCCCAACATGCCGCGATAGCGCACACCGAGCGCATCTTCCAGGAGAAAGCGAGGCGGCTTCGCGGTCAGGCGATCCAGCGAGCTCGTTCCGGTAGCGATCAATGTGCCGCCCTTACGGACGAAGGCACGGATCAGCTCAGCCTGTGCAGGTGTGAGCTCAAGCACGTCGGGAAGAATGAGCGCGCGGTAGGCCGTGAGCTGATCGAGGGTCACGTTGGTGATCAGTGCATAGGGGATATGAGCTTCGCCAAGCGTCCGGGCCACGCCGGTGACTGCGGTGAGGTGCGGCGTTTTCCCTCCACGCGGGACAGCCGTGGGAGTGATGCCAGTAATTGCCGGGTCATACATCGATTCACGGTCGAAGTAGACGGCAACATCTGCCTGAAGGGTGCCACCGAGAAAGGGCTCATACGGCTTGCGGAGACGATTGATTGTCCCCATCACATCGTAGGCCGCACTGTTGAACCGGCCGTCCGGCTTAACCGCATCGATAAACAGACAGGCCGCGGAGTGCAGCGTGGCAACGAACGCCGAGATGGTCAGCTCCGTCTGGGACTTCATGGTAGCGAAGTCCGGAATTAAGACGGTGCGGGAGGTGTGAAATTCAAAAGGCGCTGTGGGTGAAAGCGAGGTGAAGAGCTTGCAGGCGAGCGAATACTCCGCCGGACCGCCGTAAAAATCGCCGCCGACGTAGTCGCAGGCTTCACGTAGTTGCAGCGGCATGCCACAGCGCCAGTCGCTGGTAAGCGAGGAGTACTGATGCGTCACCGTGATCGGCTTGACGGACTTAACGGTCGCCGTAATCGCCTTTGCAAATTCGAGCAGCCACGCCTGACGGGCGGCCTGGAAGGCGCGCCATACCGGATCGCTCCACTCTATCTTTTGTGGTAACGATTTGCCATGTTCTTTCTGAAATCTGGCTTTGCAGTGCGGACAGTAGCAGACCGTCGGCCAGAATGTCATATCAAAGAAGATACCGTCGATGTCGTAGATGCCGATCAGTTCCCTGAGGCAGGCCTGAGCATACTGCGCATACGGAGAGTTGATGCAGAGTGTGCCATTGCGCATATTTGTGCTTATGTGATTTCTTCCGTCCTCGGTCTGGCTCCGCCAATCGGGATAATGCTGATAGGCCCAGACGTCAAAGATCAGTGCGTAGTAAATAACAACCCTGAGGTTATGCTTGCGGCATGCCTGAACGGTTTCGCCAAAAAGATCTCTTCCCTTCAGCGCCCCGTGACGTGGACCGACATTCGATGGCCAGAGGCAGAGTCCGGAGAACGAGTTTGCGTCCTGCATGATGGATTGAAAGTCGGCGCTTGCAGCCATGCCTATGTATTCAGCAGGATTGAAGGATGCCATGAAGGCAGGATCCCAATCGGGGATGTGCATGTCCGTGAGCAGACGGCGAAAGGTCTTCTGTGGCCACTGTGGCAGATGCGCCGGCGCTATGGACGGCTTGAGCGCCAGTGCGGGTTCGACTATTCCCGTGAGCTTCGTGGCCGCTGAGACGATACTCATGCCGGCAAGCGTGTTGAATGTTCTGCGGTTCAAAATGAATCCCCCTGCTGTGCAGCGAGCGCCGCAGCTCTCGCTCTATTCTCAACGGCTGATGCTATGCCTTCAGCTGTTTGCAACGCGTTCGGCATATCGGATGTTCATCAACGATGCCGGAATTGGTTTTGCTCGCGATCTCGGAGAACGAGGCGCCATCGATCTGATAATCGTATTCATTCTGCAAACTGCCGGCGAAGGAGAAGACGTTTGCATTGGTTCCGGACTGGGTGACAGCCGGGCTAAGATCAGGCAATACCGTACCACTTGGAACGGATACCGGCATGGCTCTCGTCGGTCCAGCAGTTCCGTGCCGACTATCACATGTCGGCAGGGAGCGTGGGACAGACGATAACGGTAGGTACCGCAACTCCGCTTATATTTGCGCTCTTCGAACCCAAAGGTATTCGTGAGTTCGGCGTTTTCCATGTTAATTATTCCCTTTCACAGCCAGAGCGCCTCTCTAAAATAGATCAGACCATCAGGCTATCGATCCAAGCCCCCAACGAGCATCTCTCCACGTAGATGATTCTGTCAAGTTTTTTTTGGGGGGAGTGTTGCAGCACATTAGAAGTGTCCCCTCGTAGAGTGCCTTCCAGGTGGACGCGCGGAGCTTGGGGCGGTCGAGATTGAGCGATCGGGACTTGCGGCGGGTTGAGGCGTTTGGGGCGGATTTCGTCTGGGGGTCTTACGTTGAAGCATGCGTGCGAGTTGGTTGGCTTGAGCTACCGTCAGGGCAAGCGGCTGTGGCGGCGGTATCGGGCTAACTGGGGCTGCCGGGTTGGGGACTGGATCAGAGATGGGGGCGGTGCCACCATATGTAGTGTCAGCCGCTCGCAACGGCAGCGACCTTGGCTGTGGAGAAGGCAAGCTACTGAGGCTTCTGATGGCCGAGAAGCAGTTTGAAACATCCTGGGAATGGACGTCTCGTGGCGTTCGCTTGAGTTTGCCAAGGAAAGGCTGAGGCTCGACGAGATGCCGGAGCGACAGCGCAGCCGAATCCAGCTGATACAGGGTTCGCTCACTTATCGGGATCAGCGGATCGCGGGCTACGACGCAGCAGCGGTAGTCGAAGTGATTGGCCGCCCTTCACCGGCCGGCCCACGACCACGTACCAGTGCCACAGGGTCGATCTCTACCAGTAGGGCCGTCGTGCAGAGACCTGGCTCGGCGTCCGAGTAGAACACGTGTGCCTTTCCGAAGGGCAACTCCTCCGTCTGAATCCGGGAAGGGTTCTTGTGGAGGAGGAAGCCCAGATCGGTCGCAGGTTGATGGGTAGTGGAAATGGTCAGGAGCATCGCTTCCAGTGTAAGAGACAATGCCGACGGCATTGAGAGCGAGGAGGCGCCGGAAGTATTCAATACTTCGGGCGAGAACCCAGGCTAACATCAGTTCAGTGTCAATCGAGCGCCCTAAGATCGTGTTGTTGCCTGGGATGGACGGCACAGGTAACCTCTTTGCAGAGTTCATTGAAGCCCTGCCCCCGGCATCGAAACGACGGTGCTCTGATACCCTACAGACCGCATCCGGTCTTTCACACAGCTACATCAGCTTCTTGAATCCTCCTTGTCCCGCTTCTACACCGTTCGTTCTCGTTGCGGAGTCATTCTCCGCGCCCTTGGCAATGCAATGGGCCGCCGTCGGCAAGCCAAACTTGAAGGGCCTTGTCATCTGTGCGGGATTCGTTACAAGTCCGGTGCAAGGATGGCTTAGACTCATCTGCCTATTCCTGTCGCCCTTCTACTTCTTGATACAACCGCCCACAAGTGCAATTAAGTTCTTCCTCGTTGGTCGCGGAGCTTCGAACTCGTTGGTGGCAGCGGTCAGGGCCGCAATTGCATCGGTTGGGCCCGGGGTACTAGCCCACCGCTTACGGTTGGCGCTCTCCTGTGACTCGCGTGCGGCGCTGAGCAAGGTGAATGCGCCCACCCTCTTCATTCAGCCGATGGAGGATACACCCCAGGTCGGCGCACTCAGCCTGATAGATTGCCCGTTAGGATAGGTTCGTCGTCATGTTGACTTGACATATTGACTTGACGGTTTAGAGCCTAACCTGACACATGGAGGCATACATCGATGACAGCGTCACGAAGTGACGGGACGCATGAGCATTCTCCCACTCACCCGGATGGTTACGGCATCGGAACTGGAGTTCCGCTCGGGTCTAGGTTTAAGAATCTCAATCCGCTCGACCTCATCGGACCAAATCTTGTCATTCCGTCAGTTGTGAAGGCTGGTCGTTCGCGCTAACTCGTGCTCGGCCATTTACTGTACTATCTCCGGGTTGACGCTGATCTTGAGGTAAACCATGAGGCCGGTCGCACGCACTACCTCCGACCGGCCCGGTGCTCTCAGTATCCGGTACCAGGTGAACGCCGTTACCTGGTACCGGCATCCGTACGCCTACTCCGTCCGCGCGCGGATCCAGGCAGCCGTATCACAGGGGTCGAAGCGGATTGACGTTCCGAGAATGCAAGCCGGCAACGTGCCAGCCTTGACCCATGCGTAAATTGATTTCACTGAGATTGCGAGTAGTACCGCCAGCATGGCCGGCGTCAACATTGCTTCGTGACGTTCTATAACCGTGGCAATCGAGACGGGTGCTGAGTCCTCCCGGTTGAATGTCCTGCATGACTTCCGTGGCGTCTTTTCCATGAGTTGGTTCACCTGATTTAAGTTTCTCCCCCAATTTCCCTGTGCTAAAGCCTCTACTACGGGCTGCATGTCAATGCCTCTAAAGTGCTGAAACTATGTGTCTGCGGGCGCGTTCTGATGGGCGCGCTTCACGTAGGCTTGCGGAATGACAAACGCAGAGCTAATCGCTATTTCAGGATCAAGAAAGCGCAGCTCTACCCTTAACAGCCCGTGGCGCAAGTGGCTGAATTCCAGATTCGCCGACATTGTGGTCTTGAGGGAGCGGCGGGGAGAAAAGAGAACCGGAGTGGTGCGGGAGTCTACTGCGCCATTGGGCGATAGCGGCA
>Ga0224555_1001585_pt1 | contig 30707 bp, 34 predicted proteins | sample 714S23034metaG_FD_180687 | JGI IMG/M metagenome (GOLD analysis project Ga0224555, IMG submission 180687) | Peat soil microbial communities from Stordalen Mire, Sweden - 717 S2 30-34 | ecosystem: Environmental > Terrestrial > Soil > Wetlands > Peat | place: Sweden: Norrbotten County, Stordalen...
AGAGACTTGCACCTGACAGGTGACCCCCTGCTGAGACGTTGGCTTTGATCAATTCCATTGTCCCAGTTGGATTGGTCGCCTGTCTTTGCGTCCGGACCCTCACCTCATCGGTGGATCCGGGCTAAGCCTCTCCCCGCCCGCTTCGGGACGCCATCCTCGTACCCCTGGGCGAGGCGGCGTGCCTCATGGATGGCCCGATCAGGACCCTGACGCTGATGGAGCTGGGTAGACCGTTTGCCACGTCCACCTCGACCGTCACCGGGACCCCGGAGAGCCCCTGCACAGCACAGCTGATGGCGGTCGCAAGCATACAATGCAGTATCATAGACGAAACCGCGAAGCGCCGCCTCAGTGGCCCGACCACCGATGACCTCGACAGTGCATGACATTCGTAGGTCAAGCGCTACACTTGGAGCAATGGACGTCTCGTCCCGCGACCTGCGCAACCACACCGCCGAGCTCCTTCGCCGCGCGCAGGGCGGTGAGCGGCTGCGCGTCCTGGTGAGCCGCCAACCGGTTGCCGAACTTGGCCCGCTCGGCCGCCCCACCTGGCTCGCGGGTGCGGAGATGGAACGCATCCTGCGGGAGTCCGCGGCCGACCCCGGACTGCTTCGAGATCTCGCCGCACTCCGCGAGCAGCGGCAGGCGGCCCCGTGAGCCGGGCACTCCTCGACACCTCCGTCTTCATCGCGCGGGAGCAGGGCCGCCCGCTCGACCGCACCCTGCCCGACGAGGTTGCGGTGTCCGTCGTCACCGTGGCGGAGCTCGAGCTGGGCGTGCTGATGGCCGCAGATCCCCTCACTCGGGCTCGCCGGCTGCGCACCCTCATGGACGTCAAGGCGCTCGCGGCCGCCCTGCCGCTCGACGAGCGGGTCGCCTCCGCCTACGCGCTGCTGGCGTCCACCGTCCTCTCCGCAGGACGCAGGCCACGGGTCCAGGACACCTGGATCGCGGCCACGGCCCTGGCCAATGGCGCCGAGGTGTGGACCCAGGATGCGGACTTCACGGATTTCGCCGCCTCCGTGCCCATCGTCCGTCTATAGAGGCGCGCCTATCGAGGGGCGCCCGGCCGCCACGGATGCTCGCCGAACCCGCTCAGGCGGCCGGCTCCATGACGCAGACCCAGCTCTCCGACACGCTCTCGACGCTGCCGTTGCTCGAGTCATTGGCCAGTGCGGTGGCCGTCACTGAACCCGAGCCGTCGGAGTTCACCTGGGCGGTGAAGGCGGCGGTCTTGGTGTTGTTGGTGGACCAGCTGAGGGTGGCCCCGAGGCTCACGCTCTCCGCCACCGTGGTGGACGGATAGCTCCCCGGGCCGCTGTAGGGGTTGATGACGAGGTCGAAGCCGAGATCCTGGCCGTTGACGGTGACCTCGGCGTCGCCCGGGTCGGGCGCCTGCAGCGCCGCGCCGGCCGAGCCCGCCGCCTCTCCTCCGTACTCCGCCCAATCGGCGCAGCTCAGTGCGTTTGCCCCCTGATCGGAGTCGATGAAGCCACCACTGGCACTGGCCGCCCCGCTGATCGTGTAGCAGACGTAGAGGGTGAGCCCGCTCGGAAGCGTGGCCGGAGCCGCGATCGTGCACCCGCCCGGACCGGTGGTCGGGCGAGGGCCACTCGGCGAGGGCGAGGTGCCAGGAGCAGTCGACGCGCCGAGCGCCGGCGACGACGCGACGCCGGTCCCCGCCGGTGAGGGGGTCGCGGTTCGCGTGGAGTGCGCCGTGGTGGCGGGTGATCCGTGGCATGCGGCGACCATGCATGCCAGCACCGCGACCGCTGCGACGAAAGGTTGTCGGCTCGTCATCCGCGCGCGATCATACGGGCAGGCGTTCCGGCAGGTGGGAGACGGCCCCCCACTCAGCCTCCGACGGCGTCCCGGATGTGCTCACAGCTCAGCAGGCGGAGCTCACGGTCCAATCGCACCGCCACCACATCTATCCGGCACGGCTGGTCTCCGCGACCGGAGGCCTGCCGGTAGGCATCCAGGAGGAGACGCAGCTTCGCCCGCTTGCGCCAGTTCACCGCCTCCTGGGGAAGCCCGTAGCCAACACCGCGCCGCGCCTTGACCTCGACGGCGACCAGCACGCCCGCCTCCTCGCAGACGATGTCGAGCTGGCCGAGCCGGCAGCGCCAATCCCGGGCGACCACCCGCATACCGCTTGCCCGGAGATGGGCGACCGCAGCCTCCTCCCCGGCGACGCCCACCCGCTGCGGAGTGGCAACGGGGGCAGGACCCGGAGGGTCAGACGTTCCCCGGCTCCGTCTCCTCGGCCGCAGCCTCGACCTCGCTGATCGAAGCCGTCTCCACCTCGTCCACGTCCTCGGGCAGGGCGTCCTCCGCGGTCGCGCCCGCGGCCTGGGCGCGGCGCACGGCCTCGGCCTCGCCTCCGACCGGCTGGCGGCGCTCCCGGATCCGGGCCCGCTTGCCCACCTTCTCGCGCAGGTAGTACAGCTTTGCCCGGCGCACGTCACCGTGGCGGAGCACTTCGATCCGGTCGATGCGCGGCGAATGGAGCATGAAGGTCCGCTCCACCCCCACCCCGTGCGAGGCGATCCGGCGGACGGTGAAGCTGGCGCCGATCCCGGTCTTGCGCGAGAGGGCGATCACGACCCCCTCGAAGACCTGGATGCGCTCGCGGGTACCCTCGACGACCTTAACGTGCACCCGCACGGTGTCCCCGCTGCGTAGCACAGGGACCTCGGCCTTCTCCTGCTCCCGCTCGAGGAGCTCGACGACGTTCACTTCGTACCTCCAGAAATCGCGCCCAACGACCCTAGCAGGTCGGGCCTCCGGCGCCGAGTCGCCTCCCGGCTCTGGCCGCGGCGCCACTCGGCGATCGCGGCGTGATTACCCCCCCGCAGCACCTCCGGCACCACCTCGCCCTCGAAGTCGGCAGGACGAGTGTAGAGCGGAGCCTCGAGGCCACCCCCGGCGGCCTCGGAGAAGGTCTCGTCGGCCAGCGAGTCGGCCGATCCGACCACGCCCGGGACGAGACGCGCGACCGAGTCGATGACCGCCATGGCGGCGATCTCGCCGCCGCTCAGGACGTAGTCCCCGACCGAGAGCTCCTCGCCGATCTCGACGCGGGCGCGCTCGTCGACGCCCTGGTAGCGACCGCAGACCAGGAGCAGGGCGCTCTCCGCGGCCAGCTCCCAGACCACGCCCTGGTCCAATCGCCTGCCCTGCGGCGAGAGCAGGATCGACCGCACCCCCGGCACCTCGCTCCGGATCCGGCGCAGCGCGCGGACGAGCGGTTCGGGCTTCAGCACCATGCCGGGCCCACCGCCGAAGGCGATGTCGTCCACCTGCCGATGGCGACCGGTCGTGAAGTCGCGGAGGTCGTGGACACGAAGCTCGACATCGCCACGTTCGAGGGCACGCCCGACCACGCCGACCCCCAGTGGGCCGGGGAAGACTTCGGGGAAGATGGTCAGCACCTCGAACCGCATCTCAGCTCGGGCCCTCTCAGGCCTCCTCCTCCTCCCAGGGGGTGAGCACGATCCGGCCTTCGGCCAGATCCACCTCGCGGACAAAGGCGGACACCATCGGGAATCGCCTCTCGCCCGCCTCGCTCTCCACCACCAGCACGTCGTGAGCGGGGCCGGCCTCCACGTCGGCGACCACGCCGACGGCGTGCCCCTCGGCATCCACGGCGGCGAGCCCCACGAGCTGCCAGACGAACCACTCTCCCGGAGGCAGGTGCCGCGCCCGCTCCGGCTCCACGCAGAGGTAGGCACCGCGCAGGAGGCCGGCCGCCTCCGGGGTGTCAACCCCGTCGAAGGCGAGGAGCAAGTCGCCGTCGCCCATGCCGCGGGCCGAGCGCACGGTCAGCTCGCGCCGGGTGTCCTCGACCGTGACCCGCACCCCACGCCGGAAGCGGCGGGCGTCGCCACCCAGGCTCTCGACCCGCACCTCTCCCAGCAAACCGTGGGCGCGGCGGACATGCGCGGCGCGGAGCAGGTCCGGACGCCCATCCGGCAGACCGGGGGTGGATCGAGGGGTCATCGCTGCTCGGCCAGCTCCACCTGGACCCGCTCGTGGCCGCGCAGCCCGGCGGCCCGGACCACGGCGCGCACCGCGTCGATGTTGCGCCCACCCTTGCCGATCAGCTTGCCCATGTCGGCCTCCGCGACCCCCACCTCGATGATGGTGGTACGCCCCTTGACCTCCGAGCGGACGGTCACCGCCTCCGGGGCGCCGACCATCCGCTCGATGATGAAACGGGTGAGGTCAGCGTAGTCGGTCACCTACGCGTCCTCGCTGACGGATGCCGTCTCCGCATCGGCCACGGCCTCGGCCGGCTCGGTCTCGACCGCCACCGCAACCGCAACCGGCTCCGGCTCGGCGACCACCTGCTCCTTGTCCTTGGCAACTGCAACCGACTCCGGCTCGGCGACCGTCTCCTCCAGCGCCGCCGCCGCACCGAGGCCGACCGAGCCCCGCTCACGCTTGGGATTGCCGGCCAGGATGCCCTGGGCGACGAGCAGATCGCGGGCGCTGTCGCTCGGCCGCGCGCCCTTGCGCAGCCACTCCCGAACACGGTCGGCATCGATCTTCACCGACGCGGGCTGGGGCAGCGGGTCGTAGTAACCGAGGGCCTCGATGAAGCGACCGTCGCGCGGGCTGCGCGAGTCCGCGACCACCAGCCGGTAAAAGGGGCGCTTCGTGGTGCCCATCCTCTTCAGGCGGATCTTGACCAAAACTTCTCCTTTGCCGTGGTTCTGTGCCCGTTGCGGACGGGCATCGAAAGCATTGATACGCTCATGGCCGGGGCAGGCCGAGCTGCGACGGGTCCATGCCCTGAAGCTGGCGCAGCATGCGGGCGCGCCCGCGCACCCCCTTGCTGCCCCTGCCGCCCACCGACTTCATCACCGCCTGCATCTGCTCGAATCCCTTGAGCAGCTTGTTGACGTCGGCCAGCGTGGTGCCGCTGCCCGCGGCGACGCGGCGCCGGCGCTGGCTCTTGAGCACCTCGGGATGGATGCGTTCGTGAGCGGTCATGGAGAGCACGATCGCCTCCATCCGCGAGAGGTCCTTCTCGGTCGGCATCATGCTGCCCGCGTTCTTGATCATCTGACGCCCGCCCGGGATCATCCCCAGGATCCCCTCCAGCGGTCCCATGTTGCGGAGCTGGCGCATCTGATCGAGCCAGTCGTTCATGGTGAACCGCCCGGCGAGCATCTTCTTGGCCGTGGCCTCGGCGGTGTGCTGGTCCATCTGGGACTGGGCGCGCTCGACCAGGGTGAGGATGTCGCCCATGCCGAGGATGCGCGAGGCCATCCGCTCCGGCTGGAAGGGCTCCAGCTCGGAGACCTTCTCCCCCACTCCGGTGAAGAGGATGGGCTTGCCCATCGACTCCTTCATGGAGAGGGCCGCGCCGCCACGGGCGTCCCCGTCCAGCTTGGTCAGGATGATGCCGTCCACACCGACCTGCTGGTCGAATTCCCGGGCGACGTTGACGGCCTCCTGCCCGGTCATGGCGTCGACCACCAGCACGGTGTCGTGGACCGTGACCTTCTTGCGGATCTCCCTGAGCTCTGCGAGCATCGGCTGATCGATCTGGAGGCGTCCGGCGGTGTCGAGGATGATGACGTCGCAATTGAGCCGGTGTGCCTCCTCCAGCCCGCGCTTGCAGAGGTCGGGGGGCTTGCTCTTGCCGTCCGGCATGGCGACCGGGATCTGGTTGTCCTTGCCCAGCTTCTCCAGCTGCTGGGGCGCCGCGGGACGCTGCGTGTCGGCGGCGACGAGGAGGGGGCGGTGCCCGTCCCGGCGGGTGGCGAGCGCGAGCTTGGCGCAGGTGGTGGTCTTGCCGCTGCCCTGGAGGCCGATGAGCATGACCACGGTGGGCGGCTGCGACTGGTAGCGGAGCTTGCGCTGCTCCCCCCCCAGCAGCGCCACCAGCTCCTCGTTGACGATCTTCACGATCTGCTGGCCGGGAGTGAGCGACTCGAGCACGTCGGCACCGACGGCGCGCTCGCGGATGCGATCGACGAGGGCGCGGGCGACCTTGAAGTTGACGTCCGCCTCGAGGAGGGCGAGGCGCACCTCGCGCATCCCCAGCTCGACCTCCTCCTTGGTCAGGCGGCCGCGTCCGGAGAGCGACTTGAAGATCTCACCGAGGCGGTCGGAGAGGGATTCGAACATGGTCAGCCCCGCTCCCCCAGGCGGGCGCGCAGCCCCGCCTCGACCACGTCGCGCCGGGACAGCTCGGCGGCGTGGCCCAGCCTGGCCTCGAAGTGCTCGAGCTGGGCCAGGCCCCGGCGGACCAGGTCATGGGCGCCGCTCCGGCTGCAGCCCAGGCTCTCGGCCAGCTCGGCGAAGGACCAATCCTCGTCCAGGTGGAGCCGGCAGGCCTCGCGCTGGTGATCGGTCAGCAGCGCGCCGTAGACGTCGAGGAGGCGCTGGAGGTGGGCGGTGCGGGCGAGGGCGTCGGCCGCGGCCGGCGCGCTCAGAGCTGTCAAGGTCAAAGCCTGGACAGTGTAGCGGGCCCCGGGCCGCGGCGGCTCAGGCCGCCACCCTCCCGGGTCGGCTCAGCGCGTTGGGGGTGGCGGAGGCGGCGGGCCGCACCCCGGCGGCGAGGGAGGACCACCCGGATACTGAGGTGGCGGCGGAGCATAGGGTGGTGCCGCGCCCCAGGGGGGCATCGCGCCGGGGGGAGGCGTGGCGGGGTAGGGCGCTCCCGGGTAGCTCATGCCATACGCGTCCCAGATCTTGTTGAGGTTGACCTGCAGGTAAAGGAGGTCGAGGCCGAAGAAGAAGCGTAGGAGCAGGGCGATCCACGGATCGATGCGGTCCGGGATGCGCGCGTTCTCCTGCATCCGCCGCACCCGGCCGGCGGTCGTGAAGACGGTGACGAAGGGCGGCACGATGAGGATCCAGCCGAGCAGCACCGCGAGCAGCGAGGTTCCGGGCTGGATCGACGGGTCGCGGAGGTAGCGGCGCGCCTCGTTATTGATCTTGTACCAGTAGACGAAGAAGTAGATGCCGAGCGTGATGAAGGGAAGCAGCAGCCAGACCGCGAGCGGGTTGCGTCGCTTGAAGGTCTCCCCGCCGATCACGACCTCTCGCGCCATCGCGCCCACCCCTCTTGCCCGCACCGCCAGGGGTGGCGGCCGTTCGGGTCAGCGACATTATGCAAGGTGCGGCCAGCCCCGGATGCGAGGCACGGGCAGCCCCCCGGGGGTCGCTCGCCTAACTCTTTGCCGGAGCCTCCAGCACCCCGGCAAAGAGGGCGTCGAGGTACGCCTTCGGGTCGAAGACGTTGAGGTCGTCGATCCCCTCCCCCAGGCCGACCAGCTTGACCGGCAGCCCCAGGTCCTCCTCGATGGCGAGCACGGTCCCGCCCCGCGAGGTGCCGTCGAGCTTGGTCAGCACGATCCCGGTGAGCCCGAGCGCCTCGTGGAAGACCCGAGCCTGGGCGATGGCGTTCATCCCGGTCGGCGCCTCGATAACGAGGAGCGTCTCGTGGGGCGCCTCGGGGATGACCCGGCGGGCGACGTTGCGCACCTTGATCAGCTCCGCCATCAGGTTCACCTTGGTGTGCAGGCGCCCGGCGGTGTCCACCAGGACGACGTCGATGCCCCGGGCGACGGCCGACTGCAGGGCGTCGTAGACCACCGCGCCGGGGTCGCCGCCCGGCTGGTGGGCGATGAACGGGGTATTGCTGCGATCGGCCCAGAGGCGCATCTGATCGATGGCCGCGGCGCGGAAGGTGTCGGCGGCGGCGATCAGGACCGTCCGCCCCTCGCTCTGGAGGCGGTGGGCAAGCTTGCCGATGGTCGTCGTCTTGCCGCTGCCGTTGACCCCGACCATGATCACGACCGTCGGGACGGACTCGATCAGCAGGCGGCGGTCACGCGCCTCCAGCACCGCGAGCATCTCCGCCTGGAGCGCCCGGAGGGCCTCCTCGGCGGAGGTCATCCGCTCCTCGCGAACGCGGGTGCGCAGCCGCTCCACCAGGCGCTCGGCCACGGGAAGCCCGCAGTCGGCGCCCACCAGCACCTGGAGGAGGTCGTCCCAGAAGGACTCGTCGAGGTCCCGGCGGAGCAGGACGACGTCGCGCACCTGCTCGCTGAAGCCGAGCGAGGCGCGGTCCATCCGCCGCGACATCCGGCGCCACCACGCCTCGCGCCCGGGCTGGCTGAGTGGCTCGGTAGGGCTCATCCCCTTCCCTCTGCGGCGGGCTGCCCGGGAGCGCCCGGCGACCGGCCGGCCGGCGCTCTACGAGGCGACACGGCGAAGCGGCGAAGCGGCGAAACGATCGTCCCGGTCACGTCGGCGGTCCCGGCGTCGGCGGCGAAGCGGACCGAGAGCAGCGAGCTGACCCCGGCACGATCGATCGTCACCCCGTAGAGGGCGTCAGCAGCGGCCATGGTGACGTGATTGTGCGTGACCACGATGAACTGCTGGATGGCGGCGAGCCGGGTCAACAGCTTGGTGAAGCGCAGCACGCTGGTGTCGTCGAGGGGGGCGTCGACCTCGTCGAAGATGTAGAAGGGCGAGGGATTGACCTGCTGCAGGGCCAGGACGACGGCCAGGGCGGTCAGCGCCCGCTCGCCGCCGCTCAGCAGGCTGAGGGGCTGGAGCCGCTTTCCTGCCGGCTGGGCGAGGATCGCCACCCCCAGGAGGTCGTCGTCCGCCCTCCCCCTGGCCGCCGGCGCCGCCTCCTCCCCGGCGCTCGCGGGGGGCTCCGGGGGCGCCTCCAGGCGCAGGGTGGCCCGGCCGCCCGGGAAGAGCTCCGCGAAGACCTCGGCGAACTGGGCGTTGACCGCTCCGAAGACGGCTCCGAAACGCCGCCCCGCCTCGCCCTCGAAACGGCGGATCAGGTTGCGGACCTCCGCGGAGGCTACCGCCAGGTCGTCGCGGTCGGTTCGGAGCCGGCCCACCCGCTCCTCGAGGGCGGCATGCTGCTCCGGTGCCAGGGCGTTGACCGGCCCCATCGCGGCGATCTTTCGCTCCAGCCGGGAGATCTCGCGCTCGGCACGCTCGGCGGCGGCCGGGTCCAGCTCCGCGGTGTCGTCGTCGACCTGATCGCGCACCGACTCCGCCTGCTCGGCGAGCCGCATCTCCGCCACGCCGAGCTCGCTCCGGGCCGCGTTGACCTCGTCCTCGGCGCGGGCGACCACCACCCGCACCTCACCGCGCTCCGCCTCCAGGGCACTGAGCGCCCTCTCCTCCCCGGCGAGCGGCCCCGCGGTCTGCGCGAGGCTCGCCGCGGCCAGCTCCACCGCCTGCTCGGCGGTCCGGGCGGCGGCGGCAGCGGCCCCCCCGTGGGCCAGCGCCGCGAGCACGTCGGTCTCGGCACCCACCACCCGGGCGTCCGCCTCCGCCAGCCGATCGATCGCCTCGATGCGCCGCCGCTCGCTCTCCAGGCGGCGGCGATCGGCCACGTCGGCGGCCAGCCGCAGCTCGGCCAGCTCGGCGTCGGCATGCGACCGCTCGGCGGCGGCCTCATCACTGCGATCGCGCAGCTCGGTGTGGCGGAGCCGGGCCTGTTCCGCCGCCGTCCGCAGGCCCTCCTGACCCTGCTCGGCGCGGTCGGCCTCCAGGGCGGCGTTCTCCGCCGCCGTGGCCGCCGCCGAGCGGGCCTGGACGTGGCGGCCCATCTCCGCCTCCAGCGAAGGGAGCCGCCGTGCCTCCATCGCCGCCGCGATGCCGGCAGCCGCCGACTGCGCGGTGGCCTCGGCCGCCTCCCGCCGGCGCGCGGCCAGCTCCGCGCCGGCACGAGCCAAGGCGGAGTCCGCGGCCGCCACGACGCCGGAGCGGCGCCGCACCTCCGCGTCCGCCTCCGCCTCCAGAGCGGTGGCCGCCTCGGCGGCGACCTGCGCCTCGCGCGCGGAGGCCACCACTGAGAGGGTGGGCGCGCTCCCGCCCCCGGCCCGCACCCCGGCGGCGGTGATGACGACACCGTCCGGGAGCACGGCTCGCCCGCCGGCTCGGGCGGCGATCTTCCGCGCCGTGCCCAGGTCGGACACCAGCCAGGTCGCGCCCAGGCAGTGGGCGGCGGCCGCCCAGGCCCGCGGCTCCACCTCCACGGCGTCGATGGCACGGCGGGCCCCGGCGACGGCCCGCTCCGCCTCCTCCGGTGCAGCCGGATCCGACAGGTCCGCGTGGGCGCTGACGGCGTCCTCCCCCGCCGCCAGGACCTCCTCCCGGACCTCGGCCCCGCGCAGCAGCCCGAGGGCCTGGTCGACGTCAGCGACCACCCAGGCCCCGAGATGCGACTCGAGAGCTGCCTCCACCGCCGCGGCATCCGCCGGGTCCACGACCCGGAGGGCATCGACCAGGCGGACCGCACCGAGCTCGGCCGCCTGGGCGCCGATGGCCCCGCTGCCGCCCAGGAGACCATCCACCTGGCCACGGAGGCTGGCGGCCCGGGCCAGCGCCTGGGTCGTCCGCTCACGCTCCTCGACCCTGCGCTCCTCCGCCTCCCGCAACAGCTGCCGCGCCTCCTCCAGGTCTGCGGTGCACCGCGCGGCGTCCGCCTCCACCGCCCCGGCGGCGGTCTCCAGCTCGGTGAGCCGCGCCTGCGCGGCGCTCGCCGCCGCCTCCAGCTCCCCCGCCCGGGCGCGGGCCGAGACCAGCTCCGCGGTGGCGGCCTGCGCCGACTGCTCGAGGAGGTCGCGGTTCTCCGCGCGATCACGCGCCCCGGCGCGGGCTGCCGCGGCCGCCGCCACGGCCCGGACCAGCTCGCGCTCCGCCGCGTCCGAGGCGCGCTGGGCCGCCTCCGCCTCCGCTGCCGCCTCGGTACTCCGCGCTCCCAGCCGGGCGGCGGCGGCCTCCAGCTCGGCGCGGCGCTCCCCGGCCTCCCGGCCCACCCCGGCCAGATCCTCCAGCAGGCGCCCGGCGGCCTCGATCTCGGCATCGGCCGCCCGCGACTGGCGGCGCGCGTCGGCCCGATGCAGCACCGCGGTCCAGGCGCGATCGGCGAAACGCCGCGCCTCGCCGCGACACCGCTCGGCGGCGACCCGAGCCGCCTCCAGGCGATCACCGGCGGCCCGCTGGCCGGCGCGGGCGGCGTCCAGACCGGCTCGGGCCGCATCCACGCGCTCCGTGTACCCCGTCTCCGCCTCGTTGGCAGCCTCGAGGCGCCGCTCCGCCGTCTCCAGCCGCCGGCGCGCCAGCCTGGCCTCGGCACGGGCTGCCCGCCACTCTTCACGCGCCAGGCTGCCACGCAGCACGGCCAGACGCTCGGCCAGGCCCCGCTGCTCCAGCGCCGCCTCCCGCTCGCCGGCCAGCTGCTCGAGACGGGGCTCGGACTCCCCGAGGCGGTCGGTCAGCCGCTGCACCGCGGCGCCCACCTGCTCGAGGCGCCGGAGCGCGTCGTCGCAGGCGACCCGGAGGGGGCGGACGCCGGCGGCCTGCTCCACCAGGGAGCGCCGCTGGCGGGGGGTCGCCTCGATGATCGCCTCGATGTCGTGCTGGGCGACCACCGCATAGCCGTGCTGGGTCAGCCCGGTGCCCCCCAGAAGCCGCTCGACGTCGCGGAGCCGGGCACGTTCGCCATTGACCCGGTACTCGACGTCGCCTCCGCGCACGACGCGGCGGCTGATCGCCACCTCGGCGTCGTCGACCGGCAGCTGCCCGTCCTCGTTGTCCAGGATCAGCTCGACCTCGGCCACACCCATCCGGTCGCGCCCCTGACCGCCGGCAAAGATCATCTCGTCGAGGCGGCTGCCCCGGAGCTCCCGGGCGTTGGTCTCACCCAGTGCCCAGCGGACGGCGTCGACCAGGTTGCTCTTGCCACTGCCGTTGGGACCGACCACGCCGGTGATGCCCGGCTCGAATCGGATCTCGGTGCGGTGGGCGAAGGTCTTGAACCCACTCAGGACGAGACGCTGCAGTCTCACCCGCCGGATTCTCCGTGTCGGACTGCCCCCACGTCAACATCTGGGGCCCCCTGAGAGCGACCCCCACAAGATATCGGGACGATCTGCCGCTCGGCGCCGGTCCTCACGGAGGCGGTGGCGCCGCGGGCGGAGGCCCTGAGGCGGGCGAACCCGCGTGCGAGGGCCTCCGGCGCGACGACCGAGGTGCGGAGCGAGACGGCGGCGAGGGCGAGGGCGAGGACGAGGAACCGGAGGCTCTCGACCCCGACGGCGAGGATGCCGCCGACGGGGCCCCGAGCTGGGCCGGCGACGATCCGGACGGTGCGGTCCCGAGCTCGGCCGGCGACGATGGCTGCGATCCCGGCGCCGACGACGGCCGGTGCCGTCCCCGGCCTCCGCGATGGCCGCGATGGTTGCGCCGCTGGGCCGGGGTGGCGGACGGCTCAGGCGAGGCGGCGGGCGGCGGCGCGACGGGCTCGGGGTGACGCTTGACCAGGCCCTGGGCCGCGGCCCGGAGGGCGCCCAGCAGGCCGCGCGCTCGCGGCGGCTCGGTGGGGGCCACGGCCACCGGGGCAGCCGGCGGACGGGAGGCGGCGCGGCGGTCGGCGGCAACCTCGGCAACCCGGCGGCGCACCCTGGCCGGCTCGGCGGGCGGCGCCGGGCGCCGGGCGCGGGCGGGGGCGCCCGGGCGCCCGGCCGCGGGAGCCGTCAGCCCCTCCACCGCGACGCGGGCGGCCGCCTGCTCGGCCGCCTGCTTGGTGCTGCCCCGCCCCTCGGCGAGCACCTTGCCCGCCACCACCGCCTCGGCGCGGTATTCGCGGCGGTGGCCGGGCCCGCCGATGGCGGTGACCCGGTACGAGGGGGTGGCGCCGAGGCGCACCTGAGCCGCCTCCTGGAGCCGGCCCTTGTGGTTCTCGTCACTCCATTCCGAGAGGTCGCCGATGCTCTGGAGAAAGACGCGGGTCGCGACCCGGTACCCCTGGTCGAGGAAGATCGCCCCGATCATCGCCTCGAAGCAGTTGGCCTGCAGCGAGGGGAGCAGCCGCGCGCCGGTCTTCGCCGCCCCCTTGCCGAGCAGCAGGGCATCGCCGAGTCCCAGCCGTTCGGCCAGCTTGGCGAGCGACATGGTGTTGACCAGGGCCGCGCGGAGCTGGGTCAGCTGGCCCTCGTCGTACCCCGGGAAGCGCCGGAAGAGGTACTCGCCGACGACCAGCTCGAGAACCGCGTCGCCCAGGTACTCGAGCCGCTCGTTGTCGTAGCCGGGGCCGCTCGGCTCGCCGCGCTCGTTGTTCCAGGAGGCGTGGGTCATCGCCTCGCGGAGCAGGGACGACCGCCGGAAGTTGATCTGCAGGCGGGCCGCCAGGTCGTCGAGACCCTTCTGCTCGTCGGCGGACAGCGCCACGCGGGAGGTCAGCTCCGGCAGAGGGCCGGAGGGCTGCGCGAGCTGGGGCGCGGAGAGCGATGGCTCCGGGGGGCGGGCCGGTGGCTCGGCGGGCTGGGCAAAGGTGGTGGGCGGCGCGTCCGCCTGCGCGGGGCGAGGCGGCGGCTCGGGAGGCACCACCGGGAGCTCGCGGGTGGCGGCCACCGCGATCGGCGCGGGCATCTCGGCGAGCGGTCCCGCCGGCTCCGTGGCGGCATCCGGCGGGGTGGTGGCCGCCGCCTTCGCGGCACCCGACGGCCTGCGGGAGCGGGAGCGGTGCCGCCGCGGGGGCGCGGGCTCGCCTGCGGAGGGCGGCTGGACGGCCGCCCCCGCCCCGCCGCCCTCCACCACGGTGGCGGGGGCAGGGGCGCCGACCTCCACCGGCTTCGGGTCAGCCCCGCCGCCGGTGTCCGAGGGGAGTTGGGGAACGGGAGCCGCTAGCTCTCCGCCCCGCTCTTCTCCTTGATGTACTCCCAGGCCTGCCCCACCGTCCCGATCCTCTCCGCGTCCTCGTCGCTGATCTCCAGCTGGTACTCCTCCTCGAAGGCCATGATCAGCTCCACGAGGTCGAGCGAGTCCGCGTTGAGATCCTCGACGAACGACGCCTCCGGCGTCACCTGGTCCGGCTCCACGCCGAGTTGCTCGGCGACTATCGTCTTGAACCGGTCGAACGTCACGTCTGGCATCAGTCGTCAGTCCTTCTTTGTTGTCACCGTGGGCAGCGTCGGGCTGGGGGGAAACAATACCGCGTGGCGGGTGCTCCTGAGCACTGAACGATGGCACCGGCTCCTCGGCGCCGCTCGCGGCGTCCCGCGGAGGTTCGGGCGGGCGGAACGCGTAGCGTCCCGACGCCCCGTCGACGAATCCGGCCGGAGCGGCGTGCGGTGCCGGCCGGGGGGCCCCTCCGGACACGCCGACCGGGTCGGGGTGTGGGGCAGGTCCCGGGGCCACGGCCTCCGGCTCCGGAGGTTTGGCGGGGCCGGCCGAGCGCCGCCGGCGGCGCGGTCCAGGCGACTCGGGAGTTCCAGCGTGATCCGCGGGGTTATCGGGCACGATCTCCTCTGATTCGAGCCGGGGATATGCGTCCCCTGACCGTCATGCCCCCATGCCACCGTCGATCTGGAGGACGCACCCGGTGATGTAGCCGGCCTCGGGAAGGGCGAGGAACCGGATCGCCGCCGCCACGTCCTCGGCCTTCCCCGCCCGTCCGAGCGGGATGGCCCCGAGCGCCGAGTTGAGCACCTTGTCGCCGAGAGCCGCGGTCATGTCGGTCTCGATGAAGCCGGGGGCCACCGCGTTGACCGTGATCCCCCGGGAGCCCACCTCGCGGGCGAGAGTCTTGGTCAGCCCGATGAGCCCGGCCTTGGCCGCCGAGTAGTTGGCCTGGCCAGGGTTGCCCATGATGCCCGCGATGCTGCTGACGTTGATCAGTCGGCCCGAACGCTGCCGGAGCATCGGCTTGAGCGCGGCGCGGCAGACGTGGAAGGCCGCCGAGAGATCGATGGCGATCACCAGGTCCCACTCGGCGTTGGTCATCCGGATGGCGAGGTTGTCACGGGCGATCCCGGCGTTGTTGACCACGATGTCGAGGCGCCCCAGGCCCTCGACGGTGGCGTCGATCATCACCTGCGCCGAGGCCGGGTCGGCGACGTCGGCCTCGAGGGTGAGGGCTCGGACGCCGAGCGCGCGTGCCTCGTCCGCGGTGGCATCCGCGATGCCGGGATGGCCGGCGCGGGTGTCGGCCTGGCTCGAGTAGCTGAGGACCACGTCGGCGCCGGCCTGGGCGAGGGCCAGGACGGTGGCCCGTCCGATACCCCGCGAGCCCCCGGTGACGAGGGCGACCTGGCCCTGGAGGGCGGCCTCAAACACGGCTGGCGGCCAGGCGCCGGAGGGCGGAGATGGACGGCATCTCGAACATGAACGGTAGGGTACTCGACGATCGGCTCATGCGGGAGCGTCCGCCGCCAAGCGCTCGGAGAGCCCCGCGGCCGCGCTCAAGCTGGCCACGCTCAGGGCTCGGACGCCGGGGGCGATCCGCCGCGCGAGGCCGGTGAGCACCTCCCCGGGGCCCACCTCCACCAGCACCTCGGCACCGAGCGCGACCAGCCGCTCCACCGACTCGGCCCAGTGCACCGCCGAGACCATCTGCCGCCCCAGCCGCTCGCGCAACCCGGCGGCGTCCGACACCGCGGCGGCGTCGACGTTGGTGACGACCGGCACGGAGGGCGCGCGCAGCTCGACACCGTCGAGCACTCGAGCAAACTCCGATGCCGCGGCGGCCATGAGCGGTGAGTGGAACGCCCCGCTCACCTTGAGCGGCAGCACCCGGCGCGCACCGGCCGCACGGGCGGTGGCCGAGAACGCGGTGACGGCATCGACCTCGCCGCTCACCACCACCTGGGCGGGTGCGTTGAGATTGGCGACCACCACCGTCCCGCCTGACTCCGCGCAGATCCGGGTCACGGTGGCGGCGTCCAGCCCGAGCACGGCCGCCATCGTCCCGTCGCGCATCGCCGCCATCAGGCGGCCGCGCAGGACGGCGAGGCGGAGCGCCGCCTCCGGCAGGAGGGCGCCTGCAGCGGCGCAGGCGGAGAGCTCCCCGATGGAATGCCCGGCGACGGCGACCACGGAGAGGTCGCGGGGCAGGGCGGCGGCCAGCACCACCTCGGTGAAGACGAGGGCGGGCTGGGCCACCTCGGTGGGACGGATCAGGTCCTCATCCGCACCGAAGGCGGGGCCGAGGTCGGCCCCCAGGGCGGCCGTCACCGCGAGCAGGCGGCGTCCGAGGTCGGTCTCCTCGAGGCCGGCGGCCATGGATGCCGCCTGGCTGCCCTGACCCGGAAAGCAGAGGGCGACACGGAGCGCCGGCGCGCTCACTCGGTCGCGATCACCTCGCGCTTGTCGTAATGGCCGCAATTGGGGCAGACCCGGTGGGGCAGCCGCGGCTGCTTGCACTGGGGGCACGGGTTGAGGGTGGGCAGGCTGATCGCGTGATGCGACCGCCGCATGTCGCGGCGGCGCTGCGAGGTGTGTTGTTTGGGGAGGGGCATGACGTCTCCGGGCAGGGAGTGAGGGCGCGCAGCCCACGGCCGCGCAGAACCTGAGCGGCGAGTATACCTGCTGCTCTCGCCGGGCTGGCGCACGGCGGGGACGGGGACGCGGGCGGTACCGGCGGCCCGCCCGGGACGATGCCCTCAGACCCTGGGGTCGCCCCGGCGCTTCTTGCGCGAGGGGGCGGGGGTGGCCAGCGTGGTCAGCCCCTTGCGGACGGTCTCCGCGGCGGTGGTCAGGCGCTCCTCGAGATCGGCCATCACCGACCGGACGTATTCGTCCGCGTCGCGGGCATAGCCCTCCGCCTCGGCGGTGATCGTGGCGGCATTGTCGCCCGCGTCCCGGAGCAGTGACGTCGCCCGCTCCTGGGCGGCGCGCAGGACGGCGTGGTCGGAGACGAGCTGCTCGGCCAGGGCCTGGGCCTCCTCCACCTGCCGCCGCGCCTCGGCGTCGGCCCGCTGGCCGAGACGGGCCGCCTCCTCCTGGGCTCGCCGGGTCAGCTCGCTGACGTGCGCCTCGACCCGCTCGCCCAGTTCCCGGGCAGCGGCCTCGGCGCGCCCCACCACGCCCTCGGCATGCTCCCGGGTGTCCTGGAGCAGCCGCTCGCGCTCGTCGAGCAGCTCCTGGGCGCGCACCAGCTCGCCTGGGATGGAGAGCCGGATCCGATCCACCAGCTGCATCAGCTGCTCGTCGTTGACCACCACGCTGCCGCTGAAGGGGACCCGCCGCGCGTCCGCGAGCAGGGCATCCAGGGCGTCGAGCAGGTCCAGCGTGGACGGGGGCAGCTCGTCCGGCGGTCCGCCGCTCATCCGGGTTTCCCGAGGCGCCGGTGGAGGGCCTCGGCGATCGCCGGCGGGACGAACTCGCTGATGTCGCCGCCGAGCCGGCAGACCTCCTTCACCAGGTTGGACGACATGAAGACGTTGGGAGCCGAGGTCATCAGGAAGACGGTGTGGACGTCCGGCTCGAGACGCCGGTTCATCAGCGCCATCTGGAACTCGGTCTCGAAGTCGCTCACGGCCCGCAGGCCGCGGACGATGGCGATCGCGCCGACCTGCCGGGCGTGCTCCACGGTCAGCCCGTCGAAGGAATCCACGGTGACCTCGCCGTCGAGTGGCTCGATGGCGGCACGGATCAGATCCAGCCTCTCGTCGACGCTGAAGGTCGGCTGCTTGGCGGGGTTGCGGAGGACGGAGACGACCACCCGGTCAAAGATCGCCGTCGCCCGCTCCAGGATGTCGATGTGCCCCAGGGTGATGGGGTCGAAGCTTCCCGGATAGAGCGCGACGCGTTCCTTCATCGGGACGGCTCCTCCTGCGCTCGGCGCTCGTACATGGTGAGGTCGGTGAGCCCGTAGTGAGCGGTGCGCACGGCGGTGAGGCCTCCCAGCTCCGCGGGCATCGCCCGGGCGCGGTGATGTTCGCACACGAGCAGCGCGGGTGCGAGACCGCCGACCAGCGCCAGCGCGCCGTCCAGCCGCTCGTCCCGGTAGGGGGCGTCCATGAAGCAGATGCCGGCGTCCCTCACCTCCGCCGGCCCGCGGCGCAGCCAGGTGATCGCGTCCGCCCTCACCAGGTCGATGCGGTCCTCGCAGCCGAAGCGCCGGCCGGTGTCGGCGATCAGCCGCAGGCTCTCCGCGCGCTTGTCGACGAAGGTCGCGTGCTCCGCTCCCCGGCTCAGCGCCTCGAATCCCAGCGACCCGGCCCCGGCGTAGAGATCGACCACCCGGGCCCCCGTCACCCGCGCTCCCAGGATGTTGAAGAGGGCCTGGCGCACCATCCCGCGGGTCGGGCGCACCTCCATGCCGCGTGGGGTGGTGAGCAATCGGCCCCGCCACTCCCCGCCGGTGATGCGACTGGTGGCCACCGGCGATCAGTCCAGGTCGAAGACGGCGCCGTAGCCGTGCATCGCGTCATGGAGGGGCGTGTACTCGGTGACCTCCGGGTCGTGCTCCAGCCAGGCCACGGCGGCGGTGCGAGCCCACATGGCCAGAGCGACATCCAGGAGGTCGGCGGCGCGCATCTCGGGGAGGCCGTGCTGGCGCAGCCCGGCCACGTCACCGGGACCGCGCAGGCGGAGGTCCAGCTCCGCGAGGTCGAAGCCGCTCTGGGTCGCGGCCACCGCCCGGAGGCGCTCCGAACCCTCCTCGTCGACGGCCTCCTCGAAGAGCAGGCAGTAGGCGTGATACCGGTCGCGACCCACCCGACCGCGCAGCTGGTGGAGCTGGGCCAGACCGAACCGCTCCGCCCCCTCGACGATCATCACGGTGGCGTTGGGGACGTCCACCCCCACCTCGACCACCGAGGTCGCGACCAGGATGTCCGCCTCGCCCGCGGCGAAGCGCGCCATCCGCTCCGCCTTCTCATGCGACGGCATCCGCCCGTGGAGCATCTCGAGGCGCAGGTCGGGGAACACCTCCTGCTCCAGCTTCCGGTGCTCGGCGGTGACCGACCTCACACCCAATTTGTCCGATTCCTCGATCAGGGGGCAGATCACGAAGACCTGCCGACCCGCCGACACCTGGCCTCGAACAAACTCGTAGGCCTCCTCCCGCTGGTCGGGGGGGACCACCTTGGTCTCCACCGGCAGCCGCCCCGGGGGCATCTCGCGCAGCTCGATGACGTCCACGTCGCCATAGACGGTCAGCGCCAGCGAGCGCGGGATCGGGGTCGCCGTCATGGCCAGGAAGTTGGGCATGGCCCGAGCCTTGAGGCGCAGGCGCTGGCGCTGGGCCACCCCGAAGCGGTGCTGCTCGTCGACCACCACCAGGCCGAGGTCGTTGAGGACGACGTCGTCCTCGATGAGCGCGTGGGTGCCGACCACCAGGGGATCCTGGCCGGCCGCCAGCCCCTCCAGGATCTCCCGCCGGGCCCGGGCCCCGGTGCTGCCCAGCAGCAGGCGCGGCGCGAGGCCGTGGGGGGCGAGCAGCGCCTCCAGGGTCACGAAGTGCTGGCGGGCCAGGATCTCGGTCGGGGCCATGACCACGCACTGGAAGCCGGCGCGGCAGGTCATCAGCGCCGCCATCGCGGCCACCGCCGTCTTGCCGCTGCCCACGTCGCCCTGGAGCAGGCGATTCATCGGCCCGGGCTCGGCGAGATCGGTGAGCACCTGGTGGGCCGCCTTGCGCTGGCCGTCGGTCAAGCGGAAGGGAAGGCTCGCCGAATACGCGCGGGCCAGCTCGACGTCGTAGGGGACGACCACCCCGGTCGAGCTGAGCCGGCGCCGCCGGGCCCTGTCCGCCGCCATCTGGATGAGGAAGAGCTCCTCGAAGGCGAGACGCTCCCGGGCGGCCGCCGCCAGGTTCTCGTCGTCGGGGAGGTGCACCTGGCGGAGCGCATCTCCCATCGGCATCAGCCCCTCGGCCTCGCGGACCTCCGGGGGAAGTCGGTCGGGCATCAGCTCGGTGACGGGGAAGACGCGGCCGATCAGGGCCCGGAGGTACTTGGAGGTGACGCCGTCGGTCTCCGGGTACACGGCGGCCAGCCGTCCGACGTGCTGGGGGTCCGCGCTCACCCGCTCGAACCTGGGGTTCTGGAAGGTGAGCCCGTGGAGGCTGCTGATCACCTTCCCGTTCACCAGGATCTCCATCCCGGGCCTCAGCTGCTTGGCGAGATACGGCTGATTGAACCAGATGGCGCCGACCCGGCCGCTCTCGTCCTCCAGGGTGGCCTCCACCAGCGGCATCCGCCGCTGCGGGCTGGGGTGGCCGCGCACCTCCCGGACGCGGACCCGGGCGGTCTGCACCTGGCCCGGGCGCAGCTCCCGAAGCGGCACGAGATTGCGGGTGTCCTCGTAGCGGCGGGGCAGGTGCAGGAGCAGATCCGAGACCGTGGCGATCCCCAGCCGGCCCAGCCGCTGACCCTGCGCGGGTCCCACGCCAGGAAGCTTCGCGATCGGGGTCTCCGGCCAGCAGGCGCTCGGAAGCTCCACGATCCGGCCCATCTGCCGGCCCTGGGTGTCGGCCACGTCGGGCATCCTGGCAAACTCTAGGGCCAGGGGGGCCGGGAAGGCTCCCGTGGCGTCCGGAGCCCCACCAACAGGCCGTCTCCACATTTTCGTAACAGATCAGCGACGTCTGAAACGCCAACCGCGTCATTCGGTAGACTCTGGATTCGCGCCACCAGGTGCGCGTGTCGTCTCGCCCCGGAGTGAGGACAGGCAAGAGTGCGGTGGATCGCCCAGCCCCAGCGTAGGGGAAGACGCCCGGGACAGCGGGCCCAGGGCATGGTCGAATTCGCCCTGACCGCGCCGCTCTTCTTCTTCGCGCTGATCGCAACGCTCAACGTCGGCCTGCTGCTCTTCACCGCGAATGCGGCGGGCCAATCCGCAAACATCGGGATGATCACCCTCGCCGACGAGGGGAAGGCCGCCACGGCCGACACCGACGCCATCACGGCGCTCACCACGTCCGGGCTCGGCGCCACCAACCTGGGGTCGATCGACCAGATCGACATCTACGAACTCGAGCAGTGCACCGACGGCACGCCCTCACCCAACCTGGGGGTGGCATGTCCGGGCTCCTTCTACGGTGTGAAGCCGGTGCTTCAAACGGCCACCAACTACTACGACACGTTCTGCTACAACGGGTCGTCAGGCTGCACCGCCTCCGATCTCTGGCAGCCCCCGAGTAGATCGGACAGCGCCTCGGGGGGGGTCACCAACATCGGTCTCACCATCCGCTATCACTTCAATTTCTTCGGCATCGGCCAGCCGGCGATTCACCTCACGGTCACCCGGTACTTCCGCGTGGAGCCGCGCACGCCATGAGGTCGCGGCGGAGCGGCCGCCAGGCGGGCCGCGGTCAGGCCTTGGTCGAGACGAGCGTCGTCGTGGCCTTCCTGCTGCTCATTCTCAGTGGCGCCTACGCCGTGTCGGCATATGCAAACGACCAGAACACCGCGGCAGCCGCAGTCCGCTCCGGAGCCCGTTACGCTGCGGAGCTGGGCAACACGGGGTGGCAGCCAGGTGACTCCGTGAACCCGACCTCCGCCGATGAGTCGGTCATCTCCGAGGTCTGCAACATCGCCAACACCATGCCCAACGTGGTCCAGACCGCAGACTTCACAATCACCGTGTACCGGCCTCAAGCCAACGCCAATGGCTCACTGGCGCCCACTGACCTGCAGGATATCTACAGCGTGGTGCCGTCCACCTGCGCCATCGCGGGGTCGCCCGCACCCCAGTATCTGAACACATCCGGGACAGGGTGCGTCGAATCCAACGACACCGGAGGTTACACGCTCGACTGCCGGATACAGCAGCATCCGAACGAGGCCCACCTCGGCGTGAAGCTCACGTACGGATATAGGGCCCCGACGCCGTTGTTCCCGCTCACACTGACCGCTTCAGCCTACGCGGTCACCGCTCTCTCGCCGGAGTTCTCATGACTCGCATTGGGAGATCCCCACTTCGCCAGGGCCGCGCAGGGCGCGGTCAGTCGATGCTGATCTTCGCGCTCTCCGCGGCGGTGATCTTCGCAGTCGTCGGCCTCTCGATCGACGCCGGGGTTGGGTATTTCAACTCCACGCTCGAGGAGCGCGCGGCTGAGGCCGCCGCGCTCGCGGGCGTCACCGACATGCCCAACGGATGGGCGACCGGAAGCGTGGCCGGCCAGGTCACCACCCTCGCCCAGCAGAACGGATTCGCTGCCACCGCCACAGCGGCGGAGGACGGCCTCGTGGCGACGGGTGCCAACGGCCTGACGGTGACCGACTTCCAGGTCCCCTCGACCTGTGGGGGCGCCGGTCAGTCTCCCTGCGTGGCCCTGCCCAACCAGTGCGGGGGCGTGTCCCAGCCCGACTGTGCCCGCAACCGGCTGCTGGTCCAGGTCTGCGTGGAGGTCCCCGCCACCTTCCTCGCCCTGGTCGGCTTCGGAAATCATGTCGAGTGCCGGGTGGCGACGGCCGAGTATCTCTCCCCCATCACCCTCGGCCAGCCCGGAAGCCAGGTCGGCTCCGATCTGGCTGACCTGAAGACCGAGTACTACTTCCTCCGCAGCGAGGGATGGAACTCCGACCGCGGTCAGGGTGACGCGTTCACCCCGAGCCCCGCCGACAACAACACTGGCGGCGGCAACGGCACCTATGCCACGCCCGACACCCTCAATCCGGCCGGCGCGGCGGATGAACACTCCCTTAACGAGACAACCTCGCCGACCACCGACGTTCTGCTCACCGACTTCCCCTTCGGAACAATGAGCGTGGACGAGGCCGGCGGGCAGAACTACCTCATCCAGATCCCGCCCGGCCAGAGTGACGTGGTGGACGTCTACAACCCCATCTTCGGCCCTGATGCCAGCAGCGGCGCCACCGACTGCGACGGAGCCGAGGCCCCCGACCTCCAGCCCGGCAGCGCCACCAACGACGACAACTACAACTACCACGAGTGCGACGGGGACTTCAGCAACACGGGCGGCGACACGACCCTCGCGGAGGCGGAGATGTACTCGGCGATGTCGTACTCCCTCTTCTCGGTCCCCGACGTCTTCAACGATTCAGGGGATCACCTGATCAGCCAGACCATGGTCTACCCCATCGACGCGCAGAACTGGAATACGGGATCGTGGTATGACGTCTACAACAACGGCAACCCGACCCGTTTCCAGCAGTATACGAACCTCGCGAATCCGACCCTCACGGCGATGCCGAGCATCTGGCACCAGTGGGTCAACATCTGCGATCCGCCCACCCTGCCTAAGGACCCGGGTCTGATCAAGGCGGAGTTGCCCGACGGCGCTCCGACGACTCCGAGCGACTGCGTGCTCACCAATACCTCGAACTCGACCGAGTACTACCGGCTGCGTGTGGACACCCTCGACTACAACGGTCAGGACGGTGAGCGAGACAGTCTGAGCGCACACTCGGAGGCCCACAAGGGTTATTCGGTCGAGGTGACCGCGTCGGACGGCAGCAGCTGCACGGCGACGGGCTGCGAGGTCGGGGCCCTCAACGATCTGGCCATCTACACGCCGATCTCGGTGGGCGCCGGCAGCAGCGGGAGCTTCAGTGTCCCCCTCGTCTCGATCCCGCCGGAGTACGCCGGAGAGGACGTCTACGTCGACATCTTCGACCCCGGAGACGTGTCATGCGGTAGCGGCAACAACGTTGATGACTGCAACCTGATCTCCATACAGGAACCCGGATCCACGCCCGGCACCCCTGGCCCAGTCGCCACCCTGGGTCCCAAGGGGGCCACATGGCTCGGACCGAGCATCGACGACCCGCCCAACACCATCACGGCGCAGGACTGCGCCAGTACCCCCCTTATCGGCAGCGACGACACGTCGGGTGCGCCCGCGATAGTGTCGACCCGCTGCAAGAACAACGGCGTGGCCAACAACGGCGGGAACACCAACCTGTACAACGGCACGTGGGTGTCGTTCGACATATCCATCCCATCGACCTACAACCCGGGATCCAACCCGAGCAACTGGTTCTGGTACCTCAAGTACACCCTGACGGGCTCGAGCTCGAGCGCAGGAGACACCATCACCGTCACCGCGGGATTCAACGGCTCCCCGCTGCACCTCGTGGCCGGCTGAATGGCGGAGACGCAGCCCCGGGAGTGATCGCTCGCGGCCGGGCTCACTCCAGGGAGAGGACGTAGGGGTAGTGGTCCTGGCCGCCCCGGTGCAGCTCAAACTCGGTATCCGGGAAGCCGCCCCGTAGGTGCTCGACCACGGCTGCTGCGGTGGCCTCGTCGACCTGGCTGCCCCAGTAGACGGTGACCAGCTCGGGCTGGTGCTCCTGGTTGCGCAGGACCGCCTCGATGACCCCGGCCTCATCGTCGCCGGCCTGGACGATCTCGTCATCGACGAGGGCGATGACGTCGCCGGCGGCGATGCTCAGTCCGCTCGCGGTGCTGTCACGCACCGCTCGGGTCACCTCGACCGTCGAGACCCGGGGCATCGCCTCGGTCATCCGGCGGGCGTTGACGGTGCCGTCGCTGCCCGGGTCGATGGCCAGCATGGCGCTGATGCCCTGCGGGACGTTGCGTGACGGGGCGACCCGCACATCGATGCCCTCGGCCAGGTGCTGGACCTGCTCCGCGGTCATGATCACGTTCCCGTTGTTGGGGAGGATCACCACCGAGGCCGCTCCCGTCGCACGCACGGCCGCGAGGAGGTCCTTGGTCGAGGGGTTCATGGTCTGACCGCCGTCGACGACGGCGTCGGCCCCGAGGCTGCGGAAGATCTCCCGGAACCCGTCACCGGGAGCGACGGCGACCACCGCGAAGCGGCGGATGGGGGCCGCGGCCTGGGGGCTCACGGTCGCGCTGAGCCCCGCCGCGGGCGCGTCGACGGTGGGGGGCCCGGCGACGGGCGCGTCCGGGGCGGGCGGCGCGGCCGCCTCGGTCCGCGCGGCGCGCTCCAGGATCTCGTGGTGCTGCGCCGTCATGTCCTCGACCTTGAGGTTCGAGAGGCCGCCCCTCTGGGCCGCGATGCCGATGAGCGCCGCCGGATCGGCGGTGTGGATGTGCACCCGGACCAGGTCCTGATCGCCCACCACCAGGCTGGACTCCCCCAGCCCTCCCAGCTCGGCCCGGATGGCGTCGACGTCCAGCCCCGGGCCGCTGATCATGAACTCGGTGCAGTAGCCCCAGCCCTCCGCCCGCCGGGCTACGGACGCCGCGCCGCGGCGGCGCCCGGTCGCGGTCCGTGGAGCGGCGGCTGCCTTCCCGCCGGGCAGCGGAGCACCCTCGTCGTCGGGCACCACGCTGGGCTCCTCGGGCCGGCGCACCCTCGGCTCACCGCTGCGCCTCTCCCCCACCAGCCGGGGCCGGAGAGCGGTCCCGTCCCGCTCCTCGACGGAGCGGGTCAGACCCTCGAGGATCACCGCCAGGCCGAAGCCGCCGGCGTCGACCACGCCGGCCTCGCGAAGGACGGCGAGCTGGTCGATGGTCCGCTCCACGGCCGCGTGAGCCTCCCGGACCGTCTCGTCGAGGATCACGCGGATGTCGAAGGTGCCCGCCGCAGCCCGCTGGCAGGCGTCGGCGGCCTCGCGGATCACGGTGAGGATGGTCCCCTCGGTCGGCTTCATCACCGCCTTGTAGGCGACCCGGGCGCTCTCGCTGAGGCAGGCGGCGACGGTCGGCGCGTCGATCCGCTCGCGGTCGCCGACGCCCTGGGCAAAGCCCCGGAAGATCTGCGAGAGGATGACCCCGCTGTTGCCGCGAGCGCCCATCAGGGAGCCGTGGGCGGCGGCCCGCATCACCGAGGCGGCGGAGGAGAGGATCGGGGCCGCCTGAGCGTCCTCGACCGCCGAGCGCATGGTCAGGTACATGTTGGAGCCGGTGTCGCCATCGGGGACGGGGAAGACGTTGAGCTCGTTCACCTGCTCCTGGTTGGCCTGGAGCCACGCCAGCGAGCTGCGCAGTCCCGCCAGGAGGGTGGCCCCGTCGATCTCCCGAAGCGGCTCGCGCGAGTTGGCGGCCTCCGCATCCTCAGCGCCGGTCATCGCCCTCTTCCAGGTGGATCCCCTGAACGTTGACGTTGACAGCGATGACGTCCAGGCCGAGGGTCCTCTCGACCTCGTACTTGACCGCGCTCATCAGGTTGTGGGCGACCTCGCTGATGCGGGTCCCGTACTGGGCGATGATGTAGAGCTCGATGACCAGGCCGCCGTCCCGGACCTCCACCTCGACGCCGCGATGGACGGTCTCCCGATTGAGCCGCTCGGCGATGCCGTCGCGCAGGCCCCGGGCCGCCATCCCCACCACGCCGTAGCACTCGTTGGCCGCATGGCCGACGATCGAGGCCACCACCCGCGGTGAGACCTCGATGCGGCCCAGCCCCGCCGTGTGGCTCAGGGGCCCAGCCGTCCGCTGCCTGCTCGTCACGTCTCTCCCACCAGATGCGGCACCGTCTCTGTGCTATTCTCGCCGAGATCCGATGCCTGGCTTGCCATGCCCGTGCACGGATCGCTAAGTATGCCGCCGGGGCCGGCTCAGGTGCCGCTCCGGTCACTCAGGAAGCCAGACCCACCATGTCCCAGAGATGCGAACGCTGCGGCAAGGGCCCGATGGCCGGCAACAATGTCAGCCATTCCAAGGTCCACACCCGCCGCCGGTTCATGCCCAACCTGAAGTCGACCCGGGTGCTGACCGGCAAAACGTGGGTCAAGACGACCCTCTGCACCCGCTGCATTCGCACCGCCGCCAAGCAGCCCCGGTAGCGGCGTCAGCCCCGCTGTCGTCCTGAGCGCTGCGGACCCAGCGTTCCATCGGTTCGGAGCTGGCGACGCGGCTCCAGTGAGGCGCGGAGCTGGCCGCAGGCCGCATCCGCCTCGCCTCCCCGGGTATCGCGCACCGTGACGGTCAGCCCCGCCTGGGAGAGGTGGCGCAGGAAGGCCCGGCTCACGTCCGCGGGCGGAGGCCCCCAGGGGCTCCCCTGGATGCGGTTCATGGGGATCACATTGACGTGGGCGCGGAGGCGCCGGGCGATCCGCACCAGCCCCGTGGCCTGGTCGAGGCCGTCATTGACACCTCCGATCAGGCACCACTCCAGGCTGAGCCGCCGTCCGGTGACCCGTCCGTAGGCGCCGGCGGCGGCGACCAGCGCATCCAGTGGATGGGCTCGGTTGACCGGCACCAGCCGGTCGCGCAGCTCGTCGGTGGCGGCGTGCAGCGAGATCGCCAGGGTGACCGGCAGCCCTTCCGCCGCAAGCCGCCGGATCCCGGGGACCACCCCGCTGGTCGAGACGGTCATGCGGCGCGGGCTGATCCCGCCATGCTCAGCCAGGGCTCTCAGCGACGCCACGGTGATGTCGTAGGCGGCGAGGGGCTCCCCCATGCCCATGTAGACGACGTGGGTGACTGGGCCCAGCCCGTGGCGGTGCAGGGCCTGCCCGGCGAGACGCACCTGGTCGACCACCTCGGCCGGCGTGCAGCTGCGCCGCAAACCCATTCTCCCAGTGGCGCAGAAGGGGCAGCCGATCGCGCAGCCGACCTGGGTGCTGACGCAGACGGTCGCACGGCGAGAGCTGGTACCTCGGGGAGGGCTCTCCATGGCAACCGTCTCGACGGTCTGCGAGTCGTCCAGAGCGCAGAGCAGCTTGATGGTGGTGCCGTGGTCCGCGAGCCGCTCGGAGGCGAGGGTCGCCGTGGTGAAGCGCAGGCGCGTGGCGAGACCGTCGCGCAGCCCCGCGGGGAGCTGCCGGATGCCGTCGAGGGACGTCACGAAGGGCTGCCAGGCCGACTGGCGGAGCTGGCGCGCCCTCCAGGGTGGCTCGCCCACCGTGGCGACCAGTTCAGCGAGCTGGTCGTCGTCCAGCGCGCTGAGCGCCGGGATGCGACCGCGCGGGTCGTGGTCAGGTTGGCCGGTCCTGCCGGTCGGGGTCGGCACCCTAGCGGTCATCAGAGGTCAGCTTGGGCGGCGACCGATCAGCTCCAGGAACTCGGACCGGGTCTTGGGATCGCTCCGGAAGACGCCGGTGAGCGCCGAGGTCACCGTCTGGCTGTTCTGCTTCTGAACGCCCCTCATCATCATGCAGAGGTGAAAGGCCTCGATCACCACCGCGACGCCGTAGGGGTGGAGCGCCTCGTCGAGCGCCCCGGCAATCTGGGTGGTGAGCCGCTCCTGGACCTGGAGACGGCGGGCGAAGACGTCGACCACGCGGGGCAGCTTGCTCAGGCCGACGATGCGGCCGCGCGGCATGTAGGCGACGTGGGCCCGGCCGTAGAAGGGGAGCATGTGGTGCTCGCAGAGGCTGTAGACCTCGACGTCGCGGACCAGCACCATCTCCTCGTAGGGCTCGGCGTAGACGGCATCGCGGATGACGTCCCGGACATCGACGCCGTACCCCTGGGTGAGAAAGCGGAGGCTCTCGGCCACCCGCGCCGGAGTGCGCAGCAGCGCCTCGCGGTCCGGGTCCTCGCCCAGCTCGGCGAGCAGCTCCCGGATTGTCCCCGCGATGGGATCGATCGGGACGGGCATTGGCTGCGTGGTCATGGTCCCCACTATGCCACCCGCGGTGCGGCCGGCATCCCCGCACGCCCACGACCCCGGGCGGCGGCGGGCTGATGGGCCGCGCGGTGAGCCTCCGCTGGGCGGCTCAGCCGTGCGCCGCGGGATGGGCGAGGAGATCCTCGGCGGTGTCGGCGAGGGTCGCTTCCAGGCGCGTCAGCAGGTCGTCGCATTCCGCCACGTCGATGACGAGCGGTGGCGCCACGAGGAGCCAGTCTCCGTAGCGGCCACTGTTCTGCCGCCGCGAGTAGAGCAGCAGCCCGTGGTCGAGGCCGTGCCGGAGGGCGACCGCCCCGGGATCGACCTCCGCGGGGAAGCGCGCCAGGGTGTCCGGGTCGGCGACGAGCTCGACGGCGAGCAGCAGGCCGCGACCGCGGACGTCGCCGATGAGCGGCGACCGCAGCGCGATCGCCTCGAGGCCGGCTCGCAGATGGTCGCCGGCGGTGACGGCGTGGGCGATCAGATCGCGCTCGACAATCTCGTCCAGGACGGCTGCGCCGGCGGCGCAGGCGATCGGGTTGGCGTCGTAGGAGTGGGAGACGGTGAACCCGGTGGTCGCGGCGAGCTCCTCCACCAGCCGGGCCGGCATCAGAGCCGCGCCGAGCGGTGCGTACCCGGCCGCCAACCCCTTGGCGAGGACGACGACGTCGGGCAGCGCATCGGGGGCGTGGTGCGCGGCGAGGAAGCGCCCCGTGCGGAAGGCGCAAACGCTCTCGTCGAAGACCAGCCGGATGCCGTGCCGATCGCAGATGGCGCGGGCCCCGCGAGCGAAGGAGGGGTGCGGGACGTTGACGCCGGAGGACTGGCCCCCGATCGGCTCCATCACCAGGGCGAGAACGCGCTCCGGTTCGAGGCGCTCGATGGTTTCCTCGAGCGCGGCCAGGCTCGCCGCGGCGGCCGCCTCCGGGCTGGCGGCGCGAAAGGTGAGGGGCGCCGGGATCTTCTCCGAGGACACGACCATGGGTCCCCAGAGGGGCGGCACCGCGACGTCCCCATTGAGCCCGAGGGTCTGGAGGGTGGCGCCGTGGTACCCGGGCATCAGAGAGATGACCCGGTGGCGCTCGGGCTGCCCGGTCGCGACCGCGTGGGCGCGCAGGAACTTGAGGCCATCTCGACCGCCTCGGAACCACCCGAGGTGAGATGGGCCCGCTCGAAGCCGGCGCCGGCCAGCGCCGCGAGCCGTTCGGTGAGGGCGGCGTTGGCGGCGTGACGGGTGGTGCGGGAGTACGTATAGGTCAGCCTCCGCCCCTGGTCGAGCATCGCCTGGAGCACCCGCTCATTGCCCTGGCCGAGGGCGGCGAGAAACGGGCCCGAGCAGACGTCGAGGAGGCGCCGGCCGCGATCGTCGAGGAGGTGGATACCCTCGCCGGCGACGATCGTGGGGAGACGGCGAGCAGCCGCGCGGTCGAAGTACACGTCCTGCGTGCCGCCCACCGCCGGGTACTGCCAGTCACTCATCGAACGCCCTCCCGGCCGCTGCCGACCACGACCGGGGCGGACCCGTGCGACGGGCCGGTGCCGGCCGCGAAGCCCTCGCGTCGCCCTTCCCTGCCGGAGCCGGCGAAGCGAGGTCCCGCGATGGTGCCGAGGAGGGGACTCGAACCCCTACGAGCTTGCGCTCACTAGCCCCTCAAGCTAGCGTGTCTACCTATTCCACCACCTCGGCGCGGAACGTTCGAATGGTACCAGCGACCGCCGGGCGTCGCGCCCCCAGGGGAGCGCGGGCCACCGCCCCCGGGCGCGCCGAGCGGATGCGGGTTAAACAAGAAAAGAGATACTCGGCAATGACCTACTCTCCCACCCCGTTGCCAGGGCAGTACCATCGGCGCTGGTGGGCTTAACTGCTGTGTTCGGGATGGGAACAGGTGTCTCCCCACCGCTATGGTCACCGAATATCTCCTCTCTTGCAAAAGAAGAATCAAGTCTGCGTCTGAGAGCCATGCGCGGGCTCCGGATCCATCATGTCAGGCAAACAACCAATCGCGCCGGCGACCACCAGGCCGCCGACCCACGCTGAAGAGTGAGATAGAAAGGTCAAGCCCTCGACCGATTAGTACCGCTCAGCTCAAGGGGTTGCCCCCCTTACACCTGCGGCCTATCAACCAGCTAGTCTTGCTGGGGTCTTACCCGGTTATTCCGGTGGGAGATCTTATCTTGGGGTGGGCTTCGCACTTAGATGCTTTCAGCGCTTATCCCTTCCGGACATGGCTACCCGGCGGTGCTCTTGGCAGAACAACCGGTGCACTAGCGGTCCGTCCAACCCGGTCCTCTCGTACTGAGGTCAGCTCCCCTCAAATCTCCTGCGCCCACAGCGGATACGATCCGAACTGTCTCACGACGTTCTAAACCCAGCTCGCGTACCGCTTTAATGGGCGAACAGCCCAACCCTTGGGACCTACTCCAGCCCCAGGATGCGACGAGCCGACATCGAGGTGCCAAACCTTGCCGT
>Ga0224555_1001589_pt1 | contig 30692 bp, 28 predicted proteins | sample 714S23034metaG_FD_180687 | JGI IMG/M metagenome (GOLD analysis project Ga0224555, IMG submission 180687) | Peat soil microbial communities from Stordalen Mire, Sweden - 717 S2 30-34 | ecosystem: Environmental > Terrestrial > Soil > Wetlands > Peat | place: Sweden: Norrbotten County, Stordalen...
GCTCCGCGCCAAACAACCGACGAAACTCCTGCACCGTCATCATCTTGCCTCTTCGATTTTTCATGCGTCTAGACTATCGCTTTATCTTCGCCTGAGCAAGCTTGATAATCATCTCTCCGTATTTGTCCCTCAGCCATTCATTTCTTGGGGTTGGGGCGGGAAACGCTTAACGGATAGAAGCCAATCAGATACTTGCCCTCGTCGCTATCCATCGGATCAAGACGTAAATCATCACGGATGCGATAAAAATATGTCTTGTCGGCTTCAACTTGGAGATGGGCCAGCCCGACCGCGAGGTGCTGCTCTATGCGAATGTAGTACGACACGCCAGCGCATATGTGCCGCTCTCCTGGATCGACCGAGACGGAAGAGTAAGAATAACCGTGATAATTGGCCCCAACCCACGCTCCGTCAATCCCAAGCATGATTGGGTCGCGGCCACCAAAATATGGTTCGTGGATGAAGTAAATCAGCGCCTTCCCCGGCTCAGGCTGAACAAGCGTGTGTTGCGATTTGTCCAAGCTCACCTTGAACCTGGCATCCATAGGACCACAGGAAGACGGAACAGGGCCAGATGGAGGTAGAGTCGGAGTCGGGGTCGAAGCTGCAGTTGGAATTGGAGTCGGAATCAGAATCGGAGTCTGGGCCAAGGCGGATGTAAATGCGGCAAGAACAAACGGAAGTACTGCAACCTCCATTGCGTTTCTCCTTACGGAAGAATACTCCCACAGAGAGACTGCAACGCGCGCCGGTGCTACATTCATGACTGCTTCACCGTTATGAGTGGAGCCTTCGTCCCGCTCACAACTCAACCAACTCCACACCCAACCCCTCGAAGTGCTTCCGGTTCAGGGTCGCTATCCGCAACCCATGCACCAACGCAGTTGCCGCGATGAGAACATCTCCCAACTCGGCCATGCGCCCCGACAACTTCAGCTGAGAAAGGAGTCGCCCGCTGGCATCAGCCACCGTGGAATCGACCGGCAAGATGCGGCCTTCAAACTTTCCCAGAACCTCCGACAGAAACCAACTTTCAAGCTGCAATCGTCGCCGTCCCGTCTGCATGAGTTCAAGTCCGAGACGAATTTCGTGAATGGTCACCGCGCTAAGCGCGAGATCGCCAGCCACCCGTTGCTTCCACCAGCGGTCAACCAGGGAATCCGGAACTGCCTTTGTCGCCTGCGACAGAACGTTCGTATCGACGAGATACTTCAGAAATCCACCTTACGTAAGTGCCCCGTCATTCTGGGGAAATCCACATCATCGATCCCGTCCTCAGGAGGGCACCGCAGCCGCTCCCACAAGCGCTGACCGGATGTCTTGCCGTTTTCATCGACATCTACATCGGCCGCCGTTCCGCGTTCAAACTGAACTTTGGTCGCAACGATGTACTCTTCATCCCGTCGCCGCACGACCTGGGGGCCTTCCTTTTTCGCCTTATTCAGGACCGCGCTGAACTTCGCCTTCGCCTCCGTCGCCCCCCATGTCGCCATGTCACACCTCCGTCAAATGACCATTATAGTCATTTTCTAAATTCTCCGGCTTGCATTACCCTCCGGAACCCTCCGCAGCCGGAAACTACAGCCGCGCCTCGATTCGCGCCACCGCTGCGCGCAGTGCGGCGACCTCGGACTCAAGCTCGGAGACGCGGGCGGTAAGCGCGGACTCGGAAGGTTGACCCGCCGCAAGCCCGCCCCGTGACCGCAGTTCCTCACCACCAGAATCCCGCACCGCCGCCTCCACCGGCCCGCCCAGCAGGTGCGCATATCGAGCCTCGCGCGAGCCCGGCTGCCGGGGCAGCACCACCGCCAGCGGCCGCATTGGCTGGGCGCCGCCGGACTGATCGCCCGTCTCATCCGCCGGCGCCGTCAGCCGCCCCAGCGTGCTCTCCACCGCATCCAGCCCGTCGAAGCTGTACAGCCGGTCCGCGCGCGCCCGCAGTTCGCCCGGCGTCTGCGGTCCGCGCAGAAAGAGGAGGCAAAGTGTCGCCGTTTCGTCGCGGCGCAGGTTCAGCACGGTGCGGATGCGGTGCTCGTACTTGGCCACGCGGCTGTCCCGCACCACCGCCGTCAGTCCCATGTCTTCGAGCGTGTGCAGCGCCTGGCGCACCTCGTCTTCGGTCAGGTTCATCATCGGATCGCGGCTCGACCGCTGGTTGCACGCGTTCACCAGCGCATTCAGCGAGAGCGGATACGTCTCCGGCGTCACGATCTCCTTCTCTATCAATGCGCCGAGGACGCGAATCTGGATCGGATCAAGGGTCATGCATTAAGAGTGCCACAGTTGCGACGGCGACCCCGCCAGGCTTGCAACCATTGCGACAAAACGATGACACAAACGGGCCACTGCCTGCGCTCAGGCCTGCGATAAACTGGTGATGTGAATCGAGGAACCTAAAACTCATTCGCATATGCGGATTCACAGCACTCTGACCCCGGGGAGAAATAACGCGAATGATATTTGGAAAACGGATTGCGGCCATGGCGGCCATGGCCACAGTTTCCCTGGGACTGACCGCAAGCTCCGGGGCCAAGAGCCTCCACACGGCCAGCCTGAGACGCACCACAACCTCGGCTTCCCTCCCGCAGTATCACCTCCGCATGCACCATCTCCACACCGGGGAGGACATCGACCTCGTGTATCGCGTCGGTGACACCTACATCCCCGCCGCGCTCGACCAGCTCAACTACTTCCTCCGCGACCACCGCACCCAGGACGTCAGCAGCTACGACCCCAAGGAGTTCGACGTCCTCCACGCCATCATGACCCGGCTCGGCCGCCCCAACGGCATCATCGACATCATCTGCGGCTACCGCACTCCAGAGAGCAACAACTTCCTGCGTACGCTGGGCCCCGACACCGGCGTCGCCGAGCACAGCCAGCACATGCTCGCCAAGGCCATCGATATTCGCGTCCCTGGCGTCAGCACCCGCGCCCTGCGTAACGCCGCCCTGGCCCTTCACTCCGGGGGAGTCGGCTTCTACCCGGTCTCGCAGTTCGTGCACGTCGATGTCGGCCCCGTGCGCACCTGGTCCTTCCACTAACCTCCGCGCAAAACAAAGCCGCCACATCCGTTCATCGAGTTTTAGGTCGTTTGAATAGCTGCCCGTGTGTCGCTCAGTCGACACTCATGTCCGCGTCCACGTCTAACACCAGCGCGTTGTGATCAACCAGCATCGAATGGAGTTTCAACGAGTTCAGCGTCAACGTGTACCCGGTCGTCGCCACCGACTGGTTCAGCACCTTGCGCATCAGATCCGCAGCATTCACCTTCATCTCTGATGGCAGCTTGCGGCTGAGGAACGGTTCCAGCAGAAAGTTCAGTTCCTTCGATTCGCTCAGCCGCTCGATCCGCGCGTCGCGAAAGCCCACCGACTCGCCCTGCGCCTCCGGGATCAACGAAACGTCCGCGTCCGTCGTCAGCGAAACGCCAAGGCACGCTCCGTGCACCGCGGTTCCCAGCTTCGCCCTCGTGTGCACGTGTACCACCACGCGATCGTCCTTGAACGAGACATGCGGCGCTTCCGCATACACATAGCACGCCGACGTCGCGTCCCCGCGCATGTAGTAGCGGCCCTCCGGACCATTGAACAACTGCGCGCGCAACGTCCGCTCCAGCGCCTGCGCCGAGACCTTCACCTCGATGGCGCGCGCCATCTGCGTTCCACCTAACCCCAGCAGCACCGCAACCAGCGCCACGCGAAGCAGCAGAATTCTCATAGTCCCTTAAGGATAAGGCACGTGCGCTCGCGCGATCGCCAATCGCCTACTCAACGGCAGGAATCATCGATCCAGCAGCACTCGTCACTGCGACTGTCGCCGGCTCCAATCCGGTTGCGGTCAAGGTCACCGCAATCTGCCCAGCGTGGCCTCGCTTGCTCTGCACGATCGCCATGCAAACCCCGTTGAACGCACTGCGCTCGCTGGCCTTGTCCGGCTCGTGGCAGCTTGGATCTCCATTGCCTACGCCAATCACCGCGCCCGGCCCATTCACCGCAAACGTCACTTTGTTGTCTGCGGTCGGCACCGGCCGGCCCTGCGCGTCCACAATCGACACATTAATCACCGCCACGTCCTGACCGTCCGCCGCGATACTCGAACGGTCGGCCACTGCGACAATCTTCGCCGCCGGCCCGGCCGTCTCCCGTTTCTCCGTCAGGACGACGCGTCCGCCTTTGCTCGCCCGCGCCTCCAGAGCGCCCGGCGCATACTTCACCTTCCATTCCAGATGTCCATTCTTCTTCACCGGCTGCGACCCGAGGCTTGTGCCGTTCAGGAACAATTCGACACTGTCCTGGTTACAATACGCCCACACCGCGATCTCCTGGCCTTCCTTCCCATCCCAGTTCCAGTGCGGCAGCAGGTGCAGCACCGGCTCCGAACCCCACCACGCCTTGTAGTACCAAGCCGTATCCTTCGGGAACCCGCACGTATCCAGAATCCCGAAGTGCGAGCTGATGCACGGCCAGTTGTAAGGCGTTGTCTCCCCCCGATAGTCAAAGCCGGTCCACGCGAATCCACCCGCCAGCCACTCGCGCTCAGCGTAGAACGACCACCACTCTTCCGCCGTATTTCCCCAACGCGGCTTTTCCGTGTCGTACGCGCTCACGTAGCCGCGCGCCGGATCGTTGGCGTAGATACCGCGCGTCGCCACCGTGCTCGCCGTCTCCGTGCCGATCAGCGGCTGCTGCGGGTTTGCCCTGTGAAATGGGTCGATCTGGCTGTCATTGTAGTTGAATCCCTGCACATCCACCACCGTCGAAACACCGACGCCGCCATAGCTGTTGTTCATCGCCGTCGTCGCCACGCGCGAAGGGTCGAGCTGCTGCTGCAGCGCCCTCATCGTGCGCACAATCCGCGCCCCGCGTGTATTCCCCTGCTCCGGCTCCTCATTGCCCAGCGACCAGATCACCACGCTGGGATGGTTCCGGTCGCGTTTGATCAGGCGCTCCAGTTCGCTCATCCCCTCTGGACTCGACGACATGATCCGCGTCTCGTCCATCACCAGCATGCCCATCCGGTCACACGCATCCAGAAACTCCGGCGTCGGCGGATTATGCGAGGTCCTGCACCCGTTGGAGCCCATCCACTTCAGCCGCTCCAGCCGGTACGCCTGAATCCGGTCCGGGATCGCTTCGCCCACGCCTGCGTGGTCCTGGTGGTTGCACGTCCCCTTGATCTTCACCGGCTTGCCGTTCAGCAGAAATCCCTTCTCCGCATCGAATCGCAACGTGCGAATCCCGAACGTCGGCGAATCCTGGTCGACCACCCTGCCGTCCACCTCCACTGTCGTCACCGCTTGGTACAAATTCGGCGTCTCCAGCGACCACACCTGCGGGTGCCACACCGTCGTATGCATGGCAAACGTGTGCGCGTCGCGCGACGGAACCGCCGCGTCCTCCGACACCGCCGTGGCCACCGTCTTGCCCGCCGGATCCACCAGCGCCACACGAACTCGCCCAACAACGTCGGCATCTGTGTCATTCGCAACCTCCGTATTCACCAATACCGTCAGTTGCGAATTGCTGGTAATAACTCCAGTCACATTGCCAAAATCGGGGCGTATATAGTTTCCCCACTGCGCGATATGCACGGGCGCGGTCTTGGTCAGCCATGCATGGCGATAGATGCCCGCACCCTCATAGAACCACCCCTCATCCAGCGACGCGTCCACCCGCACCACCAGCACGTTGCGTCCCGTAGGCTGCCCGGCGGGCGGCGGTTCGACGGGAGCGCCAAAGTTGGCGAAGTCCGTCAGATCCAACGCCACCGGCGCATACCCGCTCATGTTCTGGGTCAGGTAGTGGCCGTTGAAGAACACCATCGCGTTGCGAAAGATTCCGTCGAACTCCACACAGATGCGGCGCCTCGAGTCGTTCGCCGGCAGGAAAAACTCGCGGCGATACCACCCGATGCTCGTCTCCGGATACTCGCGGCCCAGCGGCTTGGCGCCGTGTCCGACCAGGATCGGGTTGTCAACGAAGGGTAGCTCCACCGCCCAGTCGTGCGGCAGATCCACCTTGCGCCATGCCGAATCGTCGAACCGCGGCGCCGCCGGCCCGCCCGCGGCGCCCGACTTGGCAAAGGTCCCCGTGCCACGCAGCTTGCCGAAGCCGAAGTCCTTGTCCGGGTCGTTGGCGTTGCCCAGGGCAAAGCGCCAGCCAAAATCCAGCAGCAGCCGCTCGCGCAGCGGGTTTCCCGGATCCACCACAGGCTGACTTGAATTGCCCTGCATGAACGCTGCAACCTCCGCCGCTCGCGGCTCAGCCAGCAACTCATTTCCTGTCATGACCCCGGCCGATGCCGCCAACCCGGCCTTCACCAAATCCCGTCGCGTCCACGTTCCCATTTCAATCCTCACCAAGTCCGATATCCACTGTATCGCGTAGCAGCCAACCTCGCCCAGAATGATTCATTTCGGCGGCGTTTTTCCTGCGGCGGGCAATCTTTTCCTGATCGTCACGGAGCGACCAGCGATTTCGGGATGAAAGGCAAACCCGAGGGGGCAACACCGGCATCAAATTCAAGGTTCATCTGCATCTGAGTATCCGCGGAGTATCGTTCCTTTCAATTCATCGATGAGGTACCTTGTTGTGATCGACAAGCGGGCGGTGTCGCTTTCCGCAACGGCTTTGCTGCTATTCCTGGTGTCGGGGTGCGGGTACGAGGTAACGATGTTGCCGCCGGCGCCTGTGAAAACGCCCCCTTCCAACCCTCCTCCGGAAGCGGCACAACAAGGTTCGGTGACGATATCTCCTCGCTATGCGGCACTCGGGCAGGGGGGGTCGCTCCAGTTTCACGCCACTGTCGCTGCGGGTGGGGCCGTGGAATGGATGGTGGATGACGTTCCCGGCGGGAACGCTACGATCGGCACGGTCAGCGCAAGTGGAGTGTACATGGCTCCCGCGACATTGGCCCAGAGCGAGAACGTTACGGTGACCGCAGCACTCGCGTCTTCGCCGAATATGAACTACGCGACCTCCGTGGTATCGCTTATCCAACCTGGCGTGGTGACGCCCACCATCAACCCTCAGGTTGCCACCTACTCAATCTATCTACCCGCACCCGGAAGCGTGACGATCAACTTCGGGCCCAGCTCTGCCTATGGCCTGGCTACGTGGACTCAGACAACACCCTCGCCGAATGGCGGAGAAATCAGCATTTTTGTTGCCGGAATGCTTGGGCTGACGCCCTACCACATGCAGGCGGAAGTCGTTCTCGACGATGGCGCAACCTTTACCGACGTCGACCAAACATTCACTACGGGAACGCCTCCGTCGACCGCCTCCGTCGTGGCCTCCTCGCAGAGTGGGGGCACACCCCAGCCCGGCATTGAACTGTTCGATGCCGTATTTCCCGCGAAGCAGGCCGAGGCGTTCGCGACTGACCTCTCGGGAAATGTTATCTGGACCTACAGCTACGCAGGATCCGCCGACGACGTGGTGCAGCCGATCAGACTGCTATCCAACGGGCATTTCCTCGTGCAAATCTCCTATGCCTCCTCCGCATCCCTGATTGGGGAGAGAGTTCCGGCAGGCGCTCTGGATGAGGTCCGCGAGGTTGATCTGGCCGGCAATACGATCCGCTCGGTCACGCGGCAGCAACTCGCCAATGCGTTGACCATGCAGGGCAACACCATCGTCCTGGGCAGCCTGCATCACGATGTGCTCGAACTTCCCAATGGACATCTCGTGCTGCTCCTTACGACGTCCCAGAGCTTCCAGAACCTGCCTGGCTATCCTGGGACGACCAATGTGCTCGGGGACGTACTGGTTGACGTCGACCAGAACCTCACGCCGGACTGGGTGTGGAACTCATTCGACTATCTTGACGTAAACCGCCATCCGTATCTCTTTCCCGACTGGACCCACTCCAATTCGCTGCTCTACTCGACCGATGACCATAACCTACTGCTCTCCATCCGGCACCAGAACTGGATCGTCAAGATTGACTTCCAGGACGGTACCGGCTCGGGAAATATTCTGTGGAAGCTCGGCGAAGGCGGCGACTTTAGCCTCGAGGGTGGAACTGATCCGACGGACTGGTTCTATGCGCAACATGGCTTCAGCTTCTTCAGCGCCAACACCACCGGCGTCTTCAAACTGGGAGTGATGGACAACGGAGACGATCGCGAATTTCCGTCCGGGATCGTCTGCGGAGCGAGCGGAGCCCCGCCCTGTCACTATTCAACGGCGTCGATCCTGCAGCTGGATGAAAGCACAAAGACGGCGACTCTCATAGGACACTATATTGCGCCGGCTTCGATGTACAGTTTCTTCGGCGGCAATGTCGATCCGTTGGCGAACGGCGACTTCGAGGCGAACTTCGGCTCGGTGACCACCGGCGCAGTGGTGGACGAGTTCAACGGGATCGGCGCGCAGCAAATCGTGTGGCAGGCCAAAACGCCAAACGCCTATCAGTATCGAGTCGAACGCTTGCCCAGCCTCTATCCCGGCGTTCAGTGGTAGCAGCGGACCGTTTGGTGGCACTACAACTTATTCTTTATTTTCTCCCGCCACCAAGCCTCTTCTGCGTCTCCAGAAAGCGCCGCATCCGATCCAGTGTGCGCGCTTTGCCGAAGACGATCAGGCTCTCCAGCAGCGGTGGGCTTGCGGTTTTGCCCGTGAGGATCGCCCGCAGCAGCATGAAGTTGTCCTTCACGGGCCACTCCTTGTCGACGCCGAGCTGCTTCAGCGCGGGCTCCAGCGCCTCCTCTCGAAAATCGGTCGCCTCCAGCACCGCAAGCTGCTCGGCCGCAAACGCCAGCGTCTCATCCAGCGTGCGCTTCTTCGGCACAAAGACCTCCGGCGCGGGCATCACGTCGTCCTTGAAGAAGAAATCGGCCATGTCGCCGAACTGCGCCAGCGTCTCGATGCGCGTCTGCACCAGCAGGCCGATGCGCCGCAGGTGCTCGTCGGAGAAGATCGTATCGCGCAGCGCCTGAAGGAAACCCTCCGGCGGCATCGCGCGCAGGTATTCGCCGTTCATCCACTTCAGTTTGGTCAGATCGAAGACCGGCCCGCCCAGCGAGATGCGCTGGAAGTCGAACCTCTCGAGCATCTCCGCCAGCGAGAAGATGTCGCCTTCCTTGGAATTGATGCCTTTCGAGACAATCTCCTCTTCGGTGGGCTGCGCCATGCCTCCGCCCATCAGACCGAGGAAGTTCAGCAGCGCCTGCGGCAGAAATCCGCTCTCGCGGTAGTAGATGAGCGAGACGGGGTTCTTGCGCTTCGAGATCTTGCTCTTGTCCAGATTGCGCAACAGCGGCATGTGCCAGAAGCGCGGCAACTCCCAGCCGAACGCCTTGTACAGCAGCACGTGTTTCGGTGTCGACGAGATCCACTCCTCGGCGCGGATCACGTCGGTAATGCGCATCAGGTGATCGTCCACAACATTGGCCAGGTGGTACGTCGGAAAGCCGTCGGACTTCATCAGCACCTGGTCGTCCACGTTGTTGTGTGAAAACGTGACCGTCCCGCGCAGTTCGTCGCGAAAGCTCGTCTCGCCATCCACGGGGACCTTCAGCCGCACGACATAGGGCCGCCCTTCGCCGAGAAACGCGTCAATCTGCGCTTGCGGCAGTTCGCGGTGCGCTCCGTTGTAGCGCGGCGGCAGCTTGGCGGCGATCTGCGATTTGCGCATCGCCTCCAGCTCCTCGGCCGTCTCGAAGCTGCGGTAAGCGTGTCCGCTGGCCAGCAGCTTTTCGATATGCTCGCGGTAGATCTGCGTGCGTTCGGACTGACGGTACGGACCATATGGGCCGCCAACATCCGGGCCCTCGTCCCACGTCAAGCCGAGCCAGCGCAGCGAGTCGAAGATCATCTGCTCCGAGGTGGACACGAACCGGGTGCGGTCCGTGTCTTCAATGCGCAGCACAAACTGACCGCCCCGTTGCCGGGCGTAGATGAAGTTGAGCAGCCCGATATAGGCTGTGCCGACGTGCGGATCGCCCGTGGGCGAAGGGGCGATGCGTACGCGAATAGGGGAGGCGGAAGCAGTAGGGATCGTCATGAATGGGTCAGCACTTAATGGTAGCAGGGCTCAGAGAGACTTATCGAGCGTCACCGAACGTCTGCCAGGTCAGCCGGGGTGAGCTTCCCGTGATTCCGGAACCGCTCCTCCAGTTGGGCATTCACCCACGCCGATCCCTGTGCCGACAGCAACACTGCCGGCTGCGGCCCAATCGAGCGCCGCGGATCCGTATTGCCTCGTCCCGCTTCCCAGTTTCGCCGGGTGGACTCGAATGCTTCGACTCCCAGCGAGTCCAGCAACTCGTTCAGGGATACGCCCTGCGCGAGCGTTCCGCCCATGAACTCAGGGCTGTGCATGCGGATGTAGTGCGGGAATTTCCTTCGCCAATACCGCATGCGAACGTCGTCTTCCGTGGCGTCATCTGTACCCTCTTCATAGCGCTTCGCAATCGCGCGGCCATAGATCATCACGTCGTTCGGCCTCTCGACCAGGCGGCCCATGAACATCAGCGCTCCATCCTGAACCTGCCGCGGACGTTTGCCGATCGGGTAAGTGCATACCGCATGATTCCCTGCCCTTTGCACTGCGGAGAGGGTCGTCCCGGTGCGCGGCGCCCTATCGCCGTTCGATCCAAAGAACTTCACAAAACTTTGCGCCGCTCTCTCATTCGATCGCTCTTCGCTCGTCGACAGACTTTCCATTCTCCAATCAATCCTCGCTTGCACTTAGCCTGCAAGTCCATGACGCAAAGGTGGATAGCGCACTGGCTTCGGAATAGTGTGTATTAAGTGTGTATAATTAGGGACTGGAGCCGGGATGAGCAGCCGAGAAGTGATCCGTCAGCTTGTGGACGACGGATGGTACGAGGTGGCACAGGTTGGCAGTCATGTGCAGTTCAAGCATGCGACCAAGGCTGGACGGGTCACGGTGCCGCATCCGAAGCGGGATCTTCCGATCGGCACATTGAAGAGTATCGAGAAGCAGGCGGGAATCAAGTTGCGGTAAGAGCGTCCCAACGGAGTGGTAGTGTCATGGAATACATAGCGTATCTGCACAAGGACAAAGGGTCGGACTTTGGCGTGAGCTTTCCGGACTTTCCCGGCTGCGTTACGGCGGGAAGGACCCTGGAAGAGGCCCGCGAAATGGCGGCCGAAGCGTTGACGCTCCATATCGCCGGGATGATCGAAGATGGCGAGGCGCTGCCCGAGCCGTCGACGCTGGACCAACTCTCGCACGATCCGGCGATGCAAGGCGCAGTCGCATTTCTGGTCAGCGCCGAGGCTCCGGAAAAGACCGTCCGCGTGAACATCACCGCCCGCGAAAGCCAAATCGAAGCCATCGACAAATTGGCGCGCAAAGCAGGCATGACGCGTTCGGCGTATATGGTGCAGTCAGCGGTGCGCGGGGCGTCGGAGGAACGGCGAGGTCGGCGAGCGTCCGGCTAGTTGGGCACAGGATAGCTGGCAAGAAGTACGATTTGCTCGCGAACATTCACAGTTCCATGGCGAATTGGTGGATCGGCGTATACGTGGGGTGGGTGGGCTCGGTGGCGAGGGCAAGGATCAGCCGTTCGAGCACCAGCAGTTTGTTCGCCGGCGAGCTGCGCAGTTCCAGGTCGGCCCGCGCCACCAGACGCAGCGCGCGCGTCAGTTCCCGCCGCGACTTGTACCGCCGCGCCTGCCGGATCAAATCCTCAGCCGCGAACGGCGGCATGCGGAAGCCCTGCCACAGCACCGCCCAGATGGCGCGCGAATCGCGCACATTCTTCTCCAAAATGATCAACATTTGGCGGAACGTGCGCGCCAGCATGTAAAGGTGCCCGATGGCCGCGTCCTCGCCGCCATCCGAAGCGTTCAGCAGCCCGTGCAGCAGCAGCAGCGCGCGCGTTCGATCGCGCTGCGAGATGGCGTCTGTCAGCTCGTACAGCGAGCGCTGCTTGGCCGCAAGCACCATCGTTTCCACATCGCCCAGCGTGATGCGGCCCTTGCCCTCGACGTACAGGCAAAGCTTCTCGAATTCGCTCGCGACCATCATCATGTCCGCGCCCAGCGCGTCGACCAGCTCCCGTGCCGCGTCCGCATCGAAGCGGACTCCGCGCGCCTCGGCCTGGGCGATCACCCACTTGATCGCATCGCCCTCTTCGACTCGCGCCAGTTCGACGAAGCCGCACCAATCACCCAGCGTCTCGCGGATGCGGTCGTAGCGTTCTTTGTCCTGGTAGTCCATCCTCCGCAAATCGGCCGGGATGCGCAGGTGGTCGGCGACGAACAGCAGCACGGCCTGCGGGTTGGGGCTGCGGAAGTAAGCGTCGATGGCCGCGAACTCTTCCTTCTTCGATCCGCGGCCGTAGAGGTTCTTCAAGCCGCGGATAAACAGCACCTGGAACGGCGCCATCAGCGACGGCGTCTGCGCGTGGTCGAGAATGTCGAAGATCGACGTTTCTGCCAGGTCGAGATCGTGCAATGAAAAATCGCGCGCACCCTCCGGAGCGAGCGCAGCCAGAACGCCCTGGCGGCAGCGTTGGTACAGGAACGCCTCATCACCCAGCAGCACATACCCGGGACGCAGGGTCGCGGACGAAGCGATCTCGGCAAGAAAGCGATCGGCCGACGCGAAGCTGCGCAGCGTGGCCGCGCGCGGCGGGCTGGTCGGATTCGCAATCGGCGGGCTGGAGGGAGTTAAGGGCGCGCTCATCGGAACGACTCCAGCATATCGCCAACCAGCGCCTGCGCGAAGTCGCGGGCAAGCCGGTTGACGGCCGCGGGGTCCTCGCGGATAAAGCCGGTCAAGTCCTGCGGGGATTGGTACTGCTCGCGGTAGGAGAGCGCGTCGTTCTGGTAGAGGACGCGACCGTCGCGCGCCGTGAGCACGACCTTGATGGTGATGGCAACGACGTAGCTGGAGGTTTCGCCGGTGGTGGAGTCATAGGTGAGTGGCGCCGAACTCTGGGTCAGGATAGTGCCGCTCAGCACCGCGTCCGCGTTCGCAGAATTGCCCGTCAGGACACGATAGCGGGTGCGCGTGTTCAGTTCGCGGACCACTGCCTGGGTCAGCGCCATCTCCGTGTGGTAGGCCTGCGCGTGGGTGGCGAAGACAGGCACCGCGATGGTGCGCACGTTGGCCGGAATGTGCGTGGCCGAGCCGGCCGTGTGGTAGCCGCAGCCGGCCAGCGGGCCCAGGCAGCCGAGGCCGAGACAGCAAATCAGGATACGCGTAAGAGCAGCGTAGGGCGTCAGAGGGCGCATGCGTCTGGCTCTATTGTCGCACTCAGGACACGTGTTGCCGATGGGTGCCTTTGAAGTGTGCCGGATATTTCAACCCATAGCCAGCAAATGAGGCGACCCGTGGGCCGCCTCATTTTCTCTTCTGCCGTTTTCGAACATTATGCCGGGGAGGGCTGACCTTCCGGGAAGCCAGGCTTGCGGCCCGCCGGTCCAGGCTCCGGCTTGACCACCTTCTGTCCATCGCCCGGGCCAGGGTCGGCAAACGCCAGCGGCGACTTGAACGGCGGCAGTTCCTTGCCTTCGATCAGGAGGTCGATCTCCGACTTGTCCAGCGTCTCCCGTTCCAGCAGGGCGGTCGCCATGCGATGCATGATGTCGGCGTTCTCTTCGAGGATCTTGTAAGCCGAGTGGTACGCCTCGTCGACAAACGCGCGCACGGCCACGTCGATCTGCTTGGCGGTATCGTCGGAGTAATCGCGCGACTGAGCGATGTCGCGGCCCAGGAAAACCTCCTGCTCCTTTTTGCCGTAGGTCAGCGGCCCAAGGTCGCTCATGCCGTACTCGCACACCATCTTGCGTGCCAGCTCGGTGGCGCGGACGATATCGTTGCCGGCCCCCGTAGTCTTGCGGTGCATGAAGATCTCTTCCGCGCAGCGTCCACCCATCAGGATGGCAAGCTGCGTATCGAGATAGTCTTTCGTGACCGTGTGCTTGTCTTCCTCGGGCAGGTGCATGGTCACGCCCAGCGCCATGCCGCGCGGAATGATGGTGACCTTGTGCAACGGGTCCGCGTGGTGACGCTTGGCGGCCACCAGCACGTGGCCGGCCTCATGGTATGCGGTATCGCGCTTGTCGTCGTCGGAGAGCAGCATGGACTTGCGCTCGGCGCCCATCAGCACCTTGTCCTTGGCCACTTCAAAGTCGTACATATGCACCGACTTGCGGTTGTAGCGCGCAGCCGTCAGCGCGGCCTCGTTCACCATGTTGGCCAGGTCGGCGCCGGAGAAGCCAGGTGTCCCACGCGCCAGCACGTTCAGGTTCACGTCCTCGGCCATGGGCACTTTCTTCGAGTGCACACGCAGCACCTCTTCGCGGCCGCGGATGTCCGGGCGGTCGACGATCACGCGGCGATCGAAACGGCCGGGCCGCAGCAGCGCCGGGTCCAGCACATCCGGCCGGTTGGTTGCTGCAATCAGGATCACGCCGTCGTTGGACTCAAAGCCGTCCATCTCGACCAGCAACTGATTCAGGGTCTGCTCGCGCTCGTCGTGTCCCCCACCCAGGCCCGCGCCGCGGTGACGGCCGACAGCGTCGATCTCGTCGATAAAGATGATGCAAGGCGCGTTCTTCTTGCCCTGCTCAAACAGGTCGCGCACACGGCTCGCGCCGACGCCCACAAACATCTCGACGAAATCCGAACCCGAAATGGAGAAGAACGGAACATTGGCTTCGCCGGCGACCGCGCGAGCCAGCAGCGTCTTGCCGGTGCCCGGAGGCCCGACCAGCAGGACGCCCTTGGGGATGCGTCCGCCCAGGCGCTGGAACTTCTGCGCTTCGCGCAGAAACTCGATGATCTCCTTCAGTTCTTCCTTGGCCTCATCCACGCCGGCCACGTCCTTGAACGTGATCTTCTTCTGCTGCATGGAGAGCAGGCGCGCGCGGCTCTTGCCGAAGCTCATCGCCTTGTTGCCACCGGACTGCATCTGGCGCAGAAAGAACAGCCACACAACGAGGATGAGGGCGAAGGGCGCGATCGACACCAGCATCGACACCCAGTAGCTGGAGTTCTGGTCCTTGTTGCTGATGTTCACGCCATGGGCGCGAAAGATGTTGAACATCTCCGGATCATTGGCCGGAATCGTGGTGCGGAACTGGTCGCCGGTGGTAAAGTGCCCCACCATCGTCGTTCCGTCGATGGTCACGTCCTTCACCTGGCTGCTCTGGGCCCTATTCAGCACGTCGCTGTAGGTGGGGGTCTGCTCTTTTGGGCCGCCCATGCCCTTGCTGACATAGGTAAACAGGCAGATGGCGCCGGTGACCACCAACACCCACATCAGAAGCTGCTTGACGGTCGAATTCAATCGCGTTTCCTCATTTTCCGGCCTGATGCACCCAGCTAAAGCGGCCAGACGGCCAGCCAATCGAGTGAGGCATTCATACACCTGCACCCGGACATTGCTCCACCATCCAAATCATTAGACGCCCGATGAGTACTGAAGGGTTCCAAGTCTTCGGCAGGAATCGCCATCCCGGTCCCAAGTGTGGGCACACCCCAGCTATCTGGATTCTACTCTGCCCGAAGCAAATTGGGCAGATTTCACGAAAACAAACCCGGAGCAAACCCAGGCCCATTATCTATCAGGCACGAGCGAGTCCGGCTTACGTCTTTTGGGGGACTCTAAGTGGCTCATCAGGTGCTCTTTGGCGGTCTGCGCCTTTTTCCGGCTCCGCGTGGCTGAGGCGAAGCTCTCTCGCGGAGCGCTCGGCCCGCAAACCGCGTCCAAGCCGCAGGCTGGCCCCCGTCCGGGCAGATACGGTCGGGTCCATCCCAAAACCCGCCAGCGCCAGCAGCCGCGACGTCTCGTCGAAGCTCAGCCGCGCCCCCAGCGACCGCGCCGCCGCGCGCACCACCCGCCGCCGCAGTGCCGGATCGAACCCCCGCAGCCGCTCCAACTCCAGCGCAACCGACCCGGCGCCGCCCGCCTCCGTGCTGACCGCCCGTCCCCCGCCGCGCACCGGCTTACCCGGCAGCAGCACCTGCGGCAAGATGCGGCCCAGCTCCGCCTGCCAGCGCGCCTCGTCGTCCCGGGCCAGTTCGGCCAGATTCGCCAGCGCAAGATCGATCGAAGGGTTGTACTCGCGCAGGATGGGCAGCAGGTGGTGGCGGATGCGGTTACGCGTAAACGCCTCGTCCGCGTTCGAGCTGTCCGTGCGCCACGGCTGGCTCTGTCCGCGCAAGTAATCTTCCAGTTCAGCGCGGCGAACACTCAGCAGAGGGCGCACAATCTTTCCCGGCCGCACGCCGTCCGGCACCGCCACCACCGGATGGATCCCGCTCATGCCCTCAGTCCACGCCCCGCGCAGCAGCTTCATCAACACCGTCTCCGCCTGGTCATCCAGCGTGTGCGCGGTCAGCACCGAATCGGCGTGCCCCTGCGCGATCAGCCGGGCAAAGCACTCGTAGCGCATGGCTCGCGCGGCTTCCTCGACGGTCTCCGTCTCACCTTGCTTGCGGCTCCGGGCCACCCGCTCCGCCACGCCGGCATGGTGAACGTGCAACGGCACCTCAAGCCGCCTGCACAACTCCTGCACGAAGGCGAGGTCCGCATCTGCCTCGTCGCCGCGCAATCCGTGGTGGACGTGCACCGCCGACAGTCCTACCCCCAGCGCATGGCGCGGCATCGCATTGGCCGCATGCAGCAGCAACAGCAGTGCTACAGAATCCGCGCCTCCGGAGACAGCGGCGCACACCCGGTCTCCCGGTCGGATGTGTTCGCGGTTCAGCGTCGGCGCGGAGGTTGGCATCGAGATTCCATCCTACCGCCCCCTCTACAAACCGGGCGCCGGTCACGCCGGCGAGCGCACGTCGCCCTACCCCAGTTCGTTTGCGTTACGCTTGTTGGATGGCTGAAACCCGGCGGGCGACGGTGTCGGATGCGGAGGCAATCGGCGAGCAGCGCGTGCGCATGTTCGTCGATGACGGAGTGGCGGACCGCGGCAACATGGCCCAGATGCGCGCGAACTTCGTCGAATGGGTGCGGCCGAAGCTGGAGGACGGCAGCTACGTCGGCTGGCTGGTTGAGGAGGATGGCCGCCTGGTGGCCGGCGCCGGCCTTTGGGAGATGGAGTGGCCGCCGCACTTCATGGATGAGGATTCGCGGCGGGCTTACCTGCTGAATTTTTATGTCGCGCCGGAGATGCGCCAGCGCGGCCTCGCCCGCATGCTGCTGGGCCTGGCCGTGGCCGAAGCGAAGTCGCGCGGCATCAAGGTGGTCACGCTGCATGCTTCCAAACTCGGCAGGCTGGTCTACGAGCAGGGCGGATTCAAGGCCTCGACCGAGATGATGCTGCGCCCCTGATTCTGCCCCCCGGCCGCCGGATTAAGCGCCCCTTGCCCGGCTATCTTGTATACTTCGTTGGCTATGCGTGTGTTTGTCATTCTTCCTGCGGCAGGAATTGGAACGCGGATGTCCGCTGGCGGTGGAATGGGCGGCGGCCATTCCACTCCCAAGCAGTTTCTGGCCATCGCCGGCGTGCCCGTGCTGGTGCACTGCCTGCGCGCGTTCCTCGCGGTCGAGCGCGTCGAGGCCATCTACGTCGCCGTGCGCAAGCCGGAGATCGACCGCGTCCGCGCACAAATCGCCGAGTTCGGCCTCGGCAAGCCTGGCTCCGGCGGTAAAGTCCAGGTCGTCGAGGGCGGCAATGTCCGCCAACAGTCGGTCAGCAATGCGCTTGCAAAGCTCGTCGCCGACGCCGGCTGCAGCGAGGACGACGTCGTGCTGGTGCACGATGCGGCGCGCCCACTCATCGACCCAGCCACCATCGACCGCACCATCGACGCAGTCGCCGAGCACGGCGCCGCTATCGTCGCCCTGCCCGCGGTCGATACCATCAAACAGGTGGAGCGGACGGCGCACGGCGCGATCGTCACCGCGACCATCCCGCGCGAGCGGATCGTCCAGGCGCAGACGCCGCAGGGAGCGCGCTACGGACTGCTGCGCCGCGCCTTCGCCGAAGCCGTCGCGGATGAGTTCGCCGGCACCGACGAGGCCAGCGTTCTGGAGCGCGCCGGCATCGAGGTGGCCGTTGTCCCCGGCTCGCCCAGGAACTTCAAAATTACCCAGCCAGGCGATATCGAATTGGCTGAGTTCTATCTGGCGGTTGCCAAATGAGCATGCGAATCGGCTACGGGTTTGACTCACACGCCTTCAAGGCCGGCGTGCCGCTGGTGATTGGCGGCCTGGCCATCGCGCACACCGAGGGCCTCGCCGGCCACTCCGACGGCGACGTCCTCCTGCACGCCATCACCGATGCGCTGCTGGGCGCGGTCTCCGCCGGCGATATCGGCACCTTCTTCCCGCCCAGCGATCCACGCTGGAAGGGCGCGGCCTCCAGCGTCTTCCTGCAGACCGCGCTGGAAGAGATCGCGACCGCGGGTTTCAAGATCGTCAACGTCGACACCGTGCTCGTCATGGCCCAGCCGAAGATTGTCCCCATCGCCGGCGAACTCCGCGAAAGCGTGGCCAGGCTGCTGGGAGTCAAACCCGGCGAGGTGGGCATCAAAGCGAAGACGCCCGAAGGCCTCGGCCTCGACCATGTAGCCATGGCACACTGCACGGTGCTGCTGGAAAGCCTGCCCGCGCCGGAAGCGCTTGAGCATATGGCCGCAGTAGCGGAGGCCGGCTCAGAGGAAGAATTGAACGCCGTGGTGGAGGGCCTGGTGGGCAGCCAGCGCAATCTCTCCGCACTCGGGCGCAAGGTCAATCCATTCGACACGGACGACCTGACGTAGCGGGAAAGAATGTCATCCCGGAACAAGGGTAGCTTGACCGACCGGCGATTCAGGAAGACTATGAAGTCTCGCCTGCCCCTCAGGAATCGGAGACTAGTTGGCATGGATACCTGTGCCGCCCGAATGCATGCATATCTGGCCACTCAAGACCGCAAGGGCTTCTCGCACTTCGCGGTGCGCTTTTCCAAAGGTGTGCCATGCAGAACGTCGCCCTCAATCGACACCGATTGCTTAGTCTCGTTGTGAGCGCGTCGTGCCTGTTTGCGTCGTGCACCCAAAATGCAGGCGCCCAATCCTCGCCAGTTGTGCACGAGATCGCGGACAACAACGCGATTTCCGTCGGCCGGTCGATTCCCGCCGAAGCGCAAGTCAACGCGCAGTCTTCGTCGACCGCAGCCACGCCTCCGCAAGCCTTGCGGCCACTAGTCTTCGACGTAGGCATTAAGTTTGGCGGGCTAGGGCGGAGTTCGACGTTCAACCTTGGAGGCGCTGGTACCAGTGGCGGGTCGTCTTTGGTCGGCTTGAGCACCGGAGTGACGCAGGCGAGTTCACCGAGATGGTCTAAGGGCCTGCGGTTGGCTGTGCTCTTGCCATTGAATGCCGCCACGGGCCTCTACCCCTCAAAACTACTGGTCATTGGAACCTTCGAGGGCGTAGTTGCGGCCAAGGTAAACCCTTCGAACAGCAGTCGGCCAGTTACGGTCTACGGCGCATTTGGCGGCGCCGCCGGGAGTGAGCGGTTCGCCTCCGGTGAGTTTCTTCCCGACACAGAAACGGTGTTCGGCATTACGGCAGCGGCCGGCGCGGAAATCCCGGTGAGACCGCACATCGTGCTCTTTGCGGAAGCAGAATATATGTATCTGCTGGAATCTTTCAATTCCCTCAGAGTCAATATGCCCTACAGCCTGCATGAGACGGTGATCAGCGGAGCAATGGGACTCCGCTTCCTTTTCCGCTGATTCCATTAGCCCCGGTGTTGTGCGCATATGCTCCTCCGCAGCTATGATCGATAAGGCGCGGAGGCGGTGGGGACGATGATTACGACAGTGCAACAACACATCCTGCAGCAACAGCAGGAGATCAGCGATGCGAGCGGGCGGTTCAGCTGGCTGCTCAGCGGGATCACGTTGGCGACCAAGATGGTCGAGGCGAAGATTCGCACCGCCGGGCTTAGCGACGTGCTCGGCGCCATCGGCCAGACCAATGTGCAGGGCGAACAGCAGCAGAAGCTCGATGTCTTCGCCAACCAGGCCCTGCTGCATTGCCTCGGCCTGCGCGATTCGGTCGCCGCGCTGGTCAGCGAAGAGGATGAGGAGCCCGTCACCTTCGACCGCTCGGTCGAAACCGGCAAATACATCATCGTCTTCGATCCGCTGGACGGCTCGTCCAACATCGACGTCAACGTCAACGTCGGCACCATCTTCAGCGTGCTGCGCCGGCTGCCCTCCGCAACCAACGACCTGCAGGCCTCGATTCTGCAGCACGGGCACGCGCAGGTCGCGGCCGGATATGTGGTCTACGGGCCATCGACGGTCCTGGTCTACACCACCGGCCATGGCGTGCACGGCTTCACGCTGGACCCCACCATCGGCGCCTTCGTATTGACCAACGAGAACATGAAGATGCCCGAGCAGGGCAGCTATTACAGCGTGAACGAGGCCAACGCCGCCACCTGGCCGGACGAGTATCGCGAGTATGTGGGCAAGCTGCGCTCCGGCGCGCTCGGCCGCCAGTACAGCTCCCGCTACATCGGCAGCCTGGTCGCCGACTTCCACCGCACGCTGCTCAAGGGCGGCGTCTTCCTCTACCCGCCGACGAAAGATCAGCCCGGCGGCAAGTTGCGCCTGCTCTACGAAGCCAACCCGCTCGCATTCATCGCGGAACAGGCCGGCGGCATGGCCTCCAGCGGGCGTGGCCGCATCCTCGACATCAAACCCGAAGGCATTCATCAGCGCACGCCTTTCATGGTCGGCAGCCAGCGCGAGATGGAAGCCCTGGTAGACGGGCGCGCAAAATGACCCATCAGCCCAACCTTCTCTGTGCCCTCTCCGTTTCTCTGTGTTCTCTGTGATTCGCTTTTCCAGCAACCTCTAAAAGCCCGACCGATCTGACTATGCCCACGCCCCCTGAAACCAAATCGTTCTCCGCCGTCGTCACCGACATTCGCCTCGAATCACGCGAAGGCGCAACCGTGCGCTGGCGCATGACGCTTGACCGTACCAGCTTCGCCGCAGGCGATGTTGGCGTGCTTCAGGCCGTCGCCCGCAGCGGCACGCGCATCGAGGTCCCCGTGCTCGCCGTCATCGTCGACGATTCCGGCGACATCTGGCACATCGTCGAAAAACCCCTCGCCGCCGGCACCGACGTCCTCTGCCACATCACCCGCTGACCGCTCAGCGGCGCTGCCTAGATCCCTTCACCCATGCTCACACTGTCGGACCGCGCAGCCTGCTCGGTCCGGTACTGCGCGCGCTCCTCTTCTTCCACCGTGAACGCGCTCACCGGCTCCATTCGCGTCTGCTGGAACTCGCCGTCCAGCTTCTCCAGCCGCGTCTTCAGCCGCTTCACCTCATCCGCCAGCGCGATGATCACGTCCGACAGCGGATCGCTCACATCATGCGGATCGGTAATCAGCACGCGCTTGCCGCCCTGGTACACGATATGCGCCGGCACTCCCACCACCGTCGAATCCGGCGGCACATCCCGCACCACTACCGACCCCGCGCCCACCCGCGAATTCTCCCCGATGGTAATGTTGCCCAGGATGTTCGCGTTGTTCCCCACAAACACTCCATCGCGCAGCGTTGGATGCCGCTTGCCGACATCTTTTCCGGTGCCGCCCAGCGTCACGCCCTGGTACAGGGTCACATCGTCGCCGACGATCGCCGTCTCGCCAATCACCACACCCATGCCGTGATCGATAAATACGCGCCGCCCGATCCGCGCTCCGGGATGAATCTCCACCCCGGTCCAGAACCGCGTTACCTGCGACAGGAAGCGCGCCGCCAGCTTCATGTGCTTCGACCACAGCCAATGCTGAACGTGATGCGCCCACAGCGCCTGCAACCCCGGGTAGCAGAGCAGCACCATTGCCCGCGACGTCGCCGCGGGGTCGCGCTCGAACACGCACTGGACATCCTCGCGAATCGATGCAAACAGGTTCATGAAGGTATGGCGGACGTCGGCGTATGCAGCGCCTGTTGCCGCAACTCATCGAAGAGCAGCGTCGAAAGGTACCGCTCGCCGAAGTCGGGAATCACCACCACAATCAACTTGCCCGCATGCCTCGGCTCGCGCGCCACCTTCAGCGCCGCGTGCACCGCCGCGCCGGACGAGATGCCGACCAGCAGGCCCTCCTCTTTGGCCAGCCGCCGCGCCATCGCAAATGCCTCGTCGTTGGTCACCTGGATGATCTCGTCGATCAGCTCCGTCTTCAGCACCTCAGGCACAAACCCCGCGCCGATCCCCTGGATCTTGTGCGGCCCCGGCGCGCCGCCCGAGAGCACCGAGCTGTCCGTCGGCTCCACGGCCACCGTCCAGAACCCCGGCTTCTTCGGCTTGATGTACTCGCTCACGCCGGTCAGCGTGCCGCCGGTCCCCACGCCCGACACCAGGATGTCCACCGTGCCGTCCGTATCGTTCCATATCTCCGGGCCCGTCGTCTCTAGGTGAATCGCCGGATTCGCCGGATTATTGAACTGCTGCAACATGTAGCCGTTCGGCGTGGTGCGCACCAGCTCCTCGGCCTTGGCGATTGCGCCCTTCATCCCATTCGGCCCCGGCGTCAACACAATCTTCGCGCCGAACGCCAGCAACAGGATGCGCCGCTCGACGCTCATCGTCTCGGGCATCGTCAGCACTATGTCGTAGCCCTTCACCGCCGCCACCAACGCCAGCCCGATCCCCGTGTTCCCGCTGGTCGGCTCAATCAACACCGTCGCGCCGGGCTTGATCTTGCCTTCGCGCTCCGCCGCCTCGATCATCGCGAGCCCAATACGGTCCTTCACGCTGCTCGCGGGGTTGGCACTCTCCAGCTTCGCCACCACCTGCGCGCCGCATCCTTCCGTCACCCGGTTCAGCCGGACCAGCGGAGTGCGCCCAATCAGGTCCGTCACCTTTGCAGCAATGTTCATCGTTCCCCTTTCAATGGAGATGCGCTTGCTGCCTTCATCTCCACCCATTCGTTCTGAAGTTTATGAAATGCAAGGCGGAGCACACACAAGAAAACCTGCGCGTGACGTCCTCGCAGGCTGTGTGCTCACTCCCAATTGTCTGATTCCGCTATGGCGTAAAAGACACTGGATCGCAGGCACGCACGTGCGCAGGGCAACAACAACATGCGATCAGGGTGAAAGGGCTCACACATCGAAGTTAGTCCCGTGGCCGAGCGAGTGTCAACAACCCAACCGCCAGACTACCCGATCTCAAATCGGTCGCCGCGCTTCGGACAGACAACCTCAAGCTTGTAGCGCTCCTCGATCTTGCCCTTCAACACCTGCATCGCGGGCAACTCGCCGTGCACCAGGAACACCTTCTTCAGCGTCGGCGCGACCGGCGCCATCCAGTCCAGCAACTCCTGCTGGTCCGCATGCCCGCTCAGTGCGTCGATCGACTCCACCTGCGCCCGCACCCGCATCGGCTCGCCCAGGATGTTCACCTCCTGCGCCTTCGCCACCAGCTTGCTCCCCAGCGTATTCTCCGCCTGGTAGCCGGTAATCAGGATCAAGTTGCGCGGGTCCTCGATCCCGTTCTTCAGATGGTGCAAAATCCTCCCGGCCTCGCACATTCCCGACGCCGACATCACCATAAACGGCATCTTCAGATCGTTCAGCGCCTTGCTCTCCTGCACCGTCTGGATATAGCGCAACCGCTTCCACCCAAACGCATCCTCGCCCTTCTCGAAGAAGGCGCACGCATCCGCATTCCACTCCTCCTGATGCTTCTCAAATACCCCCGTCACCGCACTCGCCAGCGGGCTGTCCACAAAGATCGGGAACTCCGGAATCTCCTTCGCCTCGATCATCTCGTGCAGCAGCAGCACCAACTGTTGCGTGCGCTCCACCGCAAACGCCGGCACAATCATGTGCCCGCCGCGCGCCAGCACGCCTTTCACCAGCCCCGCCAGCTTCGCCTTCACATCGCCCATCGGAGCGTGCAGCCGGTCGCCGTACGTGCTCTCCATAATCAGGTAGTCCGCCGCCGGAGCCGCATCCGGGTCCTTGATGATCGGCAGGTTCTTCCTCCCCACGTCGCCGGAAAACAGCAGCCGCACCGTCTGTCCCTTCTCCACCGCCTCAATCAGCACGTTCGTCGACCCCAGCATGTGTCCCGCATTCGCCGAGGTCATCGTGAACCCGGCGTCCTTGGTCGACCCCGCCAGCAACTGCGGCTCGTGCAGCTTCACCGGCTTGAACTGCTGGCTCACCTGCGCCGCATCGTCCTGCGTGTAGAGCGGCGGCATCGGCCCCGGCCCCGGCGGCACCTTGATCTGTTGTCTCCGCCCATACCGCTTGCCGATGAACTCCGCATCGCTCTCCTGGATGTGCGCGCTGTCCTTCAGCATCGGCGCGCACAGATCGATGGTTGCCGGCGTCGTATAGATCGGCCCGCGATATCCCTGCTTGGCCAGCAGCGGCAGGTCGCCGCTATGGTCGATGTGCGCGTGCGACAGCACCACCGCATTCAGCCCGGGCGTCGCTTTTCCCGCAAGCTGCTCCGGCGTCAGCGCCAGGTGCGAGTTGATTTCGGCTGTGTCCTTGCGGTGGCCTTGAAACAGCCCGCAGTCCAGCAGGATATTCTGCCCCGCACACTCAAGATGATGCGACGACCCGGTGACGGTCTGGTCCGCCCCCCAGAAATGCAAACGAATTGCCATGCGCTCTCCTCAACTTTGGTGGTTCGCTGGCAAATCGCTTCACCGAGCCCCACTCCCGTTCACTGCACTCGGGAACCAAGATAGCGATGCCGCGAGAATAAAGCTAGCCGCAGGGCTCTATTCTTCCGAGACAACTGCAGCCACCGCGAAGTCCCCCACCGTCTTCCGCCGCAGCCCCGGGATCATCAGCATCAGCACCCCCGACGCCGCCCAGCTCACCGCCATCGCCGCATACCCGCTCGCCAGCGACCCCGTCCGCGTACGCAAGTACCCAAACGCCGACGGCCCGAGGAAGCCCGCAATATTCGCGATCGTGCTCGCCACTCCCAGCGCACCTGCGGCCGCCGTGTCGCTCAGAATCTCCGTCGGGATCGCCCAGAAAACCGGCAGAAACGCCAACTCGACCATCATCAGGCTGAACAGACACAGCGTCATCGCCAGCGACGGCGGAAACACTATCAGCCCCAGCGCCCCCAGCGCCCCCAGCAGCACCGGAACCGCCGCGTGCCATCGCCGCTCCAACTGCTTGTCCGAATGCCATCCGTTGAACAGCATCGCCACCAGCGCCACCCCAAACGGAATCGCCAGCAACGACCCCACCTGCACATCGGAAAACCCCGTCTGCCGTTTCAGCAGCGTCGGTATCCAGAAGATCGCCGCATACCCCGGCAGGTACGCCAGAAACGCCACCGCCCCCAGCAACAGCACTCGCCCCGACCGCAGCGTCTCCCGCAGCGGCATGCGCCGCGGGTCGACCGGCTTCTCCACCTCCAACTCCGCCGTGATCCAATCCCGTTGCTCGACCGTCAGCCACGCCGCTTCCTTCGGCCAGTCGTTCAGGCGAAAAAACGCGATCGCCCCCAGCACCACCGCCGGTATTCCCTCCAGCACAAACAGCCACCGCCATCCCGCAACACCCAGCCAATGGTGCCCGATAATCCATCCCGCCGTCGGCGACCCGATCAGCAGCGACAGCGGAACCGCCGCCAGAAAATTACTCGCCGCTTTCGCCCGGTCTTTCTGGATGAACCAGTGGCTCAGATAAACCATCACGCCCGGAAAGAAGCTCGCCTCCGCCAGCCCCAGCAAAAATCGCGCCAGGTAAAGCTGCATCGGCGTATGCACCAGCGCCGTCAGCGCCGTCAACAATCCCCACACCACCATCGACCCCGAGATCGTCCTCCGCGCGCTCCAGTTCTCCGCCAGCAGCGACCCCGGAATCTGCAGCGCCAGGTACCCAATAAAGAACACGCCCACGCCCAGGCCAAACACGCGGTCGCTGAAGCCCAGGTCACGCGACATTCCGATCGCCGCATACGCCACGCTGGTGCGATCAAGAAAATTGACGATGTACAGGACGAAAAGAAACGGCAGCAGCCGCAACGCGGTCTGGTGACGGGTGCGGTCCACCAGTGTTGCATCGGCGAGCACGCCGGCTCGTGAGGTGCCTATTGCCATTCAAGGGCCTCCGAAGCCACGCATGCGAAAGGCAGAGTGTATCAGACTGGTGCGAACCGTCGCGCGATGCTTGGTAGCATCATCCTGTGCTCGAACTCACCACCCCGGTCAAATTCGTAAAACGCATCGCAACAGTACTCACCACTTGCCGAATCACGACGATGGAGAGTTCTCCCGCAGGGTCTCTTAGCTCGCCTTCGCCGCCTTCTTCGTTTCAACAAAATCCGTATGCCGCAGCAGCGTGTACTTCCCGCCACCAAACCGGTAAACCTCCGTCCAGTTCTCTTGCTTTATCCGGCCGCTCGTTCCCGGGCTATCCTCGCCTCTCGAAATCACCTCAATGTCGTAATAATCGGGCGGTCCGCTGGCCGTTTCATTTTCCGCAACAAACTTGATCGCAGCCGACGACCGGTACGACACCTTCTCGCCGTCCTTGCCGGTAGGATCGTAGGCTCCCAGATCGTCCTCTTCATCGCCAATGCTCCATGCTTTCGTGACCGTCGACCCGACCGGCAACAGCAGCGTCTTGCTGGAAGACGCATACCCCTGCGCCATGTAACTGGACGAAAGCAACACGCCGTATCGATCCGGCCCAACCTTAGCGAGACCAACCTCCGGGGGCACGCCCCACCCCGCGTAGAACCCCGTCGCAGCGTTCGCGCTTTGCAACTCCCAATGGTCAGCCTTCCACGCGAACACCGCCATGCCAACCGCGGGCGCACACGCATGGCAGTCATATCCGCCAGGAGCGCTATCCGGCGCCGCGCTTGTCACCACGTAGACCTTCTCCACGCCATCCTCCTCAACCTCCGCCATCAGCACCTCTGAAATCGTGACGGTCGCGTAGTCCTTTGAGCAAGGCCATCCTTCCATTTGCTTGGATTGAGTCTGCCCGCTTGTGCACACCCACTGCGCGGTCTTCGAGCCAGCGTCATACTCGTGATAAAGCTGCTTCAGCGCTTCGTCCCGCGACAGAGGCTGCTGCGCCAACGCTGCACCTGCAACCAACCAGCACAAAGCAAGAAAACTCACGGTCTTCATCAGGAGTTCCGCCTTTCCACCAATTCGCTCGAATGGTAGCACCCGTCCGACGCGAAAGGTTACAACCGCCAGCCAGACGAGCATACTGTTGATGCAATTCGAGGAGCGTTAGCGATGATCCCGAAGATTCTCCGCGCACCGGCTTTCGCGGCTGCGCTGTTCCTGCCCTGCGTGGGATTGGCCCTGGCCCAGGTTCAAACCGAAGTCCCTGCCGTCGTCCCCGGAGCGAAGCCCGCAGGCGTCGAGCACACCAAGATTCACGGCGCCGCGCTCGAAGGAAATCTCGAAGGCAACGCCGTCGACCGCGACGTCCTCGTCTTCCTGCCGCCCAGCTACGCCACCGACAAGACCCGCCGCTATCCCGTGGTGTATGCCTTGCACGGCTATTCCATCGGAGCCGAACAGTGGAGCCACGAAATTCATGTGCCCCAAACCATCGAGGGCGCGTTCGCCCAGGGCGCCAAAGAAATGATTGTAGTGCTGCCCGACTCCAAGACCGTGCACAACGGATCGATGTACTCCAGTTCCGTCACCACCGGCGACTTCGAGCAGTACATCGCCCGCGACTTGGTCGCCTACATCGACGCCCACTACCGCACCATCCCCGACCGCCTCGCCCGCGGCCTCGTGGGCCATTCCATGGGCGGCTACGGCGCCAGCCGCATCGGCATGAAGCATCCCGACGTCTTCGGCAGCCTCTATATCATGAGCCCATGTTGCATGTCCGCGCGGGTCGGCGGCCCAACCAACCCGGCCAACGACAAGGCCCTCGAAGCAGTAAAGACGCCCGCGGATTCGGCCAGCTTGCCCTTCGGTCTGCGCGCCCAGCTTGCTTCCGCAGCCGCATGGTCGCCCGACCCGAAAAACCCGCCGCTCTACCTCGATCTTCCCACCAAGGACGGCGTGCCCCAGCCCGATGTGATCGCCAAATGGGCCGCCAATGCGCCGCTCGCCTTCGTCGACCAGTACATCGGCAATCTGCGCCAGTACCGCGCCATCGCCATGGATGTGGGCGACCAGGACGGCCTGCGGATCGACGCGGGTAAGCTGCACGACATCCTCGACAGTTACGGCATCGCCAACACCTTCGAGATCTATCACGGCACCCATACCAGCGCTGTGGCCGACCGCATCCAAAACCACGTAATGCCCTTCTTTAGTCAAAACCTTTGTTCGACGAAGAACTGCCGATGACTCGAAGCAGCGACTTATGTTGGTAGCATCATCCCTGATGCTCGAACTCTCCACCCCGGTCAAATACGTAAAACGCATCGGCGAGCGTATCGCCGCCGCCCTCGCCACCCGCGGCGTCGAGACCGTCGAAGACCTCCTCTACCACCTGCCCTTTCGCTACGAGGACCGCCTCAACCCCCAGCCCATCGCCGCGCTCATGCCCGGCGCCATGTCCTCCATCATCGGCGAGGTCCGCGGCTCCGTCTTGCTCCGCACCCGCTCCGGCCCCATCTTCGAGATGACCCTCGGCCAGGGCCTCGCCACCGTCAAGTGCATGTGGTTCCACGGCACCTATCTCAAGGACCGCTTCAAACTCGGCCAGATGGTCGCCGTCTACGGCAAGCTTGAGCCCTCCCGCTCCGCCATGGCCGCCGCAGCCACCAGCGCGCCCACTTCAGGCCGCTTCAAGATGATCCAGCCCCAGTTCGAAATCCTGCCCGAGCCCGGCGCCACCGGCCCCGACGCCGACCTCACCATGCTCGAGATGGGCCGCATCGTCCCCGTCTACGAGTCGCTCGGCGGCACCACTCCCTGGGGCGCCAAGCTCACCTCCAAATGGACGCGCCGCGTCATATGGTCCGTCCTGCAGGAACTCGACCAATCCTCCACGCGGCCGCCTGAGACACTCCCCGCCGCCATGCTCGCCCGCCTCAACTTCCCCTCTCGCCTCGCCGCCCTCCGCGCCGTCCACTTCCCCGAAGCCGGCACGCCCATGGTCGAGTTGATGTCCTCCACCACCCCCGCGCACCGCCGCCTCATCTTCGAGGAGCTCTTCTACCTCGAACTCGGCCTGGAACTCAAACGCCGCCGCATGAAGCAGCGCGTCGGCACCGCCTTCGCCACCGGCCCCGCCGTCCGTGAGGCCATCAAGCAGGTCCTTCCCTTCCATCCCACCGCCGCGCAAAAACGCGTCCTCGGCGAGATCGTCGCCGACATGCGCCGTCCGCATCCCATGCGCCGCCTTCTGCAAGGCGACGTCGGCTCCGGCAAAACCATCGTCGCCATGCAGGCCGCGCTGGTCGCTATCGAGAACGGTGCCCAGGCTGCGCTCATGGCGCCCACTGAGATCCTCGCCACCCAGCACTATCTCTCCGCGCGGAAGTTGCTCAGCGGCGCCATCTCGCCCTCCACCGGCCGGCCTTACACCGTCGCTCTCCTCACCGGCTCGCTCGACCTCGCCACCAAACGCCAGACCCAGGGCCGCGTGATGCGCGGCGACGCGCAACTCGTCATCGGCACCCACGCCCTGCAGGAGGACAAGGCCGACTTCGCCAACCTCGGCCTCGTCATCGTCGACGAGCAGCACCGCTTCGGCGTCCAGCAGCGCTTCAAGCTCATGCGCAAGCCCGGCGCCGACGGCACTGTCTCCGATCCCGATGTCCTCTCGATGACCGCAACCCCCATCCCGCGCACGTTGGCCCTGACCCTGTATGGAGATTTAGACGTCAGCGTCATCGACGAGATGCCCCCCGGCCGCACTCCCATTGTCACCCGCCGCACCACCGAGGAGCGCGCCGCCGACGTCTGGGACTTCGTCCGCAAACAAGTCGCCCTGGGCCGCCAGGCCTACCTCGTCTACCCCGTCATTGAAGGCGCCAAAGACGACCAGCCCGAACTCGACTTCGCCCACGACCCGGATGACCCCGCCACTTCACCAGAGACCGCCGATGCTCCCGCGGCTAGGGCCGGAGTAGCAGCGGGCTTTAGCCCGCGGGAACAAGGTCGCTCCAATCTCCGGGGTTTTAACCCCGGGCCTTCGTCCAACCCGCCTAAGAAAACCAAATCCCGCAAACGCGCAAAACCCGAAACCCTCTTCACCGAAAAACCCAAACTCCGCTCCGCCACCGAGATGTACGACGAGCTCCGTACCGGCGCCCTCGCCGGCCTCCGCCTCGGCCTCCTCCACGGCCGCCTCTCTGCCGATGAGAAAGAGGTCGCCATGGCCCGTTTCCAGCGCGGCGACATCAATGTCCTCGTCTCCACCACGGTCATCGAAGTCGGCGTCGACGTCGCCAACGCCTCCGTCATGGTCATCGACCACGCCGAACGTTTCGGCCTCGCCCAACTCCACCAGCTTCGCGGACGCGTAGGCCGCGGCGCTGCCAAAAGCTACTGCATCCTCATGACTGGCGATCGTGTGACCGAGCAGGCCGAAGCCCGCCTCAACGCCATGGTCGCCACCCAGAATGGCTTCGAGCTTGCCGAACTCGACCTCCAGCAGCGCGGCCCCGGCGAGTTCTTCGGCACCCGCCAAACCGGCCTCCCCGAGTTCCGCGTCGCCAACCTGCTCCGCGACCGCGCGGTGTTGGAGCTAGCCAAAGCCGAGGCCGAACGCTTCGCCGCCGCCCCCGACCCCACGCTGCCGCCAGCCGAGATC